>ENA-ORDP01001024-ORDP01001024.1-marine-sediment-metagenome-genome-assembly--contig:-NODE-1024-length-16301-cov-34.068755_pt1 | contig 16301 bp, 15 predicted proteins | sample MGYA00248627_ERZ508539 | MGnify/ENA primary metagenome ERZ508539 (study PRJEB26208, sample SAMN05571518) | marine sediment metagenome | biome: deep sea; feature: Hydrothermal vent; material...
ATGTCAAGACAGAAAACATCAACCAGGTGAAAGTGCTTATGACCCTGATGGATGGAAAAGTTACCTATGACGGCGAGGGTCCAGAGTGAAACCCGGAAGATAACGATACAGCGGAAAGGACAGCGGCAGAAAGTGCTGTGCATTGAAAACAGGTATTCCGCAAGAAGCGGGGCCGATGAGCATGAGAGGGAATCGACTGAAATGAGTCAAAAAATTCAAGTAGTAGCTACAGGCATGGCAGTGGTTTTCACGTTTGGTCTGTCAACCGCAATGGCGATTGAAGGTATCACCGGTGACGTGGCACCCGGGTCAGGCGGGTTTGTCGGTCTTGGTGTGGCTTATACACCGGACTACGAAGGATCTGATGAGTACGAAGCTTTCCCGATTCCTTTTGGGGCTTACCACTGGCAGAGTGGTCGCTACGTTGAACTGGGCGGGACTGCGGGTAGCGAGCAGGCGGTACGCTTGAAAGCGAACGTTATAGCCGACGATATGAGTAGCGCCTGGCAATTTGGTCCGCTGTTGCAGTACCGGTTGAAACGCGATGATGTGGAGAATACTCAGGTTGACAACATGAAGGAAGTCGATGGTGCGACGGAGGCAGGTGCTTTTGTCGGTTTCACGGCCGGCCTCTGGAGTGCCAACCTGAGTTTCGCCGGCGATGTCTCTGACGAACATGACGGATACCTGGTATATCTCGATGGTTCCTACAGTTTATTCGCAGATAATACAATGCATCTTTCGCTGGATACACATATCACTTATGCGGACTCCAATTACATGGAAACTTATTTCGGCGTAGATGTTAAAAATGTCGGTACCAGTGGGCTGTCAAATTATAAGGCCAGCAGTGGCATCAAGGACGCGGGATTGGCTTTGACCGGCAGTTACGCTTTCAGCAAAACGTGGGGCATCATCGGGAATGTGAGTTATACGCGGATGCTAAACGATGCAGAGGACAGCCCGCTGGTTAATGATGAGGGCACTGAAAACCAGTTGGGTGCTCTCGTCGCAGTAAGTTACGCATTCTAAAGATTGTATATTAATATAAAGATGCGCAACGAAATTTCGGCTTTCGTATTTATTTACGGCATCGGCTTTGTAAATGGGCAAGTGGTAGCTGCTCAGCCGGTGGAGCAACTTGATCAGCTGCAGCAGATTATCGAGCAGCAGCAACGCCAGCTCGAAGTGCAACGTCGGCAAATCCAGGTATTAGAGCGGAAAATGCACAGGCTTGAGCAAACCACTGAAACGCTGGAGCCTGCAGTAGCCGGCGCTCATCCGAAAACAGATCAAACCGATGCCGAAAAGGCGCCCGAGTTGATCAGACAAGCTACGCAACGGCTTGAAGAAAACGCCAGCCTTCCCAGCTACACAAAAGTCACGGTGAGGCCAGAACGTTATAAAATATCGATTGGTGCCAACCTTAACCGCCAGATCACCGTGGGTGCTGATGGCAACCAAACCAAAACTTATTTTACCGATAGTTCAAATATTCCTACCAATGTGTTCTTGAAGGGTAGCGCAAAAGTTAATCGTGACTTGACGCTGAGTACCCGGGTCGAGTATGCGCTACAGGATAATGCGGCTATCGCTGTAAGTCAGAAAAATGAGCGGGCCGGTTTCAGAACGAGTGGGCGTTTTTTCGAGGTGATAGCCGATAGCACATCTTGGGGAAAAGCTTCTTTCGGCAAGGGTTTTGCCTCGTCGTTCGGCATCATCGAGATCGATTTCTCCGGTACCTACTATGCCAATCTGCTCTCGGTCGGGAACAGCGCTGGCGGCCTCCTCTTCTACAGCGGTGACACTAATACATATACAAACTTCAGTGTGGGTAGCGCATTTCTCGATCAGGAGTCACTTTCACTCATTAACCGGGTGCGCTACGACTCTCCCTCGTGGAACGGGATACAGCTCTCGGGTACGACCGGTGAAGATCAGTACACAGACGGCGCTGTACGTTTTAAACAATCACTGGCTGGTTTCGATTTATCGTCCATCGTAACTTACCAGGATAACCCGAACGGGGCACTGAGCGACTGGCGTTTCGCTGGTGGAGCCGGCATCCTGCACCGATCAACGGGGTACAATCTGACTATCGGCGGCTCCCGGGCAAAAGCAAAAACGGACGGCCGCAAGTCTGAAGGCTTTATTGCCCGGGCAGGCAAACGCCACAACTGGTTCAATATCGGTGAGACGAAGACAACGGTCGACTACACTCGATCCGAAGACATCACGACACGAGGTGATGTAGCCACCTCTTACGGATTTTTCCTGGTTCAGGATATCGATAAATTTGGTTTGCAGCTCTACACGGGTTATCGAAAGTATAATCTCGACCGGGACGATATCAAACTTGACGATATCGACATTGTGACTTTCGGCATGGCGGTGAATTTCTCAGTTGATATCAGCCCGGATCCATAAGGGTCGGTGTACTCCGTAAATTCCGGTGCAACTCTTAGCGGGTTGCAGATTAAAAGGACGGAGGCTGTGGCAGCTGGTCGTTGATAAACTGTTACGGTCATTTTGTATCCATGATTTCAAGACTCCAGTTACAGGCGGAGTGTAGATCTTCCCTCGTCACGTCGCTATCCATATAGTGCTGTAATCGGGCTTTCGTCAGGTAATGCTGTCCGTGTGTTAATAGCAACGCTGGCCATTTTGACAGTTTCACGTTTAAACTCCACACCTGCATGGGAGCATCAGTACGAATTGATATAACGTCGCTTAAATGCTTCAAGGAGAAGTAGTGTGGCCTGGATATATCTGGTATTTGCCGGTTTGTTTGAAATCGGTTGGCCCGTCGGGTTAAAAATGGCGCAGCAGGACAGCACCCGGGTTTCAGGGCTTGTTATCGCTATCGGTTGTATGGCCGTTAGTGGGTATTTACTCTGGTTTGCTCAGAAAGAAATCCCTATAGGTACAGCCTATGCCATCTGGACCGGAATCGGGGCCGCGGGTACTTTCCTTGTCGGCATCATTTATTATGGAGACCCGGGCAGTATGGCAAGATACCTGGGCGTTGCATTAATTATCGGCGGCGTAGCAACTCTGAAGTATACACACCGATTCACGCCAATCAGGTGAAAGATGCCGGGAGGCATTAATTACAAAGAAACAGAGAAGTGGAGCGAGTTAAAAAATGTGGATTGATTACACAGCATACATCGGAGGGATATTTTTAATGATCTCTTTCTTGCCACAAATAATGCAGTCAATACGTCTAAAAGAGACGAGAGATATTGCGTGGGGTATGCTTCTGTGTAGTTTGTTCTCTGGTATTTTTTATGAAATTTATGCTATTGGGCTAGGCTTAAAACCAGTCGTAATAATGAATGGCGTTTTTGTCGTCATGGTAATCGTCCAAATATGCCTGAAGTATATTTATGACAAAAATGTCTGACGAGCGGATGCGATCCCATGTAAACTTGCGCATGACGAATTGTTGATTAATCTTTTCCGGAATGATGATGCCAAGACGTGTAATCCCTGCTTTGCTGGCAGTACTTTCCCTGGTATTGCTGACGGTAGGCAGCGCCTGGCTTCTTGTTGATGACGCGACACTGGTTACGTGGCTGGTCAAGCGTGTGGAGTCGGTTACTGGAACCCGTATCAGTTACCGTGATGGCGCCCATATTACACGGACACTATCGCCTGTTCTTAACTTCAATAGTCTGGTGGTTGATGACATCGAGGGGAGATTCCAGGTTGAAACCGATTCCCTGCTGATACAGGTCAACCTGCCTTATCTGCTGGTGGGGCGCGTGGATATTCCCCGGCTGCTGGTTGGTGATACCCGCGTTAACGTCAATCGAACCAGGCCCGAAAAAGAATCGAAGCCACCGGCAGCGATTGATTTATCTGCACTGCGCCTGAAACCCGTCCTGCACGATGTCCGGGTATCGGAAATATCACTGCTGATCGAGGGTGAAAAACTGCAATTACCCGCCAGTGAGATCAGAGAGCTCACCTTGCGGCTGGAAGCCGGCAAGGACAACCCGCAGCTTACCGCCCGGGTAGAGGTTGAAGGTGAGAAGCTCTCCATCAACGTGACGCTGCCGGAATTGCACAAGGCGCTGAAGCGCAAGCAGCTGTCGTTTTCGGTTGAAGTGAAAGGGGCAATTTCTGATTCGCTAGCCGTGGGGCAGATCGATTTCAGTCAGTCCGACGCTGTAGTTGAGGCAAACCTGCGCATTTTTTCGCCGGATTTGAAAAAACTGCCGACCCTCGTCGAGGGCCTGGAAATTCCCGGTGAACTGGCGGCCAGTGGCAAGCTTGCGGGCACGTTCAGCCAACTGGCACTCGATGATGTTTCCATCGTCTGGAACGGTCCCGGCCAGTCAACTGCAACGGTGAAGGGTCGTGTAGCCAGTGTGACCGATTTCTCGGGTATTGATCTTGATCTGGCCAGCCACCTTGACCAGGCAGACTGGCTACAACCGCTACTCCCTGATTCGATGGCGCCTGTGGTTACCGGCGAGCTGGCTGCCAGGTTGTCGGGTAACGCGTCAAAACTGGACTTGCGCGGCTTCAGTGTTAAAGCTACGACCAGGGATGATCTGGATCTGTCACTGACAGGTCAGCTTGCTATCGCAAACCTGTTTACGGCACCGGAACCTGAAAATATTGATCTTGATTTAAGGTTCAACGCACCCACCACGCATGCAGCACGCGCTCTGATGTTCGACCAAATACCGGAGCTCGGTGCAGTAACTGCGGCGGTCGAGGTTCGCTCAGCGCAAGGTGATCCGCGACTCGAAAACATAGTTATTCGGACAAAGGATGAAAAAGGTATTACTGCAAGCCTGAAGGGCAGTATCGCAAAGTTCCCGCTTGACGCGGACAAGTCCAATGCAGGCTATGCGCTGGATACCGTCATCCAGGCGGCACAGACGTCGCTCATCGCAGAACGCATTGGTCTGGACCTGCCTTTGAAGGGTCCTCTGGATCTGGCGTTCCGCATCGAGGGTGATACCGAAGCACTGCAACTCAACCAGGTCAAACTCTCCGCTGGCAGGGATGACAAGACACATATCGGCGCGAGGGGGCGCCTGGATTTTCGTGACTGGGACCAGCAAGACCCGTTGAACAGTCTTGACCTGGCGATCGAAATGAGGGGCCGGGATACCGGCTTCCTGAGAGCCTGGACAGAGCAAAACTTTCCCAGGATAGCGTACAGCGTGCGTGGCCGGTTGCACACAGTGGCAGGTCAGCACCGGTTTGATGATTATGTTCAGAATACACCCGCAGGAGAGTCGCTGATTATTTCAGAAAGGGGCAGGGTGGATAGTGTGGTCTTCTTTCCGAAATTTGATATGCAGGGTATTCATATCGATCTCAAGGCCCATACTGACGATGTTACAACGCTCAATACACTTTTCAGCCTGGATAGCAGGATTCCCGCTATCGGTCCTCTCGATCTGAGTCTGCGCTATACCGGTTCTGACGAAAAACTGTTTCTCAGTAATTTCTCACTAACTGCCGGTCAACAGGACATTGTGCTGGTGACTGGCCAGGGCCGCCTGGGATACATCAGCGCAGCAAAGAAGTGGCACCTGGAAGATACCGATGTTGCATTTACGGCCGGCTCGACCAGCAGTCAGACCTTCGCGGAGGCACTGGGATTCCGTATACCGCAACTGGGCGCTGTATCGGCAACCGCCAGTCTGAATGACAAGGACAAAACACTGGGTCTGAAGTCGATCCGGATCCTTGTCGGCAATAGTAGTGCACCGGTACTTACGGCTGATGGTTATATCGGTAATATTTATACGGCCAGCAAGGTACGGCTGGATATCAAACTGAATCTCGGTGGACGTGATTTCGCGGCTTTTGCTGATAAACAGGTGCTTCCCGACCTCAAGCCTGTAACCGGTAGCCTGGTAATATCAGACAGTAACGGAACACTGGGTATGGACTCGCTGCACGTGGAAAGTGCAACACCAGGATTGCTGAGTCTGAAGATAGACGGTAGCTATGACGATTTTGCAGACCCCGAGACACTGTTGCTCAGCAGCCACCTGAAAGCCCGGGACATGCAGTTGCTGGGTGTCCTGTTTGACCGGCAATGGGCGCGGGTGGGTCCGGTCGAATTTAATGCTGAAGTAAAGAGGGCTGGCAAGGAAGTAGCGCTGAATGCCGATCTGGCACTGGGCAAGGCCGGTGTCGATATGAAATTGCGCGGAGATTTTGATAGAACTCCTCTCTATATAAGCGGTGGAATCACCGCACAGGAAGTGTTTTTCAAAGATCCAGTCAACAAGGCTGCTGAGAAAAAAAAGGCGAAAAAAGACAAGAAAAAAAGCAAAAAGAAAGGGGATTCACCGGTTTTCTCACGTGAGCCGATCCCCTTTCACTGGCTTAAAAAGGTTGATCTGGACCTCACCGTTGATATCGACTCCTTTGACTATGAGGAGTGGGAGGCACAGTCCGCAAAGGCAGTTGTGGCATTGAAGTCCGGGCGCCTTGTTGTAAAACCGGCGACTCTCGTCTATACGAAAGGGACTATGGATCTGGAGCTGGAAGTTGACGCCGGGGATACGCCATCCCTGGCTCTGAAGGCTGTAGCTAACAACGTGAATCCCTGGCGGACGGGGGTGGAAAATGGAAGGCCTGAATACGAGCAATTTGTGAATGCGGACTACGATCTCGATCTGTCCCTGAGTGCCACCGGTAAAAGCGCACATGAACTGGCTTCCAGTGCAGAGGGTGGTATTTACCTGACGATACAGGATGGTTGGTTGCGCCGTTCGCTGGTCGATCTGCTGTTTGTCGATCTTGCCGGCTGGAGTATAAACCTTGTGAAGGGCAGCGAGTATGCACCAATCCACTGCGGGGTTGCGGACTACAGTATCAGGCAGGGCGTTATAAGCACCAATGCCTTTTTTATTGATGCAAAGAGCATTACGGTCACGGGTGAAGGGACCATTGACCTCGGCAAGGAGGCAGTCGATTATGTGTTCATCCCCAGAAAGAAAAGTCGCTTGATCCTGAAAGCCGAACCGGTAAAAATCAAAGGACCACTGAGCGATCCGTCGGTGAGCGCCATACCGGTGAAGTCAGCAGCATTGACTTTTGGTACGCTTATTTTTGCACCCTACGTTTTTGCGGGCATGGTAGCCGCCGATTATGCGTCCGACGCGATTCGGGATGACGATGATGGAAAGTCAGCCTGTGCGGAATATGAAGAAAAGCGAAGAAAGTAAGAGGGGACACTGCTCAGTTAATCACTTAGGCTCGGTATTTTGCTAAGTTATCCCATTCAAGCGCCTGCTCGTCGCAGTATTTCCAGCCACGCTTGCTGGACATGGATACGGCTGATTGGCCCATATTCAACCTCAAGCCGACTTCGATAGATGACAGATGTAATCTTTTGGTACCGTAATAGCAGATGACGGATTTTGCGGTCGATAGTGCATCGCGCCGGGCTTTTTCGGTAACACGTGCAGGATCAACAAGGAAAAATGCACAGACTGCAATAATCAGATTTTCCAAATCCCAACCCTCACGAATCAGTTGGGCCCGGTTTTCAATACGTAGTTGATCTTGCCTCAGCGCCTGTTCAACGAATTCGCTATCTCCGAGGATTCTTTCATCGCCAATTTTCCGTTCGTGTTCCTTGCGCGCCCGATCTATGTTCTGCCAGCCGCTGTAGCTGCGGATCAGTCCACCACCACCGTAGTCGATTCCGGTGGGTTTGCTTAAACCCTGTGCTATAAACTGCCGATAGCTACCTCTCGCCGGTATCGCCTGTTGTCCAAAACGTGCCAGCACGGCCTCGGTTTGCTGCCAATCCAGCAGATGAATTCCCATCAGCGTGGCGTGGCCTGTCCAGATGTATCGATCAAGCGCTGGAAGGCTCTCGACTATCTTTGCCCTGATCGGGTTAAGATGGATATAGCGAACGAGTTCCAGCAAGTACGCATCTTCATCACAAAGAATAGATTTGTAGCGATTCTGGAAAACGTAACCCACACGACCGTGACGTAGGTTGTATGTGGTGGCATAGCCGCCAAGCAGCTTGCGCATGAGATCCGCCAGGGGTGTTGTCCCTGCTCGCAGTAACAGGTGGTAATGATTGTTCATCATTGCCCAGGCAAGGCATTGAGTTCCAGTCTCTGACAGTCCGGCTTCAAGCCGGTCGACAAAATCCTGTTTGTCGGCGCTGGTCGCAAAAACACGACGCCGCTCCAAGCCCCGCCCCATGACGTGGTAACACCCTCCTGGTATATGAAGTCTGCCGATCCTTGGCATGCCCACAGTCTACAGTAAATCAGGGCATGGGGCTTAAGTGATTAAGTGAGCAGTGTCCCTTTTCTTTTATTCGACAACCTCGTCGATAACGATTTGGACGGTTTCCTTCTGCCCGGGTGTGATTGGGCTTCTGATACCCTGCAGGTCACCGCTTTGCGGCATGGCCTGACCGGACTTTGATATCCGTGCGCCGAGTGTGACCTGGGGAAAACGGGAAAGCACCATGGCCGGTGACATGGCCATGGAGTCGTCCAGCGTTACGCTGAGCGGCAGGTCGCTGACCTTCTTGCGGGCGATGGCCAGCGGCATGCGTGGGCCACTCACGGCGCGTGCGAAGATGAAGACCGTGTCATCGGGCGCTACTTTGCCAGCGAGTTTTGCGTCCAGCGTGACATTGACTTTGATGCTGCCTGTACTCGCATCGGGTTTTGCGCCGCTGGATATTTTGGCCGCTGCGGGTACTGTCTCGCTATTTCCGGCCATCCGGTCTTGTGCCATCTGTATCTGCTGTCTGATGGCGGCGGCATCTTCTTCATCGCCCCGGGGCAGCTGTTGGGCAACCTGCTGCCAGTTTTCGATAGCACCCGGGATATCTTCATGCTGGTATTTCCAGTGTCCCATCAGCCACAGGCCCTTGATACTGTCAGGCTGTTGTTGCAACGCCGTCCGTAACAGCTGTCCGACTTTGTCGCTGAACTTGCCGCCCCCGGCGGCAACCAGCATGTCGGCATAATCGATCAACAGGTCCGGGTTGTCACCGGCCAGTCGCCGCGCCTGTTCATAAGCTTCTGTTGCGTCCTGAAAGCGTTGCATTTTCGAATAGGCGCGCGCCAGCAATACCCAGCCTTCCAGGTTGTCGGGCTGTTCACTCAGGCGTTGTGCAAGCCTGGCGACGACTTCATCTATGTTGTGCTGTGCTGCAGCCTCGTTGCCGGTATTTGCCTGTCGTACTTGCCCGGTTTCAATTTTATTCACCAGGCTCCCTGCACCGAGCTGCTGATAAAGCACGATCGCCAGCAGTGGTATGAGCGGTACAAACAGAGCTATTGCCCAGCGCCCGCTTTGAGTGTTCTGCACGGCCGGTTCTTCATGCTTGTCCAGTTCGTCCAGCAGTTCACGTTCCAGGTCATGGCGTGCTGCGGCGTAAGCCTCCTGGTCAAGTTTGCCCGCGTCCAGGTCGGCTTGCAGCTCCGCCAGTTGTTCCTTGACGATGGCGGTGTTGAGCTGGTCGCGATCGATTGCGGAATGCTGTCGTTTGCGCAGCAGTGGCGGTACCGTAAAAGCCAGCGCGAGTAATGCCATGGCGATTGCCAATAGCCAGAAAGTAGTCATCTATGTCTTATTCCTTAGCCAAGGTGTAGGAGCGGGCTTGCCCGCGAATTGGCCTGGCCATGTCAAAATCGTTGTTCGCGGGCAAGCCCGCTCCTACGGGGAAATATTGTGCACAATGGTTCGATGTTAAGAGACTAAATACCATCCTGGGGGAGTACTAATCCCTGTCGGGCTTTTCAGTGCCGAGAATTTTTTGCAGGCGTTCCTGCTCTTCGGCAGAGAACCCGGATTCAGTTTGTCTGCTGCGCCGTCTTAGCGTGTGTATCAGCACCAGCAGACCAATCGCCAGCAATGCAAAAGGGCCGTACCAGAGTATATAGGTAGAGGGTTTCACCGGCGGGTTGTAGAGTACGAAATCGCCATAACGAGCGACCAGGTACTCGGTAACCTGGGCATCGCTTTTACCCTGGTCCATCAGTTCCCAAACTTCCCGACGCAGGTCGTGGGCCAGTCCGGCGTCCGAGTCGGCCAGCGATTGATTCTGGCAGACCAGACAGCGCAGTTCGGCAATCAGGTGTTTATAACGGTGTTCATCGACGTTACCGCTGAAGTCGAATACTTCCAGCCCCACAGCCATAGCACTGGCATAGCCGGCCAGTAATATCGCTAGGACCAGAAAGCGAAAATGTTTCATCCGTCGCTCTCCTGCAATTGTTTGAGCAACGGAAGTATGTCGCGTTTAATAGAATCATTAGTCAGTGGACCAATGTGCTTGAAGCGGATAATGCCCTGCTTATCGACCACAAAGGTTTCCGGTGTACCGTATACACCCCAGTCAATACCGGTACGGCCTTCGGCGTCAAAGGCATTGGCCAGGTAGGGATTCCCATACATCTGCAGCCAGCGTTTGGCATCGTCGCGCTTATCTTTGTAGTTCAGCCCGTAAATCGGTACGCCCTGTTTTGCCAGCTGCATCAGCAACGGGTGTTCCTGACGGCAGGCAACGCACCAGGTGGCCCATACGTTGAACAGTGTGACCTGTCCCTTGAAATCGGCGTTGCTGATCAGGGTTTCCGGTTGTTGCAACAAGGGTAACGAAAAGGCCGGCGCAGGTTTATCGATCAGCGGCGAGGGCAAATGCCTCGGGTCCAGGCTTAACCCTTTATACAGTAGCCCGGCGAGTGCAATGAACGCCACCAGTGGCGCCAGGTAACGTACGAAACGAGGCATCAGGCATGACCCTCCGCAGCGATGGCATCTGCGGGTGGTCGGGAACTGCGCAGTCTGGCCAGCACGCGCATCCGGTAGCGCGGGTCAGATGCGGCCAGCAGGCCACCGATGGCGATCAGGATGCCGCCCAGCCAGATCCAGCGCACAAACGGTTTGTAGTACAGGCGCAGCGCCCAGTCACCGTTATCGAGTGGTTCACCCAGTGAGACGTAGATATCGCGCATGAACCCGGCGTCGATACCGGCTTCCGTCATGGGTCGCGACTGGACCAGGTAGGTGCGCTTTTCCGGGTGCAGGACGGCGACTTCCTTGCCTTCCCTGAACACGCGTATGGTACCGCGCTGTGCATGGTAGTTGGGACCCTTGCGGTTGACCGTGCCGTCGAAACGGAACAGGTAATCATTCAGCTGGATTTCCTGCCCCGGACTCATGCGGACGTCTTTTTCCACATCGAACTGGGTAACAACGGTAACGCCGATTACAAAGACCGCAATGCCGATATGTGCGACCCACATGCCATAGTAGGAGCGTCCGCCGCGGCTGGCAATATCGGCCAGCAGTCCGCCAACACCGGACTTGTGTTTCAGGCGTTGTTGCAGGCTGATTAACAGCGTCGTCAACAGCCACACCGACAGCGCTACTGCCAGACCTGTGGACACGGACCCGTCAGACATCGGCAGCGCCACGACGATACCGGCTGCAACGCTGATCCCCAGCGCCAGGCGCAGACTGCGCAGCAGCGCCACCGGGTCCTGCTGTTTCCAGCGCGTTAGCGGTGCGGCACCCATCAGTACGATCAGTGGTGGTGTGAATATCACGAACATGCTGGTGAACCAGGGGAAGCCGACCGAAATCTTGCCCCACTGGAAGGCGTCATACAGTAGCGGCGCAAGCGTGCCGAGTAATACCAGTGCCGTGATGACGAGTAACAGCAGATTGTTGCCCAGCAGCATGCTTTCCCGTGACAGGTTGGCGAAACCACCACCGCGCGAAATACTCGGCGCACGCAGCGCATACAGGAACAGCGAGCCACCGATCACGATCAGCAGAAATATCAGTATGAACAGACCGCGCGTCGGATCCGAGGCAAACGAGTGCACCGAGGTCAGCACACCGGAGCGTACCAGGAAGGTGCCCAGCAGGCTGAGCGAAAACGCCAGCAGAGCCAGCAGCACCGTCCAGCGCTTGAAAGCGCCGCGCTTTTCGGTGACCGCCAGTGAATGTATCAGCGCCGTGCCGGCCAGCCAGGGCATGAACGAGGCATTTTCCACCGGGTCCCAGAACCACCAGCCACCCCAGCCTAGTTCGTAATAGGCCCACCAGCTGCCGAGCGTGATGCCAATAGTCAGGAACATCCAGGCGACCAGCGTCCAGGGGCGTGACCAGCGCGCCCAGGCGCTGTCCAGCTCGCCACCAATCAGTGCCGCAATGGCAAAACTGAACGCGACCGACATGCCGACATAGCCCATGTACAACATGGGCGGATGTACTGCGAGTCCGAAATCCTGTAACAGCGGGTTGAGGTCACCGCCCTGCACGGGTACCGGGAATAAACGTTCAAAGGGGTTCGATGTGAACAGCAGGAAGGACAGGAAGCCGATGCTGATCATGCCCATCACCGACAGTACGCGCGCCACCACTTCTTCCGGCAGGTCGCGTGTCAGCGATGCAACGGCAACCGTCCAGCCGGCAAGGATCAGCACCCAAAGCAGCAGGGATCCTTCGTGCGCCCCCCACACGGCCGAGATTTTATAGATAGTCGGCAACTCGGTATTACCGTGCTGTGCGACATACAGTACCGAGAAATCGTTTACCAGAAAGGCGTGTGTCAGTACGCTGAAGGACAGTAACAGGAACACAAACTGTCCCCACGCAACCGGCCGCGCCAGTGCCACCCAGCCAGGTGTGCGGTTAAGACTGCCGATCAGCGGGAAGATCGCCTGAATGATAGCCAGGCACAGCGCGAGTATCAGCGCGAATTGACCGAGTTCCGGGATCATGGCGTGGCAGCTTCCGTGGCAGGTGCTGTGGCCCCATCATGGGCTTTCTTAAGCGATGCGGCCACTTCCGGTGGCATATAGTTTTCATCGTGCTTGGCCAGTACTTCATCGGCAATAAAGGTGCCACCCGCGTTCAGCTGTCCGCGGGCAACAATACCCTGGCCTTCGCGGAACAGGTCGGGCAGGATGCCGGTATATTCTACGGCGACTGTTTTGACATTGTCGGTGACCTCGAAACGGGTCGTCAGTCCGTTAGGCAGTCGTTGCACACTGCCGACCGTGACCAGACCTCCGAGACGGAACGGATGGTCCGCGGGGGCCTCGCCGGCTATCACTTCGCTGGGGGCATAGAAGAACATCAGGTTCTGGTTGAAAGCGTTGAGTGCAAAGCCCACTGCAATGCTGACGCCGGTAACCATCAGGCCGATCAGAATCAGACGTTTTTTACGTACTGGATGCATGGTTAGTCTCCGCCCATAAACGTATGATTTCCCCGAATCCCGTCATCCCGGCGCAGGCCGGGATCCAGAGGTTTCAATGGCTTACTGGATTCCGGCCTGCGCCGGAATGACGGGAGTGCGGGTCTATGGGCAGACACTGGTTATGATCTCCCGGCCCGTTGCTCGCGCCGCGCCAGCTGTGACAGCAGCTTCTTTTTCAGCAGGATCGGCGACAGCACATTGGCCAGCAGTACCAGCAGCGCAAGACCGTACGACGTCCACACGTAGAAAGCGTATCCGCCCATGTGAAAAAATTCGTTCATTGCGATGCCCTGACCAGTTCCCGCACCCAGCCACTGTTACGTTCGCGCTGCAGAATTTCACAGCGTGCACGCATCAAGACCACCGTGGCATAAAAAAGTTTAAAGGCCACTGCCATCAGCAACAGTGGTATCAGCATATCGATAGTGATGGAAGGTGCACCGAACTTGGTGACAGTCGGCCCCTGGTGCAGGGTATTCCACCACTCCACCGAGTAGTGGATGATGGGTATGTTGACCACGCCAACCAGCGCCAGGATCGAAGTTGCACGTGCCGCTGCGCGTTTGTCCTCCACCGCGTTGTACAGTGCAATCACGCCCAGGTACAGGAACAGCAGGATCAGCTCCGACGTCAGGCGTGCGTCCCACACCCACCAGGCGCCCCACATCGGCTTGCCCCAGATCGATCCGGTGACCAGTGCCAGAAAGGTAAAGGAAGCCCCGATGTGGGCGCTGCTGATGGCTATCACCTCAGCCAGTTTGATATGCCAGATCAGGCCGATGGCTCCGGCGCCCGCCATCACTATATAGATAAACATCGACATCCAGGCCGCGGGTACGTGCACAAACATGATGCGGTAGCTGTCGCCCTGCTGATAGTCGGTGGGCGCCAGCACCAGGCCATCGTACAGACCCACGAGCAGGAAACCCAGACACGCCACACCCAGCCAGGGGATCAGTTTTCCCGCGAACTGGTAAAAATATTTTGGCGAAGCCATTCGGTGAAAGAATTTAAGCATGTTCTAGCTCAGACTGATTCGCAGGGCCGCTGCCGTGGCAACGGGTGACAGGCTGACCGCCAGTAACAGCAATGCGGTCAACATCGACAAATGGGCATCGATGGGTAAGCCGGCACCGCTGGTCGCCACCGCGTTGGCAGCGAAAATCAGCACCGGAATATAGAGTGGCAGCACCAGCAAAGACAGAATCATACCACCCTTGCGCAGGCCGACGGTCAATGCCACACCGATGGTTCCGATCAGGCTCAGCACCGGGGTACCCAGCGCCAGGGTGATCAGCAAGGTTGTTATGGCGTCACCCGGCAGGTCCAGCAGCACGCCCAGCAATGGCGCCACGATCAGCAGTGGTAGCCCGGTGATCAGCCAGTGCGCAAAAACCTTGGCGATCATGAGGATCGACAGCGGGTGCGGGCTCAGCAGTAACTGTTCCAGCGAACCGTCGTCAAAATCCGAGCGGAAAATAGTCTCCAGCGATAGCAGGGCAGCGAGCAGGGCGGCCACCCAGATAATGCCCGGACCGACTTCCCGCAGCAGGGCCGGGTCGGCACCGATGCCGAGTGGAAACAGGGCCGTGACCAGGATGAAAAACAGCAACGGGTTTATCATCTCCGAACGGCGTCGATAGGCCAGCGTCAGGTCGCGCCTGAGCAGGATCAGAAAGGCCTGGCTGAGCGTTGCAGTGTTCATGCGGAGCGTTCGGACAGATTGATGCGTTGGATGTCAGCGTTGCCCAGATTGACCGGGTGGTGCGAAGTAACCGCCAGCATACCACCGTTTGCCAGGTGATTCGTGACCATGTCCTCAACCATGGCAATTCCATGGGTATCCAGTGAAGTAAAGGGTTCATCCAGAATCCACAGTGTTGATCGGGTAACCAGCAACCTTGCCAGGGCCAGACGCCGTTTCTGACCCGCCGACAGGTTGATGGCCTGGAGGTCTTCGTATCCCCCCAGTTCCATCTGCTCCAGAGCCAGGCTCAGGCTGATATCCGACGATGATCCAAGGCTTCTGGCGAAGATCAGGTTTTCCTCCGCCGTCAGGTCGAGCTTGATGCCATCTTTGTGGCCGACATAGGCGGTACAGGCGTTGTAACCGGTGATCAGCCGGTAAATATCGCCCCCGTTCCAGGTGATCGACCCGGTATCGGGCATACGGATACCGCACAGGATACGCAGCAGCGAGGTTTTGCCGCTGCCGTTGCGACCCTCGATCAGTAGCACCTGGGCAGCACCAAGCGTGAACGACAGGTCGCTGAACAGCTCCCGGTCGTCACGGATACAGCTCAGTTCGCGCGCTTCAAGGGTTGCAAGCGGATAGCTATCTGTCATAGCTGCCGGGGTTCGTGTGTAATCTGTAAAGTTCATGGGGTATTATCAGGTTAGATCAAGTCTAACCGATGCACCGGCAGCGGTCGAACACGGATAAGCTGAACATTGACCTGAATCAGATTGAATGGGCGACAGCTATCACCTGAAGTTTGTGACAGCCGGCGCGGACGGTTTGCAGCTGGCAGATACACCACGTCCTGCCGGACTCCGACGGGCTCGAAAGCTGGCTGAAAAGAATAAGGGACACTGCTCAATTAATCACTTAAACCGAAAGGATTAAGGAGCACTGCTACGCTAAGTGACTAAATGAGCAGTGTCCCCGGCACCCCTAAGGAGCACTGCTACGCTAAGTGACTAAATGAGCAGTGTCCCCGGCACCCCGGCACCATTTATCGCGTTGGTCAAAAGTTCCGCGTAATCACTTTTTGATAACAACAGGGGATTCCCGCCGGCGGAGGGATCGTGAGTTGCCATTTCAGCGATTGCCGGTATCCGGCCGGTATCGATCCCGACAAATTTCAGGTCATGCGGAATGCCGAGTTGATGTCTTAGTTCAACGATGAAAGTCAATACGGAATCGACTCCCGTCGGTGCCGGCTCCAGCTCCAGGAGACGCGCGAGATGTTGCATTTTATTTTCTATCGCAACGCGATTATGCAAAACGACATAGGGCATCAGGATCGCATTTAACAAACCATGGTGCACATCGTATAAA
>ENA-ORDP01001025-ORDP01001025.1-marine-sediment-metagenome-genome-assembly--contig:-NODE-1025-length-16267-cov-4.636997_pt1 | contig 16267 bp, 4 predicted proteins | sample MGYA00248627_ERZ508539 | MGnify/ENA primary metagenome ERZ508539 (study PRJEB26208, sample SAMN05571518) | marine sediment metagenome | biome: deep sea; feature: Hydrothermal vent; material...
GCGGAATTACTCAAGTAAATAAATTTAATAAAGGTGCTTATTATGGCGATTTATCGGCAATTATTATGAAAAATTTCCCCATTTGGGTAGAGCAACGCAGAGTGCCTAAAATGGAAATTGCTTTAATGGATAACTGGGAAGAAAAAATGGAACAAATGGCTATTTCTACCGCCAAAGAAAATGTGTCTAATATTTCTGGTGTTCCATCTTGGACTTTAGTTTTGTTGCAAAAAATTTTAGCAAACAATAAAACTGATAATCTTTTAGACATTTGGCCAAATTTAGAGTTATACATGCACGGAGGAGTTAATTTTTTACCCTATCAAGAGCAGTTTGAAAAAATAATTCCAACCAATAAAGCCAGAAAAAAATTTACACCAAAACTTGTTAACAATATCGCTGTAACATACGCACCTACCCCAAAAAAAGCAGCGTGTGTTACAGAAAGAAGTCCTGTATATCCAACAACTAAGTTCAAACTAATACCTAATATAGAGTATATTGATATTAGAATTGCTATATGTATTAAATATTCCACGTTATTTATTAAAAATTCCATTAGGCTTGAATATCAAAAAGATAATCAATAAAGTAAAAACGATAACATCTTTCCACTCTCCAGAAACACCCCATGTCCCAAAGTTTTCTACAAACCCCAAAAAAAATCCTCCAGCAATTCCACCATAAATATTTCCAATACCTCCAATTATTGATGCAACAACACCTTTAAGCAAAAGCGACATCCCCATTGTTGGTTCAATCCCTATATTAAAGCCAACTAAGATTCCAGCAAGACCAGCAATCGCTGAACCAATAGTAAATACAATCCCAATTACTCTTTGTGTGTTTATTCCAACAGTCTTTGCAATCTCTTCATTATCTCCTATTGCCTTTACCATTTTCCCAAACTTTGTCTTCTTAAATATGAAACTTAATACTAATGTCAAAACTACAGCAAAGATTAAAATTATAAGTTGTGTTTGTGTTATTAACCCTCCAAATATATTGTATACATTTTGGGTCCCAACATTTGTTGAAAGAATTTGAAATTGACTCGTAAAAAATATCGCGATGACCGCCTGAACGACTATGAATACACCAAGAGACGCCAAAAGTAGAACTATGTTTGACGCATTTTTTTTCTTAAGTGGAGAATAAACTAATCTGTATATTAAATAACCAGTAGCCCCAGCAATTACTACCCCTGCAAGAACACTTATCCATAATTCAACGCCCAATGTCTTCATTAGAAAGAAAACGGAGTACCCTCCAACTGCCGTTATTGCTCCATACCCTATATCAAAAAATTTAACAGTGCTAAATATTAGATTAAACCCAATTGCAACGATAGAATATATTGCACCTGCTATTACACTATTTGTTATTATTTGTGGCAAAATAGACATATTTTATCTATTTATTATACATATTTAACTTAGGAATCACAGTTTATATAAAATTGACTTACAAAACAAAAAACCTAATCGCGATTTTGCGCATATATTTATGCGCTTAAAGCTGGCGCCGACCTACTTTCCCCTAAAAGAGTATCATCGGCGCTGAAGAGCTTAACTTCTGTGTTCGGAATGAGAACAGGTGTACCCTCTTCGCTTAAGCACCAGCTTTAAAAGCACAAATAAACACAATAAAACATATTAAACACTCAATGATGAGTACAATCTCAAACTGTAATAGTTTATAAGATTGTACGAGATGGGACTAAAAAAGAACTATTCTTGAGATGTTTGGCGGAGTGACAGGGTTTGAACCTATACCTTCCCTATATAATCGGGACGCTCTTACCTATCTGAGCTACACTCCGATAATACATATAGATCGTAAACACAAAAACAAAAGTGGTGGAGGAAGCAGGACTTGAACCTGCGACCTTCCCAGAGTACATCTCAATATTAATCCCCATGAAGGCATAACACCCCCAGAGACAATTTTGAAAGTAAAATCTCTAGGACGCTCTCCCTGCTGAGCTATTCCCCCTTTAACACTTTTGTAAATATCTTATAGATATCCTTCTAAAAAATATCTAACAAGATATTGCGAGACTCTGAATATCCACACACCCATCATTGAATGTTTAAAACAATTGGTAAAACAATTATATTTCGTTTGTAAGCGACTTCCAGATTTCCTAACAGGAGTACGACGTATTAGTACTCCTTGGCTAAACACATTACTGTGCGTACACCTAGAGCCTATCACCTAGTCATCTCCTAGGGGTCTATGATTTCTAATCTTAAGGTTGGCTTCCCGCTTAGATGCTTTCAGCGGTTATCCATTCCCAACATAGCTACTCAGCAGTGCTCCTGGCGGAACAGCTGATACACCAGAGGTTAGTTCATTCCGGTCCTCTCGTACTGGGAACAAATCCTCTCAAAAATCGACGCCCACAGCAGATTAAGACCAACCTGTCTCACGCATGTTCTCACATATTACTATGTGCATTGGACTGTAGCTTTAACTTATACACCATGATAGTGCAAAGATAGCTGACGTTCAGTCTCTACTGGCGCCGAGATTTTCTTAGCGACACTTCGCTTTAGAAAATCCAAGTGCAGTCGCGTTAGCGAGCTGCCTCAGCTTCCATCGGTATTGCCCTCTGAAAACCAGATAGGATTCCACCGAATTTAGTCAGCTTCACCAAGCACCAACTTTTTGAAAAAGTGGTGCTTGGCCGCCGTGATTAGATTGCTCTCGCCTCTATCGCAATACGATAGAAGCTATTCTCATTTAATAGACGAAAAGTACCTTGATTTTGTGTCGTTAGAGTGGACTCAGACTGTCGAATTACGAAGTTTTTATAAACTTTCTATTTTCAACTTTTTACTAGTCAAGCAACTTCGTTGCTCGACGGTCTGAACCCAGCTCGCGTACCTTTTTAATTGACGAACAGTCAAACCCTTGGAACCTGCTCCAGCTCCAGGATAAGGTGAGCCGACATCGAGGTGCCGAACACTGCCGTCGATATGGACTCTTGGGCAGTACCAGCCTGTTATCCCCGGGGTAACTTTTATCCGTTGATCGCTAGCCGCATCTAAAGCGCACTAGCGGCTCACTATGTTCTGCTTTCGCACCTGCTCGAGATGTACCTCTTGCAGTCAAGCTCTCTTTTGCCATTGTACTATCGGCACGGTTTCCGTTCGCGCCTAGAGAACCTTAATAAACTCCTCCGTTACTTTTTGGGAGGAGAGCGCCCCACTCAAACTACCCACCAGATACTGTTCCTGCTCGTTTTTACCGTTCAGGTTAGAGAATGCAAATCAACAGAGTGGTATTTCACTGACGACTCAAGTACAGCCAAAACCGTACCTTCAAAGTCTCCCACCTATGCTACGCAATTAATTCACATCCCCAATATCAAGTTGTAGTAAAGCTCCCGGGGTCTTTTCGTCTAGCTGCAGGTAGGCGGCATCTTCACCGCCATTGCATTTTCACCAAGCTCTTCCTCGAGACAGTGCCCCAGTCGTTACACCATTCGTGCACGTCTAAAATTACTAGACTAGGAATTTCGCTCATGTATTCCTCGGTACCATCCACAGCTAACTTTCACACAGTAATAAATCGAATATTTTTTAGCGAAAAACGAGTTGGAGTACGAAACATAATAAGTTATGTTAAGTACGAAACGAAGTTTTGTAGCAAAAAATATGTGATTTATGTGTGACTGTTAGTTGTGGAGGGTACTTACACACCATGGACTCTATCTTATCCCTTCTTTTTCATTAAAAAGTTAGGGTCACGACGTTGGTCTCTTGTTAATCGTGATTGGACTATTCATATATTTCTATATGTAAGGTAACTTTGTGCATCTGTTTACTTAATATAACAGTCCCAGTCCTTCGCAACACCTAGCTTAGGTGTTGCGAACCTTAGGACCGTTATAGTTACGGCCGACATTCACCAGGGCATACACAGCCCAGCATGATACTCCGAAGAACATCACACCATCCGTGTTTAACCTTCTGGCATTGGTCAGGCGTCACCCCCTATACATCCTCTTACGAGTTCGCAGGGAGCTGTGTTTTTGGTAAACAGTCGCCAGGGCTCTTTAGCTGCGGCCACTCAATTGCTTGAGTTGGCAGACCTTATTCCGAAGTTACGGTCGCTATTTTGCCGAGTTCCTTGAGGAAGACTCACTTGTTCGCCTTGGTCTTCTCGACCTGATCACCTGTGTTGGTTTGGGGTACGGTTTTATGAATACTGATGCTTAGAGACTTTTCTTGGAAGCGTGCTCCTCCAAATTTGCTTTGGCGAACCTCTACATCTCCACTTCTCTTGGAGTTAATGTTTGCCGGATTTCCCTAACAAACCTCCTCAAGATATGGACGCAAATCCAATAATGCGCTTGAAGTACAACCCTCCGTCCTCCCGTCGCATATTCATAAAGTCATGGAATATTAACCATGTGTCCATCGCCTCCCCCCTTCGGGATCGGCTTAGGCCCGACTAACCCTTCGCTGATTAACATCGCGAAGGAAACCTTGATCTTTCGGCGGGCAGGATTCTCACCTGCCATGCGGTTACTCGTGCCAACATTCTCACTTCTGTACGCTCCACTGTGGGTTATCCCTTCAGCTTCATTGCAGAACAGAACGCTCTCCTACCGCTTATGAATTTCATTGAAAACCCAAATGCTTCACATTTGGGAAAATTTGTTTGGAGCGAGTAGATAGGATTCGAACCTATGACCTCTTGTGTGTGCCACACACAAGCGCTCTACCACTGAGCTACTCTCGCATTTCCAAACAAAAAGAACTGGTGACGGACGACACCGAACCGCTCCGACAGATATTGCTATCCGACAGAAATGGGTGTCGTCCGCCAGAAAGCCAGAAAGGTATTTTTTGTTTTTCAAGATTAATTCCTCATCGGAACTCAAGAAGGATGTGTTGTTATCCCTAGCACACCCCAAACGCTTTATCTGGCTTCCTTTTCTATAAACATTTTCCTCAATGAAATTCATAAGCCCCCAGTTTCGGTATTATGCTTAGCCCCGATCATCTGCGGCGCAAAATCTCTGAATGAGTGAGCTGTTACGCTATCTTTAAAGGATGGCTGCCTCTAAGCCAACCTCCTCATTGTCAGAGAAATCTTACCTCCTTAAGTGCACTTAGCATAAATTTTGGGACCTTAACTTGGGATCTGGGCTGTTTCCCTTTTGACCGACGGAGCTTAGCCCCCGTAGTCTAACTGCCGCGCTGTTTCGACACACCACAAAACAATCTTTTCTACTGCAATTTTGCATTGTCGGCTACAAGATATTCATCACTCCTCACCTATGCTATCGCATAAGCTCGTCATTCTTCACATCTTTCGCTCGACACCGCTTCATTTCGCTACGAAAAATTGCTTTGTGGCATGTCGCTGTTGGTATTCGGAGTTTGATAGGAGAGACGAGGTTTCCCCCTGTTCCCACCTTCCAGTGCTCTACCCCCAACAGGATCACGCGACGCTAACCCTAAAGCTATTTCGGAGAGAACCAGCTATTACTCGGTTCGATTAGCTTTTCACTCCTTACCACAGGTCATCCGAAGGCGTTAAACGACCTCCCGGTTCGGGCCTCCATCTGTGTTTCCACAAACTTCACCCTGCCCATGGCAAGCTCACCGAGCTTCGGGTCTTATACGTACTACTTTGTTGCGCTATTCACACTCGGTTTCCCTACGACTCCACCCGAAAAGGGCTTAGCCATGCAATACACATAAACTCGTTGGCTCATTCTTCAATAGGCACGCGGTCGTGGTGTAAACACCATTCCCACTGCTTGTAAGTGTGCGGTTTCAGGTCTATTTCACTGTCCTCACCGGACTGCTTTTCACCTTTCCCTCACGGTACTAGTTCACTATCGATCTGAAAAAGTATTTAGCCTTACCAGTTAGTTCTGGCAGATTCACTCAAGCTATTCGTGTCTTGAGCTACTCAAGAACAACAACAAAAGAGTTGTAAAAGTTTTCACATACGGGACTGTTACCCTCTAGGGTCAAGCTTCCCAGCTTGTTCTATTAACTTTACAATTTGTAACTCTTCTCATTTTATAAAAAATGACATTGTTGTCTTACAACCCCCGATACCACCTTCACCATCTGATATAAACAGACAGTAAAGGTGAAATCAGGTTTGGGCTCGTCCCGTTTCGCTCGCCGCTACTAAGGGAATTTCTATTGATTTCTTTTCCTCTGGGTACTGAGATGTTTCACTTCCCCAGGTATACTCTCCTGTATCAAGTACAAGAGTGATCCCGTAAAACGGGACCGGGTTTCCCCATTCGGAAATCTCCGGGTATAACGGTTGCTAGTCACCTTACCGGAGCTTATCGCAGACATGCCACGTCCTTCATCGCCTTTTTCAGTCTAGGCATCCACCACACACTCTTAGATCTCCTATTAGGAAATCTAAAAACCGCTTACGTACATTCATCATGAGTCTTCATAAATGAATGTACATTTCGTCGTATCTTAAATGCAAAGACACAACGAAAAAACTTATATTTTTGTTTTACCTGCGGATTTTTTACAGAATAAATTCTGTAAAAAATCCTTATGACGTTGTCAAAAAACTCGTAATTCCGTTATAAGTATTTTCAAGAAATTGGACAGAAAAAAACCGCTCGTAAGCGGTACGCAGTAGTCATTGGCAAAATGCCTATGGCTTGCGCCTCCGCTGTTGTGTTTCATTGAATAATCTACTCATAATTACGTCGCGTCAGTATACACAATAGATCTTTTATAGTCAATATATTCTTTAAAAACACATATTTGACAAACGCATTATTGATAGTATCTTGTAAAGAGATTATATGGTTCTCGTGTTGTTATTCAACATCTTTGACAAAAGAGAGGTTAAATTAAGATGGACACACAACAAAGCTCCAGAAAAACAGTAGTTCTACCGAACGGTTTAACAGTGGATGTATCAATAACACCAGATGAGCGTTGGGAAACCGATTTTGCTACATTTTTTATCAATCCTAATTGTCTCACCCCAGACCCAACACAACCTCGTGAGAGCATTGACCCTGATAAACTCGACGAACTCAAGATGAGTATTAGTGAATTAGGAGTCCGTGACCCCATAGTGGTTACTCCTACTTCTAAAGTACCGTGGATGAATCTTAATGACAAAGAAAAAGAATCTCCGTTCATCATCGTCAGTGGGCATCGCCGAAACCTGTCTGCGCTTGAAATCAAACTTTGTGCAGTTCCAGTTCAAATACGTATATACAAAAACGAAGAACAACACAAAAAAGATAGACTAATACTTAACCTTAATCGTGATAACCTAGCTCCAATTGAAGAAGCTAAGGAGCTAAAGCGTCTGGTTGATGGAGGAATCTCCGTTAGGCAAGCGGGAAAAGAGATTGGATTCCAATATACAAAAGCACTAAAACGAATGTGCCTAACTAAACTTGCTCCAAATATCCAATCTTTATTGGCTTCAAAAATTAAGGAAAAGAGTAGGTTATCTATCGGTATAGCAGAGACACTTGGTAACTTAACCACTCCAACGGCTGAAGAATTGGAGGAGCTAATAAAAAAACACAATCTTAAAGACTTTGATACCAACCTCTCTAATAAGGAACGACTTTTTGCAATGCAAAACGTATTCCTTCAACATGTTCAACGCAACAGAATGAAAAATGCTCGTGCAATAGAGTATATTGAAGGTTGTTCACAAGAGATTCCGTCATACCGTTCAAGTGGGACTCATGTAGTGCGTACAGAAAAGTTCCAACCAGCCAACCGACTGAAGAAGCTCAACGCTATGCTTAACTTCGTACTAGATTCTACTGTACTAGAGTGGACTCTTGATGAGTTTAAACGTATTCTTCACTATCGTCTGCGAGGAGATGTACAGAAAACCTTGCATTCAGTCGAGAAAAGCATCAGCTCTCTTGGAGTAATCGCAGAGAAATTAAAAACAATCATCGCAGAAAAAGACGATGATTATGGATATGCCACCACAAACATGATTCGTATTGATTATTACGAATTTGGAGTTCTTGAAAAGGAAAGACTTGTTACATATCGACGATATATCGAACTTTGGGAAAATGGTCGACTACGCTTTCAGGAAGAAGACTTAACACGACCTAAAAACTACCCAACCATTGATGAAGCCAAGAAGAAATCAAAAGAGGAATCGTCGCTTTTTATATCTTGACTAAATTGTCATCCGCGCCATTAAAAAATGGCGCGGATATTTTTTATATTAAAAATCACAAAACCCATATGTCTAGACATATGGGTTTTGTACAAAAAATTCTAATCTTAAGATTAGATTATTTATCCTTAACCTCGCTTCTTAATCGCTCAAGATATGATGCAGCTGCCTGCTGTCCACCAAGACCGAACGCAAGTCCGAACCCAAGTGAAAGCGCTACAATCACTCCTGTAAAGAGTGTTTGTACAAATGCAGTTGCAACTCCAAGCTGATTCAAAGCTGCAAGCACTGCAAAAATCCAAATAGCCCATTTTGCAACATTACCTAAAAGGTTTGATGAGAGCATATTTGCTGCTTTTGCAGCTCCGGTAACAACGCTTCGTGCGACTTCAGCAATAACTGCTGCTACAAGTAAAATAAGTACAGCTACAATTACCTGTGGAAGGTAAAATAGTACTACTTCCTGAAGGAAGACATTTACTTGACTAAGTCCAAGAACATCAAGTGATGCTACCAAGAAAACGATAATAATAAACCACTTCACAAGTCCTCCAAGAAATCTTCCTGAGTCAAGACTAAATCCTGCTCTATTGAAAGTCTCTTCAAATCCAGCACTGCGAAGTGCATTATCAACTTTAAGGGAGTCAACAATTTGCGCTACGATACGTCCGAGAACTGCACCAATAATCCAACCGATAACGAATATAACAAACGCTACGATAAGACTTGGAACAATTTTAACGAGTCCTAACCAGAGATCCTGGGTAGATTGTTGAAGTACCTCAGTCCATGTTTGTAATAACATATAGTATATAATTCCGCCGCAATCGCTAACATTGACGACAGAGCCTAGGCTAGCAAATTAAAGTTTAAAATACCCTAACTTACTATAAATTTAAGTGGCTTAAAAATATACTAAAGAGTATATTTACATAGCCATCGACCTTATAAATACGCAGTAAATGCGTATATACATAATACCATTACAAGAAATACTAGTTGTTTACGTTACTGTGGACAAAATAAGCCTTAAACACAGCCATCTTTTTTATAAATTAAGGACAGATTATTATATTGAAAATGAACCAACATCATACTGACTCCCTAGACGATTGAGTATTGTCTGGTGCGGGTAGTCAAATACATCACGAAGAAGCTTGTCGTATATATTCATTCTATAATTAAAGTCCTGTGTTGAGAAAAGTGCAAATCTTAACTCTCTACCTATCTCTGATTCAATACCGCGTACTGCGTATTCAAGTTTCCCTTCGCTCATTCCATCTCCAACTATGAGTAAGTCTATATCACTATCCCAATCTTGAATAAATGCTCCTAATATTACAACCAACTTAGGCCGTCCAGCAGTATTAAGTTTCTTTATAATCTGGTTCTGCCCCATTGGGGTTGCTGTAAGTAAAAAACTTCTAAGAGATGCTAAATATTTAAACTTATTGTTAAGTGTCCATCCGCGTACTTTCTTTTTTACAATTTTTTTATTCTTTCCACTACCGCGTTCCACTTCCGTATAAAATGTGCGACGTTTAATTAGTCCAATCTTCTCCATCATAAGCGTTTCTACACGCACAGAAGATGCTTGTGTACGTGTCCGCTTAACAACATCAATGTTTTCGAAATCCTCACCCTCATTAAAAAGAAACAATTTAAGAATTTTTACACGAGCTGGACTTCCAAATAATTTTTCTAATATATCCATAGAATATTCTATTATGTTGATATTGTACCTCTATCGTAAAAGAGTGCAATAACTCTAAAAACATCGTCAAAATTATCAGCATTTAAAACACTGTTGCTAGTAGACTACAAAATCATACAATATATCGTATGATTTTTGACTGCCAATAAACCACAAAAAACAGCAAGCTCATACTTGCTGTTTTTTGTGGTTTATTCTAGTGCCTCTACTGACTCTCCACTTCTTTTCTTGTCTTTGGCCCAAAGATTCCAATAGCTGAAATTCCAACGCTCTTTTGATATTCAACAAGCGCTGATTTTGTTAGAGAACCAAAGTATCCCTTAGCTACTCCTTGCGGGATAGTTAGGAATCCTTTATTTTCAAGGAATGTTTGTAAGCGAGTTACATCACCTCCTCTTTTTCCTACGAAGAGTGAGCGTGAGTATGTTGTTTGAGTTGAAATATCTTCAGGCCCTGATGTTTTTTTAGTCACCTTACTTTCTTGACCCTCAACCTCTTTTCGTGTTTGTGGTCCGAAAATACCGATAGCTGAAATTCCAACGCTCTTTTGATATTGGGCCAAAGCTTTTTCTGTTAAATGACCGAAATATCCTTTATTCACTCCTTTTGGAATAATTAGAAATCCTTTATTTTCAAGAAATGTTTGTAAGCGAGTTACATCACCTCCTTCTTTTCCTACAAAGAGTGACCTTGAGTAGGAAGCTGTAGCTGAGGTTGGAGTATTTTTAGTTGATGTATTTAACTTACTGTCCGTAATTTTTTCATCAAGATAAACTATTCTACCATCAGGATAAATTATCTGATTACGAGATTTTACCTCATTCGGATAACTAAACCCTGAAGAAACAGGACCTCCACCTACCGCAACAGCAGAACTTGAACTGCCGGAATTAACCGCGCTGGAAGCTGCTGGAGTATTGGAAGAAAACATTGGTACAAAATCAGAAAGGTGAGAAACAGTAGCGGTCAAAGTTTCTGTTGTTGTATCAACTGTTGTTGGTAATGTGTCATACGACTGATTTACATCATTCCAAACACCAAGAACCATATCGGCTTCAACTTGCCCTGTAGGTATATCGGCTTTTGTATAAGGAACGGAAATAACAATATTATTATTAAGATTTTTGATTGGCTGACCAGAAGCATCAAGCGCAGATATTTTAACAGCATTTTTATAAAGAACTGCTCCTGAAGAAGGTGTTGGAACGGCTGTATTATTTTGGGTTTTAATTGTACCTGCATTAGATCCTGTTCCTAAAGCATTAGCTGGAATGTCCAATTTGAAAGCACTACCAATATCACTGTTGGTAATTAACCCTCCAATAATTGGTGTAATTGTTTCTTGTTTCTCTTGTTTTACTGTAAATCCTGAGATTGCAGACAATACTATTGTCTGTCCTGAAGGGCTGTTATTAGACACCACAACCGTTGTTGGGCCTCCTTCATATCCTATGGAATGGGCGCGAAGAGTCCATGTTCCATTATCAACAGCCAAAGAGTATGCTCCCGAAGTATCTGTTTGAGATACTGCAAATCCACCACTTCCGTCTGTGGCGTCTACGAAAGCACCTGAAACTCCAGCTCCAGAAAGTTTAACCGTCCCGCTAATTGTTCGAGAAGCAGTAGTTAAAGTAATTGTGCCGGCAGAAGTTGCTCCTGAAACACTCACTGAAGTGGACGAAGGAGATTGATATCCGGGCTTACCTGCCTTAAGACTATAGCTACCGGCAGGTGCACTAATTGAGAAAGAACCACTTGAAGATGTTCGTCCTCCCACATTTATTGTGTTAGTTTGCCCTGTTGGAATTCCCGAAAGAGAAACCCATGCGTTTGAAAGAGCAGCGGAGTTAGCTTTTACAAGCCCGGTTACCGAATACATTTGTCCGGCTGAAGCAGTGTAAGTAATAGAACGAGTTGAGTTTACGTTTGCAGTTGTCCCTATTTGTCCATAAGCCGAATGCCCTACTCTGACTGTATAAGTTCCGGGGGAAACCACTACACTATAAACAGCATCCGTACTTGAGGCGACTGAAACACTCGTGCTGTTACCACGACCGTTAGCATCCCGTACATCTACGAAAGCATTAGAAATAGGATTAACTCCATCTGTCACATTTACGGTAATTGTTATTGGTGAACTTAAACTACAATTTTGACCCGAAGTGGTTGTATTGGCTGTTACAGATACTCCTGCTAAAGGTGTTACTTCACCCACTCCTGGGAATAAACATTTAACACTATAACTACCGGCAGGAACTCTTAAACTATAATTACCATTACTATCGGTAGCAACCATATTCGCACCATTCGCTCCTTCTGCTCGAACGGTAACACCCTGTTGAGCTACACCTGCTTTTGTTGCTTGTCCTGTGATTGTTCCCATAGAAAGAGTCTGGGCAGAGAAATCCTGACCACTAAGACTAGACGATGCTACAGAAATAATTTTCTCTCCCAATCTACCAAACCCAGGAGCATACGCCTCTACAACCCAAGTACCAGCGTCTACATAAAGAGTATACGCCCCGTTTGAATCAGACTGACTGCTTAAAAAGTTTTCACTTCCACCCCCAATCGCACTGGTATCAGAAGTAGAATTAACTTTACGAGCAGAAATTCCAGCATAAGGAATAGCATCACCATTATCATCTTTGATACTACCACTTATGGTTAAATTGGTATTTGAATTTATTTTGAAAGATAAAGCAGATGGTGAATTTGATCCACTTGTTGGTACAGTAATTCTAAGATCCCCAGCAGATGGCATACCTGCCTTAGCAATACCAACTGTATACACGCCAGGAACTACATTTAATGTAAAGTTACCTTGGCTGTCTGTTTGCCCTCCTGTACCAAAGCCAGCAGATGCCCCCCCTGCCGTAGCATCAGAAACAGGTCGTGCAAAAACTCCAGCCCCATTGATACCGTTACCATTTGAGTCTACAACTGTTCCAATGATGGTTTTTGATGTTGACGAAAGAACAAAATTCTTACCAACTACATTAGCACTTTCAACAGATACCTCTATATTAGATGGTGGCATAAAATTGAAAGTTGGTAATGGTGGTGGCAAGGCGCCAGGAGCGGTAAAACTTGCCGGAATTGCCGGCCCTACTCCTACTTGATATGTATTGTTTGCTCCAACTGGTAATGAATAGGCGTCAGCTCCACCTGTTAGGGCAACGGTAGTTTTAGCAAATCCATTGGGACTTGATGCAAAAACATCAACACTTGTTCCATTGGGGCCGGTAACTGTTCCAGAAATAGTAATAGTTGAACCCGAAGCTCCCAAGGCGTATTTTTTAGTCATATTGCCACTTATAGTAATCGGCTGAGGCATAGGGTTAACGGCATAGCTACCAACACTTGAAGAATCAATTCCTAACATATAATCACCAGAAGAAAGATTGCTGAAAGTTGCAACTCCGACAGAGTTCGTTATAGCTTTTGAACCACCAAGAGCAGGACTAAATAGAAAAACCTGAGCACTTGCTATTTGTTCTCCAGAATCTTTAGTTCCATTACTATTGTCATCATGGAAAACTTCAATACTCAAAGTATTTGACCCAACCTGACCCAAGAAAAACGGAGCTGATGTTTTATTTTCCAAAATAGTATTGTTATTGGCTACAGTATCACGAGTTTTGATATCAACAGTATAACCAGCACTATTTGGTATAGTGGAATTTACAATTCCCTTCAAATCCATGGTCAAAAAAGAGTTTGCTCCCGTTGGTGCTCCTGCGGTTATTATGGTAATAGTTCGCGCTCCACTGTTTGGAGTAACACTGGCAATAGTAACCGTGCCTGTCATTGGGCCATTTAGGTCACTGTTTCTAAAACTTTCTGTGCCTGCTGTAGATGCCGAAGCGGACGATACATCAAAGCCAGATGGAAAAGTTAAAACAATACTTCCACCAATTGGTATTGAACTTGTAACAGGAAACTCAACTGAGTAACTGGAAGAAAAACCAGCTTTTTTATTTTCAGGCATAATTCTAACAGGACTCATACCTTGTATTCCCGGATCTTGTTGAGGACCACTGCCGGGACCCAATTGACCACCTGTTAATGAAGAATCAGCCACTGTCCCGTAAGCAGTATTAGCTGAAGGAGTTCCGGTAGTTAAAATTTTATTTGAAGAAATGTCTTCAGAAATACCGGCGACTGAAACTTTAAAAGTATTTCCATTCTGAAGAGAAAGCCCTGAAATTCTAGCTGTCATACTCGGACCATCATAAGTAACTGTTTTACCTCCAAGAGAAACACTGGAGCCAACCGGACTTTCAATAGAATAATTTGCTATATTGTCCACAGTATTTGGACCACCTCCACTCTTCATCGCCTCTGAAAAAGTAACAGCAACTCCAAAATTGTCAGCATTAGCGGAAATAACAGATGGTTGTGTTGAATCGCTTGCTGTTGCTGTTGTGAAAGTAGACGAAAAACTTTGGTTCCCTCCTGTTGAAGAATCTTGGTCTAGTGGATTACCGGATATGTCGGTAGCTCCGGATGTAACAGTAACTGTATAAGTGGTATTGGACGCAAGTGGTGTTGTGGGAGAAAAGTAAGCACTCCGGCTTGAAGGATTATAACTAACAGTACCTGTAATACCACCACTTAAAGTAACTGTTGATGCAGTGATATTTGCGGAATTCATATCCTCAGAGAAACCGAATGAGATTGTATTTTGGTTTCGAGCCACGCCAGTTGTTCCATTAGCTGGGAAAACTCCTAGAACAGTTGGTTTTGTATTATCCACACCAGATGAAGTTCTAAACGAAAATATGAATTCTGTCATCGCAGCATTATTAATGCTTGTTGTTGTGTTAGAAACTTTTAGTACATATCCCGTGTTTGAGCCCAAGGCTGAATTGGGCGTAATAGTAACGGCGTTATTGGTAGAATCGTATGTATTGACTGATGAAATCAGAGTCCCTGGTGCGCCGAAGTTATCGGTATAAATACCAACATTGGTAGAATTCAAAACAGACCCATTACCAGAAACAGCCATTCCTTGTGAAAACTGAATACTAATGGGGGCTCCCGTTGGAAAATTTTGATTGCCGTCTATTGGATTTGAAGAAACCACAAAAGGAGGTGTCGTGTTAGTCCCTCCTGTTGTTCCTGTTGTAAAACTAATGTTTTGAGAAGAAGCAATCGGGTTCCCTGCTTTGTCTTTAAGCCCTGTCCCAATGCTTAAAATATAAGTTGCTCCGGTAGTAAGATTAACTAATGAATTATCAAAACGTAAATTGGTATTACTTGCTCCAGTCGCGCCACCTGAAACAACGTGAAAAGCGTATGCTCCATTATTTCTCGCATCAGATATTGTTTTTGCAAGAACAATATCCCCCAATAAAAATGAGGTGGTAGTATCAGTAACCGCCCCTTGGGCACTCGGCGTTAACTTAGCCAAAGCAGAGCTTGAAGCAAATACTGACGGTGAAACAGAACCATCAATACGAAGACTTGTTGAAGTTGCGTTAATTCCTACGTTCTCTGCTGTTGTTACAATGTGCCATGCGTAAGTATTCAGATTATCTCCTCCCGTAATAATTTTAGCGAAAATCATATCCCCTTGAGCAAAATTCATCCCTTGAACCAACTGGCCGGAAGCATTGGTTGTACTGGTAGCAGTCGGAGTGATAGAGCTAAACGACGAACCGGAAACATACCCTGGGGATCCGGCTGAGGCATTCAAACGCAACACGGAACCGTTTACAGCCCCTCCAGTTGTTACTATATCCATAGCATAGCGATCCGAAACAGGGTTAATTTGAGTATTAACTACAACCAAATCGCCTTCATTAAGAACATTTGATGCTGTAACTGCTCCTGTATATGCAGGGCTTGCAAATTTAGTAACGGACTGACCTCCAACCGGAGTGGAATTATTAATAGCAAATGTTCCCGATGTCATAGTAGAGTTAGTCACTATTCCAATTTCCGCAGGAAAAGTATCATGTTGGAAATAAACAATATCTCCAACCGTTGGCGAGGTGTAAACACCAAATGGCATAATAGGGCTTGTTCCCGTCATGTTATAAAACCCGAAAGATGTTCCTGAAACTTTCGCAAAAAGTGACGAAGTGGCATATGTAGGAGGGTTTGAAACAATAACATTAAAAGCATTGGGCATAACCCTAAGAGCAATGTCTACCGAAATGCCTCCTGTGGATAGCCCGACATTTGTTGTATTTATCGTGCTCGCATCAATATTTTCTGAAAAAGAAGCTCTTATAAAAGCATCAATTGGAATATTGGTTGCTCCGTTTGTAGGATTGGTATTTGAAATGTCAACAGTCGGGGCTGTTGTATCTACCGTCATCGCCGAAGTTGTAAGTGTTGTGGGAGTGGATGCAGGGGTTAACGCGCTGT
>ENA-ORDP01001026-ORDP01001026.1-marine-sediment-metagenome-genome-assembly--contig:-NODE-1026-length-16266-cov-4.704583_pt1 | contig 16266 bp, 13 predicted proteins | sample MGYA00248627_ERZ508539 | MGnify/ENA primary metagenome ERZ508539 (study PRJEB26208, sample SAMN05571518) | marine sediment metagenome | biome: deep sea; feature: Hydrothermal vent; material...
GGATCCGTTGCAGATAATCTTCCCGTCGCTGCGCTTTTGCTTGTCTGAGCGCTTCCCGGTTCTCTGCCGTGACTTTCTTCGGACGCCCCAGCGGCTTGCCCGCAAAATGAATCCCCAACCCCTTCAGGTAGCGTCCTGGTGGAGTTCCACTATAATTACCCCGAAATCTCCTACGGGAAATTTTTTGAACTGATAGCATTGTTGCGCAACTGTGGTCCCCATGTTTACCTCACTCCGGATAGCTAAAGTGGTCAAAATGTTCCGGCAGGGTATGGGAGCATAAACGCTGACACCTTCAATCAGGCCTACAGCCGCCGGTCCCGCGCCCAATACGGCAGTTAGCTACAGAGGCAAAATGGGTAAAATCATATCACTGGCTGCATCGTTCAAGAATGATACCATTCCTAGAATAATAACGGTACGAGGCAGGATTTATTATTTGATTTACTCATGAACCCGGATGATACACAGCTTGCCATCGGTGTAGAAGGGATCACCCAAAAAATTGCGACCAGATTCAGGATGACCGCCACGTACGCAGTTCACTTTATCCTGGGTATTGTTTTTGAGGAGAGTAATCACCTGCTGCCTTGAATAATCAATATCCGGGCTGATTTTAGGGAATAATTTCCAGCTTAGCCCGGAGACGCGATTGGTTAAGCCAATAAAAAGTTGTTCACCGGTGGGTAATTGTGCCCCTGTTGCCCATATTTTCAGATGAGTTGAATGGGCATAGCTGGTGGTGGCTTGCTGTAATACCAGGCTCCAGTTTTGCACCTTGTTATTCCAGAATGATGGTGATAGTGGAAGTGCACCACGACCATGCCCTGTTAATATCTGGGTAAGCTGTTTGCTGAAAGGAATTTCGGTGCTGTTTTTCATTAAGCGCCAACCGGTTTTTTGCAAATTGGCTAATAGTCTGTTTGTTGAATTGGCAACAAAAATCAGGTTGATAGGTTCCTGTTTAGTCCCCAACATAGTTAAGGTGTGCCGTAAGGATGGTTTGCTGATTACGTCGGTGGGATTCGTTAATACACTGGGTGTAGAAACAACTTTTGGTGCTTTGGGCTGGGAGTATAACCCGGCAAATCCGATATAAAACAGCATGGCCATTACTACCGCCGTTCTTCTTAACAGGTATTGATTAGCGCTTGGAGTTGCTACTGATTCAGGTGGTCCGGGGGCTTTCAGGCCAAGGCCAATGAGTATGACCGAAAAAATGAGCCACATGGTGCCCACCAGGTAACCGCCCAACACATCACTGAGATAGTGTTCACCCAGATAGAGTCGGCTGAAGCCAATCGCAAAAATTAACAGACAAGTGAGCAGAAATATGTTGACCTTCGAAGACCAATTGCTGCGATTGCGCATCATTACGTAGGCGATAAACCCGTAGAATGCAATGGCAACGGTGGCATGACCACTTGGAAACGAGGCACTTTGTTCGAGGTAAATAGCTGTCTCCGGGCGTGCTCGATGGAAAGCCAGCTTGCCTAAAAAAGAAAGCCCTGTAGAACCCAGTACAGAAATCAGGAAGGGCATGATCAAGGTTCGTTGTCGGTTAAGCCAAAAGATAAAGAGTGTGCAGACGCTGAAAACCCCTATTATCGGGCTTTTGCCCAGCAAGGTGACCCAGGTAAAAAAACTCGTCAACCATTCACTTCGATAAGCCATGAGAAGATGGGCAAGTCGTACATCGACGGCGACGATCAGGTTGGAATCAATCACATCTTCCACAAGGCCCCCGAACAAGCCTGCCGTGTACAGCAGGCCAAGTACCAGCAGGCTCAGTGGCAAGCCTGAAAACCGGCCAGGGTTGATTCGAGTTTTGATGAAGTCAGCAACGTGAGGGTGGTGGCTGCACCATGTCTTTACATGCACATTTCCCAGAACAGCAGCAATCACAGACCGACCCAGAGAGGCTGCTACAGAAATCAGCATGGGTCCACGAGTGACCAGTAAATGCTTAATCCAGTAAAACAGACCGATGAAAACAATGGTCAGTACGATCAACATACCGATACGTGAAAGCCACATTTGGGCAAGGCTCATAGATTGTGCAAAGAAGTAGCCTGGCAGCACAAATTGAAATCCCCAGCCAATAGCACCCAGCACATTCCATAACATAAATTTTGCTTGATTCATGTGCACACTACCGGCGATAAAGGGCATCAACTCTTTCACAGTGGGTACGAATCGCCCTAGAAATACGCTCTTTGCACCATGTCGGTCAAGAAACCGGCGAGACTTCTCGAGGTGGCTGGCCTTTAAAAACCAGTAATCTTTCTTTAGCCACTGCTGGCCAAAATGTTTGCCCAGAGAGTAATTGAGATTATCACCTACTATAGCGCCGAGCACGGCAAACCAGATTACATCTCCCAGATCCAGATATCCCTTGGCTGCCAATATACCCAGCAATATGAGTAGTGTTGATCCGGGAAGTAGTAACCCAATGCCCAGTAGGGTCTCCAGGAAGGCTGCAAAAAAGGCAACCCAATAGCCCCCACTTCTAAAATGCTCAATGGCGGGGATGAGGACAGACGTAAGCTGATTAAAAAAATCTGTTGACACTATTACTTTTCTTGCTTGGAAAAGAGAGAATCATACAGACTGAACAGAAGGCGATTGTATTGCAGGATCGGTTTTCGTAGTACGAAGACCAGTAAACCCGCCACCATGGATACCCCGAACGAACCAAGGATATCGAAAGGATAATGAATACCACAGAAGACACGGGCCAACCCTCCTAGTGTACCTAAAACCAGTAATACGGTGCCAATTTTTCGTGTAACAGCAAACAGCAGTAAACCCAAGGCAACGGAAAGCATTAAAGTGGTGTGATCAGAGGGAAAAGAGGTTTCTGGCACATGAGGTATCAGTAATGTGCCAATATGATCCATAAAAGGGCGTGGATGAAAGTAAAACTCTGTGATCAGTAAATTGATAGTCAACCCCAATAGCATGATATAGCCCGCAAAGACTGCCGCATGTCGACGATTGGAATCCTCTTTAGGAATAAACCATAGCCATAATAATACCATAGCAAAAACCAAGGGTAAATCATTGGCAAAAAGAATCATAAACTGATCAAAAAAAGGATATTGACCAGCATAATGATTAATAAAAAGAAAAAGACTTGTATTTAATTGGTTAACCATAGAGATTATTGATGAGTTTGAAAGATAGTAAATTTATTACCTGAAAAATCCAATGAATACCTGCTTACCCCCCCCATGTTCATTAACATAGGGATGTAAATAAAAAATCCTTTAATGCAATCTGCCAGCCAGGAGGTTGTCCGAGAATAGGAGCCGACCGGTTTGTTGCTCCTGCAAAACCGGCACTTGTGCCATTCACGGTACTTGCGCCATCCATGGCGGTCGTAGCGAGGGAAAGCAGATTTGAGGTCAATTTTTTCATGGTGGGGCGAATACTCATTAAATATGTAACGACGTAGGGGAAAATCGGGCCAAAGTCCGCTTATCCGCAGTAGGTTCTCTATTCTCAGACAGCCTCCTAGAGAATTCGTAATATTATTCAGTAAGAATATGAGGTGATTCATGCGATAAAATGAAGTGTACGGATTGTGATCAATGAGGCGGTGGCACACACTGAATTTATCCATCCGACTCTGGCTGCCACTCGATTATATTTTCAATTATAGGATACGATTGTGAAGAAGCCATGAAGAAGCCTAATGGACCTGGAAGCGGTCTTTCGTAGTCTTAAATCAGAACTGGGCATGCGGCTGGTGTGCCAATAGTCTGCTGATAGGTATTCCCATACGTAGACGAGATAAAGGTCGGGACAGATCGCGCGTAGTACTATCTGACACTTCCTGGATGCTTTTCATCAGTGGAAGAGCACCAGTCGCCAATATGATTTAGGTATATCACCTTCTCTTCATATTTCCTTCATAATCATATTCTATACTGAAAATATGATTATGAAGTTCAACGTAGCGACCAACAGCCTCCTGGTACCACCAAGTTCTAGAGTGAAAAGTTCGCTAACGAGTGTAGCGCACGGATATTTCATTGCATTTCTGCCATATGGCTGATGATATAACCAAATTGTCCCGAGCAGTCACTCAATTATCGATATTGTGTACTAATGAATATCTGTGGCTATTAGGGCGGCAGGTTGCCACAGGAGCATGGGGTTTATACTGACTCTATATTCATTAACGATCATATCCGGGTGATTACTGTAGGTATAAGTCATGTTTGATCAACACAGTGTTTCGGGATTCGAATCATTGAGACAAACAGGTGTAGATGATGGAGCATATAGTTTGGGGATTTATAAATACGGTTTTTTCCTCCTTGAGAAAATACATTTTTCTATTTGCCTTTGGGGTTTCTATTTATTCTAGCTACTGGTATGTGCTGAAAAAATATCGTTATGTACAATCTTTACAGGGGCGTTTTTGGCTAACATCTTCCCAAAAACTTGTATATATCGGAAGACATATGTTTATTTCGATTGGGTTTTCTATGCTGATGTATGGTGTGATCATCTATCTGATGTTTTTTAGATACCCACTTAAAGAAGATAATTACGTGGCGATGGATTATCGAATCGCCTCAATCCAGGAAATTCCTAAAAAGACAGATTTACTAACCTACTTCAAGTCTGCCCCGAACGATTTTGTGCAGCCGATCAATTTTGTATTCATCACTACCGGAGATATTCAGTATCTACTCAAACGCTCTGGCTGGATTAAGAATGAGATGTTTGGAAGAAGCCGGATTAGCGTCAATCGATATGTGCATCTGCTCAGGGAAGATACACCACCGGTCAGTTACCTGTTTCTTGATGGACACCCCCAAGATTTAGCGTTTCAGTTCGCATCACAATCGATTGTGTCGAGAGTTCATCTCAGGCTTTGGTCGTTTGGTCACATGGGCACACGGTTTATATGGCTGGGAAGCATTTCCAAGGATAAGGAAATGGATTTGAGTTTCTATCAGCATTTTCCAGCTCCGATGCACGATATACAGCGTAATGTTGATATAAGCAGGGAGTTTCTGCGAACCAATATACTAGAACATTTTCCTCATGCGTTAGCCTACTACACACCCTGGTTACAAGCGCGTATGGCCGATGGTACAAAAAATGGAGATATCGAATTTCAGAGTGATGGCAGCCTACTCATCCTTCGTGTTCCACATGGCCGTGATGGGGCTTGCAATATAGATAAGAAATCCTGCCGCTGAGCTAGTTATGACTTTTCTACCTCGTAAGCATTTACTTTTGACAGAATTCACGTAGGTACATGCATGAGCAATATGAATACATGTGCTGTTGAGCGAAGCAGATTCTCGGATATACCTGTGTTGTGTGCCCGCATGAAACGACTGCGTGTCGCAATTGTCTCCGATGCATTGTCTGGCCGCAATGGCGTTGATGTTTACTATCGTGATCTTGTAAACAGTCTTCAAACGCAGGTAGCACGTATTGATCTTGTCAATCCTGACCCAGAGAATCCGATCGGAAAAAGCTGGTTTTCAGTTCCCATGCCTGGCGATACGACGCAGAAAATTTATTTTCCGGCTATTGTAAAACTGTATAGGGAGCTGTTGACACTCGCTCCGAGCATTATCGTGGTACCGACACCGGGTCCGTTCGGGCTGCTCGGAGCATTCGTTGCTCGGCACATTAATGTACCGATTATTGCTGGCTTGCATACGGATCTCGAAAGTTTGGCCGGTTTATATTGGAATCGGTTTGCTGGCTGTATCGGTCAATACTCAATCGAGACGGCAAGCCGCTTACTGTTTCACTATGCAGATTCTGTGATTGTCAATGCCGATAGTATTTATCCGGCAGCATGGCGTCTCGGTGCAAATCACGTGCAGGTGCTTGGTACGCCACTCGCACAGGAATTCATCACTACACCAGTGACACCACCGTCAGGCGCTTCAACACATATTCTGTTTGTAGGACGCTTGGCACCAGAAAAGAATATAAAGGCAATTCTCGATGCTGCTGAGCGATTTCCGAAACTGAGTTTTACCTTGGCCGGAAGGGGTCCGTTGGAAGCCCTGGTCAGGCAGCAATCAAGCCAGCTCTCAAATCTCAACTATGCTGGCCATTTGAGCCGCACAGGGATTGTGAAATTGCTGGATGAGGCCGATGTCGTGATCTTGCCTTCACTGGTTGAGGCGTTTGGAACAGCCGCTTTGGAGGCAATGTCCAGAGCACGGCTAGTGCTGGTATCGAAAGCATGTGGTATTTCCAGTTGGCCGCAATTGTGTGCGGGGTTGTGGGTGATGAGAGAGCATGAATCTCTGTGTGAAGCGTTGGCACACATCACTGTTCTGGATCAATCGACAAAGACTCGAATAGCATCAACCGCCCACCATGCTGCATTGAAATTTCACCAGAGTGCGGTAACCGGCTGGCTGAATTTACTCACCGACTGTGCCAGACCATAATGGAATCTATCGTTTCGGTACACGATGTCATGCCGGAGACGTGGCAGAACGTTCAGTACATCATTCAGTATCTTTTACTGTGCCAGGTGACGCATATGACATTGTTGGTAGTGCCGGGAAAAAACTGGAAGTCGGAGCATGTAAATCAGCTTCGACAATATTCTGACTGCGGTATTGAGCTTGCTGGTCATGGGTGGTCACACCAGGTTGGCGAATACGGCGGCCTTTATCACCGACTGCATGCGTTGTTGCTATCGCGCCACTCAGCCGAGCATCTGGCCTTGACTTCAGCGGAGATCGCCAGTCTTATATCTCGATGTCATGGCTGGTTTTTCGATCAAGCACTGCCAGAACCCAAGCTGTACGTGGCGCCGGCTTGGGCAATGGGGAGCATTACTCGCACTAAACTTGCGACCTTGCCATTTCGCTACTATGAGTATTTAACAGGCATTTACGACTCACATTCGAACCGGTTTTTGCGGCTGCCTGTGTTAGGTTATCAAGCAGATCATTTTTTGCGTGTACCGGCACTGTGGTCCGCTAATATTCTGAGCCATCTCAGCGTACATTTCACACGATCCATGGTCAGAATTGCGATACATCCCGGAGATTTGGGTCTGAAGTTAGCCAACGGTATCGATCGGGATTTAAGACGAACCACTCGATTCTTGGCGTACCAGCGAATCGGAGAATCATAAGCACAATCGTAACTATTCAGCGTGTTTAGATTTTGGCTCAGTACAAGGCATTTTCGCTCATCCCGTAACAACGTCCCGGTGTATATTCAACTTGACTATCACCCGTGTCCACTCCCCGGTTCTGCTGGTCAAATTTACCTGTCCGCCGTGCAATTGAACGATCCTCTTGACAATAGCCAAGCCTAAGCCAGAACCACCATAGCGCAGCGCTCGTGATTCTTCGGCCCGGTAAAACATATCAAAAACTCTCGGTATTTCATCCTCATCCAGGCCTGCTCCCGTGTTGCTGATAACAATCGTCACCTGATCAACCGATAATTTACTTAGAATTTCTACCCGACCGCCATCCTGGTTATATTTAATAGCATTGTCCATTAGATTTGAAAATACACGTTCCAGTTTTTCTAACTCCCCATCCACCATAATAGTCAGTGGAAAATGTGACTCAATTCTAATATTTTTTGCATCCGCCAATAATTGGTAATCCTGCTGCAAAGAGGAGAGTAGCATTACCAAATCAACCGGTTCTTTGTGTATCTCACCCATTATTTCAAGAGCTGATAGATCAAGGATATTTTTTACCAGCCGCTCCATACGCAGGGTCTGTTCGGTCATTCTGCCGATAATTTCCAACCATCGTGTTGGTTGTTCAGCATCAGTGGAGCGCAACTCATCAAGAGATAACCGCATCATAGTTAATGGTGTTTTCAACTCGTGGGAGGTATCACTCAATAGTCTTTTTTGCCCCAGAAAAGCATTTTGCAGGCGTTCAAAGACCTTATTCAAGGTTTTAGCCAAGGCATTGAATTCATCCTGTTCATTAGCAACTGGAATCCGTCGGTCCAAATGTCTTTCGGTAATATCATGGGCCAGTTCAGTGATCGCCCTGACCGGCTTAAGAATAACACCGGCCACAAAATAGCTAATCGCTAACAGTAGGAGACTGGAAAACAACAGGCCGCTGAGGACACTAACAGATATATCCCAAAGGCCTTCAATAATGACCTCCACTGGCCGAGCTACGCTAACAATATAATCAAGGCCGTCTCTGGAAATGATAAGCTTTCTTGCCCTGAAACTGACCTCGTTTTCATCATCCTGGCCCAGATCAATCGTTGTCCTGGGGATAGTACGGCTGATGGTGACGCTGGAACCCACCTTCGGTTCCGGCAAGTTTATTATCCTCGCCAATTTGGATTGATAAAGTAGCTGATTTTTATTTTTGGTGTAAATTTTCAGCCAATAATTATCTCCACTGATAAAGATGAGGGCGTGGCCGTCTCGTATCCCCTTGTCAACAATCCAAACCCCTCGCTTGGCGATACTCAGTAGTTCGGAATCAATAATTCGCCCCGGTTGTTTGAGCATCTGCCACAGAATAATCCCGGAAAATATCAGGCTGGCCCCAAAGCCTGCGGCTGCAACCAAAAGGGCGATTTTTAGTCTGACGGTCATTGGCTCTGATCTTTAATGATATATCCTACTCCACGAATGGTTTTAATAATTGGGGTATGGCCAGAATCGTTGATTTTGTGACGCAAATTTTTAATATGAACATCAATAAAATTCGACATACTGAAGGGATCAAAGGCTTCCCCCCAAACGTGTTCGGCCAAACTAAATCGGGAGACCACCCGATTTTTATTATAGAGAAGAAACTCCAGGATAGAAAACTCCCGGGCCGTGAGTTCAATCGTCCGCCCCCTCCTTGTTACCTCTCGGTTCACCGTATCAAGACAGAGATTATGAGAGCTTATCAGCGTGTCCTTTTGGCTACCAAACCGTCGCAAAAGAGCTCGAACTCGGGCCAGAAGCTCATCCAGGGAAAAAGGTTTGGCCAGGTAATCGTCCGCTCCAAAATCGAGTCCCTTGATCTTATCATTACTCCCGCCTCTAGCACTTAACATCAGAATTGGTGTATTGATACCTGCCACCCGCAACTCTCGCAGAACGGTGAGGCCATCCTTCTTGGGTAGCATAATATCCAGAATAATCAGATCAAATGGATTGTTAAAAATGTGATCCAGTGCTTCTTCACCATTTTCTGCCGTTTCCGTTATATAACGCTGATCTTCAAGGGCACATTGTAGCTGTACCAATAGAGCATGTTCATCATCAACAATAAGTATTTTCATCTATCCTCGATTCCCATTAACAATTTATTTTGACCATAATAAGTGGTACCTGGCTCTAGCAATTTTTGCCTATTATTGATCGTCCTTATTATATGGCCACGAGCGAAACTATGCCCGTGTAGACCCATTGGCTGATGGAGTCCATCAGGGTAACAATAAATTGACGCAGCATAGTGTCACCTCTCTATCGAGATAAGGCGCGCTTTCGAATCTTGTCCTGTAAATCGGTAACTACATTGCCCCCCGGCCAGCTGCACCTCATCAATATCCCGTTGATCGATGGGAAAAAATTTGCAGGCCAGTGGCCGACATGCGCCATAGGTCAGACAACGACCCTCCTGAGTTAGCATCAATTCTAATGGTGCCACGTTGTAGGCTGCGAATTGTAGATTTCATTTCAATTTCCACGTAATCTTTTAGATATATGATTTCAACCACTATGGACTGAAAGTACATAGTAGCAACTCGAAAATGAGGTAATGATATCAATGTCATAATTATATTTTTCTATTATAGGTTATGATCATGAAGGAACCATGAGGGGGCTGAAATTCAGGGAAAAAGTATAATAATTCTATATATTACGGCTGATTTCCTGAGTAAGTCTGTACGCCCTGTGACGAGGAGCAGATCGACTCGCTAACCAGGGTGATTGTCTTTCAGTACCAACTTAGCTCCATGCAGTTTAGCTACAGCAGAGACAAAACTAAGGCCAGGACCATTTCCGGATGTGCTTTGTGCGGTATCCACGCGAGCGAAGCACTTCAGGACGTGCCGGTCTGGCAGCAACTGCTACAGGCGTATACGACCACTGTGGATGAGACTTCATTGCCGGTCGAGTGGTGCAAGCATTGGATTTACGTGTATTCGGCGGGTGATATCACGCCGAAAGTACTCCATCGACAACGTGACATCAAGGCGATTGCTGCAACCATGTATTATCCCGCAGCATAGCGGTACGATCATTCACGATTGCTGAGTCACCTATGTCCTACCAACATTGTGGGGTACGTATTCCTGCATACGCCTGTACCCGAAACCCCGTTACCGGGGCTTTTGATAGCCAAAATACGGCCAGCCTCCCTCGCTCAGCGGTAGCGCTAATGTTTGCCACTGTGGTAATTGCCACGGGCGATCAGTGAGTAGAATACCTCCTGGCTGCAGTATAGGTACGACCAAGGGGGCAAGACCCACCACCAACTGGGTATCCCGATCCCGTTTTTCACTACCGACGTCAGCATGGATCAGAGCAGCAGGCTGCGGTAATAAATCCAGGGTATTGGCTAGGGTTTCGGTAAATTCGCCGAGCACCAGGTCCTTATCCGGAGGCAGGCAGTCCGGCATGGCATGCAACTCACGGTCGAACGCCAGGATCTTGCGCCTGGGAAACAACTTGCGCAAATGATCATAGGTGCGGCCCTTACCCAAGCCCAGCTCGATGATCCCACCCGGTACAGTGAGGAGGTGATTGGCGACAAAATCCAGACAATCACGCTGCACGGTCAGGCGTAGAATCATACGCTCTAGGCGGCTTCCGGTAGGCCATTGTGGCATTTCACGTTCTCCTGAATAAATAACAGTGATCGGCGGCGACCTCGTTCGGCAGTGTGATGGGGCTGCTACCAGCGAATACCGCTTCAGCTCGGTTCGCGATCAGCCATCCACCGTGGACCAGCAGACGGGGATAATGTTGTGATAATGCTCTGGCCAGCTGAGCATTGGCCAGGTGGTCCGGCCCACCGATGTCGGCATGAATCAAGGCCACGCTATCCGTGTATTGCTCCACAGCTTGTTGCAGGGTCGTTGTTATCTCACCAAGAATCAGTTGCTCTGCAGTCGGCGTATACGATGGGGCAGTATCCACTGCCTGTTCGAAAACCAAGATCTGCCGATCCGGGAAGATCGTACGTAAATGATCAAATGTACGGCCACTACCCAGGCCCAGCTCGAAAATTACCCCCGGGGTTTTCTCCAGTGCTGCTGCCGCTGCTTCGATGCTGTATTTCTGTGCCTGCAGGCGGGCAATAGTTCGATCCAAACGGCTCACTGCCTGGCCCTTACCGTTAATCTATCGTGGACTCCCGCTAAGGTAATACAGGAGTGAATCTCATAGTGTCTTCGATATGAGGAAATTACCTTAGGATAGACTCCGGCTGGGAGCGACTGCCAATTCATTACTGATTGTCCAGCATTGCACCGAAACTACCGCCACGCTGCTGCAAGGCTGTGGGCGTGCCCTGTTCAACCACCTTGCCGCCTTCCACCACTAGTAACTGGGTGAATTCCATGGCCAGTTCAGGACGATCCAGGACCCATACCAGGCTGGTACCGCTACGGTATTTACGCAAATTACGCAGGACCCGACGCTCGGCAGCGGAATCCAGGGAATCGATGGCATTGTTAATAATCAACAAATCCGGATTTTTCAATAAACACCGGGTCAGGGCCAGCTTCTGGCGGGCTCCGTTAGACAATCTGGCCCCGAACGTACCGACATGATAGTCCAAACCCACTTCGATAATGCGTGTTCGCAAGCTCATGGTTCGAATGGTATCAGACATTAGCTCATCGACAAGTTTACGGGCATTAGCCTGTCCATAAGCCAGTCTGCCAAACAGGATATTGTCACGGATGGTCAGTGCTGAATTAAATTCTCTGGCATCATAAATAGTAATTTCGGCATTGACATCGCTGTTCACCAATTGCTGTAAAATCGCTCGGGCATCCAACAGACGATTTTGCATGTCTTCATCGATCAGGCCCAGGCGGTGCCGCGCCACTACGAGTTTGAATGGCAAAGACAACAACATCTGCCGGTCTTCTTTATCGATTTCATGCGCCGTGTCTACCTGGTTTCGTTTGATAATGCTTGAAAATAGTGGTAAGTCCTCAGCATTGATGAAACTGAAGCGGCTGAACAACTCACTTTCTGGCGCTACATCCTGAAATAAATCCAGCATAATTTCTGCGAGGCGATAGCCAATGGTTAGAAAATCATCCAGTAGCTGAGCCTGCTCCAGGGCTTGCATGACCAGCCTATTCGATGGCATCTGTTCCATATCGATGCAGCCCTTACCACAGGGATGACCGAAGACCAGATTTTCCGCGACACTTAAATTTGTGTTATAGCGGGCACTATCGAATGACTCGACCAAGTGCTGGTATTTTTCCTCAGACAGCTGACCACGTAACGCTTTTCGGGCTTCGAGCACCTGGCTGGCCAGCTCCGGCTGCTGACCCGAATGTATTCTCGAATCCAAACCGATCTGGTAGATCTCGAACCCCAGCTCAGTTACCGGCAACAGATCAAGAATTTTTTGCAATAAGGCTGCATGATCATCGACACCAGCCTGGGCCAGGTCGATCCAGTCAACATCAGGATTATCGCTACTGTTTCCTGACATCTGCGCCTCTTCCAGGCGGTTGGGAATCTCTGGATCAACCTTGTCTTCACCCAGCTCATCACCCACCGGCTGAAACTTGAGGCCGTAGACCAGGTTGTCAAATATCGAGCCGGTAAAGATATGGGCATCGGCATCAACATAGCTAAGAACGTGCCCGGTGGCCGCTTCAGGGAGAGCCTCTAGTGCTTGTTTGTCGACCCGGATTCGCCCACCGGTAGGTCGCAGCAAGCGGGCCATCAATTGGGAGATCTCCACTTTGCCACTGCCGGCTAAGCCGACAATTGCGGTGTGCAGCGCAAGGTTGAGATCAAAACTCGCTCCATCGACGGGCTTGAGGTAGTTATCCTCGGAAAAGCTCAGGTTGGTAGCCACCAGCTGATGGCGAAAGCGCGGCAATGCTTGCGGCTCACCTTCGGCCAGTTCACGATTCAGCAGTCGGCTCGGATCAAACTGTTCGATAATCTGCTGGTATTTTACCCGGATATCTTCCTTGGTTTGATAATATTTGAGCAGCTCTTTCCAGGGTGAGGCGATGTCCTTATAGGCCGACAATACCGCAACTAGTCCGCCGAGTGACAAATTGCCTTTTATAACAAAGTAACCGCCCACCGAATAGAAGAAAAAAGGTGTTAACTGGGCGATAAAATTGTTCAAAAATTTGATGAAGAACTTGCGTCGATACAAATCATAGCGAATCGTAAAAATACGCCCCAATCGATCCGCAAGCCGGGCCCGTTCAAAGCGACCTGTGCCGTGGCTGTGTATTTCCTGAATACCGGCAATCGATTCTCCAACCCGGTCCGACAACACCCGGACATTCATGACTCGCTGTTTGGCCAGGGCGTTGACCTTGCGCTGCAGTTTTGGAATCAGCCACATTTGTGGAGGATAGAAGGCAATTGCCATCAAGCCCAACAACCAGTCCTGATTGATAATAAACCATAGATAAGTAATCAGCAGACCACCTTGAAAAGCTGGCAGAGCAAAGGCTTCACCGATGAAACCACCGAGCGGTTCGGTCTCGGTGGTGATCATGGGAATGATTTCGGCCTGTGAGACCTGCTTGAAATAAGGCAGGGGAAAACGCAAGATCCGTGAATAAAGTTCGTAACGAAAGCGTCGCAACATGCGCTCACCCAGCACACCACGATAGACATTGAGGATATACTTCATGGCGCCGTTGAATACCACCAATAATAGGAACAGACCGCTGAGGACAAACAAATAGCTGATCTGGTTGATCGGATAGCCCAGTAATTGCTCCGGCACATCGGCACCACCGATCGCGCCATTGATGATCATCTTGGGGATTTCCAACGAAACATAGATGAAGGGCATAGACGCCGCTGTCAGCAACAGTAAAAAGATCTGTTTTTTGCGGGTATGCTTGAGTATGTAGCGAAAGATCGAGCGTTCCATGCGGGGCCGGTGGCAATCGGGAGATGTGATGCAGAGTTATATCATAAATACTCAAGCTGCTGTTGACCTAGCACATGGATATGATACCGCGATCGTGCTCAAGGGCTATCCCAGGTTGTCTGAGACCTTTATCGCCCAGGAAATATTGTCCCTGCAGCAGCGCGGGCTCAAGGCCATTCTGGTTTCGCTCCGCCACCCCACAGACTTGGCACATCATGCCGTTCACGAGGAAATCATCCTGCCAGTCTTGTATTTGCCGGAATATCTAAAAGATGAGCCGCTCAGGGTATTGCGTGCGCTACTCAGCCCCCGGCACTGGCCACAACTTTTTCGCCTACTACGCCTGTTCCGGAGTGATCTTCGCAGGGATAACAACCGCAACCGTTGGCGCCGATTCGGTCAAGCACTGGTACTGAACCATGAATTGCCTGCATCAATCCGTCATATCCACGCCCATTTTCTGCACACTCCGGCTTCGGTGGCCCGCTACTGTGCTCTGCTGCGGGATTGCAGCTGGAGTGTGTCCGCCCATGCCAAGGATATCTGGACGCTGTCCGACTGGGAGAAAAAGGAGAAACTTGACGCTTGCAGTTGGGCGGTGACCTGCACCCAGGTCAATTTGCAGCACCTACATAATTTGGCATCAAACCGGCAAAAAATTACCTTGGTCTACCATGGTCTCGACTTTAATCGGTTTCCTCCGGTGGCATCGACTGCGCACAAAACGTGCGAGGTTACGCTGCTTTCCGTGGGTCGCGCAGTTCCCAAAAAAGGCTATGACATTCTGCTGGATGCTCTGGCCATGCTGCCACCAGAATTTTCGTGGCGGTTTGTTCACATCGGTGATGGGCCATTACTGCCACAGCTCAAGCAACAGGCACTGCAGAAGAATCTGCAGGCACGATTACAATGGTTGGGTCCACAGCCACAACACCGGGTACTGCAAGCTTTGCAGGATGCGGACATTTTCATCCTGCCCAGCCGTATCACCGCAGATGGCGACCGTGATGGTTTGCCCAATGTATTAATGGAGGCACAGAGTCAGGGCCTGGCCGTTATTGCAACCGATATATCCGGAATCCCGGAACTGGTCAAGCACCCGGATACCGGTTTGCTGGTCGCTGCCGATGATGTTCAGGCACTGACTGCAGCCATCATACAGTTATTGCAGGACCCTGAACTGCGCCAGCGTCTGGGCCACAAAGGGCAGCAGCGAGTTCTGCAACACTTCAGCATGGAACGTGGAGTTACCGAGCTGGCCCATCTTTTTGGGCTTGCTGATAACCCATGAAACGATCTCGATTGACTTTTTATGCCCCACTGAAAGCACCGGATCATAGCCACCCTTCAGGGGATCGGCGGATGGCTGCCTTGTTGATGCAGGCTTTGCAGTTGGCCGATTATGACGTCGTCCTGGCCAGTCGTTTTCGTAGCTATGATCACGTTGGCGATCCACTACGTCAGTCACGTATCCACCACTTGGGCCAGGCGCTGGCGGGCCGTCTGTTGCGCCACTATGTGCGTACCGGCGATGCTCCCGATTTTTGGTTCACCTATCATTTATATCACAAGGCCCCGGACTGGATCGGCCCGCAGGTTGCGCAGGCCCTGCAAATCCCCTATATTGTTGCTGAAGCCTCTTTAGCCCCCAAGCAAGTAGATGGAAACTGGGCCAGTGGTCATCAAGCGGTAGCACACGCCCTGTTGCGGACGGATCTGGTGGTGCATTTGAACCCGGATGATGAAACTTGTGTAACACCGCTGTTGGGAGCGCGGGCCAGTAGCCTGAACCTGGCGCCGTTTATGGACCTTGGCCCCTTGCCAGATCCAAAAGAACGGAACAAACTACGTCGCCAACTGACGTTTGAACAAGGGATTGATCCGGGCTCCTTCTGGTTGGTTTGTACTGCCATGATGCGCCCTGGTGATAAATTCTCTTCCTATCGAATGTTGGCACATAGCTTGCGGTCTTTGCTTGATCTGCCCTGGCGATTATTGGTCATCGGTGATGGTAAGTGTCGTGATCAAGTAAAATCCCTATTTGTGGATATCGATCAACGCTGTTGCTGGCTGGGCCAGTGTGAACACGAGACGGTACTGGAAATATTGACAGCAAGTGATCTTTATTTGTGGCCCGGTATCAATGAAGCCTACGGACTCGCCCTGCTGG
>ENA-ORDP01001027-ORDP01001027.1-marine-sediment-metagenome-genome-assembly--contig:-NODE-1027-length-16228-cov-7.942249_pt1 | contig 16228 bp, 14 predicted proteins | sample MGYA00248627_ERZ508539 | MGnify/ENA primary metagenome ERZ508539 (study PRJEB26208, sample SAMN05571518) | marine sediment metagenome | biome: deep sea; feature: Hydrothermal vent; material...
ACAGCTCGTGTTCCAGCAGGATGATGGGCTCATCGCTGCGAATGGCCTGGCGCAGTTGCCACCAGGCATCCTGGGGCGTGGCCGGTACCGCAATGCGCAGGCCCGGTACATTCATCATGGTCTGCTCCAGGCGTTGCGAATGCTGGGCGGCCAACTGTTTGGCGACACCGCCGGGCATGCGCACTACCAGCGGCATGGGAAACTGGCCGCCAGACATAAAGGGGATCTTGGCCGCCATGTTAATAATGGCGTCCAGCGCCAGCAGGGCAAAATTGATGGTCATGATTTCCACCACCGGGCGCATGCCCAGCAGCGCAGCACCGACACCGAGGCCGGTAAAACTGCCCTCGGAAATGGGTGTGTCGCGCAGTCGCCATTCGCCGTATTTCGCATACAGGCCTTCGGTGACGCGATAACTGCCGCCATACAGACCTACATCTTCACCGAGCACGAAAACGCTGTCATCCGCGCCCAGCTCCGCATCCAGGGCCTGGTTGAGGGCTTGCCAGTAATAGATTTCTTTGCTCATCAGATCAGCACCTCCGCGCCACGGTTGCAGTCGAGACAGGCCTGTGCATCAGCCATTTGCGGTTCGGGACTGTCGAGGGCGAACTGCACCGCCTGCTCGACAGTTTTTTTGACTTCCGCTCTGATGGCCGTGAGCCTGTCGCCAGGCAGATGGCCGGCTTCATCCAGATGCGCCGCCAGTTTGCCTATGCTATCGGGGCCGGCGGCGGCAATCTGTTCGCCCGCGGGATAGACCGGCAGGGTTTCACTGATGGCGAGGGTGACCGGATCATCATTTTTATAGGCCTGCACTTCGATGCGGGGGCGATAACTGCCAGGATCAGCCATTGAATGACCGCGGAATCGGTAGGTTTCAAATTCGAGAAACTGCGGGCCATTACCGGCACGGATTTGCTCCAGTGCCTCAGTGCTGGCCTGATACACTGCCAGCACGTCCATACCGTCGATTTTACGTGCGGGGATGCGATACGCGCAGGCGCGTTTATAGACTTCAGCCACAGCCGAATGACGATGAATTTCAGTGCCAATCTGATAATGATTATTTTCGCAGACGAACAACACGGGCAGGTTCCAGAGTGCCGCCATGTTCAGGCTTTCGTGAAAAGTGCCCTGATTGACTGCGCCATCGCCAAAGAAACAGATCACCGTTTCGGGCAACGCGCGCATGGCGATGGCATAGGCGATGCCAATGGCCACCGGACAGGTTTCGCCGACGATAGCGTAGCCCCCCATGAAACGACGCGCCTTATCGAACAGATGCATGGAGCCGCCCAGGCCCTGACAGCAGCCGTCTTTTTTGCCAAACAGTTCGGCCATGATCTGCCTGGCCGGGGTACCCCGCACCAGCGCGTGAACATGTTCCCGGTAGGTTGAAACGATATAGTCGGCCGGACTGGCGGCGTGCAGTACGCCTACGGCCACGGCTTCCTCGCCCGGATAAAGATGCAGGAAACCGGCAATGTTGCCCTTACTGTATTCCTCCGCTGCGCGCTCTTCAAAGGCGCGAGCCAGCAGCATGTCACGCAACATGCCAGTCATATTTTTTTTATCCATAATTAAATATGCCTCGTTACGGGAGTGATGTATGACTCATTCAGTTACGAGTGATCAGATGTCGGCTCTCATCTCAGCAGAGAAAACCGGTCAAAAGAGGCCAACGGATCAGTTGTCAGTCATCTGCCTATTCCATGCTGGCATCATATTCACCACGTTGCGCGGCACCGTTCAGGCGTGCTCTTTTCAATAGCGCCTGCTGGGCGGCAGCAACATTTTCTGGCTTACCCTGCCAGGCCTGTAAGACGGGCTGTTGCAAGGCCCGACCGTAGGAAAAGGACAATAGCCAGGGCTGGTCGGGATAGTCAGCGTTGATGGCATTGAGATTGGCGGTCGCTTCTTCGGCAGACTGTCCGCCGGAAAGAAAATTGATGCTCGGCACCGCTGCCGGCACTGTGCGGCGAAATACACGAATGGTTGCGGCGGCGATTTCCGCTGGTTCGGCGCGGCGGCAGTCCTTGCCCGGCAGCACCATGTTGGGTTTCAGGATCATGTGTTCGAGAGAAACCCGGTGCAGGTGCAGGGCGTGAAATACCGCATCCAGTACCTGTTCGGTGACTTCGGCGAAGCGGTCGATATCATGATTGCCGTCCATCAATACTTCCGGTTCGACAATGGGCACAATACCCTGGGCCTGACAGATGGCCGCGTAACGCGCCAGCATCTCGGCATTGGCATGACGGCCCAGACGGGTAGGGTTATGTTTGCCAACAGGATAGACCTCGCGCCATTTGGCGAAACGAGCGCCCTGTTCCTTGTAACGGGCCAGGCGTTCCGCCAGACCGTCCAGACCGTAGGTGATCAAATCGCCGCTCGCGCCGGGCAGCGGCCCCGTGCCCCGGTCCACCTTGATACCGGGCACGATGCCTCGTTGTGCGAGTACTTCCGGCAATGCCGTGCCGTCATCACTGCTTTGTACAAGCGTTTCTTCAAACTCGATCACGCCACTGATGTATTGTTCGATGTCCGGCGCGCTAAATAACAGAGCGCGATAGGCGCGGCGGTTTTCTTCACTCGCCTCAGTACCGATGGGTTTAAAACGTTTGCCAATGGTGGGCAGGCTTTCGTCTGCGGCAAGAATACCCTTGCCCGCCTGTACCATGCGGGAAAGGGTGTTCTGAAGTTCATTATGCATGTTCATAGTGATACTCCTGATTGAGTGATACCTCCGGTTCAGGCTGTAGCGGGCTTGCGGCAGTAGGCATCGACGCCAGCATAGCGGGCTGCATCGCCCAGATGTTCTTCGATGCGTAACAGCTGGTTGTATTTTTCCACCCGTTCTCCACGCGCTGGTGCGCCGGTTTTCAGGTGTCCGGTATCCAGCGCCACCGTCATGTCGGCGATAAAGCTGTCGCTGGTTTCGCCTGAGCGGTGGGAAACAAAGGCACCCCAGCCATGATCCCGGGCCAGCCGGGTCGCGGCGATGGTTTCGGTGAGGGTGCCGATCTGGTTGAGCTTGACCAGGATCGCGTTGGCGATATTCTCTTCGATGCCGCGGGCGATGATATCGGGGTTGGTGCAAAAGATGTCGTCGCCTACCAGTTCGATGCGATCGCCCAGCGCCTGGTTGAGGCCCTGCCAGCCAGCCCAGTCATCCTCGGCCATACCATCTTCCAGCAATACCAGGGGATACTTGTCTACCAGCCTTTGATAATAGGTAATCATCTCTTCAGAGCTGAGGCGAAGCTTTTCACTGCGCAGGTGATATAGCCCGTCCTCAAAAAATTCGCTGGAGGCAGGATCACAGGCGATGCCCACATCCTGCCCCGGACGCAGGCCTACTTTGTCGATAACCTCGACGATCAGTTCAAAAGGCTCCTCGTTAGATCGCATGTGCGGGGCAAAGCCTCCTTCATCACCGACGCCGACCGAGAGTTTTCGTTTTTTCAGCAGTCCCTGCAGGGCGTGATAGATTTCGCTGCCCCATTCCAGGGCCTGGTGAAAGCTGCTGGCACCGAAGGGGGCGATCATGAACTCCTGAAAATCCGCGCCCTGCCAGTGGGCGTGAACGCCGCCGTTGAGGATATTCATGTGCGGCACCGGCAGACGGGTGGCGCCTGGCCCGCCCAGATACTGGTAGAGGCGCAGGCCACTGGCTTCGGCGGCCGCGCGGGCGACCGCCAGTGACACGCCAAGGATGGCATTGGCGCCGAGCCGGGCTTTGTTAGGGGTGCCATCGAGCATAATCATGGCCTGGTCAATGGCCGCCTGCCGACGGGCATCCTGACCGAGTAGCGCGGGAGCAATGCTGTCATTGACGTTGGCGACCGCTTTCAATACGCCCTTGCCCCCGAATCGCTGGGTATCCCCGTCCCGCAGTTCAACCGCTTCACGGCTGCCGGTGGAGGCGCCGGAGGGCACAGCGGCCCGGCTGAGTATTCCTCCTGCCAACTGGCACTCTACCTCGACGGTCGGGTTGCCGCGCGAGTCGAGGATCTGGCGTGCGTGAATTTGTTCTATCTGGAAGGTCTTATTCATTATGTTTTCCTTGTTAATCAGCCGGTGTGGGTGGATAAGCGTGGTAGCCGTGATTTATTGAGTTTAACGATTGCCCCTGATTTAGTCAGCCTGCTCTGATTTCTATCACAGTGTCAGGCATTTGCCAGGGACGATCTATCACCCAGGTTGCAGTGACAGTTGTTTTATCTGTCTGCGTCAGGTGTGTTGCGGATAAAGGGGATTGAGTCCGTTATCCTGGTGGTGCTCGGGCGTCTTTTTTTCTTGCAGGCCGTGTTTAAATTCATTCCATAGCGCCGCGCCATTCCACTTGCGATCGCCGGCGGCATAGAGACTATGGTCCAGTTCCCTGAGTTGCATTTGCCCTTTTTCGAGGCGCATTGCGAGGGCGTCGAGGTTGCACGGTGGATCGTCGGGCCAGTGTGCATGGGCAAGATTCAGCACCGCCCTGGCGGCGGCGTGTTGATCATTGGCCGCACAGACTTTTTGCAAGGTTTGCAGAGCGGATTTTTGATCCGGCCGATCGCGGTGGTGTGCAGGTGGCGGTGCTTGTTTGGCGGCATCCGGTATGTTTCGCCGTTTGGCACGCCGCGCCACGAAGATCAGTAGCAGCACCAGGACGAGCAGCAAGCCACTGGCCGTGAGCAGCCAGGGCCAGTTTGCTCTGAGTCGTTTTGCCATTGTCGCGCCCAGGGCTTTGTTTGCCTGTGCGGGTTTACTGACAGGAACGGGCTTGCTCGCGGTGCTTTGCTGTACCGCCGGGTGAGGGCGGGCAGCGGGAGGCGGGATGGCCGCCGTACCGGCTGCGCCGGGCCGGACCTTAAACTGCCAGGCCGGCAGGGTGGTGCTGGCCGCCCGGTTGTGGCGTGTGTCCCACCATTTGAGGGTAATGGCGGGTACGTTCAATGTACCCCGCGCATTGGAAATATAGCTCAAGGTCTGCTGGCGTGTGCCATAAATGGTCTCGCCATCTGTGCGGCTTTTCTGAGTCGGCGTGTCCGGGTACAGACGGGTATTGGCCGGGGCGGCAATCGGCAGATCGGGGATCTGCGAGCCAGCCAGTCCCTGTGTCCGGATGGTAATGGTGCGAGAGACAGGTTCACCGACCTTGAACTGCGGCGGATTTTTAGTCCAGCTGTCCGCCAGGGTGACCGTTTCGGCCGGCAGCCAGTTGCTGGTGACCGCCAACGGGCGGGGCTTGATATTTATGTTGATGGCACGGCTGCGGACGGTGATGGGTTTGCCGGGATTGCCAAACAGACTGCCGCCGAAAGAACCATTCTGGGGCATATTGCCACGGAAAAAGGGATCATGGGCAAAGGGACCGTTATTGAAAAGTTGATCCATCAAACTCTCCGGCCCACGGGAAGCGCCGCCTTGCTGAGGTAGCGTAATGCGGCCGTGAAAAATGGTGGGTGGAATCTGCAACGAACCGCTTTTTTCCGGTGAGATCACGTAATGGCGCTCGATGACATTGTACTGGTGACCGTTACGAAAAGCGCTATAACGTTTGTCCGCCCCAAGCTGTTCGACGACGGCATCTTTCGGTTCCGGTGCGCCGAGATTACCCTGCTGCAAGTGTTCATCGTAGTAAAGACGCACGGTGTAGGGGATCTGTTGCTGCACATAAATTTGCTTGCCGGCCGAGTGGGTCTCAACCTCGACGAATACGTGCTGGCGAATCGCTGCCGTTGCCTGTTGGGGCGCTTTGGTGACCTTCAGTTCAAGCGGTGCTGTCTGTTGACTGCCTATCGTGATCGCGGGAATACGCAGATGGCCGGTGTGGCGGGCTTGAAGCTGCACTTGCCACAGGGTTTTGTCGCTACGCTGGCCGTTGAAGATGCTGACCTGTGTGCTGGTGCTGGTGCCCAGCATCTCGAAGTCTTTTCCCAGGGGTGAAAGATTCGGTTGTTGATCGGACTGCCGACTGTCACTTTCGATAGTCAGCGTAAAGGTATCTCCCATGTAGACGGTATCATGGTCGAGTGTGGCGCGTACAGTTGCCTCGCTCATGCCGGCAGTACATGTCAGTAGCAGGACTAACACAGAGGATAGCCACCACGGTGGGTTCTGAAGATGTTGCTTCGGAGTGTTGTTTGGCCTGGATTTCATTTTACGTTCTCCATATGTTACTTACCAGGGCTGAGGACTGCCTGTGCCGGCACGGGGTGGCCGTTGTTGGTACTGGTAAAGGAATTTGCGTCGCAGCAGGCCGCCGGGATCGTCTGGAATGCGCCGTAGCCACTGCTCGGCCGCCATTTTTTCCTCGCTGCTGAGTCTCCTGGCGCGGGCTGACTGAGCGGCTTGTGCCGGTGACTGCCGAACCGGGGATCTGTTTCTGTTCGAGCTTTGATTCTGGTTATCGTGGGCCTTTTTCTGGTTGGCGGGTTTTGGCCCACCCTTTTTCTTTTCCAGCGCTTTGGCGGCATTGGCAAACTCATTTTTATCGGCCTTGACGTTTTTTTGCCCTGCCTTGGCTTGTTTACCCTGCTGGCTCTGTTTGCCCTGCTGGTTTTGTTTACCTTGCTGGTTTTTTTTGCCCTGCTGGCTCTGTTTGCTCTGCTGGTTCTGTTTACCCTGCTGGTTCTGTTTACCTTGCTGGTTCTGTTTACCTTGCTGGTTTTGTTTGCCTTGCTGGTTTTGTTTGCCCTGCTGGTTTTGTTTGCCTTGCCGGCCCTGCTTGCCTTGTTTACTTTGCTTCTTTTTTTGTTGCTTTTGCTTGCGTAATAAGGCTTCAATCGCGGCTTTGTTGGCCCGTGCATCCTCCATCCCGGGAGTGGATTCCAGCGCCGCATCGTAGGCGGCGATAGCCTCTTTGTAGCGGCCGAGCTTTGCCAGCGCATTGCCCCGGTTATAATCCGCTGTAGTCCCGCTGACGCGGGAAAAGTTCTCTAACGCCTGTGCATAATGGTGGCGTTTGTAGTCGGCGCTGCCCCGTTGCAGGGGATCGGTTGCCACCTGACTGGCGCGTTTATAATTTTTTTCCGCCATGGCTTTTGCCGCCTGTTGATCAGGGCGTTGCCAGAGATCTGCCCAGTTGCCGGCCATGGCGGGTTGTGGTGGTAACAGCAGGCCTGCCAGCAGCACCAGGCTTAGCAACCAGCCTCGGCGAAAGGCCAGTGCCGCTAGAGGTAACAGCAATATCGCCAGCCAGGGTCCGCGCTGTTTCCAGTCCTGCCGCTGCATATTTTTGTTAAGAATATTTTTGGTAGCCAGGGGTGTTGTGGTACTGAGCAAGGTGGTGATGTCGGCGTCGCTGTTGCTGAAGCTATGGTAGCGGCCGCCGCCCGCCATGGCCACAGCCTGGAGTGCCGCAGTTTCAAGCTCTGGTCGGATGAGCTTGCCGCCGCGGGTCTGGAGCAAACGGCCCTGGGTATCGGTCAAGGGTTCGGCATGATGAGTGCCGATGCCGAGCACCGACACACGATAGCCTTTTTGGCGCAACTGTGCGGCGGCCTTGCGGGCCTTGTCACCGGTTACGCCATCAGCAATCAGCAGGATTTGACCGTTGCTTAGTCCCGCCTGCCGTAAGAGTTGTCCGGCCTTTTTCAGGCCCAGACCGGCACGGCTGCCCTGTACCGGCATGAGTCCGGGATCGAGCGACTTGAGCAGGGCGCGAATGGTCTCTACATCACGGGTCAGTGGTGTCACGGTAAAGGCGTCACCGGCAAAAACCACTAACCCGGTTTGCCCTTCTCCGGTGCGGTCGAGGATATCCTCGACCTTGAAGCGCGCCCGGGTCAGCCGTGAAGGGGTGAGATCCTGGTCGAGCATCGAGAGAGAGAGATCCAGCACGATGACCCGTCCTGCGCTGGTCTGGTAAAGTGGCCGCGGTTGTTTGTCCCACACTGGATTGGCCAGCGCCAGGGCAGTGAGTAACCAGCCCAGACCGAGTAGCCATAACAGGGAGCGGTTAAGACGGTGGTTCTGACCTGCCAGCAGCAGGGGATGCAGGTGGATGTCGATGATGCGGGTCCACGGGTTGTTGCCTGCGGTGGTGTGTCGCAGGCGCCATATCAGCAGGGCCAACGGGATCAGGCTCAGTAGCCACAAAGGCTGGAGGAAATGAAATTGCTCAGGCATGACGCACCTCCGCAGGGGCCGACGTTACTCGCTGGCCGAAAGCGGCAGACAGGGCGATCAGCACACTGAGTAAAAAGGCTGCACCCAGTGGCCAGAAATAGAGTTCATTCACTGGCCGCCAGCTCTGCTTCTCTTTGGAAACAGGCTCGATGCGGTCCAGCAGGGTGTAAATTTTTGCCAACTGGGCGGTATCGCGGGCGCGGAAATAACGTCCGTGCGTTTTGCTGGCGATGGCTTTGAGGCTGGCTTCATCGAGGTCGCCGGTAGCTACCCGACGCGGACCGAAGAGGGTTTGCACTTCCATTTCACCACTGCCGATGCCGATAGTGTAGATACGCACGCCCTCCTCGGCGGCCAGATCGGCCGCCTTTAGTGGATCAACATTACCGGCGGTGTTGGTGCCATCCGTGAGCAGGATCAGTATTCGGTTACGGGCCGGTTCCTTGCGCAGACGTTTGATGGCCAGGCCAATGGCGTCGCCGATGGCCGTCTGTTTGCCTGCCATGCCGATCTGGGCCTCGTCGAGCAGGGTATGTACGGTCTTGCGATCAAAGGTTAACGGCACCTGTAGGTAGGCTTCGTCACCAAACAGAATCAGGCCGAGACGGTCGCCCTTGCGTTTGTTGATAAATTGACCGGCCACCAGCTTGACGGCGGCCAGGCGGCTGATTTGATGGCCGTTGATCCGCATGTCCTTAGTCTGCATGGAACCGGAAAGATCCACCGCCAGCATCAGACTGCGACCGCTGACAGGCAGGTGCACCGTCTCACCGATCAGTTGCGGGCGCGCTGCCGCCAGCACCAGCAGCAGCCAGGTCAGCACGGCCAGTATCAGTCGTGAGCGCGAACGTTGGCCTGTGTAGCTTTGCAGGCGGATCTGCAGAGCGTCATAAAAGGGAAAATGTAGTGCGGGTGGGGTCGCGTTGGCCGCACGCGGCAGTAAGAGGGCCAGTAGCGGCAGGGGCAGGGCGGCGAAAAACCAGGGCCAGGCAAATTCAATATTCATGTCAACGTTCTGTGTTCTTTTTTATCCAGTCACGCAGCAGGACGCTCAGCGCCCCGATGTCCAGATCGGAAGGTAAGGTGGGTTGATAGGGACCGCTGGCGAGTACCTGTCCAGGGCCGTGGCTGAAGCGGCCATCGCCGCCGGACTCATCAAGAAACTGCAGCCAGTTCGTACCGGTCAGGGCGGCCACCCGCTGGCGGGGGTAGTGCATCAGCGCCAGACGCCGCAGCAGGCTGGAAATCCGGGCAATCCGTTGCGGTGTGATATCGTGGGGTTCCTGTTCCAGTTCATCAAGCATGGCGAGGATACGTTGGCGCTGACGCCGCAGGCGGTAGCGGTGCAGGGCAACCCGTGTTGCCCAGATCAACAGCACCAGTAGCAATAGGGCGAGGATCCACCAGCCGGGCGCGGGCGGCCAGAAGCCGGGTTCGACCGGCAGGTGGATGTCGCGTAATTGTAATACCGGTTGGCTGACTGGATTCATGCTGCCGCCTCCTGCGCGTTGTTGGCAGGAGTGGTTCTAAAACGTCGCATCAGGGCGCCGGCAACGTCATCTTCAGTGGATAACTGTAGCAAGGGAATGGCCAGGCTGTGCATCAGATCCTGCACAGCCTGGTGATGCTGGTTGAAGAAGTCCGAGTAGGTCTTGCGCGCGGCGGCTGAACGGGTGTCGAGAATACCTTCGTGCCGGCCATCGCTGACGGCGTAACGCGCCGGGGGCGGCGGGCTGAGTTCCAGCGCATCCAGCAGTTGGATGGCGACTACGTCGTTGTGCTGGCGCAGTCGCATCAGGTGCTTGCCCGTTTCATTGTCGATGCCATAGAAATCGCTGAGCAGAAAAATCAGGCTGCCGGGCCGGCTGACCCGGCGCAGCCGGGCCAGGGCGATGTTGAGTCCTTCTGGATGGGGGGGGTGTTTGAGATTCTCCAGCGGATCACTTTGCTTCACCAGTTGGCTGATCAGGCGCAGCACGCCGTGCTTGCCGCCCCGTGGCGGCAGTTCATGGTGCTCACCGTTAAACAACAGGGCGCCGATACGGTCGCCATGCGCGGCGGCAGCCCAACCGATGAGGCTGGCGGCGCGAATGGCGACCACTGATTTGAGCGCCCCCCGGCTGGCGAAGAACATGCCGGGATTCAGATCCACACACAGCACAACCGGGCGTTCCCGTTCTTCCTGATAGAGCTTGGTGTGAGGCCGGCCGGTGCGGGCGGTGACCCGCCAGTCCATGCTGCGGATGTCGTCACCGGGCTGATAGATTCGGGATTCCTGATAGTCCATGCCTCGACCGCGAAAGCGTGAGGCGTGGCCGCCCGATAACTGTGCCCGGCCCGTCTGTTTGCGGTTGAGATTGAGATTACGGGCCTGCTGGCGCAGGGTGATGAGCTCATCGAGGCTAACCCGGGTGGCTGGATTGAGGGCCGGGTTTGCATTAGCGGTGCTTGTGGTGGCTTGATCAATGTCGCGGGCCTTAAATCCATGGCGTAGCTTTTTCAGAGCGGCAAAAAACGGATCAATGAATTTCATATCAGGCAACCGGGATCAACTTCAGCAGTTCACGGATCACGTCGTTGGAGTTGATGCCTTCGGCTTCGGCCTCAAAAGAAACCAGTAGCCGGTGACGCATCACGTCGAAGGCCACGGCCTGCACGTCAGCCGGTGAGACATAGTCACGGCCGTCCAGCCAGGCGCGGGCGCGGGCGCAGCGATCGAGGGCGATGGTGGCGCGTGGACTGGCGCCAAAGTTTACCCAGCGGGCCAGCTCCCGGCTGTAGGGCGCCGGGTCGCGGCTGGCCAGGACCAGTTGCACCAGGTATTCCTCTACCGGTTCGGCCATGTGGATGTGGAGCACTTCATGGCGGGCCGCGAAAATCTGTTCTTTGCGCAGTTCCAGTTCGCTGGGCGCCGGGCGGGTGTCTTCGCGTTCGGCTTGCTGGCGGGCCAGTTGCAGAATGGCGTGTTCCGATTTGGCATCGGGGTAGTCGATGCGAACATGCATGAGAAAACGATCCAACTGGGCTTCAGGGAGGGCATAAGTGCCTTCCTGTTCGATGGGATTCTGGGTGGCCATGACCAGAAACGGACGCGGCAGGGGATAGGTGTGGCGGCCGACGGTGATCTGTTTTTCACCCATGGCTTCGAGCAGCGCCGATTGCACCTTCGCGGGTGCGCGGTTGATTTCGTCGGCCAGAATCAAATTGTGAAACAGGGGTCCCTGCTGAAAATGAAAGTCACCGGTTTCGGGCCGGTAGATGTCGGTGCCGGTCAGATCGCTGGGCAGCAAATCAGGGGTAAACTGAAGACGGTGAAAGTCACCTTCCAGAACCGAAGCCAGCTCCTTGATGGCCGTGGTTTTGGCCAGCCCCGGTGCACCTTCCACCAACAGATGGCCGTCGGCCAGCAGGGCGATGAGCAAACGTTCGATGAGCGCCTGCTGGCCGATGATGCGTTGTTGCAGGTGTTCGCGGACCTGGTGGAAGGCGAGGTAGTTGGTGCTGTTAGCGGTTTCTGTTTCTGCCGGGACGATGTTTACGTTCATGTTAAATAACTCCTTGGCTGTTGTATTCAGTGTGCTGATCGGCATGTTTGTCCGGTCGGGTTTTTGTCGATGCATTGATGATCATGTGTTTATGGATCAGACCTGCTTCGGCATCAGACAGCGTTTTACTGGCCTCATGGGTATTTTTTCTGGAAAGTGATTTGAGGGCGGATTTGACTTTTCCAAGTGTCGCCGCAACAGGCAGGTCGACAAAGCTGTACTGTAGTTCGATACCGACGGCCTTGAGCGCCTCGATAACTTTTTTGTGTCTCCCGCGCATGACATCCAAATGGGTGTTTTCCAGTTTCTGTCTGAGCTGATCTGTGATTTTCACTTCTTTTTTGACGCCCAGTTGTGAATAGATGGAAAGCAGACCGGTGACATTATCCTTCTCATTGGTGACTTCGGATTTCAGCTTTGTCAATAGTTTCCGGGCCTTCTTAAGATACTGATGGGCTTCTTCGCTGTGTTCTTTAGAAAGCAGCTCTCGTGCTGCGACGATGTATGACATCGCCTTGCGGCCGTTTCTCTCAAGTACGCCGGCCTGCTGGATTTGCTGTTGTCTGGAATCTGTTGCAGCGGTCGGCGTTGCGGCCATGCTGTCGGTGGTGCTGAGCATCATGGCGGCAAGCAGAAGCAGGATGGTCCCTGAATTTTTTATGTTGGTGTGCATGGCTCTGACCTCGTGTCAGTTGAAAACGCCGTTGAGTTTGAGCGGCTGGCCCGCGCGTCACCGCCAGCTTCGGATACCACAGTACCTTGTCCCGGTTTAACGGGAGGTGGAGGAGATATTAAGATTTGTTAATGTTATGGGTGCGGAAAAGGAGGAAAGCTGAGTTCCGTGCGTGAGCTTTGCATCTGTCCGAACAGCCTCTGTGCCATTACCACGATACCCGGATGGCGATACCCATTGGGTATTAGCAATAAGAATCTTCCGTTTTGATCGAAAACAACCCCTAATGAGAAGAAATGAGAACGGCATTGTGTTGATCTCAGCGGGTGTTTTTTTGCGGGTCAGATCAAGAAAAACCACCTTAAACGCACGGGCGTCACGCCCCAGTGTGTTCCCCATTCGTCCAACAGCCCCGCGTGTGGCCCCAATGCTAAGGTTTAGAACCATGAGTACATCGCCCCGTACTGCTGTCTTTTTGACAATTATCGCGACATTCTTCTGGGGGTCGAATTTCGTTGTGGTGAAATCATCCCTCGCCAGCTTACCGCCGTGGACGGCAGCCGCCGAACGCTTCGTGATTGCGGCGATCTGTATTTCATTGGTTCTTCATTTTAAAACAGGATTCAATCTCAAAGTTCTGCGACAAAATGCCCTTGCTTATGCCCTCCTGGGGGGCGTCGGTATTGCCGGTTTTAACGGCGCGTTTTTCATCGGTTTACAAACGGCCGATCCGGTGACGGCGGCTTTGATTATGGCCACGACGCCACTTTCGGCAAATTTTTTTGAGGCCGCTCTCAACCGGCGCTTTCCAGGCCAGTGGCGAATTGCCGGGATGATTATAAGCCTGATCGGGGTGGCGCTGGTAGTCACGGACGGGACGTTTTTTATGGGCGTCAACCTGGCATACGTTCCGGGGGACGGGATTATCGTATTGGGAAGTTTGGTCTGGGCTCTATATACCGTGGGTTGCCGGAGATTCGTCAAAGAAAGCACTCCCCTGGAAACAACAACATGGACAATGATTTCAGGTGCGCTGACCCTTGTTGTCATGGCATTCATTGTCGAGCAGCCGCTAACCGCTGTGGCGGGAGGGACGTTTTATAGTCACGCCGCAACGGTTTATCTGGCGACCATGGGCGCTGTGCTGGCATACTTGTTTTTTATCACCGGTGTGTATGTTCGCGGCCCGGGTCGTACGGCGGTATTTCTTAATTTTGTTCCGGTGTTTGCTCTTCTTATCTCTATCGTACAGGGACATGTTCCCAGAGAAATTCAGGTGCTGGGTATTATTGTGACGATCCTCGGCGTGATGATCGCTGATGGCACGCTGCTCGCCACCCTGGCAAAGGCGCGACGAGGTTCAGTGACTAGGCAGTACAGCAAGCCATCTGATGGGGCGTAATGTTGCTGAAGATGTCCTCACAGGCGCCCAGAAAAATATGCGCGTTACCTTCGCGTTTGATCAATTCAAACGAAAGCTGAAGCTCATTGTCGATCGTGGACTCAAAGCGTTTGAAAACAATGCCTGCTTTTGGCGAAAGAGCCAGGGATCCCGAAAGAAATGCCATACCTTCCCCGGCGATTATTTTTGCGAAAAGTGCTTCGCGATAATTAGGCTTAGGGCGGAGTTCTGGCTGATAGGCATGCTTCCAAAAAAGACGCTCAGCACGATCATAAAGCAGGGGGTTGCACAAACGTTTAAACCAGAACAAGGGAATATTGGGGAGGTCTCGAAATGAGAGCCGCCCAGCGGGCAAATCAATATCAGAGCTGATAACAAGCAAGAGCGATTCCGAGAAGAAAGGTTTTGCTCTTAGGCCGTCGGGAAGGTTCTGTTGGCCCACAACAACCGCTATGTCGATACGCCCAGAGGCAACCTGGTTCATAAGACGGCGCGAAGTGCCATAGGTTTCATGGACCGAGACCTCGTTTCCCTGCGCGCGTAACGTCCGTTCGATATTGGGAAACAAGGCTGGGTTCAGGATCTGCGTAAACCCTATGTTGAGGTGTTCCTTCGGCCGTTCTCCTGCCATGCGCGCATCGTGAAGACCATTACGCAGATCGTGGAGTATATTTCGTGCCTGCTCAGCAAGAATGGCACCCGCATCTGTCAAATGCACCGAATGGGTGTCACGCTTAAACAGCACAACGCCAACAAGGCTCTCAAGCGCCTTGATGTGACGGGACAAGGGGGGTTGCGATAAATTCAGACGTTGGGCCGCTTCGCGGAAATTGAGCGTGTCGGCAACGGCAACCAGACATTCTAACTGTCGTGTTGAAGGATAATGGATCATGTTCAGCTTCCTTGACGGTTACGTGTCTTTAAGGCCAGGGCCTGGATCAATGTGGTCCCTTTTTAGAAAACGATTTCCCTATTTCATATTACCGAGGTTGGTGTTTATCATCCTAACCTGGATAAACCACAAGACTCTGTTCAGTACCCCCTTGAGGGGTATAAGTACCTTCACGAAATAATTTTCTGCAAAATGCACAGAAAATCATTTCTAAGGTACTAAAATGTCGAATATATTTGACTTTGATACTGGAAGGTTCCTTACGAAATCGGTCACTACGTATTTCACAATACCACACCAGTATAGGCCTGTGCTATGCTGAACATAATCCAGATGTACATATTGTCATATGACAAATCGCTGCACCGAAATTTTGTTACGCTGCGCTTTGCAAAATCCAGCGATCTATAACATTATCATTAACTGCTACTGAAAAGGGAAATCATGAATATAAAAAAAATATTGCTCAGCTTGCTTATAATGTTACTTGTTGCTTGCTCTTCTGGGTCAATGAATTCTGACGACCTTGTTGGAGTTTATTCGATATCAGAAAGAGGCAGGATGATAGAGATTATCAAAATCGAGAAACAAGATGCAGCCTACATTATTTCGGATAAACGTAATAATAAATGGCGAGAAAGCAAATCAAAACTTAAGCCGGTCACTCGAAAAGAGTTTGAAAAATTGCTTAATCAAAAGATTTCTGAGCCTTTTGCAGGGCTAAAAAATAAAAGCATTGCGATATTCAAAGTCCCTAAAAATTGGCATAAAGGAAAGTTTAAGACAAGCACTGGTTACTTCATGCTTTTTATGCTTGGTCCGGTAGAATTATATAAAAAATAAATGCTAACAATCGAATTCGCGTTTACGTTTTCTGGTTCCCACGCAGAGCGTGGGAACCAGAAAATACCTTGCCACCTTCATCATGGGACAGAGGCCTGTATTGCAGATAAATCTGACCGCCTAAAGGCGGTGGTTTTAACCTTCAATCGAGACGAATAAAGCATGCGGTTGTCTTGGTGCACCAATAAAACCGATAAAAACAATAGGTTATAATAAGCAGTTATAATAAAAACGATATTTTTTGATTCTTCTTCAAGTCATGGAGATTTCTTCCGATAAATTACAGTATCGAAATTTCAGGAGGGAATCATTATGCCAATAAAATTTAGAAATTATTCAAATATCAAAATTTTTTCCGCAGCCGTTCTTTCTGTACTTATTATTAGCCTTCTGGCAATTGTAGTGTCTACAGATAATGCAGTAAGTGCTAGTGAAACAAGTTCAAATAAGGTGGCTAGCTATACAGGCCCATTGATTAAAGCGGGATCTACAGTGTGCGAAAAAATGAAATCAATGTACAAAGTGAATGCCCTTGCACGGGCAAACAATCCATATGTATCTATTCCATACGATTGTGTAAAAATTAGCAAATCAATACCGGTGATGAACACTAGTAGCTATGCTGGGCTAGTGAAAATTGAAATTAAGGGCAATGGTAGAATACTTCAATTATGGACTTCTGATGACAATATTTCCCATTAATCTCTTTGGGTTTAATTCCCCGTGGCTTGCCACGAAAAACAGTAGGATGG
>ENA-ORDP01001028-ORDP01001028.1-marine-sediment-metagenome-genome-assembly--contig:-NODE-1028-length-16227-cov-2.653413_pt1 | contig 16227 bp, 16 predicted proteins | sample MGYA00248627_ERZ508539 | MGnify/ENA primary metagenome ERZ508539 (study PRJEB26208, sample SAMN05571518) | marine sediment metagenome | biome: deep sea; feature: Hydrothermal vent; material...
GACCACCAGATGAACCTCAACGGTGTGGTGGTCAAGGCACTGAAAAAGTTTCTGGAGCATTGAGGAAATACAAGACATTGTGCTTAGGTCCGCCGCCAAATATCTATATCTACGCCGCGACCACAACCACACCAGCCGCCTTGCTGTCTACCGGTTTGCGACGAATGACGATTTCAACATCACAATCGAGTGCGTTTATCATGTGAAATAGCCGATCAATGGAAAATCCGGTGAGTCGGCCATTCATCAGATTGGACACGTCTGGCTGAGCAACCCCGAGTATCTTCGCAGCCGCTGTCTGGGTCAGTTTTCTGTCTTTTATGATATCGAATATCTGTCGGGTGATTTCGGCTTTGGCTTGCAGATCATCAGCTTCGGGTAGGGCCAGGTCTTTGTAACCCTGCCTGAAGTGATCGAGTGCCTGTTTAAGACGTGATTTCACGAGGTCCATATCTCGTTTTGGCGTTGCTATTCCCTTTTTCGCCTTTTTTTGAAATGCATGAAGAACATAAACTGCATTTGCGAATTTGACGGTATATATGGCGCGATACGTATCGCCTTCATGACTTTCAACAATTTCAAGCACCCCGGCCCCGCTAAATCCTTTAAGGGGCTTGGCCGCCGGATGTTTGTCCCCCATTTGAGCAAAATGCAATGCGTACCCCAAATTTCGACGCACACGATCAGGAAACGCGATCAGGTTTGCCTGACTGTTGCCAATCCAAAGAACGGCTTTCATCGGCAACTTTCCCAATAAATACAGATTATAGTATTTATACTATAATCGCAAACTATTTAGATTCTATCCACTAGCTGCCGCTTTCACCGCTCGCATTGGGGAAGAACAGTTGCTGGCCGTCGATGCTGTATCCGGCGATGGCTTTCTGGCCATCGGGTGAGATCAGCCAGTCGATGAAGGCCTGGCCCAGTTTGGCTTTGGTGTGGGGGTACTTGGCTGGATTGACCAGGATAACGCCATAGGGATTGAACAGTTTTTTGTCGCCTTGTGAGAGAATTTCCAGGCCCTGGCGGTTCTTGAAACTGAGCCAGGTGCCCCGGTCGGTCAGGGAATAGGCTTCCATGCCTGCCGCCGTATTCAACGTCGCCCCCATGCCCGAACCGGTTTCCCGGTACCAGGTGCCCGAGGCCCCATTGGCGTCGATACCGACCGCCTGCCACAGGCCCAGTTCTTTCTTGTTGGTGCCGCTGTCGTCGCCACGAGAGGCAAAGGTCGATGCGGTTTCGGCGATCCGCCGGAAGGCGACCAGGGCGTCGGTCAGGCCGCGAATTCCGGCCGGGTCGGATTTTGGCCCGACAATGACAAAATCGTTATACATGACATCAAAACGCTCGACACCGAAGCCATCGGCGATGAACTTTTGCTCCGACGGTTTATGGTGCACGAACAAGACATCCGCGTCCCCATTACGGGCCAGGCGGATAGCCTGACCGGTGCCGACGGCAACGACCCGAACGTCGATGCCACTGTACGCTTTGAAAGCCGGAATCAGAACCTTGAACAGGCCGGAATTCTGGGTCGATGTGGTCGAGGCGACGGTGATATAGGGGGCTTCCGCCTGGGCCCGGAAGCTTGTGACGGCAAGCAAAACCAGCGTCACGGCGGCGGCGATTCGGATGATAAATTTCATGATCGGATTGGTCCTTAAAAATATTTTCCGTATAATACCGAATTCGCCCTTTCGGGAACAGGTTTATTCGCCATATTGCCGTTGAATCCTTGTTTTTGCGGCGCAAATCCCGTAAACGACAGGTAAATCCTTAAGGGACGGCATTGCCCCGGACCCAGCGCAAACCAAGGACCGTCTTTGGCCAAGAACACTTCCCGTTTTGTCTGTCAGGAATGCGGCGCCAGCTACGCCAAATGGAGCGGCCAGTGCGAGTCCTGCCAGACTTGGAATTCCCTGTCCGAAGAAGCGGTTACCCCTGCCACGCCCAAGGGCCTGGGCACCGCCAGGGGGCGCAGAATTTCCATTGTCGGCATGGCCGGTGGCAGTGAAAGACCACCCCGTCGCTTAAGTGGCATCGGCGAGTTCGACCGGGTCACCGGCGGCGGGCTGGTGCCCGGTTCGGCCCTGCTGGTCGGCGGCGATCCGGGTATCGGCAAATCGACGGTGCTGTTGCAGGCCGCCGCCGCCTTGTCCGGCCAGATGGAGGTTATTTATATCTCCGGCGAGGAAGCCATCGATCAGCTACGAATGCGGGCCGACCGCCTGGGTCTGAGCGAGACCTCGGTGCAACTGGCCGCCGCCACGTCGGTGCGCGATATTGTCACCACCCTGGATCAGGGCTCTGTGCCGGGCCTGGTGATTGTCGATTCGATCCAGACCATGTTCATGGACAATCTGGACTCGGCTCCGGGTACGGTGTCGCAGGTTCGCGCTTGCGCCCAGGAACTGGTGCGCCTGGCCAAGCGCCGCGGTTTCACCGTGATCCTGGTCGGTCACGTAACCAAGGATGGTCAGATCGCCGGGCCCAGAGTGATGGAACACATGGTCGATACGGTGCTCTATTTCGAAGGTGAACGCAGCCACCAGTTCCGCATTTTGCGCGCCGTCAAAAACCGCTTCGGGCCGACCGACGAGATCGGCGTGTTCGAAATGACCGAACGGGGATTAATGGAAGTGACCAACCCGTCCGCCCTGTTCCTGGGCGATCATCAGGGCGACATCAACGGCGCCGCGGTGTTCGCCGGGATCGAGGGCAGCCGCCCCCTGCTGGTTGAAATCCAGACCCTGATCGCGCCCAGTGCCTTGGGCACCCCGCGCCGGGCCGTGGTCGGCTGGGACAGTGGCCGTCTGGCCATGGTGCTGGCCGTGCTGGAAACCCGTTGCGGCCTGACTATCGGTAACAACGATGTCTATCTGAATGTGGCCGGGGGCCTGCGGGTGGTCGAACCAGCCGCCGATTTAGCCGTTGCGAGCGCCCTGATTTCCAGCCTGAGCGGCGTGCCGGTGCCGCCCGACACCGTCGTCTTCGGCGAGATCGGCTTGTCCGGCCAGGTGCGTGCGGTCGCCCATCGGGATGCCCGCCTGAAAGAGGCGGCCAAGCTGGGCTTTACCAGCGCCATCATGCCGAAAAAACGCGGCGCCGCCGGCGGCGGCAGCTTGAAAATCAGGGAAATCGAACATTTGGCGGATTTGCTAGCGATTTTTCATGCGCCGTCAAAAGTGTCCGAGATTGGTGGCAGCAATGGATGAATTGCCGGTCAACATTACCGATATTGCCGTCGCCATTGTCTTGTTGGTATCCGCCTTCCTGGCCTATTCGCGGGGCTTCGTGCAGGAAATCCTGTCCGTCGGCGGCTGGGTCGGGGCCGGTTTTATCACCCTGTTTGGCTTTGAATATGTAAAGCCCTACGCCCGCGATATCATCGCCATCGAACTGCTGGCCGATCTGATCGCCGGGGTCGTTGTCTTCGTTGTCACTCTCGCCGTGCTGTCCCTGTTGACCCGTTCCATATCGAAACGGGTGCAGGACAGCGCCCTCAATGCGCTCGACCGGTCTTTGGGTTTCCTGTTCGGCCTGGCCCGTGGGGCCGTCGTCATATGCCTGATCTACCTGGGCGTCGAATGGATGATCCCGCCGCCCGAACAACCGCCCTGGTTGCGCACCGCCCGGACCATGCCGGTGATCGAAACCGGGGCGCATTGGTTGCGATCCCTGGTTCCCGACAAAGCGGCGGCCGAGGCCGATCAGACCGCCAATGATATTCAGGACCAGGCGCGCAAAATAGAAGAAGCCAATAAACTGATGCAAGGCCTGGTTTCGCCCGCTCCAAAAAGTGACGAGACCGAAGGTGCCGAAGGATACGGGGCGCAAATCCGCAAGCAGATGGAACGGCTGATTGACAGCAATTCCCAATGAATGTGACTTAAAGGAACCACACTCTATTATGGCTGATATGCCTTTCCCCGACCTGCCGCCGCTGCCCGATCCCGAGGACGACCATTTCCACGATGAATGCGGCGTGTTCGGCATTTGCCGCCATGTCGATGCCGCCGCCCATACGGCGCTCGGCCTGCACGCCTTGCAGCATCGGGGCCAGGAGGCCGCCGGCATCGTTTCCTACGACGGTCGCCAATTTCATTCCCACCGGGCCCTCGGTCTGGTCGGCGATAATTTCGATTCGCAAGATGTCATCGCCCGCCTGCCCGGCGAGATGGCGATTGGCCACAATCGCTATTCGACCAGCGGCGACACGGTCATTCGCAATGTCCAGCCATTATTTGCGGAGTTCAAATTCGGTGGCCTGGCCATCGCCCATAACGGCAACCTGACCAACGCCCGGTCTTTGCGCCGGTCATTGATCGACCGGGGCTGCATTTTCCAATCGACCAGCGACACGGAAACCTTCATTCACCTGATCGCCATATCAGACGCCGCCAATGTGGTCGAACGGGTGACCGATGCCCTGCGCCGGGTCGAGGGCGCCTATTCCCTGGTCGCCATGACCCGGGAAAAACTGATCGGCGTGCGCGATCCTCACGGAGTCCGCCCGCTGGTCCTGGGAAAAACCGGCAACGCTCATATCCTGACTTCGGAAACCTGCGCGCTCGATATCATCGGGGCCGAATTCGTGCGTGATATTGCGCCCGGTGAAATGATCGTTATCGATAAAGGTGGCCTGCACAGCTATTCCCCCTTCATCACCGTGCCGACCAAATTCTGCATTTTCGAATACATCTATTTCGCCCGCCCCGACAGCAATATGGAAGGCACCAATATTTACCAGGTGCGCAAAAACATCGGGGCCGAACTGGCGCGGGAAAGCCATGTGGACGCCGATGTTATCGTCCCGGTTCCGGATTCCGGCGTTCCCGCGGCACTGGGGTATGCAGAACACGCCAACATACCGTTCGAACTGGGCATCATCCGCAATCATTACGTCGGTCGCACGTTTATTGAACCGACCCAGCAAATTCGCAATCTGGGGGTGCGCCTGAAACACAACGCCAACAGCAAATACCTGGCCGGCAAGCGGGTCATCCTGGTCGATGATTCCATCGTGCGTGGCACCACATCGGTCAAAATTGTCGATATGGTCCGGGCCGCCGGGGCCGCCGAAGTGCACATGCGTGTTTCCAGTCCGCCGACGGCCCATCCTTGCTATTACGGCATCGACACCCCGGAAAGTGACGAGTTGATGGCCTCGCGCATGGATCTGCAACAAATGCGCCGGACCATCGGCGTCGATACCCTGGCGTTCATATCCGACGACGGGCTGTATCGGGCTCTTGGTTATAATGGCCGGAACAGCCAGGCGCCACAACACTGTGATGCCTGTTTCAGCGGCGACTATCCGGTGCGCCTGACCGACCAGGAAGACGGGCCGGAACCGGTCCAATTGTCGTTGTTACGTGAACGCGGTCAGGGCTGATCCGGTGGCCGAAGGACGTTTGCACGGTCGCGTCACCCTGGTCACCGGGGCCTCGCGCGGGATCGGCCGGGCCATCGCCCTGCGTTTCGCCAGCGAAGGGGCCCATGTGATCGCGCTGTCCCGGACCCAGGGCGCACTGGAAGAACTGGACGACGACATTCAAGCCATTGGCGGCGAAAACGCCACCCTGGTGCCGGCCGACCTGACCGATTTTGACATGATCGACCGCATGGGTGCGTCGATCTACGAGCGTTTCGGTCGGCTCGACGTATTGGTCGGCAATGCCGGCATATTGACCCGCCTGACCCCCATGGCGCAAATCCCGCCCCGCGAATGGGAGGCCACTCTGGCCATCAACCTGACCGCCAACTGGCGGCTGTTGCGCAGTTTCGATCCATTGTTGCGCCTTTCCGACGCCGGGCGGGCGATTTTCATCACCGCCGAACAAGCGGCCACGCACAAGCCTTTCTGGGGCGCTTACGGTGTTTCCAAGGCGGCGCTGGAAAGTATGGTTAAAACCTACGCCGCGGAAAACGTCAAAACCAATGTGTGCGCCAATCTGTTCGACCCCGGCCCGACCCGCACGGGCTTGCGCACCGTCGCCTATCCGGGCGAAAAGCCGGAAAGCCTGCAAGCCCCGGAAGACGTTACGGATGCGATTGTTGAATTGGCCCTGGCGTCGTGCACGATAAATGGCGAAACTATCCGCTCGCCCGACCCGCTACCCGCCTGATCTTGCCCGGCCCGGCCCGCCACACGGCCATTGCGGAAATCAATAACATGGCAATACAAAGCCAGAAGGCCGGAATGTAGCTGCCGGTGGCATCGTAAATGTATCCGGTCACCCAGGGCCCGGCCCCGCCGCCCAGATTGGCCGCCAGGCTGGTCATGCCGAAAATGGTGGCGAATTTCGGGCCTGAGAATATTTCCGCCGTGATCGTGCCATAGATGGTGGCCAGGCCGTAGCCCAGGCCTCCCTGGGTGATGATCATGACGTAAAGCCACAATTGAGACGGTGCGTCCGACAGCAAGATCAGCGCCCCGTATGACAGGGCAAACCCGAACAGCGCCAGGGTCCAGGCCCATTCCCGGCCGACCCGGTCCGACAGGCCGCCGATGCCGATCTGGCCGACGATACCAAACAGACCCACCAGCCCCAGCGCGGTGGCGGCACTGGCCGTATCAAAACCCACTTCGACCAGATAGGCGGTCTGATGGACGACGACAGAATACCAGGCGAACATGGCGGTGAAATAGGTCAGGGTGATCCACCAGAAACGTGACGTTCGCACCGCCAGGGCGGGCGTCCAGTCGGTTTCGACCCAGGCCTTGTCGACCACCAGATTGGTCGCCGGGGCGGCTGTTTCCAGATCGCACTGTTGTTCGCCGTCGGCCTTCAGGCCCAGATCTTCCGGTCGCTTGCGTTGCAGCAGAATATTCACGGGCACAATCACGGCGACGACCACGGCCAGGGCCATACTGGCTTGCCGCCACCCGGTCCCGTCGATGACGCCGCCGACCCACGGCAGGATGATGATGGCGCCCACCCCGACTCCGGAAAAGGCGATACCAATGGCCAGTCCGCGCCGTTTGACAAACCAGTTGGGCAAAAACATGGAATGGCTGATGTAGCTCATACCGATGGTGCCGCTGACCATCATCACGCCAAGCGTCGCATAGAATCCGAGCGGCGTCGAAACAATGGTGGCCCCGATCAGGCCGGCAATGACCAGGGCCGCCCCCAGAGGGATAACCACCCTCGGGCTCCAGCGGTCCATGGCCATACCGATGATCGGAATAATCATAGCCGAGGCGATGAAACCGACCGAGAAGACGCCCGCCGTCATGCCCCGGTTCCAGCCGAACTCACCCAGAATGGCCGGGTACAGCAGCGAGAAAGAAGTCCGTGCGTTGACCGCAATAGCCATGGTGATGAAAGCCGTGCCGACAACGACCCAGCCATAAAAAAACGGCAGCTTGCGAACAATCGGAATATTCATTGGCCCCCACAAATTTGACGTTATATTACGGAAATATTACGGTACCAAGAATAAGGAGCCCCTGACCATTTCCGCAACACAATTGCTGATCAATCTGCTTGGCGCGGTGGCGCTGTTGCTGTGGGGAATGCGCATGGTCCGTACCGGCATCGAACGGGCCTTTGGCTCAAACCTGCGTCAGGCCATCGGCCGCAGTGTCGATAACCGGTTCAAGGCCCTGGCCGTCGGCATCGGCGTCACCGGTATTTTGCAAAGCAGCACGGCGACGGCATTCATGGTGGCCTCGTTCGCCAGTCGCGGACTGTTGGCGACGGCACCGGCCCTGGCGGTCATGCTGGGGGCCGATATCGGCACCACCCTGGTCGCCCAGGTCTTGTCGTTCGATATCAGTTTGCTTTCTCCGGTGATGATGCTGGCCGGATTTGTCGCCCATACCAACGCCAAACGAACGATAACCCGGCAACTGGGCCGGGCCGCCATCGGCCTGGGCATCATGCTGCTGGCCTTGAAATTGATTGTCGCCACGTCGGCACCGATGCGGGACTCCGTGGTCTTGCAGGAAATATTTGTGGCCCTCGCCGATGAAACCCTGCTGGCCGTTCTGATCGCCGCCCTGCTGACCTGGCTGGCCCATTCCAGCCTCGCCGTGGTGTTGCTGATCATGTCGCTGGCCAGTGGCGGCGTGGCCTCCCTGCCGCTCTCATTTGCGCTGGTTGTGGGGGCTAATCTGGGCGGCACCCTGCCCCCCATCATCGCCACCTGGGCCGAAGGGCCGCTGGCCCGGCGGGTGCCGTTGGGCAATGCCCTGTTTAAAGTGATCGGCTGCATCATCTTGCTGCCGCTGATCGGCATCATTTCGCCTTATATCGCCGACATCGAAATCGATGCGGCCCGTCAGGTGGTTAATTTCCATACCCTGTTCAATCTGATCATTGCCATTTTGTCTATCCTGGCGACCGAACGCATGGCCAAACTGACCACCGCCCTGCAACCCCCGGAACCGGTTCCGACCGACCCCGGTGCGGCCCATCATCTGGACCGGGCCAACATTAGCGAACCGACCATCGCGCTGGCCAGTGCGGCGCGGGAAACCATGCGCATGGGCGATCTGGTCGAACAAATGATCCGCCGCAGCCTGGACGCATTGCGCACGGATGATCGCAAACTGGCTGGCGAAGTGGCCAAGATTGATGATTCCGTTGACCGACTGCACGAGGCGATCAAGCTGTATGTGACCGAGGCCAGCCGCGAAAAGCTGGAAGACGATGACAGTCGCCGGGTGACCAACATTCTGACCTTCATCACCGATCTGGAACATATCGGCGACATCATCGAAAATCTGATGGGCATCGCGGCCAAAAAAATAAAGCGCAAAATGCACTTTTCACCCGATGGCCTGAACGAGATCGAAGCCTTGCATCGGAAAGTCGCCGACAATCTGAAACTGGCCCTGGGCATTTTCATTTCAGATGACATCAAGCTGGCCCGGCAACTGCTGGCGGAAAAGAAAATCGTCAACGCCATGGAGCGACGGGGGGCCGAAAACCATATGGCCCGCCTGCGCGAAGGCCGCCCGGAAAGTATCGAAACCAGCGCCCTGCACATGGATATCCTGCGCGATCTGAAACGCATCCATTCCCACATCGTCGCTATTTGCTATCCTGTCCTGGAACAAGCCGGAGAACTTGCACAGGCGAAAGCCGCCATTGCCGCCAACGGCGAGTATTCTTGATGCCGCAACGAAGGAGAACGCGTCATGATCAAGGGACTACACCACAACGCCCATCGTTGCCGGGATTCGCAACAGACCCGGCAGTTCTACGAAGCGGTTCAACCGGCAATCAATAATGCGCGCGGTCTTCTCGATTCGTGGCAAGCCCGCAAGTAGCTATCTGGCGACCAGAACCTCGCAGGCCAGCTTCTTGAAATAAGTGGCGTCACCGCCCTTCAGCGTCGTGTCGGTGATCAGGTGATCGAGATGTTCCAGGGCCGAGACACGGACCGGCGCGACCCGCTTGAATTTTGAATGATCGGCCAGCAATACCGTGGTGCGGGCGTTGGTCAGCATCAGCTTGCGAAGTTCGGCGGCTTCCCGGGTGTAATCGGTCAGGCCCCGGTCCGATGATATGGCACTGGCACCGACAAAGGCGAAGTCGGCATAATAGTTTTCCAGCATGGTCGTGGTATCCCGCCCGACCATGGCCCCTTCGCCGCCGACCACTTCGCCACCGAGAATGAAAACCCGGTTGTCATGGCGACCGGCCAGGCGGGCGGCGACCTGGATATCGTTGGTGTAAACCAGTAATTTGTGGCGCGGGGTCAAGGCCTCGGCCAGGCACAACGTGGTGGTGCCGGAATCGATGATCAGCGAGGCCCCGTCGGCGACCATGCTGGCGGCGCGCCGGCCGATCGCCCGCTTGCCGTCTATGTTGACCGACATGCGTTCGCCAATCGCCGGTTCGATGGAGTCCAGAGACAATGCCCCGCCGTGGGTTTTTTGCAGCTTGTGGGCGTCGGCAAGGGTGTTGATATCGCGACGAATTGTTTCCCGTGAAACCTTCAGGCGGCGGTGCAGTTCGGTCACCGAAACCGAGCCGCGCCGGACCAGTAGTTCAAGGATGGAACTGCGTCGTTGTTCGGCAAACATGGCCGGGGTCCTTAAATAAAGTCGCAATCAGTCGCGTCTTTTAAGAATGACCCTACAGCAACGGCCAGGTTTTTTTTGGTTTTTGTTGTTTGTTTGTTGAAAATTGACCGTTAGCGACCAGGCCGAGCCCCGCACCCGACAGATTTTCTTTGCCTAACAGGCGGCAAAAATGCCAGAAACGGTGGCTGAAAATGGCTGGCAAAAAAAAGGCACCCGAGCCGCAATGACTGAACGTCTTCCCCATGGCGGAAACCTGACAAAGGCCGAGGCCGAGTATGGCCGACCGCAAAATGGATGGCTCGATCTTTCGACCGGTATAAACCCGATGCCCTATCCGGTCGGGCGCATCGATCCAAAATTCTGGCACCGCCTGCCCGATCAGGCCGATCTGCACGTTTTGTTGCTTGCGGCACGACAGGCCTATGGCATTGCCGGGCAGGCCGGGGTTGTTGCCGCGCCCGGGACACAGGCGATCATTCAGGCCCTGCCTAGATTGTTTGCAAAATGTACCGTCGCCGTCGTCGGCCCGACCTACGCAGAACACGAACTTTGCTGGCGCGCCGCCGGTCACGAGACCCGAATATGTCACACGTTAACGGCCGCGACAGGCAGCGATATCGCGGTCGTCGTCAACCCCAACAACCCCGATGGCCGGGAAATTCCGGGCCCTGAAATAGTCGCCGCCGCCAGGCACATGGCGGCGAAAGGCGGGCTTCTTGTCGTCGACGAGGCTTTTGCCGATTGTCGGCCCGAGATCGGCGTATGCGGCCAGTCTGCAATTACGGGGATGATTGTGCTGCGTTCTTTCGGAAAATTCTATGGCCTGGCCGGCGCCAGATTAGGCTTCGCCGTGGGTGACCGGGACGTCACAATCAGGCTGGAAACAGCACTTGGCCCGTGGGCGGTGCCCGGCCCGACCCTGGCCATCGCCACCCAGGCGCTCGGCGATGACCAGTGGCGGACCAAAACCCTGAGGCGTCTGCTCAAGGATACCGCCGCCCTGGACGGCGTTTTGTCGCAGTGCGGACTATCCATCATCGGCGGTACGCCGCTGTTTCGCCTTTGTGAAACAGTGAACGGGGCGGACTTGTACGGCGGGCTTGCCGCCCAGGGTATCCTGGTCCGTATATTTTCAGAACGGCCCCAATGGGTCAGATTCGGGCTGCCGGCGAACGGCGACGACCTGGCACGACTGCGCGACTCGCTCGAAAATTTAGCGACGAATTCCACTTCTTGAGGTCTAACGTGTTGATATGTTTCAATGAATTATTTTGTGGTAATTTGCCCGTTTATGCCCGATACTGCGGCGATTCCAGTCGAGGATTTACGCCATGCCCAGCCCCACCGGTGACCCTTTCCTGCTCACTCCCGGCCCCTTGACCACGGCCCCGGAAACGAAACAGGCCATGCTGCACGACTGGGGCTCCCGCGACAGTGGTTTTATCGAAACCAACGGCGCCATGCTCAGGCGCATTCTGGCCATCGCCAACGCCGCTGATGATCATGTCTGCGTGCCGGTTCAGGGCAGCGGCACGTTCGCCGTCGAGGCGACGCTGGGCACTCTGGTTCCCCGCACCGGCAAGTCCCTGATCCTGATCAACGGGGCCTACGGCCACCGCATGGCGAAAATCCTTAGGTACATGGACCGGGCCTTTGTCACCCTGGAAACCCCGGAAGACACGCCGCCCGACCCGCAGGACGTGGCCCGCATACTGACCAGTGACGGCGATATCTTCCACGTCATCATGGTTCACTGTGAAACCACCTCGGGCATCCTCAATCCGGTCGCCGAGATCGCCGCCATCTGTGCCGAACGTGGCAACCCGTTGATTGTCGACGCCATGAGCGCCTTCGGGGCGATTGAACTGGACGCCGCAGAAATCCGCTTCGATGCGGTCATGGCCTCGTCCAACAAATGCCTGGAGGGGGTTCCCGGCATGGGCTTCGCGATCATCCGCAAATCGGCCCTGATCGCCAGCCAAGGCAACGCCCATTCCCTGTCTCTTGATCTCTATGACCAGTGGCAGACCATGGAAGCGACCAAACAGTGGCGCTTTACTCCGCCGACCCATGTCATCGCCGCGCTCGATGCGGCCCTGACCCTGTTCGACGCCGAGGGCGGCCGGGAGGGGCGGCTCATGCGCTACAGGGAAAATTGCGCGATCCTGATCGAGGGCATGCGCGGGCTCGGCTTTAAAACCTTTCTGGCCGACGCCCTCCAGGCCCCGATCATCGTCACCTTCCACATGCCCGGCGACAAGGCCTTCAACTTCAAGGCATTTTATTATGGCCTGAAGGAAAGGGGCTTCATTATCTATCCGGGGAAGCTAACAAAAGAGCCCAGCTTCCGGATGGGCTGCATCGGCGCTTTGGGAAGCGATGAAATGCGGGGCGCCGTCGCCGCCGTCAAAGAGGTTCTGGCAGACCTGGGCGTTGCAAGCGGAACGCCTTAAGCAATCGGTTAACCTAACCCCAATTCTGCGACGTATGCCAGATGCTCGCAATTTCGACGGCTTCGCCCACGACCTGATACACAAGGACGTATGGTGTGCCAACGATAATAAGTTCACGAAAATTAAGCAGCTCGCTTCCCCGCCCTCTGTCGGGAAAGACTTCCAATGCGTTTCCTGCTTCCAGGATTCTTGCCGCTATTCGAGAGGCTGCCGATGGATCGTCCTCCGCGATATAGGCGCGGATGGCGGTAATGTTGTTAATTGCGTTGCGCGACCAAACTACTTGCACAACGGCGGGGGTAACTCGTTTTCGGTTCCCCAGCTTTCCAGCCAGGCCTTCACCTCGCTATGCGGGACGACGCGCCCGGCCTCGATATCGGCGAGGCCTTCCATGACGGAAAGGCGCTTGGCCTCGTCAAGGAGCAAAAGCGCGAGCTTGTCCTGGTCCTCTTCGGTCAGGGCGGTGGTGGCGACGGTTACGGCTTGTTCAAGTAACTTGGTCATGGACACAAGTTTACGGGATGTTCGATGCCGGGGCAAATGCAACAAACAGCCTCGTTAATCACTACGCTCACGTTCCTGGTCGGTGATGATCGAATCGACGCCGAGGGCGGCAAGGGCAGGCTCGGGACTCCTAAGCCGGGATGCAGCGCGCTTCGATGCGCGCGCCGGGATCGACGCTCAGGCGGCCATATTGCAATTCGCCTTCGATGCGGCCGAGCGGACCGATGGAAATCGTCTTCGCCTTAATCACGCCCAAAACCGCGCCGAGGACGACGACCCGATCCGCGCCGACGTCTCCGTGCAGGGTCGCCCCGACGTGGACGGTGACGGACCGGGCGTCCAGGTTTCCGTCGTAATCGTCCTTGATGTGGAGCTTTCTTTTTAAATGTTTCTTTGTTTTCGCGGCGCTGCCCATGGGTCTTCTCCATCTTGAATTACTATAAATTCTAGGCCCCTGTGGTAAACGAATCGTAAAGAGCGCCAACCATGTCTTTCAACAAGCCTTGCCAATCGCCGGGCGCGGGCTGGCGGAACAGGCGGGCCGACCCATACCAGGGCGTCGTTTTCCCTGCCCTCGGCCACCGCCATTCCGGGGCGAACGCCAGGGCCAGCCAAAGCGGAACGCCAAGGGCTCCGGCCAGATGGGCCTGGGCCGTATCGACCGAGATCACCAGGTCGAGGCCGGCCATGGCCGCCGCCGTATCGGCGAAATCGTTCAATTCGGGAGCAAGATCGGCGAGACCGTCGGGAGGCGAGGCGCCCACCTGTAGGCTGAAAAAATCGATGCCGGGAACCTCCAACAACGGGCCCAGGAACGACGCGGCCATGGACCGTTCTGCGTCGTTTTCGTGGGTGGGGCTTCCCCGCCAGGCCAGCCCCACTTTGATCCTTTCTCCCCCCCCGATGCGGGATTTCCATGTAGCGCTTAAAGCTGGATCGGGGCGGAGGTACGGCGCGTGTTGCGCAATCGGCTCGGGAAACAAGCCGGGCAGGCTCATCAACGGCGCTTGCAGATCGTAAACGGGTAAATGTTCCAGGGGAACGACTTCGGCAACCCCGTCCAGGGTTGCAAACAGGCGAACGAGTTTGCCGGGACAAGCCAGGACGACCCGCCCGCCACGGGCCGCGGCCAGCGGAACATAACGGGCGAACTGAATGGCGTCGCCGAACCCTTGTTCGGCCCAAAGCAACAGGCGCGCGCCGTCCAGCGCCGTCCCGTCCCAGCGCGGTCCGGGGGGAACGGCGGCGGCGTTTAGACGCCACCTTTCCTCAAAGGCGGCCCAACCCTCGGCGTCTCGCCCGAGGGCGAGCAAGGCCATGGCGCGCCGCAGCTTCAGGTCCGAGCAGCCGGGAGCCTGCTCCAGGGCCCCCTCGTAAACCGCCAGGGCTTCTTCGAGGCGGTTGCCCGCTTCGAGGGCTCCGCCCAGATTAAGCCTGACCCTGGCGTCATGGGGGTCGAGCACCAGGGCGCGGCGGAAACAGGCCTCGGCCTCGCCCCGCTTATTGAGTTTCAGTAAAGCGTTGCCCAAATTGTTCAGCGCCTCGGCGTCGTCGGGCCGGGCGGCCACGGCTTGGGAGAAAACATCGGCGGCCCGGTCCGGGCGCTTCAAGTCCGCCAAGACGCCGCCCAGGTTGTTCAGGGCCTGGGAATAACCGGGCTTGATTTGAAGCGCCGCCCGATAGTTTCGCTCGGCCCCCCTTAAATCGCCTTCTTCCCTGGCGGCGTTGCCCAGATTGAAGTGGGCCTCGGCGTAACCGGGTTCGAGTTCAATCGCGCCCTTAAAGGCCTCCACCGCCGCCCGCAAACGCCCGCAGGCCTTCAGCGCCACGCCCAGATTTAGGGCGAGGGCGGCGTTGCCGGGGTCTGCCTCGAAAGCCTGCGCGAAGGACCGGGCAGCATCTTCGAACCGGCCTTCCCGGAAGGCCCGGAGTCCGGCCTTATCGGCCATTTAACGCCGGAACGACCTGTTTTTTAAGCCAGTTCCCGACCTCGTTGGTCCGCATGGCGGCGTTTGTGACGTCACCGTCGATGCCGAGCATCCAGGCGATGTCCTTGCGTGTGGGATCGCCGTGCAGGGTTTCCATCAGGTCGACCACCTCCATCCCGGCCTCGATGTTGCGGAAATAGCCCTGCCGGACCATGACCCGGAACCGGCATGAAATAAGCCGCGCCATTTCGTGAAGGTCCAGTTCGGGATGATATTGGACCGCCCAGAAGGTTCCCTTGCCCTGTGTCACGCAAACGGCCTGGATGGGGGTGTGGATATTGCCCGCCAGATGCAGGGCGTTGGGCCCCAGGGTGACGATTTCGTCGTTATGGCTGATAAAGGCCTCGAAGGCGGAATTCCGGCCCGCGAACATGGGGTGGGCCCGCCCCGCATCGGTCAGGGATATTTTTCGCGCGATGCCCATTTCCCGCCCGCGCGGGTTGACCCGGACCTCGCCGCCGGTGGCCGTTACCGCCAGTTGCGCCCCGAAGCAACTGCCGAAAGCCGGGATTCCGGCGTCGAGCACGGCCCGGGCCAGATCCAGGTGGGTTTTGACCGCCGCGCTGGCGTCATAGACGTTGAGGTTGCATCCGGTCCAGGCGACGCCGTCGAAATCGGCCAAGGACATGCCCTTGGGCAGGCCCGCCCCGGTATCGCTCGGATAGACGATCCTGGCGGCGAGGCCGTCCATGAGGCCATCGAGCATTTTAACGTAAAGATCGCCCGCCGTGCCCGCCCCGCAGCCCACGAGTTCTTCGCGCGAGGCTTTCGGGTAGCCATCCACGATCAACAGACGAATTGAGGCGCTCATGTCACTTTCCCGCAAGATTACGGCAGTCGGGGACGGACGTGACGGCGGACGTGAAAACGATCTTCCCCTCCCTGCGTTCGCCGAGGGTCAGTACGGCGGCGGCGGCGGCGGCCGAGCCCATGGCGGCGTTGACGGCTCCTGGCAAAGGGGCCGCGGCCTCGGCAAGGCCGTAACGGCCTTCCTTGAGGGTAAGTCTAGTCAAGGACAAACCCTGCGCAAGGGCGTCACGCACGCGGGGTTCAAGGGCACATATCCGGGCACTCGCGGGCCGGTCCACCGCTTCAAGGATAACGGCGACAGGCCGGAACCGCCCCTTCGAGAGGGCGACGTCGAACGGGGCCATGCGGATGTAAATTTTTGCGGGCGGAGGGGGAGCGGGCTCGGCCCGGCGTGCCGGCCGGGACGTTTTTTTCCTTTTCAAGAGAA
>ENA-ORDP01001029-ORDP01001029.1-marine-sediment-metagenome-genome-assembly--contig:-NODE-1029-length-16223-cov-3.275544_pt1 | contig 16223 bp, 13 predicted proteins | sample MGYA00248627_ERZ508539 | MGnify/ENA primary metagenome ERZ508539 (study PRJEB26208, sample SAMN05571518) | marine sediment metagenome | biome: deep sea; feature: Hydrothermal vent; material...
TTGAACCCTGCTCCAAAACTGTCCCCCTTCTAAGCCGCCTGCGTGGCGGATAACCAGTATACGGATATCACGTTAACGGACGTGATCTTCTAAGCCGCCTGCGTGGCGGATAACTGTTCCATAATTCAAACAAACCTAATTAAACCAAAATGTTGAGACACTCGGCAATCAAATACTTTCGTTCTTCTCCACAATGTTCAAGTCACTGAATCATCTACCCATATTTAGCGGCCACTTTTTTGATGGTTTTGATAACCATGTCCAGCACACCGTCTGTATAGCACGCCTCGATAAGCGCGTCGCGAAACTCCTGGTCACGATATCCATTCAAGGCGCAATGGAAGGCAAGCGGCAAAACATAACCGTCCTTAAACAGATCAGCAACGTCAAAGACCAGGCCGCCTCTCCTCGTTTTACCGTGCATAACAGGAAACGCAAATGAAATCCCAAGCACGTTTAAGGCCGCCGCAGAGTATCCATACGCGATATAGTTACCATGATCGAGAAAGCTGTTGGCCACATCCTCCAGAGTCGCCTTGCTTTTTTTCCCTTCCTCCCTTCGAAAATTTTTCAGCGAATATCCACTGGCGACTTTCGCGTAAAGCTCCTTTGCCCATCCCGCTTCAATCGCCAAAAGTTGTCCGACATTACCGACTGCCACAGCTTTCGCGGAATACCTTGAAACCATCTCGTCGGGAATCGTGATGTTCTGGTTTCGCAACTGCGGGTTCGCGTTCCACAACCTTTGCGCCCAGACGAGCCTCTCGGAGAAAAAGAAATTCGCCACATCCAGCCTTGCGCCTTCGTCGAACCACATCCGCGCCCAGGCCTGCATATATTCTGTGGGGCGATACTCCGATTGGGGCGACAGGAACACAAAATCCACGCTGGAGAAAAGAGGCGACCCGCCGTTTCCCACAAAACCGAGCACAACGTTGGAGTCGGCCAGTTTCCTTGCGGCTGAATCGGTGATGGAGGAGCCTTTTCCAAGGAGGATAAACGCCGTGTTCCGCTCCGGAATGTTGAAAAACTTTTCGACATCCCCGCCGTCCCAGGTCAAATAGACTACACGGTCATCTTTTTGCATCACGCGGACATGCTCCAGATAGAACACGTTGGCGCGTTTGGACAGGATGATCTGCTTCGGCTTTACACGGGGCCTCATTGCACAACCGGAAGCGCAAAGGCGCGCGATGGAACGGAAAAGCCATAGCTGTCCGGCTGGCAATTGTCCACCCGCTCCCCTTCGCGCTCTTCGATATGAAAGCTGAAGACGTTCCGGTTCCCCTTGCTCACAAGGCGCAGGAAGGGTAGCTCTTCGGCCCGCTTCAAGCGGTAGTCGCGGCATTTGCCGAGCCGTGATCCGTTTCCCGGAATCCTGTATCGTCGATATTCCTTCCATAAACCGTTAAACTTTTCCGGGACCGTTTTGGGATAATCCGTTCGCACATAGCCCGCGATCCTTTCGTTTCCACTCAAGTCCTTGTGGACAAGGTCGAGGTCGTCCCGCGATTGCGCGAAAACGCGGACCACATGGCCTGGATGGCGGAACTCGCCCGTTGTCATGCGCGGGAAAGCAAGCGCGAACATGTCAGGATGGGCGCGGAATATGCCATGCAATATCGAGACGAGCCTTGTAACCACCGGCATAGCGGGGATGCGCCCCCCGCCGCTACTCGACGCGCCGCGTATTTCAATGTTGAAATATTCGTTCGGTGTCATTTTTCAATCCTCCTTAGCCTTTTTGTCCGACTCGCTGTATACGCCGCCCCGGTCGAGGCAGGCGATGCAGAACATGCCGTCGGGCGAGTCGGGGTCGATATCGACCAGGCGTTTGAACATGTCGAAAGAGGACGCTTTTTTAGGACGAAAAAACTCCTGCAGGCCGAGGCTTGCGCCCATAGGCTCGATAGCTATTGGTGTGCCTGTATCATCAAAAGCTGGATACCATGTATCGATGGCGCGGAGCGCGTTAAAGATTTTCTGGTCGCGAAGCGCGGCGTATCCCATTACGCGGGTATCGGTGAAAGTACCAGGAGTCCTTGTTTCTGGAGCTTCGGGATGACCGATCTTGTAAAGTGGGCGGGCGAACCCTTTGGGTTTATTCTCCACATAGTTCTGGCTGGGAAACACCTCGACGTTTCCATCGGCTCGCATCGCAAGTGTAGCCTCGACGATGAGTCCGCCTTCACTTTCGCCTTTCAACTGGGCGGCGATCTCGTCGCCAACAGCCTTCTCGTCATCGGAATAGTCATCGAACGAATTCATCGGGATGGTTTTGGAGTCGAAGGTTGCTATCTTTTTAACTTTACCATCATCGCTATTTTTCTTGCTAACGGTGACTTCTATGACAGAGGCTATCGTGCGGTTGCGCCAGAGCCAACGGGCGTTGGCTATGTTTCGGGCGTATCGCCGGGCGACTTCGATAAGCCCTTTGGATTTTTTCGCGCGAGTTGTAAAATCATCGATGGTAGCGCGTATCATGTCGCTTTCATCTCTATCCTTGCCGACACATGCGTCAAGCGCCTCTGCGATATCGAGCATGCCCAAGCCGAAACGGACAACCATAGCCGAGGCTTTCGGGTCGAGCTTCGCTGTCTCTGTAATCTGGATGTTGGATACTTCGCGCTCTCCTTTGGCGGCGGCTTTTTGGTCATCTTTTCCCTTGCCAGGGATAACATTTTGCGTTCCGCGAATCCCGTGACGGATAACAGGGATCGGCTCCATTTCTCCTCCCGGCATTTTGCTGAACATTTCTCCATCGCTTATGACATGGCGCCTGGAAAAAGAGAGTACGCCGGGAAGTTTTTTTACGGTTTTCAATTCGGTGTTCTCGCTCATTTTAATATTCTCCTTATTTAGTTTGTTGAACAGCGTGAACGTTGGGTTTGGGATGCGTATAACGCCAGAACTTAAGATCGGCGCCGCGTATCGATTTGTACTGGATAAGACCGACCAGAGGCTCGGCGTATGCGTGGGGAAAACCACCTCGGACGTTTTTACGCTGGCGCCGTTCTGTTATCTCAACGTAACCTAGCGCAGTGGGCATAAGCCACGGGTTATCGGCCCTGTTCTCCGGTCTTGTCTCGCGGAGGACGACATCGAGCATGTCTTTGTCGTTATCCTGCAGGACCATGAGGTCCGGGCGTTCTACAATTGAATAACCTGAGCCGACAGCTTTTTTCACAGTGTCGATATCGGCATCGTTGTTGAACGATACAGGTTTGCCATGGTCTACGATTGTCCCTCCCGCCAACCTGCCGCCGCGAAGGAAACGCAAAACTTTTTTGAGGATGAATGAAAAATCATCATCGAACCTTATGACAAGCGACACGGCCATATGACAACGCGCTGTCGGTTGGGTCGCCAGAACATGTTTATTGGTCGATGCGTAATCGTCCTTGTTGATGAATGAAGCTGAACGGTACTGATGCGGCGAAAGGCGCGAATATTCTACTTCGCCTAAATACTGAATGTCGTGGTGGACGACGGCTATTCCATCATGCAATGCGCCTTTGTGGCCGTCATTGTTTTCGCAAATAGATAGCGCGAGCGCCTGGGCGAACCCGGCGTATGCGGTCATGGGCGGCGGGCCGATGATCCACCACGCTGGTTGGGCGTTCGCGTTTTTAACTTCCAAACGCGGGATAAGAAGATATTGGCTCATAGCGCCTCCTCGATGATGGATATCCAGCGGTCGGAGTCATCTTCGCTAATGTTCAACCCCATCTTCTTCCCGTCAACCCATATCTTTGAATCGATGATTTTCGAATGCATCGCTTTGGCGAAATCGCGCTTCCAGTCAAGATCGCGTGTATCAGGATCGAGCAGGCCGCGCATGACAGGATTCAGTGACTTTGAGGTCAACTCGCCATCGGGAAGCCGATCCTGATATTTATTGAGACGGAGGGTGGCCATAGCGGCGCGATCAATCACCGCTTTGACCATATGTAATAAATATTCTTTTTCTTTCTCGCGGATATTTTGGTCGGAAGGTATCTTATCCAAATGTTTTGCCAGCAAGCGTTGGCGCCATTTATGAAATTCGGCGAGTATGTCATTGGGTATGGCAAGGCTGATACCGCGATAATGAAAAGCGAAGGCTTTTCGAATATCCATGTCCTCTTTTGGCGCGGTGAACCAGAGCGGGCGTTGCATCGACCTGGTGTGCCGCCCCACGTTTTGAGGATTGGCGCCGCCGATGCCAAGAAACCCTCGCGGCCTGTATTTGTTGGAGCCGGTCAGCTCTTTTTCTATTTCAAGCTCTTTCTCCAGGCGGCTTTCAAGCTGTTTGGAGAAACCGGCGCTATGCAGTGGGGTGAGCGCAATATCCTCTCCATTTACATCCTGGACAATTACCTGGCGCAGACGCATCCCGACAAGGGACAGTGGAGTCGCATACTTTTTTCTAAGGCTTGAGGCGGCGGAGCTGATCGCGTCTATATCCTTCGATGACGGCTCTTCATAATCTTGCAGACCTTCTTCGACTACCGCCGAAACTTGCGCGACTATTGTGGCGATCGAGCCTGCGTTTTTTTCGTAGTCAACCGGGATGGCGCTCATATCCATAGCGCTGACCGCGACGTATGGGATGTCTATACGGTCTTTGACACCGATACGCACACCAAACGCCGGAGTATTGCTGTTTACCGTCTTTGCGGAGAAATGCGCTAACTGTGATATCTCCTGCTGGTAAACTTCTGGCGCGAACGGCTTCCACTTCTTTTTCGGCTTTTCTTTTTTTGGTTTTTTGACAGGCATTTTTTTCCTTCCCCAATATTTTAGATGTAGAATACTTATACTCCTCACTATGAAAAATAGGTATTCTAAGTAGCATAATTGACCTCTAAGGAACGCTGACAGTGCATGTCGTTTTGATTTCAGCTTGCGAGAAAAGAGCGATAAAGCGGACAAGGGCCGTGCTCGACAGCTACGCGATGCGTTCGGGCAACCGTACATGGCTCACCCCTATCACACAAGCCGGGCTTGCTGAGTTACGCGCAATGCTCCGCCGAACCGCCACGCGGCAGACATCGGTCGCCTGCTTCCGTAACGACAGCCGGGCGAGGATGAGGTTGTTATGGATCGTGGGGAGCAAGAGAAATTTCGACCGTGATGGCGTATCACCAATAGCGACGCAAACGAGAAAGAACAAATCTTTTATGCCGGACTGGGCGAGGGTGTGCGCAACTTTAGCAGGCGCGGCGGGGCAGATGCATGACCTTGGCAAGTACGGTGTGGCTTTTCAGAAAAAGCTGGAAAGCCTTAAACCCATAGCCGACGATGTTCGGCATGAGTGGATATCGCTTATGCTCGTCCGGCAGTTGATGGAGGGGGCGTCGTGGAAAAAGGCGTGGGAAAATATCAGGGCCGGGGGTGACGCAAAGCGGTATGAGAATGTCGATCCTTTCGATGGCAAGCTGTCTTGCGCCCGCGATGTCCTGCTGTATCTTATCGCGACCCATCACAGATTGCCAAAAGAAGACGGGGGCAACTCCATTGGTATCGGGAATCATGTAAAGGACGAAAAGCATAAGCCAGTAACAAAATATTCTCCCGCCCCGGCGGCGATGGACAAGATTTTAAAGTCTCTAAAAAGAGTGGAAGCGCGCAAGGGTGAAGAGGATCATCTATATTGGAGGGCCATCGCCACGGTCTCCCGGATGGCGCTGATCCTGGCCGACCATTCGGTTTCGGCTAAAGAGGTAAAGCAAAAGAATTGCAAAGTGTACGCCAACACTTGCCGTGAAAAGAAAAAAGGGGATAAAAAGACAACACTGATAATACCTAACCAGAGCCTGGAGTGGCACCTGGATGAAGTGGGCAAAACCGCGTCGGATATGATTTTTAACATGCTCTCACTCTCTCCGCCTGTTTTGTCACGCGACACGGTGGAGCGGATTTGCGAATCTTCAAGGGATAAAAAATATGTGTGGCAGAACGACGCGGCCCGCGCGCTGGCGGTATCAGTTGAGCGTGAGAAGGTACCGCATTTGGTTCTCAATGTCGCTGGTACAGGCTCCGGCAAGACGCGGATGAATTGCCGGGCCGTATGCGTTTTGAATGACGAAAGGGACGTAAGGTTTGCGACGGCGCTTAACCTGCGGACATTGACGCTACAGACAGGAGATGTATACGCCGATCAGCTTCGTATTGGAAAAGATGAGCTTACCTGCGTGATAGGCGACCGGTTGACGGCCAAATTGCATGAATATCAAAAGCCTGATTCAAAACCGGATGATGACCTTGCCGACAACGATGACGACGGAAACCCCGTATTCGACGAGTTCGAGTCTGACGGCATTTTCGAGTATCACGAAAGGCCAAAATGGCTCGACGGGTTCACTCAAAAAAAACCGGGGCTCAACGCCATAATCGGCTCGCCGATACTGGTCTCCACAATCGACTTTTTGATCGCGGCGGGAGAGCCTCATATGCAGGGAAACCATGCGTTGGCGGCGCTTCGAGTTAAAACAAGCGACCTTATCCTCGATGAGATAGACGGATATGACCCGAAGCCGCTTCTCTCCGTTTTGCGCCTCGTTACGATGTCAGCCATGTTCGGCAGGAACGTTGTCGCATCCTCGGCCACGCTCTCACGTGAAGTGGCGAAGTTGTTGTGGAGAGCTTATGCCAAAGGCGCCCAGATGCGCGCAAGGCTGACGGGCGATGGCGCTTTTAAGACGGCGATAATCGACGACCTTGTCGCGCCGCATGTCGGCAAGCATGAAACAGTTGACGAGTTCATGAACGCATATGAGGCGCATTTGTCGGAGTTACAGAAAAAACTCGTCAAGGAAAATGCGTATAGGGTTCCCCTCCTTCAAAATCTGGAAACAGTGAGCCGGGACGGATGGAATTCGGCTTTGCGATCTGCGGTGTCTGCTATGCACGATAACAATGCGTGGCCTGATAATAAAACGGGAAAAAAGCTTTCCATCGGCCTTGTCCGAATGGCGAACATAAAACCTGCGATAGAGACCGCCACTTATCTTGCCGGCGAATTCCCCCAGGCGCGGGTCGCCTGTTACCACTCCAACCACTTAGCAATTCAGCGATTTTGTATAGAAAAACGCCTTGATAAGCTACTCACACGGAAAAACGGGGATGAGCATATCCTGGATGATAAGGAGATCAGGGCTATGCTTGACAACTCTGAATACTCTGAGCTGATGTTAATCGTAGTCGCCACGCCAGTTGAGGAGATCGGACGCGATCATGATTTCGACTGGGCGGTTATCGAGCCATCGAGCGCTCAATCTATTGTTCAGACGGCGGGCAGGGTCAACCGGCATCGGTTAAATGAAAATATCGGCAAGCCGAATATCTCCATCATGCGGTACAACTTAAGGGAGGTCGGTGATGAAAACCTGGTGTTCCGCTGGCCGGGACTGGAGGTTAAAAGTGAAAACAAGTATGAAAGCCACGACCTTGGCGAGCTTCTGGATTGGGACAACATCGATAAAATAGACGCCCGAATCCGCTTTGGCGCCCATAAGTTCGCAAAGCTTGATGACGAGTCGATTGAGCGCTCAACTAAAAATATTTTCGCCAGCATGACATCCAGCGACACAGCTGAAAAACTCTGGATGGCCCTGGAAACCTACACGAAATCCAGACTCCGCGATAATGAGGGGAAGAAACGTATCGAGCTGACGCTGAAAGAACCGTATGATAAAGAAAACTCGTTTATGTGTAGGGAGGAAAACTCCAACGAAGACCCGGCACAGCGAAATATCAAAAGCGCCATAGCCAATGTCCCCAATGCCTGGTTAGCGAAATCGGACTCACAATTGGTGGAGCTGGCAAGGGCAGTTTTTGACGGTGATGAATATGAGGTCGACCGATCAATGTCCGTCTCGGTAATAGCTAACAGCGCATCGGATATATCGCGCCATATGTCTTTCGGGTTTTGTAGAGACAGTAACAGTTAAAATATTTCGAGCGCGCTATTAGTTGGGGCGCCCTTATAATTTATGGAGTGATTATCGGGACTTTCGGGAAATAATGGCTGTATCGGCTGATATCCCTTGTTAGCAGTTCCATCCCTTTAACAGCCGCGTGTGCTCCGATAAAAAAATCAGGCAGGGGCGATCTCCGGGCGCCGCCGGACTTCCGATATCGTAAAAAGCTTTTACCGGCCAGAAACGCGGCTTCCCAGGGAACCGGATCGCGGCGGAAGTAATCGATCGGCAGGGCTACATCAAGATCCTCGATTTTGTCAAACCCGATGGAAACTTCGGCGTATATCACCTGGTTGATAACCAGAACACGCTCCCCGGCCAATTTTGAAAGTGTCGCCGAAGACCATTCGCACCAGCGTTTATCCTCCGTGACCAGATCGAGGATTACGTTGCTGTCGACTAAGACCTCTTTCACGAAGCTTTGCGCGTCAACGCCATAATCTCGTCTGTGGTCATTTTAACCGTCGCTTTCCCTCTCATACTCTTTATCAGGTCTCTCCCACGTTTAGTAGCTCCTTCAGCCTTTTTCCTGAGGTATACGTTTCCTTTCCTGGTAACGAACTCGACCTCGGTGTGCGGGAGCAGTCCCATACTCTCCCTGATCTCCTTCGGAATAGTGACCTGACCTTTGGTGGTTATACGCACGATGTTTCGATCCTCGCTATAAGTATTACTTTGTAAATTCTTACTTTGATTATAGTCAATTTATTGTCAAAAAAAAGAAAAATCGTGGTGGATCGAGCAACTCCAGCTACAGTCAAATTGAACGGAATTGGCAAAAATCCATCGTAATTAATAATCGACCAGGATTTTAATAGCCTATTGTGCTTATAAGTTGTAGCGGTCTATCCAGTGCATTTTCAAGCCCTTGGCAAAGCCGCCTGAATCATATCGTCTACAAATGGCAAACCAGAGGTCGCAGGCTTTTTGAATTAAAGCGTTTTTTGAGCAAAAACATCCAAAAACTTAAGATATAAGCTTGATAAATTAGACCGAAAGATAATATAATGCCTAACTATCTGCGTCGCTTTTGGCGCCGTGGGGGTTTATTTTGGTGTTCGTTGGGCCGTAGCGTAAGTTTTAGTTCCGGACTGAAGAGCAGAATTTTATTTTTAGTGTTTGAGTATGGAGAAGATGGAATGAGGAATATTTTTGTTGGCAGTCTGCCTTTTAGCGCCTCGGAAGAGGAAGTTCGTGAACTGTTCGCGGCTCACGGTAATGTTCATTCGGTAAAACTGATCACAGATCGTGAAACCGGAAGACTCCGTGGTTTTGGTTTTGTTGAAATGGACGATGCGGAAGGCGATGCGGCTATCGAAGCGCTCAACGGCACAGAGTTCGGAGGCAGAAGCCTTGTTGTAAACCAGGCGAGGGAAAGAGGGGATCGCCGACCGAAAAGATTTTAGTTTTTTCCGTCAGCTTTAAAAGAGCGCGGAATACTTAGCTCCACATTTACTGCCCGCCTTACTTTCAGGTAAGGCGGGTTTTTTTATCTTTGCTGTCTCTGTGAAATTGCGTTTTATCAGTATACTGGGAACCTATGACAGAGCCAAGCCGCATATCCAGAAAATCCCAGGACATCCCTTCGTTTATCGTCATGGACATTCTTGAAAAAGCGGGGGCGATGGAGGCTGATGGAAAAAAAGTTATCCATTTTGAAATCGGAGAGCCAGATTTCGACACTCCTGAGCCGGTGAAAAAAGCTGGAATAGCGGCTATCAGGAAAGGATACACCAAATACACCCATAGCCTGGGCCTGCTAGAGCTGAGGCGGGCCATCGCCGATAACTTTAATGATGAATACGGCGTGGAGATAGACCCGGAGCGGATACTTGTAACTTCCGGATCGTCCAACGCTCTGTTCCTTGCGCTTGCCGCCCTTATCGACAAAGGCTCGGAAGTAATAATGTCCGACCCTGGCTATTCTTGTTATCCGCATTTTGTATCGTTTCTCGGCGGCAAACCTGTCATGGTTAAAGTAGATGAAAAAGAGGGCTTCCAGCTACGGCCCGAAATGATTAAGAAAAAAATAACGAAACGCACATGCGCGATATTAATCAACTCTCCTGCGAATCCTACCGGCATGACACTCGATTCTTCCGTGATGAAAACCATCGCAAAATTAGGCCCGGTCGTTGTCTCTGATGAGATTTACCATGGCCTGATATACGAGGGGGGAGTGAATTCGATATTGGAGTTCACCGGCCGGGCTTTCGTGATAAACGGTTTTTCTAAAAGATACGCTATGACGGGATGGAGGCTCGGATACATGATCGCTCCTGAGAAATATATCCGGCCTGTCCAGAAGATGCAACAAAATTTCAATATATCGGCGAATTCGTTTGTGCAATGGGCGGGGATTTCAGCGCTGGCCCATGGAGGGCCGTTCTTGAAAAAAATTCGTAAAACGTTCGATAAGCGGCGAAAGTTTCTTGTGAACGGACTTGAAGAGATAGGACTGCCTGTGACCCACCCGCCCAAAGGCGCCTATTACGTATTTACAAACGCTTCTAAATACGGCAAAGACTCCCTTAAACTGGTTCATAAAATATTGGACGAATCCCTTGTCGCGATAACACCCGGAATAGATTTCGGCGAAGGCGGCGAAGGCTATTTAAGGTTTAGCTACGCCAATTCCATCGAGAATATGGAAACAGGGCTCAACAGACTGGGCAAGTTACTGGGAAAAATGTAACCGCTCAAATAACATACCTCCTTATCCGTGAAATAAACTCCTTTTTCTTGACCGGTTTTGAGATAAAATCATCCGCCCCCAGCCGTATGACCTTCTCGCGTGTTTCCAGCTTGCCGTCGGAAGTGACGATAATTACCGGAATGGATTTCATCATTTCATTTCCCATGATCTCCTCAAGGAGGGTATACCCGTCCATTTCCGGCATCGTAATATCGCTAATAATCAGATGGGGAGAATGTTCTTCGATCGCTTTTAGAGCCTCCAGGCCGTTTTCAGCTTCGATAATATCCACTTTCAGCTCACCAAGAAATACCATTAACATTTGCCGAACGATTTTTTCATCATCAACGAGAAGAATCAGAGGCTTCACATTGGGTAGCTCGGCGTAGAAGACACTCCCCTCCCCGGATGCGCTATCGACTATGATATCCCCGCCATGCTCGCGCATAATGCCATAGCTATATGGGAGCCCCAACCCGGTTCCTGGTTCACCCAAAGAGCCAAGAGTAGTCGTTTTTACTTCGCTCTTGAAAATATCTGGCAATATCTTCTCGCCAATTCCGGGCCCTGTGTCCTTTACCGCGATTGTTGTGGGCCGCCCAGGCGGACTGAACAGGGTGACAACATCTCCTTTGCCGCAGAATTTCACGGAGTTGGAGACCAGGTTGGATATTACCTCGTAGAAGAGGGTTTTATCTGCGTATAATCTTGCGCCTTCAGGAACTTCATTTACCATCTCGATTCCCTTGTTATGCGCAAGGTGGCTTATAGACCCCAATACGGCGCCAGATATTATGTGTCCGTCGAAAAATTTTGGCTTCAATTTGATTTTCCCGGTTTTGAGCCTGCTTATATCCAGCATTTCCTTAATCATAGAGACCATCCGGCCACCGCTTTGCAAAACAGCGTCCATTAACTCTCGCTGTTTCGGTTTTAACTTTAACGATGGATCGTTACGCAACAGATTCATTGTCCCTAATATTGACGTGAACGGAGAGCGCAGGTCATGCGCGACAAGGTTTACGAATTTGTCCTTCAGTCTGGTCGCCTCCTCCGCTTCATGCTTGGCGGTGATGAGCGCCTCCTCCGCCTTCTTGCGTTCAGTGATATCCGTTGAAATACCGCATACGGCGTATGGCCGCCCATCATCACCCAAAAGAGGAAATTTTACTGAAATGTAGGTATGGATACCGTCATCATGGGGAGCGACCTCCTCCATTGTAAGCGGCTTGCCAAGTTCAAGAACTTTTTGATCGTTTTCCCGGAAGGCGTCGGCTATTTGCTTTTCGAAAATATCGTAATCTGTTTTGTCTACTATTTCTTTGCGGCTTATCTTGAACAAATTTTCGAAAATCTGGTTTATGAGAATATATTTTCCGTTAACATTTTTCATATAAACGACAGAAGAGGTATTGTCGAGTATAGCTTGAAGCCTCTCCTCGTTTTCCAGAACCAACGCTTCTGCCCTCTTGCGCTCAGAGATTTCCCGTCTCAGCTCGCCTGCCGTGCGCTCCAGGGAAGAATAGGAATCGTACAACTTCACCGCCATGCTGTTAAACTCCTCTCCCAATTCCGCAATTTCATCTCCTCCTTTGACCTGGACTGACTGGTTCAACTGGCCTTTGGATATTTTCCTGGTGGCGATTTTCAATTGCTTTAACCTGCTACTTATGGAATACGCCATATATATAGCGAGCAAAAATGAGATCAAAATAACGGTAAGGAAAACCAGTATATTCCTTCGTAGCGAAGATTTGACGGACGCCTGGGCTTCCATATTAAAAGACCTGCCCTTGTTTTCAGCGTACTTCCATAATTGTTCAGCTTTCATGTCCAGATACCTGACATGATCCGCGCCTTTGCCTTTGGTAATAGCGATAGCCTCATCTACTTTGCCTGCCTGAGCCAGGCGTATTACTTCCTGGCGAATCGGTCTCCAGTCTTTGAAGGCTTTATATGTGTTTGCGGCGAGTTTTTTTCCTTCTTCGCCCAGAATACGCTTCTGGACAATCATCATTTCATCGAGCACTTTGCCTTCAAGGTCGTCAACGATAGCAACGACTTCTTTCAGCTCGTCTTCATTCGACGCCAGAACCACATCTTTCATCGACCTGTGCATGGCCATGATATCGGAGTTCGCTCTTAAAGAGGCGCGGGTGACCGCCAGAGGATGTGTGTACATACGGTTAACTTCATTGGCCAGATATGTGTGGGCGTAATAATCTATCAGCCAGACAATAGACAAAAGCGAAAGAATGGCGGTATACGCCAGGAGAAGTTTCACTCTAATGCTAATTTTCACCAGATTTCCTCGCACATGTTAAAAATACCAGCACAATATTTATCAGATAACAGACAAAATTTATACATCCTACTTGTTAACACCGGCCCACACAATCAGACACGCCCATCCTGCCTTTTTCACTCTGGCCCCATCTCTCCGGCGCGCGCTGGCCGTGGCCTGTCCGGGCGGCGTCGATCAATCCCAGGATTTCTTGAAACAGGGGTGGATTTGGGCCGCAACACGCATAATGGCCATCAATCTTCGCAAATTTTTACTATTTTCTCACAGATCATCTGGAATAATTTTGTATATTTTCGTCTTATAGGTCGAGGTATATGCAATTTATACCTTAAATTGTGGCGTTATCCCCCTCGATTTATACGCCACTGCGGTCCAGCCTTTACCTGCAAGGCTGGATCGCCCCATATTAAAGAAACAGCGGTTGCGCTGTAAGAGTTTATAATAAACAGATGGTTTGGATGATGTCGATTTTAACAAAATATCTATTTTTATTATTGAGCGCCAATGAGTCGTTTTGAAGAGCTGGCGACGCCGCATATCGGGGTTCTTTACAGGATGGCTTTTCATCTAAGCGGCAATAAAGAAGACGCGGAAGACCTGGTGCAGGATGTTTTTATAAAGGCGCAAAAATCTTTTCACACACTAAGAGAAAACAGTAAATGCAAGTCGTGGCTCTGTTCGATTTTATACCGCCAGTTTGTGGACGGATACAGGAAGCGAAGATATTTCGTGGAGCTAAAAGATGTGGCGTCCCCACCTGTCGAAGAGGAGCAGAGCGTTTGGCCGGAGAAAATCACGCCAGCCGACCTTTCCGACTGCATGAACAACCTAGACCCGAAGTACCGCATGCCGCTGGTCGCGCATTTTCTTTCCGGCCTTAGTTACAAAGAAATCGCCAAATCTCTGGAGATGCCGATCGGAACTGTGATGAGCAGAATTCACAGGGCGAAAAACCTTATGCGCGGCAAATTATCCGGTTTGCGTAAGGAGAAGCCTTTGCGGATAGTAAAAGGAGGCCTGCATGGATTGTAAACAGTTTGCCGAGCCGCTGGAGATGGCGCCCTCTGAAAATAGCGGAGACTCGTATTACGCCGAGGCTCTTTTACACGCCGAAAACTGCCCCGTGTGCCGGTTAAAACTCGCCAACAGGCTAAAGAGTGAGCGGGCGATAGGCGCGATGATGGAGAGTATGGCGCCGGTTCCCGATTCTATCCATGACAAGGTGATAGATCAGATCCGAAGCCCGAAAATTTTCAGGAGGAGTACAAATTTTTTCCTGGCCACAGCCGCTTCTATATTATTATTGGTCGGGCTTTCGTATCCGGCTTTAAATTACTGGAAATCCCAGCAACAGGTGGCGGCTGTCAAGCAATTGTGCCTCCTGTCGATACGCAACCATGAAATCACTCCCAGTCCTGAGTATGTGGCCGATAACAGCCAGGAGGTCTCATCATGGCTCTCCAACAGGCTCGGACACCTTGTCAAGTTTCCAAACGCTTTAAAAGTGAACGACACAAGCTTTAAAGCAAGACGGGCCGTCTTGGGCGAGCATACCGTCGCCGCGATGGAGTTTACCATCAATGGAAAAAGAAGCACCCTGTTCTCGTACTATCCGAAGCAGTATAACGTCGAGGGAGTTGTCGAGGCGCCGATGTTCGAAATGGGCTACACGGTCGCTTTCTGGAGCGAGCAGGGCCTCGGTTTCGGCCTGGTCTCCGAAGCGACCCCTGAAAAAGTAAACGCCGTTTTCAAAAAACGGCTCAGTCTGTAGAGGCGCCCTAGAGTAAACCGCGAAAGCGATTCACCCTCGATTGCCTGATTTTCCTCTCTTTACCCTTTGACGGGGGCCTCCTAGATTCCGGCTCAAGGCCGGAATGACATTATTCGTACTATAAGGCATGACATTGTGTGGCGCATTGCCTCACATTTTGCCGTCCTGAGTAACACGAAGGATCTTGCCTTTTTTCTTTTGAGCACCACCCCTGTTGCGGATGTGGCCCAGCCATCCCCTCCTCGGTAAGGAGGGGCAAGGTTTTGTGTGAAAGCTCCCCAGCAAAGAAAACAAGAAGATTTCTCCCCCTTTAGGAGGGGGAGTGGTCTGTAAGACCGAGGGGGTGTTCTATTTTTCTTATCTTATTATGAACACCTCCCCTCAAGGGAGGGGAAATTTTCTACGCACTTGATAGCCATGATTCAGGCTGTATAATCAGCCGTTATCACAAGTAATAATGGTTTGACACAATTATGGTAAATCCACGGTGCTCTTATCGTCATTCTGGATTTTATGGCCCATACAATTCAAACTCGTTCAGCGCTTTCACCAGTGACAACCTCCACAACGGCTCTGACCAGTGCTGGATGGAGGGGGAGCATGTAGGTAATTTCGGTACGGAAGAAAAGCCTGAGTATTTTTGTATTTTCCACGCGCCGGAAAAGATAGAGCCGCCACCAGGGTTTTCGAAGGCAGACAGAGAATATATCCAACCACGTATGTTAAAAGAACTTTTAACTAAATGGAACAAAGTAAACGAGAAACTTAAAGAACAAGAACGCCTGACATTCGCCCTTCCAGGAATGCAATGCTCTGCAATCGACTTAGAAAATTTTAACTTTTCACATGATGTGCGCTTCGATAACGCCACATGTGACGGCACTGCGTGGTTTGAAAACGCCACATTTAGCGGCGCCGCGTCGTTTAAAAACGCCACATTCAGCGACGATGCGGAGTTTGCTAACGCCACATTCAAAGGCTATGCGTCGTTTAAGGAGGCCACATTCAGCGACCCTGCGTGGTTCAGGAACGCCACATTCAACAAAGGCGCGGTGTTTAGTAACTCCACATTCAGCGGCGATGTGAGGTTTGATGACGTCAAACTAAACGGCGCGTATTTTGATTCAGCTGAATTCAATGGAAGAGTTTATTTTGACAATTCCAGCTTTGGAAAACCATTAGAGTTCAGATCAAATAGTTTCGATAAGGGATGCTGGTTTACGAAAAGTAAGTTCGGCGATCTTAAATATAGTGTTCACCTGGGTGAAAAAATCCTTTTTAACGCCTGCTCCGGGACGTTTACTTTTACCGATCAGGATTGCGCCAAACTTTCTTTTCTGAACATGGATATGTCGAACGCCGATTTCTTGGGAGCGGATATAAAAAATACACGGTTTGAAGCTTGCCATTGGGAAATACCTGAAAATTCGCCATACTCCATCGTTCATAATCATAAGGAGATTCTCAATAAATATAAAAAATCAGGAA
>ENA-ORDP01001030-ORDP01001030.1-marine-sediment-metagenome-genome-assembly--contig:-NODE-1030-length-16212-cov-4.476759_pt1 | contig 16212 bp, 17 predicted proteins | sample MGYA00248627_ERZ508539 | MGnify/ENA primary metagenome ERZ508539 (study PRJEB26208, sample SAMN05571518) | marine sediment metagenome | biome: deep sea; feature: Hydrothermal vent; material...
TTCCTGCCCTTATCACGACCCGCCACAACAATGACATCATCGCCTTTGTTAATCCGTTTCATCGTATTCAATCCAGTCATTAAACTACAGAACTTCAGGTGCCAGCGAGATAATTCGCATATATTTCTCACTACGCAGTTCGCGGGTTACGGGGCCAAATATGCGCGTCCCTACCGGCTGCAACTGTGCGTTAAGCAAAACCGCAGCGTTATGATCAAAGCGAATGGTTGAGCCATCACTCCGTCGCACGCCCTTGCGAGTCCGCACCACAATCGCATTAAACACTTCACCTTTCTTAACGCGACCGTTAGGAATCGCTTCCTTGATACTGATTTTGATAATATCGCCAATTCCAGCGTAGCGACGCTTGGACCCACCTAACACCTTGATACACTGAATTTTGCGGGCTCCGCTATTGTCCGCAACACTAAGCACACTTTGCATCTGTATCATGTCATTTTCTCCGCAAAGGGCCTAAACTGACCGTTCCAGTATTTCCACCAGCCGCCAACATTTAGTGCGGGATAGTGGACGACATTCTTTCAACTTCACAGTATCTCCAATATGGCACTCATTTTCTGCATCGTGTGCATGCAAACGTGTGCTACGTCGAATATATTTTTTGTAAAGTGGGTGTTTGAAGCGTCGCTCTACCAGTACAGTGATGGTTTTATCCATTTTATCGCTGACTACCATGCCTGAGACACTGCGGGTACTTTGCTCAGGGCGGGTATTACTTTGCTCAGGCTTTGCTGCCTCTGTATTCATGCTTTACTGCCTCTTTCTTGCTCGGATATTACTGTTTTCAACTGGGCGATTTCCTTACGCACACGCTTGAATGCAGAAGGATTACCGAGTTGTCCGGTAGCATTTTGCAAACGCAAATTGAACTGTTCTTTACGCAATGCAATGATTTCCTCTTGCAGCTCAGAATCCTTTTTGGATCGCATTTCTTGCACTTTCATCATAGACTCCGCTTCACAAATGAGGTCTGTACCGGCAATTTTGCTCCGGCTAACCGAAATGCCTCGCGGGCGACTTCCTCGGGTACTCCCTGTAATTCATACAAAACCTTACCGGGCTTGATCAAAGCAACCCAGAATTCCGGGTTACCCTTGCCCTTGCCCATACGAACTTCCAATGGTTTTTTGGAAACTGGTTTGTCAGGAAAAACCCGGATCCAGACTCGCCCGCCGCGACGGATATAACGATTAATGGCTCGGCGTGCAGCTTCAATCTGCCGTGAGGTCATGCGTCCCCGAGTAGTCGCCTTAAGTCCGAATTCGCCAAAATTAACCTGACTGCCTCGAGTGGCAATACCACGGTTCCTACCCTTTTGCTGTTTGCGGAATTTTGTCCGTTTTGGTTGCAGCATTTCCGCCTACTCCTAGCGCTTGCTTCCGGCAGCGCCGGACTTTGCCGTTTCTGGTTCAGCTGCGATCCCGAATTTCTCACCCTTGTAAATCCAGACCTTAATACCAATAACCCCATAGGTGGTTTTGGCTGTCGCAACTCCGTAATCCACATCTGCACGTAGTGTGTGCAACGGCACCCGACCTTCACGGTGCCATTCGGTACGAGCTATTTCAGCACCATTAAGGCGCCCGGCCACTGTAATCTTGACCCCCTTGGCACCCAAACGCATGGCATTTTGTACGGATCTTCGCATGGCCCGACGAAACATGATGCGTTTTTCCAGTTGCTGCGCCACATTCTCAGCGACCAACGTGGCGTCCATTTCGGGACGACGAATTTCCGTAACCGCGACCTGCACCGGCAATTTGATAACACGTTCAATATCTGCCTTGAGCTTGGCGATGTCTTCGCCACGTTTGCCAATGACAATCCCGGGCCGGGCGGTATGCACATTGACATTAATGTTGTCCGCTGGCCGCTCTATCACAATGCGGCTCACTGCCGCACTGGCAAGACGGGACTTCACCATACCGCGAATCTTCATGTCCTGCACCAATTTATCCGCATATTCACGGTTGCGCCCATACCAGCAGGCGTCCCAATCTCGAATGATGCCCAACCTGAAACCAATTGGATGTGTTTTTTGCCCCATCAGCGCGTTCCCTCTGATTCACCAACTTCGATGGTGATGTGACTCGTGGTTTTAAGGATTTTTGTTGAGCGGCCCTTGGCTCTTGCGCGCCATCGTTTCAAGGTCGGGCCCTCGTTGACATATACAGCAGAGACCATCAACTCATCAATATCAGCCCCCTCGTTATGTTCGGCATTGGCGATTGCCGACTCCAGTGTCTTTTTTACCAGATGAGCGGCCTTCTGGTCACTGAACTGCAGAATCTCCAGCGCCCGCGCAACCGGCTTTCGGCGAATCTGGTCGACAACCAGGCGACATTTCTGTGGCGAGGTACGCAAATATTTTGTTGTGGCTTTGACCTGCATTACTGTCACCTATTTTGCTTTTCTACCGGCCAAATGGCCACGAAACATCCGAGTTGGTGCAAACTCACCCAGTTTGTGGCCAACCATATTCTCATTCACCAGCACGGGGATGTGCTGACGTCCGTTGTGCACTGCTATCGTCAGGCCGACAAATTCCGGCATAACGGTTGACCTTCTAGACCAAGTCTTGATTGGCTTGCGATTCTTCGTGGCGGAGGCAACCTGCACCTTGGTCCACAGGTGGTGGTCTACAAACGGTCCTTTCTTAACTGAACGTGGCATTACAGTCCTCTTGATCTCACTTTCTTAACTTACTTTCTGAGCTTACTTCTTGCGTCGACGAATAATCATTGATGTGGTACGTTTGTTATGCCGGGTCCGATACCCCTTGGTCGGCACACCCCACGGTGATACCGGATCACGGCCACCTGATGTTCTGCCTTCGCCACCGCCATGTGGATGGTCCACTGGATTCATGGCAACACCACGCACTGTCGGGCGAATACCACGCCAACGTTTGGCGCCCGCCTTACCCAGTTTCTGCAGTGCATGCTCGGCGTTACCCACTTCACCAATCGTTGCACGACAGGATAAATGAATTCTACGCATTTCACCGGATCGCAAACGAAGTTGTGCAAATTCGCCCTCGCGTCCGATGAACTGAATTGATGCCCCGGCTGAACGGGCCATCTGCCCCCCCTTACCCGGCTTCATTTCAACACAATGAACCTGTGTGCCCACCGGGATATTCGCCAAGGGTAAGGCATTACCCACACTGATGGGTGCTTGTATCCCGGACATCACCGAGTCACCTGCACGCAGCCCTTTAGGAGCCAGAATATAACTGCGGGAACCATCCACATAGCTGATCAGAGCAATATTTGCACTACGATTAGGATCATACTCAAGTCGTTCTACACGTCCTTCGATAGCATCGTGAGTCCGTTTGAAATCGACTATGCGGTATTGTTTCTTATGCCCACCACCGCGATGACGCACCGTAATCTGGCCCGTGTTATTGCGCCCATTGGTGCGCCTTTTCGCTTCGGTAAGCGCTTTCACCGGCCGTCCTTTGTACAGGTCCGGATTCTTTACCCGCACCATACCCCGCTGACCGGGTGTTGTGGGTCGTAATTTTAACAGTGCCATATTGCCGCCTTATTACCAGTAGTTCTCGTCACCGCAGTGCTCAGGCTTGCCCGTCAGTAAAATCAATATCCTGACCTGGTGCCAACCGAACATAGGCCTTCTTCCAATTCTTGCGTCTACCCATGCTTTTGCCATGTTTTTTCTGTTTTCCACGAACATTCACAACTTGCACGGAATTTACCTGGACATTAAAAATCATTTCAACGGCCTTATGGATTTCATCTTTGCTGGAATCCACACGAACCTTGAATGCAACTTGATTGCTGGCATCCGCGAGCATGGTCGATTTCTCGGAGACATGTGGTGCCAATATTACCTGATAGGCGCGTTCGGGATTCATTGCAACCATTCCTCAATCTTGCTGATGGCAGCCTTTTCCACCACAACTCGTTGATGACCGACCAAGCTAATCGGATCGATTTCACTTACCTGCAGCACCTCAACATACGACAGGTTACGGGCCGCCAGAAATACATTCAAATTATCCGTTGCCAGCACCAGTAGCACGTCTGCCCCATGACCGGCCAACTTCGCCACCAGATCATGGGTTCGTGGCGCATCGAGTGCGATGCTATCAACCACGGTCAGACGCTGTAGTCGCATTAATTCAGCAAAGATCGAGCGCATCGCGCCACGGTACATCTTTTTGTTAACCTTTTGAGAAAAACTTGTGTTACAGGCCGGAAAAGTCTTGCCGCCACCACGCCATATCGGACTACGGATAGTGCCTGCACGAGCACGCCCCGTACCCTTTTGCCGCCAAGGCTTGCGGCCACCACCACGCACTGCTGCACGATTTTTCTGAGCCCTGGTTCCGGACCGCGTACCCGCCTGATACGCAGTCACCACCTGGTGTACCAACGCTTGGTTATATTCCTTAGCGAATACCGCGTCAGCCACTTCGATGCGCTCTTCTGTCGACTGCCCGGTCATTGTATGAACATCTAGTTCCACGTCAAATCCTCTTCTAGTCCCTGTTCTTGACCGATGGCTCAACCCTGACATCGCAGCCACGAGAACCTGGTATCGAACCTTTGATCAACAGCAGATTTCGTTCTTCATCGACCCGGATAATCTCCAGATTCTGCTGGGTACGATTGACATTACCCATATGCCCTGCCATTTTCTTGCCAGGAAAAACACGCCCGGGATCCTGGTTCTGCCCGATCGAACCAGGGGCTCGATGTGATAGTGAATTGCCATGGGTGGCACGGCCACCACGAAAACCATGTCGTTTCATAACCCCGGCAAAACCACGCCCGATGGTCTGGCCTTGAACATCAACTTTCTGGCCAATGTTGAACAGCGACACGGTCAATGCGGTACCTGACACAAGCTCAGATGCCTCCTTTTCACCAACCCGAAACTCCCACAGGCCGCGCCCGGCAGAGACATCCGCCTGGCGATAAAGACCTGCCATGGCTTGTGTCACCCGGTTAGGACGACGGCTGCCAGTGGTCACCTGAACCGCGGCATAACGATCTTTTGCCAGCGTTTTTACTGCAGTAACCCGATTGGGCTCGGCCTCGATCACAGTGACCGGTAGCGAAGTCCCGTCCTCAGTAAAAACGCGGGTCATCCCCAGTTTTTTTCCTATTAGACCCAGTGCCATTTCCACACCCTTACCTGTCTTAACGTCAGATGGTTTGCCAAATCAGTAAACTAATTCAGTGCAGTTTAATTTCAACATCGATACCAGAAGACAAATTCAGCTTCATCAAAGCATCCACGGTCTTGTCTGTCGGATCGACAATATCAATAATCCGTTTATGCGTACGAACTTCGTATTGGTCACGCGCCTTCTTGTTGACATGCGGTGAACTCAATAGTGTGTAGCGTTCAATACGGGTTGGTAACGGGATCGGGCCACGCACGATAGCTCCGGTGCGACGTGCGGTATCGACAATTTCCATCACCGACTTATCCAGTCTACGATGATCAAATGCTTTCAACCGGATTCGGATTTTCTGATTATCTGTTTTCACTGCTGATTCTCTGTTACATTAATACGTATATTTAAAATCGATAAAACAATGCCTTAATCGAACAATGCCTTAATCGAAAAATGAATTACTCAATAATTTTACTGACAACACCAGCTCCAACGGTTCGACCACCTTCTCGTATCGCGAACCGCAAGCCCTCTTCCATCGCAATCGGATTGATCAGTGCCACCGTCATCTTTACGTTGTCACCCGGCATCACCATCTCCGTACCTTCCTCCAGCTCTACCGCACCGGTTACGTCCGTGGTCCGAAAATAAAACTGTGGCCGGTAGTTGTTGAAAAATGGCGTATGCCGCCCCCCCTCATCCTTGCTTAATATATACACTTCCGATTCAAATCTCGTGTGGGGGGTAATACTCCCTGGCTTCGCCAATACCTGCCCCCGCTCAATCTCTTCCCGCTTCGTACCCCGCAGCAAAGCGCCAATGTTATCACCTGCCCTGCCTTCGTCCAGCAACTTGCGAAACATCTCTACACCGGTTACCGTGGTCTTGCGCGTGTCACGGATACCAACAATCTCTACTTCTTCTCCCACCTTCACAACACCCCGCTCAACACGACCCGTCGCTACCGTGCCACGCCCGGATATCGAAAATACATCTTCAATCGGCATCAAAAATGCCCCGTCAATCGCACGCTCAGGCTCCGGTATGTAGCTGTCCAGTGCCTCCGCCAATTTAACGATCGAGGGCTCTCCAAGCTCCGAGGTATCCCCCTCCAGTGCCTTCAATGCCGAGCCGATGATGATCGGTGTGTCATCCCCTGGAAACTCATAACTGTCCAGCAACTCACGAACTTCCATCTCCACCAGTTCCAGTAACTCCTCATCGTCCACCATGTCGGCTTTGTTCAGGTACACAATAACATATGGCACACCCACCTGACGCGCCAGCAATATGTGCTCCCGGGTCTGTGGCATGGGCCCGTCAGCCGCCGACACCACCAGTACCGCACCGTCCATCTGCGCAGCCCCCGTGATCATGTTCTTCACATAGTCCGCATGCCCCGGACAGTCAACATGTGCATAGTGTCGCGCTGCCGTCTCGTACTCTACGTGTGCCGTGGCGATCGTAATCCCTCGCTCCCGCTCTTCCGGTGCATTGTCAATCTCGTCAAAGGCCTTGACTTCCCCTCCATACTTGCTTGACAACACCCGCGTCATCGCCGCCGTCAGGGTCGTCTTGCCATGATCAACATGCCCTATCGTGCCTACATTGACATGCGGTTTGTTGCGCTCAAACTTCTGCTTGGACATTGGTCTTTACCTCGTTTACTTTCTCAATAGTTCTATGGGGCAATCGCCCTAAATGGCAACAGTTCTGCTGCCAATTATTTAGATGACAAATACTCAGCTCGTACGCTTGATCACCGTTTCAGTCACACTCATCGGCGCCGGCGAATAGTTTTTAAATTCCATGGAGTAGTTAGCCCGTCCCTGCGTCGAAGAACGCAGCGCCGTGGCGTACCCAAACATTTCAGACAGCGGCACATCGGCTTTCACAACTTTGCCCGCTGGTACATCCTCCATGGCAAAGATAATACCGCGTCGTGAATTAAGATCACCATTGACATTACCCATGTACTCTTCAGGCGTCACCACCTCTACCGCCATAATCGGTTCCAGCAAAATAGGCCTCGCCGCCTGGCTTCCCTGACGGAAGGCCTGCATGCCTGCCGTTTTGAAAGCGAATTCGGACGAGTCTACATCATGATAGCTACCGTCGTAAAGAGCCACGCGAACATCCACAACCGGATAACCAGCAAGAACACCCGACTCTAATGCCGACTGAATACCCTTGTCCACCGCAGGGATATATTCACGAGGGACAACACCACCTTTAATTTCGTCGACGAATTCATAGCCAGAACCACGTTCCAACGGCTCCAGACGCAGGTATACGTGCCCATATTGGCCACGTCCACCGCTTTGCTTTGCATGCTTGTACTCTTGCTCCTTGACACGAGTAATCGTTTCTCGATAGGCAACCTGGGGCTTACCAACATTGGCTTCGACACTAAACTCACGCTTCATACGATCGACCAGAATCTCCAGGTGTAATTCCCCCATTCCCGAGATAATCGTTTGTCCGGACTCTTCATCGGTACGGACCTTAAACGAAGGGTCCTCCTGGGCAAGTTTTGCCAAGGCAATACCCATTTTCTCCTGATCGGCCTTGGTTTTCGGTTCCACCGCCTGAGAGATCACCGGCTCAGGGAATTCCATCCGCTCCAAAACGATGGGGCGACTGACTGCGCAAAGTGTGTCCCCGGTCGATACATCCTTGATGCCAACTGCCGCTGCGATATCACCGGCCTGTACTTCCTTGATCTCATTTCGCTGATTGGAGTGCATCTGCAGCAACCGCCCTATCCGTTCCTTTTTCTGGCGTACCGAGTTAAAAATACTGTCTCCGGATTTAACCACCCCGGAGTAGACCCGAAAAAATACCAGCTGCCCGACAAATGGGTCCGTAGCAATTTTAAAAGCCAGCGCTGCAAATGGGGCATCGTCAGCAGGCGGACACGCTACCTCGGTTTCGTCGGCATCATCAAGCAGCCCCTTGACTGCCGGCACGTCCAGCGGCGAGGGCATATACTCAACCACTGCATCAAGCACGGTCTGTACCCCTTTATTCTTGAATGCAGAACCACACAACATCGGAATAATTTCGTTGGCAATGGTACGCAGCCGCAATCCCAGCTTGATTTCATCGACCGACAGATCCCCTTCCTCGAGGTATTTATCCATCAATTCATCATTTCCTTCGGCCGCTGCCTCTACCATATGCTCGTGATAATGCTCAGCCTCAGCCTGCAGTTCAGGCGGTATATTACGCAACTCGAAATTTGCCCCTTTGGTGGCATCATCCCAGTACACTGCCTGCATTCTGACCAGATCGATAATACCCTTGAAATCCTCTTCTGCTCCAATCGGCAGTTGAATCGGCACCGGAGAAGCCCCGAGGCGGGTTTTTACCTGCTTCACAACATGCAGAAAATTAGCCCCCGGGCGATCCATTTTATTGACGAAGCCCATGCGTGGCACCTGATACTTATCGGCCTGACGCCACACCGTTTCCGACTGCGGCTCAACACCACCGACGGCACAGAATACGGTGACAGCACCATCGAGAATACGCAATGAGCGTTCGACTTCGATGGTGAAGTCGACATGACCGGGTGTATCAATAATATTGATCCGGTGCTCATCAAAACTATGATCCATACCCTTCCAAAAGCAGGTGGTTGCCGCAGAGGTGATGGTGATACCGCGCTCCTGTTCCTGATCCATCCAGTCCATAACCGCATTACCGTCATGAACTTCGCCAATCTTGTGCGACAGCCCGGTATAAAAAAGGATGCGCTCGGTGGTCGTCGTTTTGCCCGCATCAATATGCGCCATAATACCGATGTTGCGGTACCGGTTGATTGGTGTCGTTCTAGCCACGTTCAAATGCCTGTCTGTTCTCGTTCTCAAAAATGCTGACAAGCAGGCCGCCGACCTGCTTGTCAATGATGCTGCACAATGGTCTTAGGTCAGAATCGATAATGTGAAAATGCCTTGTTCGCCTCGGCCATACGATGGGTATCTTCCCGTTTTTTGACGGCACCACCCCGACTTTCCGATGCATCCATCAACTCACCAGCTAACCGGGCCGTCATTGATTTCTCACTTCGTTTGCGGGCCGATTCAACCAGCCAACGCATCGCCAGCGCCATCTGTCGTTGACTGCGCACTTCGACGGGAACCTGATAGGTGGCACCACCCACACGCCGGCTTTTGACCTCCACTACCGGCTTGATCTTTTCAAGCGCGGTACTGAACACCTCCAGTGCCTCGACATCCTTGCGCTCATGTATGAGGTCAAGTGCTCCATAAATCACTTTTTCTGCAATCGACTTTTTGCCGTCAACCATCAGAATATTGACAAATTTAGCCAATGTCTTATCACCATATTTCGGATCTGGCAATATTTCTCTTTTAGGGACTTCTCTGCGTCTTGGCATACCACTTTCGCCTGTATTTTACCGTAACATCCGGCTCCGCAGTGACCACACAATTTTGGCCACCACTAGTCATTATGATCCGAAAAGATGTTTAATTTTTCGGTCGTTTTGCTCCATATTTTGAACGCGCCTTGCGCCGGGTACTAACGCCTGCTGTATCCAGTGTGCCGCGGACCGTATGATAGCGAACACCAGGCAAATCTTTTACCCGCCCACCGCGTATCAGTACCACGGAGTGCTCCTGCAGATTATGCCCTTCACCACCGATGTAGGTCGTCACTTCATAGCCATTGGTCAGTCGTACACGGGCCACTTTCCGTAACGCTGAATTTGGCTTCTTCGGCGTTGTGGTATAGACACGCGTACAAACCCCACGTTTCTGTGGGCAAGCCTGCAAAGCAGGCACATTCGGCTTCTTGACCTGTTTGACTCTTGATTTTCTGACCAACTGGTTGATCGTGGGCATGGTATTGCTCCGCAGTGCCACTCGATGGAAGGACTGAGTACGTCAATCCGGAAAAGAGCGGCGATTCTAAGGACTAGCCGTCAGCTTGTCAAGACAAGCTGACGGCGTAAAATCATTCCTCTGCAGGGTTCATTTCCTGGAGGGTGGAATTGCCTTCATCAGACCCCTGGATCAGTACTGCAGGGACTTCCTTTGCGGTGTCTTGAGCAGCTACTGCAGACGTCCCAGCGGTGATTGCATCAAGCAATGTATCCACCTCACGTACTGCACTATCCACTTCGGCACGACGCCGTTCCTGATGGTATACCTGGCCGGTACCGGCTGGTATCAAACGACCCACAATGACATTCTCCTTCAAACCACGCAGACGATCGACCTTGCCGTTGATGGATGCCTCCGTGAGCACACGGGTCGTTTCCTGAAAAGAAGCCGCAGAAATAAAAGACTCGGTAGTCAATGAAGCCTTGGTAATTCCCAAGAGCAACGGACTCCACTCTACAGGCTCTTTATCTTCCGCAAGTAATTTCTCATTTTCCTCGGTTACCTGAATCCGTGCCACCTGCTCACCGGGTAGTAATTTACTGTCGCCGGGACGTACAACGGTTACCTTACGCAACATCTGGCGGATAATTACCTCGATGTGCTTATCGTTGATTTTTACCCCTTGCAAACGGTAAACATCTTGTACTTCATTGACGATGTAATCAGCCAGAGCATCAACACCTCGGTATTTGAGCAACTCGCCTGATTCCATGGGCCCGTCAACAATAATTTCGCCCTGCTGGACCGTTTCGCCCTCATAGACGTTAATGTGTCGTTCTTTGGAAATCAGATACTCATGATCCACCCCATCCGCGTCGATAATCACCAAACGTCGTTTACCCTTGGTCTCCTGACCAAAAGACACCAAGCCTGTCAATGGGGCGAGAATTGCCGCATCCTTAGGTTTGCGCGCTTCGAATAACTCGGCAACTCGCGGCAAACCACCCGTGATATCACGTGTCTTTGAAGTCGCCTGTGGAATTTTTGCCAAAACATCGCCGGCAGCAATGGTGGCGCCATCTTCAACCTGAATGACTGCCCGTGACGGCAAGGCATACAAGGCAGGGCGATCCGTACCAGGCAAATTCACTTCATTTCCCTCTCCATCAATCAGCAAAATAGCAGGTTTCAGGCCGGCTGCAGATCCACGACGATGCTGGGTATCGAATACCACCCGGGTTTCTCGCATGGTCGCAGAATCCTCTTTGAGTTCAACCGTCACATCATCCTGGATATCGACAAACTGTACGGTACCGCCGACTTCTGTGATGATTGGATGGGTATGTGGATCCCACTCAGCGATGACTTGCCCTCGATCGACGTCTTCATTTTCCGATACCCGCAGAATGGAACCATAAGGGATCTTGTAGCGTTCCTTGTCTACACCGTAGACATCCTGCACAATCAGCTCACCGGAACGTGTTAATACCACCGGAGCGCCACTGCTACCCTCTATCGTGCGAATATTGTGCAACAATACCTTGCCCTTGTTGCGGACCTCGATATTATTCGCAGCAGCCTGCCTGGAAGCGGCTCCACCGATATGGAACGTCCGCATCGTCAGCTGGGTACCTGGCTCACCAATGCTCTGCGCTGCGATAACCCCAACTGCTTCGCCACCATCAACCAGGTGGCCACGCCCTAAATCCCGGCCATAACATTTTGAACAGACCCCGCGACGGGTTTCGCAGGTTACCGCAGAACGCACCAAAACTTCGTTGACATTGTGCTGCTCGATGCGCTCCATAAATTGTTCATCGATCATTTCGCCGTCTGCCACCAGGATTTCACCCGTGTGTGGGTCAAGGAGATCCCCGATAACGACTCGACCCAACACTCGGTCACGTAATGGAATCACCACCTCGCCACCCTTGACCAGTGCATGCCGCAAGATGCCAGCCCGGGTATTACAGTCTGTTTCCGTGATCACTAAATCCTGACAAACATCCACCAGGCGTCGTGTCAGATACCCCGAATTAGCCGTTTTTAACGCAGTATCTGCAAGACCTTTACGTGCCCCATGGGTTGAAATGAAGTATTGCAGGACATTCAGTCCTTCGCGAAAATTGGCGGTAATCGGAGTTTCAATAATGGAACCATCCGGTTTCGCCATCAAACCACGCATACCTGCCAGTTGCTTGATCTGGGCATGACTGCCACGAGCCCCGGAATCAGCCATCATGTAAATTGAATTGAAGGACTCCTGGGTAGTTTTGTTACCCTTGGCATCAACCACATCCTCAGTGCCCAGTTCCTTCATCATAGCATCGGCAACTCTATCCCCAACCCGGGTCCAGATATCCGTAGCGTTGTTGTAGCGCTCACTTTCGGTTAGCAGACCAGATTGAAACTGTTCCTGAATGTGCTTGATTTCCCGTTCCGCCGAGGCCAACATTTTGCTCTTGACCGCTGGTACCACCATGTCATCAATACCAATAGATACCCCGGCGATGGTCGCATAGCGGTAGCCCATATACATCAGTTTGTCGGCAAAAATAACCGTATCCTTGAGTCCGATATTTCGATAAGCCAGATTAATAACTTCAGAAATAGCCTTCTTTTTCATTACCTTGTTGATACTGGAAAAAGGCAATCCATCCGGTAGAATCTCCGCCAGCAGGGCGCGACCTGCGGTTGAATCATGAATCTTGCGTGTCTCCACCAGCTGACCTGTCGGATCAGGTAGAACCTCAGTCACTCGCACCTTGATTCTTGCCTGCAAATCCACCATGTCATTCTCATAAGCCCGGTGAACTTCACGCCAGTTGGCAAACCAACGGCCTTCACCCCTGGCATTAACACAGGCCCGGGTGATGTAATACAAGCCAAGTACAATATCCTGTGACGGCACAATAATCGGCTCACCGTTGGCTGGGGACAAGACATTATTGGTCGACATCATCAAGGTTCTGGCTTCAAGCTGTGCCTCAATCGACAATGGCACATGAATGGCCATTTGGTCGCCATCGAAGTCCGCATTAAACGCGGTACAAACTAAGGGGTGCAACTGCAGTGCCTTGCCTTCGATCAGTACCGGCTCAAAAGCCTGGAAGCCCAGGCGGTGCAATGTAGGCGCACGATTGAGCATCACCGGGTGCTCCCGAATCACTTCGTCCAGAATATCCCAGACTTCCGGCGTCTCCTGCTCGACCATTTTCTTGGCCTGTTTTATCGTGGTTGACAGGCCACGCAGTTCCAATTTGCCGAAGACAAATGGCTTAAACAACTCCAATGCCATCTTCTTGGGTACCCCACACTGATGCAAACGCAAGGTCGGGCCTACGATAATGACTGAACGCCCCGAATAATCTACACGCTTACCCAACAGATTCTGGCGAAAACGCCCCTGTTTGCCTTTAATCATGTCTGATAAAGACTTTAGTTGACGTTTGTTGGGTCCGGTGATCGCCTTGCCACGACGGCCATTATCCAGCAGTGCATCAACCGACTCCTGCAACATCCGCTTTTCGTTGCGCACAATAATATCCGGCGCATTCAGATCCAGCAGACGTTTGAGTCGATTATTGCGATTGATCACCCTGCGATACAGGTCATTTAAGTCCGAGGTCGCAAAACGTCCCCCGTCCAGTGGCACCAGTGGTCGCAAGTCCGGCGGCAATACCGGCAGAATTTCCATGACCACCCATTCCGGTCGATTCCCCGAGCTGATAAACGCTTCCAGAACTTTCAATCGTTTGGTAATTTTCTTGATTTTGGTTTCGGAACGGGTCGCACCCATTTCCTCCCGCAGGCGCAATGATTCTGACTGCAGGTCCAGCTCCTTGAGCATGTCACGAACCGCTTCGGCACCCATCAAGGCAATAAAATCATCGCCGTATTGCTCGAAGGCATCGAGATAAGCTTCTTCGTTCAGTAACTGCCCACGTTCCAGTGGCGTCATCCCCGGGTCGATGACAACGTAGGCTTCAAAATACAGTACCCGCTCGATTTCACGCACCGTCATATCGAGCAACAACCCCAGACGAGATGGCAGTGATTTCAAAAACCAGATATGCGCCACCGGGCTGGCCAGATCGATATGTCCCATGCGTTCACGCCGCACTTTCGACAACGTGACTTCAACGCCACATTTTTCACAGATCACACCACGGTGCTTGAGTCGCTTGTATTTACCACACTGGCACTCGTAGTCATTGATAGGACCAAACAGTTTGGCACAAAACAGGCCGTCACGCTCCGGCTTAAAGGTTCGGTAATTAATCGTCTCCGGCTTTTTAACTTCACCATAGGACCAGGAGCGGATTTTTTCCGGTGACGCAATACCGATGCGAATAGCATCGAAATCTTCTATTTTCCCCGGCTGCTTAAATAGACTAAACAAGTCTCTCATGAGGTATCCTCAACTATTACCAAGTCACTTTAATTTGTCTTTGATCAGTTCGATGTTCAAACCCAACGCTCTGATTTCCTTTAACAATACGTTGAACGATTCGGGCATACCTGTATCCATCTTATGATCACCACGAACAATATTCTCGTACACTTTGGTCCGCCCCTGAACGTCATCAGACTTGACGGTCAGCATTTCCTGCAGGATATGTGAGGCGCCATAGGCTTCCAGTGCCCAGACCTCCATTTCCCCAAGCCGCTGACCACCATGCTGGGCCTTGCCACCAAGCGGCTGTTGGGTGATCAAGCTATAAGGTCCCGTCGAACGAGCATGCATTTTTTCATCCACCAAATGATTCAGCTTCAGCATATACATATAGCCCACGGTCACCTCTCGCTCAAATGCCCTGCCAGTGCGACCATCATAGACGGTCGTTTGGCCCGACTCCGGCAATCCGGCGAGTTTCAGCATATACTTGATCTCCGCCTCATCGGCACCATCGAATACCGGAGTGGACATCGGCACTCCGTCACGAAGGTTGTCAGCCAATTTCAGCAGTTCATCGTCTGATAAGCTGTCCAGATCTTCTTTTTTACCCCGCTGATTATAGATCTTGTCCAAAAGGCTACGTAAGCGAGTATGTTTGACATTGCTTTTGAGCATTTCATCGATCTTCTTTCCAAGTCCCTTGGCGGCCCACCCCAGGTGAGTCTCCAGCACCTGACCGACATTCATTCGTGAAGGTACACCCAACGGATTCAGAACAATATCTATGGTTGTCCCGTCTTGCAAATACGGCATGTCTTCCACGGGCATAATCCGGGATACCACACCCTTGTTGCCATGACGCCCCGCCATCTTGTCACCAGGCTGCAGACGTCGCTTAATGGCAACAAAAACCTTAACCATTTTCAGAACACCAGGAGCAAGATCATTGCCGGCCAGTAATTTCGCGCGTTTTTCCTCAAACAAGTCCTCAAAACGTTTTTTATGCGTCTCAAGCTCCTGCTGGATTTTCTCAAGCTGCTGGGCCAGTACTTCATCGTGCAAGCGTATTTCAAACCAATGTGACCGTGGCACCGAGGCAAGGTACTCGGCACTGATCTGGCTGCCGCTTTTCAGCTTCTCCGGACCACCATCGGCTACCGCATCAAGCAATAAATCATGGATCCGCTTATAGGTGTCATTTTCGACAATCCTCGACTGATCATCCATATCCTTGCGGATTCGCCGCAGCTCATTGCGGTCATTTTCCTGTGCTCGCGCATCCTTTTCGATGCCTTCGCGGGTAAAAACCTGTACATCGATTACCGTGCCATGCAAGCCTGACCCCGCCCGCTGGGAAGTATCCTTAACATCAGAGGCCTTTTCACCGAATATTGCACGCAACAACTTCTCTTCTGGTGTCAGCTGGGCTTCACCCTTGGGTGTAACCTTGCCCACCAGAATATCACCAGGCCGGACTTCCGCTCCAACATAGATGATACCGGTCTCATCGAGTTTCGCTAAGGCGGACTCTCCTACATTGGAAATATCACGGGTAATTTCCTCTTGCCCCAATTTGGTGTCACGGGCCAAACAGGTAATTTCCTCGATGTGTATTGTGGTAAAGGTATCTTCTTTAGCTAAACGCTCTGAGATGAGGATCGAATCCTCATAGTTGTAGCCATTCCACGGCATGAAGGCAATCAAAATATTCTTTCCAAGCGCCAGTTCACCGATGTCTGTTGAAGGACCATCAGCAAGCACATCACCGCTAGCCACCTGGTCACCTGCTG
>ENA-ORDP01001031-ORDP01001031.1-marine-sediment-metagenome-genome-assembly--contig:-NODE-1031-length-16212-cov-3.527140_pt1 | contig 16212 bp, 11 predicted proteins | sample MGYA00248627_ERZ508539 | MGnify/ENA primary metagenome ERZ508539 (study PRJEB26208, sample SAMN05571518) | marine sediment metagenome | biome: deep sea; feature: Hydrothermal vent; material...
CTCGGCGTGCTCCGCCAACAGTTCCAGCAGCTCTGCCTCCACCGCCTGGTAGATCAATTGCTCTGCACCGCTTCTCAGCAACTCTGTCAGCGGATCGATGATCGTATCTCGACCTGCCAGCTTAACAACGTTATTCTTACTCATGGTGGCGTATCTCCAATGGTTGTTTTGATGTGTCGCAACAACAAATCAACCAGATACGCCGCTCTTTTTCAACTACTCAAACACCAGATTCAGTTATAACTCCGAGTTCGAAATACCGTTCCATAAGTATTTTTGTGATGATTGAGCTACTATTGCAACTGGCCCGCAAGCCCGAGCACAACCTTTATCTGAAACGAATTTTTGAAGAGCAGTACCTTAAACCTATCACGACTGAAGTATGCCATGTCTGATTTGCACTCCGGGGAAAAGAAATACGCGCCGTCTGTGCGCATTATTGCGACTAGCCTTACCGTTGCTATCATCCTATTGATTCTAGAGATTTTTTTCTACTTCTTTGATTTTCAACACTCCGACCGGTTTAGGCAGGAACCGGAGGTTGTTGGAGTAGATACTGCCAAAGTTAGCAGATTTTTTAACAGCACTTTCGAACCAGATCTGGGCTGGGATACACATCCGATCGCACGCAACTTCGAGGCAAATCAGTCATTTATAGCGATATCTTTCGGCGATTCATTCACCCGTGGCAACGAAGTCGATGACGACGAAACGTGGCAAGCCGCATTCGAGCAGATAACAGGCATGCCCATTCTAAACATGGGGGTTGGAGGATATGGAATAGATCAGGCGGTTCTAAAGTTCGAGAAGTATGCATCAATTTATCCGGCGCCATATTGTATTCTCAATGTGAACTCAGAGACATATAGGAGAGTTCTTGCGTATCATATGACTTACTACTTCGAAAGCGGATGGTCTTACGCATTCAAACCTATCTTCATTCGCAACAACAGACGATATGAGCTGAAAGAGCTACCGTGCACCACATCGGAATGCCTAGTTAGGATCCTTCGTGAACCGCCAGATGAGCTCGTCCAGTTCCTTGAGGTTTGGGACTACTGGTACCAAAAGTACCAAAAAAAACCTACTCTACGTTTCCCCTATACAGTTAGCTTTATTCAGGCGATCCCAGAATGGATTATCAGAAAGGGTGAGCTCTATGGCTTCTATGACTACTTTTTTATGAATGAGCACGCCTTTGAGTTGACAAAGTACCTGATCAAGCGCTTCTCCGACGGATGTAAACGCTTGGGTGCAAAGCCTCTTGTTCTTATTCTAAATGGTCCTTATCAGCTCAACCATATCCGAGATACTGGCAAGAGGTGGGACCGCCCATTGTTAATGTTTCTTGCCGATTCTAATGTTCCGTTTGTGGACTCTACACAGTTCATAATGGATAAGTACATATCAAAAAATGGCTTCGACTCGTTGGGAAAACCCCAAGGACACTTCAATGCTGACGGTAACAGATTAATTGCCGAAGCATTAGTAGCGTATTTCGTTAACCAAAATGAGTCTATGGTGCCTCAAAAGAATATTTCGATGGATCGCCCCTAATTCCCTAAATGCTCCCAAGCTTCACAATGCTGTTTTCATCGAGCACTGCTGGAGCCAGGTTTGCGTTTCGTGTTGTAGGATGCATCCGGACACCGAGTTAAGGCATTAAAATGCCGTAAGGAGGTGAGACGACAACAGAAAAGCGAACGAGAAGAAAATATACGGAAGACTTCAAGCGGGATGCGGTAACAACATTGACAACAAATGCAGACACTGGGCGGATACCCGCCCAGTGTTTTTGCTCATCGTCGTGTTGGCGACGCCAGCTGATGTTTCTCAGTAATAGAACGGATTCTGAGGAAGGAAGGCCGGGGTATCCCATGCCGGATTCCAAAGAGAATCGTCCAGATTGGCTGGTTGTGCGCTGTCAGTATCGAACTTGTTGTTATTCCAGCCAGCAACAGAGCCGCAGTTAGGTGTAAGACCATCAACGCCAGTTCCACCTTCCGCATACCAGGACGCCATTCGGGTGGCCGGTTGTCCGTTGCCATCGTGATCAGGTCCCTGCCACCAGGTCACCTGATTCAACTCGACCGTATGACTGTAGCACTGACCGGGCTTCGTTCCATCATCCTGGCTGTCAAACCGCCAGATATACAGGCCCACATTAGCAAAGGATCGCTGGTCATCGCTATACACCTGGTTGTTTCTCAAGGTGTTATTGCGGCCACCGGCTATCGCCAGACCATACTGCCCGGGGTTAACCAGAATGTTGTCTTCTGCGATCTGGTAAGTCCCGTCCTGGTCCCCCAGCATGATACCGCCACCAGAAGTACTGGGACCTCCGCCGTAAAACTTGTTGCGGGCAATAAGGATCGGGTCGGAGGCACTGCCATACGATTTATACAGGTTCACCAGGTCTTCTGTGCTGCTCTGACCGGCGATATTGATGGCTACATTATCGGTGATACGTACCCCTCCGCCTCTGACGAAGTTGGCGTTCACGATATTGCCTCCACCATTATCACCTGGGCCAGAGACACCGTTGGACTCTTTTTGCACATTTTTAACGAAATTATTGGTAAAGCTGAGATAACCCCTACTGCCTCCCCCGCCCCACATATCGTAGCCAGAACGCACATCGATGATCACGTTGGAGTCAACCGCAATATAATCCGACTCGTAACTCCAGACACCTTCCGTGCCGGTATCGTGGATATAATTGTTGTATACGGTAATGTTGCTGCTGCCTACGATCTGAATTCCAATGTCACCGCATGGTCCGATCTCGCTATTTTGGATGGTGATACGCGAGGATCCACCTTTTACCTGAATGCAGTCACCATTGGGGTTGCTGATATGTAACCCGCTGATAACCCTGTCCTGTTCACCGTCAATGACAACCGGTCCGGATGCAATAAGCGTCGTAATAATAACTGTATCGGATATAGCTCCCACCGGCGCAGAATAGCCTATTTGCGGTGGATTATCCACGGCAGACGTCGAGTCCAATGTTGCCGGCTGGAGATCTACGACTATATCGTCCTTTAAAAAAGGAATGTCTGCACTATGCCCAACCAAAGCTCGTTCAGCGTCTATGAGGGCAACAATATCCCGAGCCCAATATTTAGTGTTCGCTATGGTCAAGTACATTGGGTTTTGCGATAACACCCCAGTATGAATGCCAATCACTGCATCACCATTGGCAACTTTATCAATTACACCATCGCTGTATAAATCGATTGCAAGTAACTGAAGCAGGGTATCCGTATTAATAGTTGGGTTTAACAGAAACATCGAGTGAAGCATGGAGGAAAGCACCTCAATTGCCGCACGGTAATTAACCATCAACTGCTGTTGCGCAATGCTCGTAGTGCTTGCCGTCACTATTGGTGGTGTGGTAAATATATCGGTCTCGACAGCCATTCCAAAACCAAGGGAACGCCCAATCATCTGATTAAAACCGGCCAGGACACCGGAAAGAAAAGAATCGTTATAATAGGTTGTGTTCAGGTCGTTACTAGATCCATTGCTTCCCAATTCCTCTCTCAGCATCTGATAGGCAAGTGTCGTGTATGGCGTTGCAAAAATAGGTTGCCCTTTACTCAGGGTTTCCAGCGTAATGACTGTCACCAGTTTCTTTATCACCGGGGCTACGCTGGTATTAAGATCTATAGCATTTGTTCCATCGATGACCAGAACATAAGGCGGTAAAGGCTGCCCCCAAACGTTTAGCCCTGCGATTTCTGCGTAGGCATTGGTTGTAGCGGCGGCGATTGGACTCTCCGGGTCGTAGAGCTGCTCGAACCGTACGTCCATCGTATAGAGCTTGATGGAAGCAAAAGCCAGCGGACCCTTAATACCCGCAGTGGAAATAACAAAACCGGAATCTGACTGAGAAAGTTCTTGGGAATCTGACTGAGAAAGTTCTTGCACGTTTGGATCAGACTGCCCCCCTCCCCCGCAAGCCGCCATTAAAATACAACCCGATACCACTAAAATACTCTGAAACCTGACTAATACTGCTTTAAACATTTGTGACCCCACCCATAACAAACAAAATGCATGGAAGATCTAGCGGCAATTAGCATGCCAAAATTTAATCAATTCGATTTTTGTTAAAGATAAAGCGACCTTATCAACATATCTTAACGACGATGCCAGGTATTCAGGTCAGCTCATAAAATACAGAGTGTCCCCAAATGGCGACACAAAGACTGGCGATTTACTTACTGTACTGTTTTTTTACGTATTTTGTTCGTCGTGTTTACACAACAGGCTTTCAGTTCCAGGCACGGTTAAGCAATTTCCAACATTTCCTCGTACAGGCTTCTGTACCGACCCGCTGAACACCGCAGCGTAAAAGACTGAACGATCATGTTACGCGCCTCGCCTGATAAAACCTGCTGCCTATGCTGGTCCTTCAAAACCCACAGCAAACCATCCGCCAGCTCTGCGGTATCAAAACCGGAAGCAAGATATCCATTTTCCCGGTGGGCGATCATATCGGGCATACCACCGATATTAAATGCCACAACCGGCGTACCGCATGACAAGGATTCCAATACTGTATTCGGCAAATTATCTTCAGTCGATGGTGCCACGAAAACATCTGCAGCAGCATAGACAAGCGCCACACTAATCTCATCGTTCAGCGCCCCCAGAAAATGGGTTTTCATCAAGAAAGGAAGATCCCCCGACGATGAGCCAAACACAACCAACTCGTAATCAGCTGGATTGATTTGTGTCTCCAGTTTTTTCAGCGCATCAACCAGCAAATGGAAACCTTTCCTTTTATCACTGGTCGCCGAACCGGCTCCGAAAAGTATCAGCTTTTTGTCTTCCGGAAGACCGAGAATCCGTCTAACGACGGCATGGTCCATAGGGCGAAAACGGTCATGATCAACACCATTTGGGAGAACTTCTATTCTAAAATTACCAAATAGAGCACTCTCGCCAGCACATTTGGCTAACCATTTACTGGGTGTTGCTATTACCAGGTTGTTCAATTTTGACCATGATTTTTTCTTTCTCTCCCAGATCCAGCGATTAATGTCCAATCCTGATTCAGCAGCTGGACGATTTCGGTAGCTATACCCCTCCTTGTAGCGGATGCTGTCACCAATATAGTGTTCTCCCCCCGCAAATGGCCACATATCATGCAGCGTCCAGACCACCGGTTGCTGAAACCTGGGTAAGGTTTCAATACGCATATATCCGTTGTTCACCCAATGCAGATTCAGGATATCAGGTTCGAGATTGTCAATACGACGAAGTAGCCTGTCCGGCACCCATGAGGGTGAAATATAATCCTGAGGCAATTTGGCAAAGCGTGCTGGTATACGGTCGAAGATCGGGGCAAAACGTGCGGCTAATTTGTCGAAAGCACTGGATGGACAGACAATATGTTCTTCCCGTTGCCGGGTTTCGCTAACCAGCATGAATGACTCAGCAGATATTGCTCTGAGTCCTTTGTGTAGTCTGTAGGCTGCAATACCAGCGCCCCCAAGCAGAGCACCTGTCGCGATTTGAAGAATTTTCATTCTGGGTTTATCGAAACGCCGGATACGATCCAAAGAGAAGAAACCGGATTAGACACACTTGCTTCTGTGTTGCAGACCCGGAGGGCATAAGCTGGCAAGCTAAAAATCAAACTGCACGGTGATATCAATCTGGTCATCGTCATAATCAAGGGCGCCTATGCTGGATTCACGTTCTTCCCTTTGGTAATTTACAGCTACCTGCAAGTAGGATCGTGGACCCCATGCGGCACCTACACGATACAGCCATAAATCGTCGTCACGCCGCTGCCCCCCCAACGCTGAGGCGATGTTATTTCGTCCTTTAAAGTCATCATTAGTGTAAACAGCCTCTCCTGTAATGCTGATTTTTGGTGTCACTGACCAGGTAGGTCTGATACGTACGCCCTTCTGTAGAACATAGCTGATTATTTCATCATAGAGCGACGATGTTTCGCGCCATACTGCAATTTCTACCTTCGTTTTCCCGGTCAATGTTCCCAAATATGTCAGGCGACCGGTACTACCCTGAAAATCCAGTTCGCCCAAATCGTCATACTTTAGGTCTGTGTACCCCAGACTAGCTTCCAGAGACGACTTTTCTGATATTTCCCAGTAGAAGACCCCACTATATTCCGCCGTATCATAATCGTTACTTACCGAAACTCCCGAAGCTAAATTTGTACTGGACAGCTCATTTTTTGAATAACTCACACGGATACCAACGCGGGTATTACGCGTGTTGCTATATTGAACTTCCAACGCCCCGGAACTCTTGTCCCGATCAAGAAAATCACGTTCCTGATATGACGACTCTTCATATTCCAGCGCGCCTATAATTTTCCAATCCGGGTGGATCTTATAACCAGCTTTCCAAAAACCGGTTTGGGCGGTTCTCATATCCTTCTCTGTAGTCAGTCGCTGTGTGAATGAGGACAATTCTTTTTTATAACTATATCCCAGGTCGCCGTTCCAAAGATTCCCAACTTGCCAGGCCCAGGTACCTCGCCCATCAATTTTCGTATGGTCCAATTCATCAAGTGAGTTGTAGTTAACCCGATCTACCGTTACATCCAGTAACAGATGTTGCCTGCTCAATTTCAAATCAGAGTTTAATCCGACCCCCAGAGACTTGATAGTTTCGCTCTTTTCATTGTCTGAAACCCTGAAAACATTTGTATCGTAAAGTACTTGGGCGTAGGCATAGGGATCAAACTTGTCTACTGCCGCCAAGGATATATTGATCGGCGATAGCGCTGCTAGAAAAAGAAACAAGCTTCTTGCTACAAAACCCAGAGAATATCTCATGAGAACCCCTTACCTCACAGTACGAAACAACTGTTTGTCTACTAATGGATCTTCGCAGGCTCTAACCCAAATCAGCCAGTTAATATCTCAGATCACGCATTAGCCACCATTTGGCAATATTATCTGATCGCCCCTTAAATTTACAGCACCGGCCACTACGGGGAAGTTCTTCCCTGTACCGCGCTCTCAAACAGGTGTTCCAAGCGACTATTCAGTGTGCTGGAATTGAATTCCCTGAGCACCTTTTCCCGACCAGCCGCACCAATGACCGGCCAGCTGTCAACATTGACCGTCAGTTCCCGAATAGCTTCAGCGAGTCCTGCTACATCCCGCTCCGCAACAAGTTTTCCGGAAACGCCATCATCCACCAACTCGGCTATACCACTGTGCAAGGTACTGATGACCGGCAACCCGGTTGCCATGGCCTCCATCAGCACGGTTGGAATACCCTCCATATCACCGCTCTCACTTGTGACGCTGGGAGCGATGAATAAATGTGCGTGGCTCAATTCGCTGGCTACCTCTTCGCTGGTTTTTGTTCCCAGGAAACTGACACGATCCTGCAGGCGCATATCCGTGACCAGCTGCCTTAGCGAAGCTGATAGCGGGCCGTCACCGATTATACGGTAATGAACGTTTAAATTTAAAACGTCGGGTCTCGCCAGCGCACGTATGGCATATTCAATACCCTTTTTTTCAACAAGCCTAGCCACGCTGATTAAAACCGTTGGTTCATCTACCGTACGCGTACGCGACTGAAACACGAACTGATCACAGTCGATTCCCACATGATGTACCTCAAGCTTCTCTGCAGGACACCCCAATGCCTGTAGCTTATTTTGCCAGAACCGGCTGATTGGCAAGAACAGGTCGCCGTTACTGAACAGACGATCATAAACATGCTCATCAGCAATGCGAAGGTAACTCGACAAATCAAACCCGTGGAAGACTGCCACTAGCGGCCCATCAATCAGTCCTGCATCCCGATACCAGCTGGCGCGTAAGCCATTAGGACCGAAATGAGCGAAAAGCACGTCAAATCGGCCCCCGTGACGCAACACAGGTTCCGACTTCGTCAAAGCCCACTGCCAGTTGGCAATCCCGCTATATCGACCGAAATTGCCCCTTAGGCGTGATACCGCCTCCGCATATTTTAGTTTTAGCTTTATAAGCCCGATATAAAAAGCGATTTTCTCTTGTAGCGTGCACGCTTCATTTCGAGGATAATGACATTTTTCGATTAGACGGTGTCTTTTTACAGCATCGTGTACTTTGCTTTCTGTGCCGGGCTGGCATGGAAAAATCGTAATTTCATGACCACGGTCGAGCAAGCCGTCTATCTGATTCAAAATGAAAGTTTCGGATACTTTTGGAAACTGATCGACAAAAAGTGCGATTTTCATTTTATTTATGTCGTATTGCAGAAGCTCCTGCTCACTTTAGCAAATATCGCTGAAAGTGTCACAGGAACTGGTACAAAACGCCCGCTCAGGGCTTCCAGCGGTAATAACAAAAACTGAATCAGGTCACAGTATTTACAGCACCCTTCTCTTGGTATCTGTCAAACCTTATGAAAATATCCGTCGTCATCCCTGTGTATAACGCAGAAAAATATGTCGAATACGCGGTAAAGTCGGCATTACAGCAAAAAGAGGCTGCCGAAATTATTCTGGTTGAAGATAATTCTCCTGACCATGCCTTAAAGATTTGTGAAAAACTATCAAACGAAAATTCGCAGGTACGTCTTCTAAGACATAGTGACGGGAAGAATCACGGGGCGGGGGAAAGTAGAAATCTCGGGATAAGGAGTGCCCGGCACGACTATATCGCCTTCCTGGATGCGGATGATTACTATTTGCAAAATTGCTTTGCGGCAGCAGCGGCAGTACTCGAAAATGACCCTACAGTTGACGGCGTGTATTCGGCCGTTGGTGCCGATTTCGAGAACGAAGAAGCCAAACGCCGGTATTTTTTAACCCATCATGAAGAAGTTGCAACCGTAGATGAAAAAGTGAGCCCCGGGCAGCTGTTTCGGTTTTTAGTCCAGGGAGGTGCTGGATATATTCACTTAAACGGGCTGGTGGTAAAAAAAGCCGGGTTGCTGAGGGTAGGTCTGTTACCGAAGCTCCGCCTCCATCAGGATATGGTTCTCACCATTAAATTAGCGGCCGTGTTAAAACTTGCCGCGGGTGAAGTAAATGAGCCTGTCTCAATCAGAAGATTACATCTCGATAACAGAATCACCAGCCTGAAGACAGATTTTTCTGAAACACAATTTAGAGCGTATAAACATCTATTGCACTGGTCAAAAGAGGAACATCTACCTGGCGGGAAGTACCGAATAGTGCGTGACAAGTACTGGCAACTTGGCTACTACTATTATAGAAGTTCCAGGAAATACTTCGCCGCTCTTTACTATTACGCAGCTTCACATTTCTTCAGCAATTGAGATCGTGACTGCTTTCACCTGCCTGCCAGTATTTCCGTGTAAAAATCGTCGTACTGTTCAGCGATGTTTGGCCAGGACAATTGTTTGGCTCGAAGCAAGGCATGCTTTCCCATTTCAGTTCTTTTTTCCGGATTTTTCAACAGGTCTCTCAGGATATTCGCGAAAACCAGCGGTTCATTGTTTTTTACAAGGACAGCTTCCTTACCAGGCAGATAGGCTCTCACGGAAGACAGCTCTGAAGAAACTACCGGCAACCCACAAGCGATACCTTCAAGAATGACGTTGTTGGCAGTAGCTGCTTCCATCGGCATAAACAGGACGTCACTTTCCCTGAAAAGCTGCATATATTCTTCGTCTGTAATACCTCTGTGGATGAAAACATTGTCCAAATCCGCTGGTTTTTCCAGATCAGAGGCGATGAGGTGAAACTCAACCCCCTGCTCTCCCTGCATAAGCCTGGCAGTCTCAAAAATTGCCTTGTAGTCCCTGAGCCATACACCACCTGCAATGCATCGCAACCTGTCTGTGGAAGCGTTACTTTCGGCCGGCTGGAAATGGTCGGCAGCAATCCCGTGCAGGATGGCCCGGATTCTCTCCCTTGGCATATGTTGCGCAAAATAGTCCACCTGGTTTGGTGACACGACTGATACATAATCGAGCTGACGGATAATGTCTGGATTTATCAACTCCTCCAGAATATGAGGTGGTTGGTGAAACATCCCTATCAGCAGCGGCTTCGATTTGACCCATCTCATTTTTTTAAGCAGCCCAGGCAGGAACATGATGCCATGTTCACCATCCAGGAAATGAATAATGTCATACTTGTTCGTGACACTTTGAAAGAAGGTTAACGATTCCTCTCGTGCGTCGCTCAGTCGGTAAGCCTTCATCTTCCTGCTTTTCACAGCCCTGGCAAACAGCGAGTCGAACTTTCTCCCCATCAGGCTGGAACATCCCATGGGTACTGTTTTCTCCTCACAGCGAAACTTTTGCGGCGGAAGGTGGCGGATAAACTGATGAATACCACTATGCTCACCCCAATGCGGATAAAAGGTGCGGATATATTTTATATTGATCATTGCCTTATAGCGATCGTCTTTTTGATTTTCTCCACTCGACGGTCCCACTTCTTTTTGTATAAATAGTGAAGAGGCGAATAGCAGTAGTGGTAAGTTTTATAGACGTAAAAATAATCCACACAGGAATGAGAAGCTGCCAAACCTTCCGAAATATTACGATACATCTTTTTGCAGAAATACAACTCCCCTTCCGTACTCAGTGCAGTACGCTCATCAGGCAGTAGTCGGTATAAAACATCGAGCAAGTACAGGCTGTCTTCAATCCAGTCATTAATCGGCACACTGGAGCCGCGATTGCCCGAATGCCGGCGAAAGCCGGCCTTCACTTCGGCAACGTCCAGCCGACCATACCTGGTTGCCAGTGTAAATGTAGGTACCAGGTCATCATATAGATTCTTCTTTGACGAAAAACCTCCGACCTCTTTCAAGCAGACTGTTTTATATAAGGTGCTACAAAGATATAATACTGTTGTGTCCCTGAACCAACCCTGGATAAATTCCAACGGAGACAATCCAGCCCCCTTATTTTCGTACTCTTCGAGAACGCTATCATTTTCATCGATGATGCGCACCCCGGTAAATATAGCCCCCACCGACTGACCGGGTTCGAGAGATGATATACAGGTTTCGACAAAATCATGATCAATCATATCGTCGTCATGGAAAAGAAGAAAATACTCACCCCTGGCCTGATTCAGGCAGAAATTAAAGTTGTTATTTGGGCCAATGTTGGTTTCCTGGCGGAAATAGCGTACGCGAGGATCTTCGATTGATTGCACCAGCTCCTGCGTATGATCGCTTGAACAATTATCCGATACGATGACTTCCACGTTCTGATAAGTCTGCGCCAGCGCTCGCTCAACAACCTTAAGAAGGTTACCATTCGCCCGGTTGTATGTGGGAATGCCGATGCTTACCAGTGGATTACCAGTACTACTCATTTATTTTGTCTGCATTCTTCAATTCGTTTCTATATTTTATAATACGTGCCGGATTACCTGCCGCGATACCACCGGCCGGTATGTCTTTTGTAACCACTGCGCCAGCTCCTACTACTGCACCCTCACCAATAGTTACACCACTCAGTATTACAGCCCCTGTCCCAATCCAGGCATCGTCCTGGATCGTAATCGGCCCTTTGGCCACAAGTGGCTGGTCACAGATTGAAATGTCAGGCGCCAATCCGTGATCATAGGAATATAACGCCACATTGGCTGCAATCATTACACCCCTGCCAATTATAATTGGTTTGACGTACGCCTTGAGTTGACATCCGGGGTGGATACCGGTCTCAGGTCCGATTTCCATATATCCGCCGCGCCCGGTTTCAAATAACACATGCATGTGGATCTCCGCTCTGTCGCCCAGACTGATCGGTCCACCTCCCTTTGTTTCTACAACCAGAACCCCTGGTCCAAGGTACACATTTTGGCCCAGTCGCAGGTCGGAATGATAGATCGTCGCTGTCGCATCGATGTAACCACGCCGGTTGAGGTAAGCGAGCGATATCTGGTCCATATGTGGCGGAGCGAGCCATGCAGCTAACCTGCTCGCCAACTTCCCTACCGGCCCTGGCCCGCTGAATCGCATCCAGAAGGCGGTCCAGCGACGCGCGAACCATCCCGGTCCCTGCCGGGCACCCCCCCGGCTGATCTTTCGCATATTGGATTCAGATTGGTTCATCGTTTATATATATGCCTTCATGCTTCAGTTAACAATTCCCGACTTTTTCGTGGATAATTTTCGCACAGCTCAATATCCAAAGGTATCCCATTTTTCGCATTGCTACACAATTACTGAACTTCCCACAATATGGTGGACACTCAGGTAGCCGCACACACGGCCAATTCTAAAGACCTCTGGGCTCATACCGCCCGGATGCCTGTAACAGCTTGCTCGAGCGCGGGAGTTCGAGCAAAAACCATTGCGGAATGTTACCCTAAACTCTCGGTCCGCTGCTGTATCTGGGCTCGACGCATCCGGCAGATGGTTTCAGGGGGTCTGGCGGAAAACTCACGCTAAGCGCCATTGGGCGTATTCAGGAGAACGCATGTGTGGTATTGCTGGAATTGTTGATCTAGGGAGGGAAGCAGTGGCGCTGCGGGAGATACTGGCGATGTCTCGTGCCATTCGTCATCGTGGGCCTGACGACGCCGGCTTCGCCTTTATAGACCAAAACCAGCGGCGCATTAGGGCGTTCTCCGACGCCAGCAGCCCTGGATCTGTGCGCAATCGTATTCCGGTTCTTGACACTGATGCAAATGTACAGGCTTCCAACATTGCCCTGGCGCATCGACGTTTCTCCATTATTGATCTCAGTGATGGTGGGCACCAGCCATATATAGACAAGGAAGAATCCTGCTGCCTGACATTCAATGGAGAGATTTACAATTACATTGAGCTGCGAGATGAGCTAGAGGCGGAGGGCGTGATCTTTCGCACCCGTTCTGATACGGAAGTGCTGCTAGAGTCTTACAAGGCGTGGGGCACGGAGTGTTTCGCAAAACTTGTGGGATTTTGGGCGTTGGCCCTCTATGATCGCAGGAGCAACCAGCTGATCTTAAGTCGTGATCGCCTTGGCAAGAGGCCTTTGTACTGGGCGAAAATTGGTTCACGAATTTGGTTCGCATCGGAAATAAAGGCGCTCTTGCAGGTCCCTCAACTGGCAGCACTAAAGAAGGTTAACGAACAGGCAGTTTGGAGTTGGTGTACGCTCGGACAACGAGACCTGGGGTCATCGACCTTCTTCTCGGGCATTCAAAATTTACCGCAAGGTTGTTGGGTGGTAGTGGATGATGCCTTTCCAAATGGGGCGACCCACTATTGGCAAACTCCAAGAGACAGACTTTCTGAAGACGAAATCTCTATTGGTGAAGCAACAGGAATGTTGTATGACACCCTTAGTGACGCTGTCCGGCTGCGCCTTAGGTCTGACGTGCCTTTTGCGGTGGAACTGAGCGGCGGCATGGACTCATCGGCTATATTGGCGCTTGCGTCGGAAAACTGCAGCGACAAGCTAACCACATTCACGGTTAAATACAGCGATCCTCGTTACAACGAAGAACCTTTTGCGCGTGCTGTGGCCAAGCACTACAACGTCGATTACCGTGTTCTTGAACTGCCGAGCGACACTTTTTGGCATTGTATACTTCCTGCCGTATATATGCAGGAAGAACCGTTCCATTCTCCTAATCTCTATACATCCCAGACTGTCTGGTCAACAATGCGCAGCGATGGTATCAAAGTTTCCCTTACCGGAGCGGCAGGGGATGAGTTGTTAGCAGGCTACAGTCGCTATTTTTGGGCTGCTCAACGCGACAACCTGGATGAAGGGCGCTACTGGCGTTTCCTTGACAATGCGATGCGCTGGACCGAGCGCTCGCCCGGGCAATACGCACAGTTGCTCAAGGACTTGCTAAAGCCACTTCGACACGCTGCAGGGTGGCGCTATGAGCCAGAGTATCTCAACGCCAATACCGGGGCTCCATACCTTAAGGGCGTAACTCACCCAAGCAAGCTAGCGCTACCTCACAGGCTGAAGGACGCGTTGTACAGCGATACCACCAATACATTGATCCCGTACTGGCTTAGCTCAGGTGACAAGGGGCTGATGTCCGTGCCGTTCGAGGGGCGTTGCCCATTTCTGGACCACCGTGTCGTCGAACTGGCCATGCGCCTTCCGGAAACATACCTGGTTCGCCATGGTTGGCACAAATGGATTTTGCGCAAGACCTTCGAACAGCATTTGCCGAGCGATGTAGTTTGGCGTAAACAGAAAATGGGATTTCCTTTCCCCTATGAAACATTCTATCGTGATCATGCTGATATTATTGCCTACATTCTCGATAATGCGGACAACCCTTTCATTGATTTCTCGAACAAAGATTTATTGCGAACCGATTGGCAAGGTATCAGTTTCATTCTGTGGTATGAGTTATTCTTCAACGAGAACGTCGATCTGTTTGGGCATATCTCGGATATGATTCAGAGCAAGAGCAAAGGACCGAACTGGGACTACATGCCCGAATTCTTGCGTTCCTGCCAGCCCAATTGAGCTCCGGTTATTGAGATGCCCTCATAACGCATTTTAATTATTCCATAGAGTATGATGAATACAACCCCTCCCCCATACACTGACTCCGAAATCAGCAATGTCGGGACGACAACCCAATACATATCACAATTCCTGCTGGGGCCTGTTTCGACTGCTTGCCCGGACGGCTGGACGAAGACGGCGATAGAAGGGGAACTGCAACTATGCACACACCCAGAGTTGAACATTACCCAGGCTACGTCCCGGGATCGCTCTCTAACTCTAGTCGGTTTCATGCTTGATCCCGGTATACCCGATGCAACCGATACAGATATAACAACAGGACTGCTCGAAAAATATTCCAGATTAGATGCGTTGATCACTGCGACAGCACGTCTGGGAGGCCGCTGGGTACTGATCGCTACATTCGGGAAGGAAAGATACCTGTTTCACGATACTTTTGGTCTCAGACAGGCGTTTTACACAGATCCGGAACTCACCGACAACCTGTGGGTGATGTCACAGCCGAAGATCGGTGCCGAAGTGCTTGGTCTGACAATTGACGATGCAGCACAGGAGTTTATTGATTCCTACGAACTCAGATCTTCACCTGAATACAAATGGCCCGCTGCAAGCACCCCGTACAGGGAAATCAAACATCTGTTACCAAACCATTACCTGGATCTGGATACAGGGTTATGTCGTCGATATTGGCCAAATCATCGACTGGAGAAAATTGATCTGAACGATGCTGTTGAGCAAACCTCTGTGTTGTTCAAAGGCTTAATCAAGGCGGCCACCATACGATTTGATCTGGCGTTGGCGGTCACAGCTGGATTGGATAGTCGATTGGCTCTGGCCGCATCAAAAGATGTTAGAGACAAGATTACATACCTCACCGTTCGGCAATGGATGGCGCCTGATGACCATGCCGATATTACCGTTTCAGCCAGGTTACTTGATAAACTGGGTTTAAAACACACCATCATCAAGGCACCGGCAACAACAACGCCGGAATTCAGCAGGGTGTTTAAAAAACACGTTTTTATGGCTCATGATCACTATGGACCGGATGCGGAAGCCATTTTGAACTATTTTGACCGAAAGAAGGTGATTGTGACAGGCAGCGGTGCCGAAGTAGGCAGGTCTTACCATGACACACCACATGAGAACAACGGAAAAATAACGGCCGGGTATCTTTCGGTATTGGAAGAAATGGGCTCCAATAAATATGCTATACAGCACTTTCAGCAATGGATGGATGACCTTGGAGATCTGTACAATGTGAACCTGCTTGATCTGTTCGAATGGGAAATCGGTTCTGGCAACTGGCTGGCCATGACACAGCTCGAATTTGACATTGCGTGGAAAGACCTCCTTACACCCTACAACTGTAGAGCCATTATGACTTTGATGTTAGCGGTCGATGAAAAACACAGGAAAGGGCCTGAATATGTTCTGTTTTTTGAGATTATTCGCAATTTATGGCCAGAGGTTTTATGTGAGCCTGTCAATCCCCACAAAAAACCTGAACAAGCAAGTTTGCGTAGTCGCATCAAAAAAATAATTGGGCTTTCTAGCTGAGATAAAGCTGTGAACGCAAATACAAACTGGGGTGGTTAATGGACCTTGACGCAAGTAGTATTCTTGATGCATTTAACGGAAATGGATCAAATTCGCCTTTGACAGAAGAGATTGCCAAACAGCACCGGAATACGCCTTCTCTTCTCGTCGACCTCGATCACGTTCGCAGTAAAGCACGCGGCTTTGTATCATCCATGCCGCGCATTCAACCCCACTATGCCATGAAGGCAAATCCACATCCTG
>ENA-ORDP01001032-ORDP01001032.1-marine-sediment-metagenome-genome-assembly--contig:-NODE-1032-length-16210-cov-8.242092_pt1 | contig 16210 bp, 16 predicted proteins | sample MGYA00248627_ERZ508539 | MGnify/ENA primary metagenome ERZ508539 (study PRJEB26208, sample SAMN05571518) | marine sediment metagenome | biome: deep sea; feature: Hydrothermal vent; material...
CTCTCCCGGAGGGAGAGGGGGCTATGATGCAAATACTTATGCAACGATTAATATCATTTCATTTCCCCTGACATCCGGCGGGTTTTTCTTTTTCAACTCTGTTTGTAAAAGCTGCCATGCTTTTTCGATGACTCTTTGATCACCCGGCGATCGTCCTGTTCATTTATCCTGCTCAAATTTATTGCCAATCTTTTACATCCTGCTGAAGGAAAACCATGACCTGATTGAAGGTATTTCATGTATTACCTCCAACAGTATCTCTCAGTATCCGGGTTAGGGTCAGAGTAAAAACCATTCGCTTATTGGCATCCGGTTTTTACTCTGACCTCGAATATTCCGGCATATTTAGGTTTGGTATTAGCTCAAGACCCATTAGAATACGTATCTCTGAAAACCAGGACCCAACAGGGCTACTTCTATGAACCAGCCAGATATCGACATCGAACAATACAAAATAACCGAAGAGCCTTTTTACGAAATACAGGCTGATGAAGTGACTTTATATGAAGCGGCTTATGCCGCCCGCCTGCCGGTGATGATAAAAGGCCCTACCGGTTGTGGTAAATCACGTTTTATTGAACACATGGCCTGGAAACTGGGTAAACCTTTAATTACGGTGGCCTGTAATGAAGACATGACCGCCTCGGATTTGGTCGGCCGCTACCTGCTGGATGCCAACGGCACTCGCTGGCTGGATGGCCCCTTGACTATCGCGGCACGCATAGGTGCGATTTGTTACCTGGATGAAATTGTTGAAGCACGCCAGGACACCACGGTGGTGATTCATCCGCTGACGGACCACCGCCGTACTTTACCGCTGGATAAGAAAGGTGAACTGGTTAACGCCCATCCGGATTTTCAGATGGTGATCTCCTACAACCCCGGCTACCAAAGCCTGATGAAAGACTTGAAGCAGTCCACCAAGCAGCGTTTTAGCGCGCTGGACTTTGATTACCCGAATGCTGAAGTTGAAGTTGCGATTGTGGTTAAAGAAGCCGGCATTGACAAAGAGAACGCCGACAAGCTGGTGAAGGTTGCACATACTGCCCGCAATCTGAAAGGCCATGGCCTGGATGAGGGTATTTCAACCCGGCTGCTGGTTTATGCGGCGAATTTAATGAACAAAGGCATTGATGCCAAAGCCGCCTGCCGCATGGCGCTGGTACGCCCCATCACCGATGATGCGGATATTCGCAGCACATTAGATCATGCTATTGATGCCGTATTTGCATAACCATTAGAATATTTTACCGCCATAAAGCCTCCCTGCGCGAAATTCCATGGTGGTTGAAAAATTATGAACAATACTCCCTTACACGTTTATCGCGACAGGCTTAAATGTAGCTTCTCCCAACTGGACGATTGTTTTGATGACTGTATTAAGGATGCCTTGCGTAATCTAAGCCAGGAGGGGGTCGAAAAATACCTGTCAGGCGCGTCGCAGATCTGCATGATCGGGCGCGGTTGGGAACCGGTAATGATTTATCTGGAAAAAATGCCGGGTATCGCCCATCGTCTGGGTGAACCCATACTGGAAATCGTTTCCAAGTGCGTATGGGATATGTCACGCACCCCGAATGGCAAGGCCATTCCACCGTTTATGCAGTGCCTGCCGGAAGCCTCCCGCCGATTAGGGACGCTGGAGCAGATGCAGTATTTTCTTGATATTATTTTCGAGATGATGGAAACCACGACCACTTCGGTTCATGGTATTCATAAAACACACTCCAGCCAGGGCTTTCCTGAATTATTAAAGCAAATCCCCTACTTGCTGAACCAGTTATCACTGGAAGGTTTAAAACACTGGATCGAATACGGCGTGCGCAATTACAAGAAGCACCCGGAACGCCAGAAAGATTACTTCAGTTTACAATCGGCTGACAGCAAAGCCATGGTGCAGCGCGAACGTCATGGAACGCTATTCATGGATAACGAGCGCAAGCTCGATATGTATCTACGCAGCATGTGGCAGGATAATTCTTATTTTATACCTTTCTCACTGGGTTTCGACGAGCTACGGAAACCTGTCCCTTATTATGACCACCTGGGTATTCGCGTGCCCGATGTTTATGATGACATAAATGGTGTATCAGGAATCGACCGTTACCGGATAACCATTGCCCACATCGCCGCACATCGTCAATGGACTACAGCCATTATTGCTGACAATTTCAGTCCGTTCCAGCGGCTTGCCATCGAGCATTTTGAAGACTCGCGTGTAGAGTACTTAATGCTAAGAGAATATCCGGGGCTGCGTAAATACTTACTGGCCCTGCACCCCACACCCGTTGAAGGCGACTGTCATCCGGAAAAAGAATCCTGCATACGTCACCGCCTGGCAATATTATCGCGTGCAATCCTGGATGAACATCATGCTTATAAAAATAAATTTATTCTGGATTTTGTCGCCGAATTTTATTCGGCAGTAGATACCGATGGCGCCAGCACCAAAATTATGGCGGATATTGCGGTTTCATTTATCGCACGGACACGCCTGCAAAGTGATCAATCCCCTCATATCCGCTTTGAAAATACCGAAGTTGATTACCGGGATGATAATCGTCATATGTGGATGTTTATCGAAGAGGGTGACGAAGAGGAAGCCTTTGACGACAACCGGGATGTTGAACCGGAAGAACTCGAAGTCGACAGATTACCGCCCCGCCATTATCCGGAATGGGACTATCATACTAAAACATTCAAGCCCGACTGGGTGAGTTTATATGAGTCGATTCATCCCTCCGCCAACGCATCAGATATTGATGTTATCCTGAACAAACATAAGTCACTGGCGAAGCGTTTAAAACAAATTCTGGATATGCTCAAGCCACAACAATATGTACGAGTGCGTTATCAGGAAGAAGGTAGTGAGCTGGATCTGGATGTCGCCATTCGTTCTCTGATTGATTACAAGTGCGGAGTGCAGCCTGATCCGCGCATTAACATGAGCCACCGGCATGATGGCCGCGATATTGCCGTGATGTTGCTGCTGGATTTATCCGCTTCACTCAATGATATTCCGACCGGCTCCGAGCAAAGCATTTTACAACTCAGTCAGGAAGCAGTTTCCTTGTTGGCCTGGACTATCGAACAACTGGATGATAAATACGCCATAGCGGGTTTTCATTCCGATACCCGGCATAATGTCCGCTATTATCATATTAAAGGTTACAACGAGCATTTTGATGACGCCGTGAAAGCGCGGCTCGCCGCCATGGATGCAGGCTTTTCAACCCGCATGGGTGCCGCTATTCGTCATGCCGCGCATTATCTGGAAGCGCAAAAAGCCGACAAAAAATTATTACTGATACTCACCGATGGTGAACCTTCTGATATCGATGTCGATGATGAACAGTATTTAATCAGCGACGCTAAAAAAGCGGTCGATGAAATATCATCTAAAGGTATGTTCGGCTATTGCATCAGTCTGGACAAAAAAGCGGATGACTATATCCAGGATATCTTTGGTCCCGGTGGTTATACCGTTATTGATAATATCGAAAAACTGCCCGAGAAACTGCCCCTGTTATTTACGGCTTTGACGTCCTAATATCGCTCACGGATACTCTTATCCGCGCCATCCCCGATTATTCCCATTCACCAGGGCGCCGATAGTCAGCCCCTGTACCAGGATTGAAAAGACCACGACCGAATAGGTAATGGCCAGAATCACATCCCGCTCGATACCCAGCGGCAGTGACAGCGCCAGCGCTACTGAAATACCACCACGTAACCCGGACCAGGTCAGGATCTCCAGCACATGGGGGCTGAAGCCGTGGAAACGACGTAGAAGAATCACCGGTAGACCTACGCTGACATAGCGTGCCGCCAGCACGATGGGAATGATCACCAGTGCAGCCAGCAGGTATTCACCCCTGAAATTCAGCACCAGAATTTCCATGCCGATAAGCACAAACAGCACCGCATTCAAAACTTCGTCCACGAGTTCCCAGAACATGTCCAGGTGCTTGCGGGTCTTCTCAGACATAGCCAGGCTGCGCCCATGATTGCCAATGATCAAGCCGGCGACAACCATCGCAATCGGTCCGGAAACATGTAATGCATTTGCCAGCGCATAGCCCCCCATGACCAGCGCCAGGGTCAGCAGCACCTCAACCTGATAATTATCAATCTGACGCAGCATTCTAAAAACCAGATAGCCCGACACTAACCCGAAGAGCAGTCCCCCTCCCGCCTCCTGCAATAACAATAGACTGATCGACTGTGCATCCGCCCCGCTTCTGCCAGTCGCAATATCCAGGAGGACCAAAAAAATCACTACCCCCACGCCGTCATTGAACAGGGACTCGCCCGCGATTTTTGTTTTTAAACTTTGACTGACCCCTGCACTTTTGAGTATCCCCATGACTGCAATCGGATCAGTGGGTGAAATCAGGGCCCCGAACACGAGGCAATAGATAAAAGAAATCTCCAGCCCCAACCCATTGAGCACGACCCAGCTCATGCAGCCGACAAGAAAAGTGGACACCAGAATGCCCACGGTGGCCAGAAACAGGATCAACCATTTCTGCTTGAGAAGATCATTCAGGCTCACATGCAGGGCACCGGCAAATAGCAGAAAGCTGAGCATCCCCTGCATCAGCGCTTTGTAAAAATCGATGCTGCGCAGCATTTTTTCCGCATGTGCACCCAGGTGTGTCAGTCCCAGGGAGTCAGCCGCCAGCAGGCCCAGAGAAATGCTCAGGGCGATAAGCATAATGCCAATGGTGGTCGGAATTTTCAGATAACGATAATTGAGATAGCTGAACAGGGCAGCCAGCGAAATCAGAACAGCCGTGGTATTCAGAAAATCCATATTTAATCTCGACGGGTTGAATTCCCCGCTGCTTGCGGCGAAATATACTGTGCAGCATTGATTGTTGGACAATCGAAAGACCGCGCCTGTGGTACATCATAAACTTGTCGAACCATGAATGTGGAACAAAAACCACTATGATTTACCCTGCCTGCCCTTCGACTTTGCTCAGGACGAACGGTGATTTAATCAGATATGCTTAACGGTAATTTAACCAGATACGCTTAACGGCGATTTAATCAGATACGCTTAACGGTAATTTAACCCGATACGCTTAAAAGTGTACTGGTATTAGGAACGCCTATTTAGATTAGCCACCCAACGCCCTTTGCATCAAGGCATGTTTCAACGGCGTAATTCGGTCCGTCATATTCAGACCTGTATTACGCAGCCAACGGATGGCCTGCGAGCGACTACTGAATAGCAGCTTGAAGGCATCCATGCTACACAGCATGGCGCGATTGTCCGCGCGCCGCCAGCGCTCATAACGGCGCAGTACGCTATAGCGGCCGGGATCACGGTGTTTGTGATGCGCATCCAGGAGCACCTCGGCCAGAGATGCAGCATCCGCCATGCCCAGATTCACACCCTGGCCGGCCAACGGATGCATCATGTGGGCGGCATCGCCCACCAGCGCCAGTCGCGGCTGGACATAATGCAGCGTTTCAAAATAACGCAGGGGAAACACGGCGCGTGGTCCGATCTTTTCAATCTTACCGAGACGGTCTTCAAAACTGGTCGCCAGTTCTTCCGCAAAGGCGGCCTTATCCAGCGCCAGCAACGCTTTTGCGTGTTCATGGCCGGTAGACCAGACGATAGCGCTATGCCCCTCCGTCAAAGGTAGAAAGGCCAGCGGCCCGTCAGGCTGGAAGCGTTGCCAGGCCGCCTCCTGATGGTGGCGTTCGGTCTTCACCCAGGTCACCAGTGCGCTCTGATCATAGTCCCAGCCATGAACACCCATCCCGGCCTGTTGGCGAACCCAGGAACGACCCCCATCGGCTGCGACCATCAGCTTGCCCTGTATCTGCGTCTCATCGGCCAGCGTCAAACGGGTGCGGTCTTCGCCAATATCCAGTTTTTTCGTGACAACCGGGCAAAGCAAGCGGACATTATCAAGCAGGGCCAGACGCTGATGCAGCGCCTTGAGGATGACCCGGTTCTCAATGATATGCCCCAGATCCGGTTCACCCAGCTCAGCACTGTCGAAATGCACTTCACCATGACCACTGGCGTCCCAGACGTGCATTTCACGATAGGGGCTAAGACGCTGGGCTTCTATATAAGGCCAGATCTGCAAGTCCTGCAGCAAAGCTTGCGAAGTGCGGGTAATCGCACTGACGCGTATATCATAACCATCATCCGCCCATGACGGCTGCGGGCAGTGAGCACCCAGCAGGGCGATATGCAAATTCGATGGCGCCAGGGCGCAGGCCAATGTCGCCCCCACCATGCCGGCCCCGACGATAACCACATCAACGTTGTTTTCCGCCTTCACGCTATTTTTAGTCACAGAGGTAAGCCTCGACTCAGACGCGGCTGTTTGCCGATATAGCCCATCGCATAACGGGCCAGGCGTTTCTTTAATGGCGGCAGGGTGTCCAGCGCTAACAGTCCAAGATTGCGGGCCAGCGCCAGCGGCGGAAAAGCATTGGAAAAAACTCTTACCAGGGCATCGGTGGAACCTGCAGTCTGCCACTGATCACGCCGCCGCCAGTGCGCATAATCCTCCAGGATATCCAGCTTGCCGATATCACGTCCCTTTCTTTGCGCATCGACGATGATTTGCGCCAGCACCGCTACGTCACGCAGCCCCAGATTAAAACCTTGACCCGAAACCGGGTGCAGGGAATGGGCGGCATTGCCGATAATAGCCAGACGCGGACGCACCAGCTCACGCGCCAGCAAAAATTTCAGTGGATAAACATGACGTGCCCCCACTTTGAGAAAACGGCCCGCACGCCGACCGAAATGTCCCTGGAGGTGTTCCAGAAACGCCAGCTCATCCAGTGATGCCATCGCGTCAGCCTGATGGGGTCTCAGCGTCCAGACAAGGGCATAAGCATGCTCTCCCCCGCCAGGATCACAGACGGGCAACAGCGCCATCGGGCCGCTGTCAGTAAATCGTTCATAGGCGATATGCTGATGTGGGCGATCACAGACAAGATTGGCGATCAAGGCTGTTTGACCATAATTCATGCTGAAAGTTTTGATTCCAGCCAACTCACGCAAGCGTGATTCAGCGCCATCAGCCGCCACCACCAGTTTCGCCACAAGACTCTCGACCTCACCGTGCCGGCTAATCTTGACCGTAGCCCAATCCGAGCCTCGCCCTGACTCAGCAGCTTCAACCCGGGCCGGGCAGATCAGATCGATGTTGTCACTATGATTCATACCAGCGGTTAAGACCTCACCCAGCACCCTGGTTTCCACCACATAACCCCATGCTGCCACGCCCTGCTCACGGCAATCTATATGCGTCGAACCTATATGCCCACGATCCGAAATATGGATGCGTTCGATTGGCATCACCCCCCGCGCTTCTATCTCTGTCCACAGGCCCAGAGTCTGAAAAATTATCCGTGAACTATCAGACAGCGCCACGCTACGCGCATCAAAACTGGGTTGTTGTTCACAATCAAACGGCGTGCCTTCCACCACCGCGATATGCAAATTCGCGCCGCCGGCCTGACTGAGAGCACAAGCCAGGCTGGCACCCACCATCCCGCCGCCAACAATCAGTACGTCATAATTTACAGGCACGACTGACTTTGTCATTGTGTTAACCTGCGTCTTCGAGTGACGGGCTTCGTTTTAGCTTTTACTCGTCGCGTGCTTTTAACCCCCGCCATCAGGGCTTCGATCTCATCAACGGTCTTGACCACATCCGCCGAAAGAATCTCATGGCCCTCCCGGGTGACCAGCACATCATCCTCAATACGAATGCCGATGTTCCACCATTTTTTTGCCACGCCCTTGCTGGCAGCGGGAATATACAGGCCGGGTTCCACCGTCAGGGTCATGCCCGGCTCCAGTACGCGCCACTGGGTATCAATTTTATAATCACCCACATCATGAACATCCATGCCCAGCCAGTGGCCGGTGCGATGCATGTAAAAACGGCGATAAGCCTGTTTTTTCAGCAGTGTTTTCAGACTGCCTTTCAACAATCCCAGCTCGATCAGGCCTTCGGTTAACACACTGACTGCCGCTTCATGGGGATCATTCCAGTGATTGCCCGGCTGGACCTGTTCAATAGCCGCGTATTGCGCCGCCAGGACCAGTTCATACAAGGCCTTCTGCGCCCGGCTAAAGTGGCCGTTAACCGGAAAGGTCCGGGAAATATCCGCTGCATAACAGTCGATTTCAGCACCCGCATCGATCAGCACCAGATCGCCAGTCTTCATTTTTGCACTGTTTTCCACGTAATGCAGAATACAGCCATTAGCGCCGCTACCCACTATACTGGCATAGGCCGGAGAACGTGCGCCGTGATACATAAAGGTATGCAGCAGTTCGGCTTCCAACTGGTATTCCATCATCCCTGGTTTGCAGTGCTGCATGGCCCGGCGATGGGCTTCGGCCGAAATTTTTGCCGCCTTGCGCATCGCCCGAATTTCAAAACTGCTTTTGTACAGGCGCATGTCGTGCATGAGATGATCCAGCGAAACAAATTCGCCCGGCGTATGAATGCCGGCGCGACTCTGCTTGCGCAGGCGATTAACCCAGCCAATCAGGCGCTGATCAAAACCCGGGTGCGCACCCATGGTGTAGAACACGCGCGCCTTGTTTTCCAGTAGACCCGGCAGGATGTCATCAATGTCGCCAATCGGAAAACAGTCATCCACATGATAGACAGAGATCGCCCCCTCCTGACCGGCACGCAGGCCGTTCCAGGTTTCCATTTTCGGATCATTCTCGCGGCAGAACAGGATGTACTCACCATGTTCCCGCCCCGGAATCAGCACCGCGACAGCTTCCGGTTCTGCGAAACCGGTCAAATAGAAAAAATCACTGTCGGGACGATAGGGGTGCTCCACATCCCGGTTACGGATATATACCGGCGCGGTCGGTAAAATAGCCACCGAATGTTCGTCCATCATACCCATCAGGCGGCGACGACGTCGTTTGAATTCCTGGGCGCTCATTAAACTATTATACTCACTCTATTCAGAAGCGCTAACCGCGCTGCCGGGATCCATGTATTAATCGTTCCATAAGTATTTGCATGTATTTTATCCCCTCACCCCCACCCTCGTCGCTCTCGCCCATCCATGGGCTTCGCAACATAAGGTCATCCATGACCAAATCCCATAGGGAGAGGGGGCTATGGTGCAAAGACTTATGCAACGATTAATACCACGGTTATAAGGCCGCGCTTTGCCGGCAATTTCAATCTCTGTTGCAGGCATTAGTGCCGGGCTTTCGAATTTGCCGTCTCTTTCAGACTACGGATTTCCTCATGGAACAGCAACACGCCCATACGCACATATTCGTTCAATTCCGACCAGCTTTGCTCATCCTGGACGTCATCCGTCTCGAAATCACCGGCATGGGTGAACGCCAACAGATCCCGGACAAACTCCGGCAATTCGCCCGGTAATTTAGCCGTATCAACAACGCCCCCCAGAGACATTCCCATGAGAAAACCCTGACACCAGTGAGAAAATGCGTCAATCCGCTCGGGCAGGCCAGAATCATCGTCCGGCAACAGGAGCTGAAATACAAAATCGGGGTTTTTCATCTGTTCCAACACACGGATATAAACAGATTGCAGAATACCCACGGCTTCCTGCGCCAGCAGATCCCCTGCTTCTACCCCAGGCGCACAGTGCGCCAGCCAGCGGCTTTGCGCATTGTCCTCCTGCACCGCCAGCAGCCCGCATAACACGCCATGACATTCGGCGCTGTCCATACCCGCGTGCAGAGACATCAGCGCATCATCTATTTGCTCATAATTCATTTCTGTTCCCGTCAGTATTTGCAGTTTTGTCTATTGTACCGTTGACCCTGCCAGTCTGCCGCTCTATATTGATCATAAATTATGCGTAAATATGCAAAAAACAGGTAGCAGCATCGATGGATGATTTAGATCTGAAAAAATTAGAAACACGAGTTGATGACCTCATCAAGGCTGTTGACAGATTACGTTCAGAAAACAAAACGCTACGTGAAAGCCAGACTCACCTGTTGACTGAACGTAATCAGTTGCTGGAAAAAACTGAAACCGCCCGTACCCGGGTCGAATCAATGATTAACCGTCTAAAGGCAATGGAAAATGAAGACTAATACCGCTTCCAAGGCAGTCACTGTCCACATCATGGACAAGGAATATCTGGTTTCCTGTACCGATGGAGAACAGCAGGATCTAATGCGTTCTGTTGATTATCTCGATAAAAAAATGCGCGAAGTTCGCGAAAAAGGGAAAATTATCGGCCCCGATCGCATTGCTGTGATTGCTGCGCTCAATATCTCTCATGAGCTACTGACGCAAGATGGCAATAAGGAGATAATGGACAATGGTATCAGCCAGCGCCTGAAGAATCTTCAGGCAAAAATTGAAAACACGCTGTTTGAAAGCCAGCAACTGGAATTTTAACACCCACTTTGACGCTTTGGGTGGCTACTGCAATATTCGTTTGCTGATTGGGGTATTCTTGAACCGTAAATAAAACCCCTGGGAGCAATTTCTCGATATTGTGTGCATGTCCGCTTGACGGAAAGCCTAATGTATCAGATGCGCTCCCACTTGAGCTTCTGGTTCGAGACGAAAATCACGACGGTATAGGTGGTAGCCACCCTCCTTTAAAAGCATATGGAAATCTATTCAGACGCCCGTTCCACACTAAGAAGGCAAATGCGAAAGCAGCGGCGCAGCCTTTCAGACTTTGAACGCCGGATCAGAGCAAAAAAACTCTTCCACCTCATCGCCGCCACCCGGGTTTTTCAGAAAAGTCGAAATATCGCTTTTTATCTGACAAATGACGGCGAAATTGATCTCTTATTTCTCATCAAACAGGCCTGGAAACAAAAAAAACGCTGTTATCTCCCCGTACTTGGCCTTGGTCACAGCCGCAGCCTCTGGTTTTTACCCTATACACCGGCCACAAAGCTGTATCGAAACAACTTCGGAATCAACGAACCCATACATACACACCATACCCGCCAGTTTAAGGTGCAGTCTCTCGATCTTGTATTTATGCCCCTGGTTGCCTTTGATGAGCAGGGTAATCGTCTGGGTATGGGGGGTGGATTCTATGATCGCACTCTCGCCTTCCTGCATCATCGTCGCCAATGGCGCAAACCCCACCTTATCGGAACCGCATTCAGCTTTCAGCAAGTAAAAAAACTGGATCCCCATGCCTGGGATGTCCCTCTGGAAGGTATTGCCACCGACGAAGAGTTCCGAATCTTTTTCCGGCACTGATTAATTTCATTCTTATCTAAAAAAAGACACAGAACGTTATACCCAAGGTGAATAGCGATGAGTTAACGTCTTTTCCGTCACCCCGGCATGCCTTTAGCCGGGATCCAGAAGGCTAAACGGCTGAGAAAAACAGCGGTGCAAACATTTCTTGCTTCGAAACCCTCTTTCACTCTATTTTTTAATAGCTGTTGCACTAACATTTTTTATCCATCGCAAACAAAAAAGCACAAAAAAACATATCACACACACTTCGATCATCAATATTCATACATAACAACAAGTAACAGCTCTAATTTAATAAACATTACTAGCATTTTACTATAACTTAGCTATACTCCCCCATAATCTCAAGTGTATAAACCGGAGGGTTGCGTATGGCCATTAAAAAGAAAGGAAAGAAGAAGGTAGCGAAGAAAAAAGTCGCTAAGAAAAAGGTACTCAGAAAGAAGGTAGCTAAAAAGAAAGTTGCCAAGAAAAAAGTAGCGAAGAAAAAAGTAACCAAGAAGAAAGCGAAAAAGAAAGTCGCCAAAAAGAAGGCGAAGAAAAAGGTCGCTAAGAAAAAGGTCGCCAAGAAAAGGGCAAAAAAGAAGGCTGTCAGGCGCAGGTAGTCGGCATCTACCCGTAAATAAAAAGGGTCTGTTACATACAGGCCCTTTTTTGTTGCCGGCATTTTATAGCGGCTTATTTTCAGCTTAGAAATAGCGCATAAGCCGGATTACCACTTTCATCCCAATAGCGGTAGTTTAATTCCTGCAAAAACCGCTGTAATTGCCCGTTTTCCTCCGGTGGCACCTGCATGCCTACCAGCACCCGGCCATAGGCAGCCCCATGATTACGATAATGGAACAGGCTGATGTTCCAGTGCTGTCCCATTTTGTTCAAAAAACGCAGCAACGCGCCTGGACGCTCAGGAAATTCAAACCGATAGAGACATTCGTGCTCAACACCCTCCACACGCCCCCCAACCATATAACGAATATGCATTTTCGCCATTTCATTGTCCGTCATATCCAGACAGGGGTAACCTTTTGCCTCCAGTCGTTCAAACAGGCCAGCCTTATCATCCTCTCCACCCGGCATTTGCAACCCGACAAAAACATGTGCTTTTTCAGGATCTGAATAGCGATAATTAAATTCGGTAACGCCCTTGAGACCAATGACCTCACAGAAACGGCGAAAGCTACCGGCCTCTTCTGCAATGGTCGCGGCAAACAGCGCCTCCCGTCGTTCACCCAATTCGGCGCGCTCAGCGACATGACGCAGACGATCAAAGTTCATGTTAGCGCCACTATCAATCGCAACCAGTGTTTTGTTACGTATATTTTCACGCTCAACATACTTTTTCATGCCCGCTACCGCCAACGCACCGGCAGGTTCAGTGATCGAGCGAGTATCGTCAAAAATATCCTTGATAGCCGCGCAAATCTCGTCACTACTGACCAGAAGGACTTCATCAACATACTGTTGCGCCAGACGAAAGGGTTCTTCACCCACTTGGCGCACCGCCACACCATCAGCAAAAATGCCCACCTGATCCAGAATAACCCGCTCACCCTGTGCCAGCGCTTCATACATGCACGGCGCATCATCCGGCTCTACGCCAATTACTTGCGTTTCGGGTGAGTAAGCTTTGAACCAGGTTGCAATTCCCGAAATCAGGCCACCGCCCCCTACCGGTACAAAGATCACATCAATAGTCTGTTTTTGCTCAAGCAATTCTTTGGCAATAGTGCCCTGGCCAGCGATAACCAGCGGATCATCATAGGGATGGACAAAAGTCAGAGCACGCTCTAGCGCAATAATTTTGGCCTGTTCATAAGCATCATCATAGGTATTACCATGCAGAATAACTTCTGCCCCCATCTCACGCACCGAACTTATCTTGATATCCGGCGTTGTCCTGGGCATCACAATCAGCGCCTGAATCCCAAGTTTTCGTGCCGACAGAGCAACACCCTGGGCATGGTTGCCCGCTGAAGCGGCAATCACACCACAGGCGCGTTCGTCCGGGCTAAGACTGACAATTTTGTTATACGCACCCCGCAATTTAAAAGAAAAAACCGGCTGTTGATCTTCGCGCTTCAAAAAAACCCTGTTTTCCAGTCGCCTGCCCAGTTGCAGGGCCGCATCCAGTGGGGTCTTCTTTGCAACATCATAAACCGGGGCCGCGAGAATCATGGCAAGATAATCGTAATTCATTAAAATTTTTACTCCGTTGTCCCGCCCCAGCCGCATAAAGCTGGATACTTGAAGGCGGACACTAATATAATGGTCTAGTGTAACTACTCAACGCAATTGCCACTATGGGCTAATCGCCCAGAGCGGTTAGATGCAGGTTGGCGCTGAGCCATGATCTTTATGGCGAAGCACCACAGGTACTTCGCGTTGCTCTGCACCAACCTACGGGTCGCTCATTCCACTGTAGGCAGCGGCCAAAGCCTTCACCCCAGGAAGCCGAATAGTTACGATTGACTTAAATAATCAACAATAGCACGCACATGCACCGTTTTAGAAAAAGATTTTTTACGCAGGAGAAAACATATGACCCAGGATGAACTCAAACAGGAAGTGGCCAAAGCCGCTGTTGAATATGTCAAAGCGGGAACCATTATCGGCGTTGGAACAGGCTCCACCGCTAATTTTTTTATCGATGAGCTGGCTAAAATCAAAGGCAAAATCGAGGGTGCGGTAGCCAGCTCGGTGGCTACTGCTGATCGCCTCAAAGGCCACGGCATCCCGGTCTATGATTTAAATAATGTCAACGGAGTGTCTGTCTATGTCGACGGTGCGGATGAATCCAATAAATACCTGCATCTCATCAAGGGGGGGGGCGGCGCGCTAACCCGGGAAAAGATTGTCGCCGCTGCCAGTGAAAAATTTGTCTGTATCGCCGATGGCTCAAAATTAGTGGACATGCTGGGCACTTTTCCCCTGCCCGTTGAAGTCATTCCCATGGCGCGCAGCATGGTCGCTCGCGAGTTGGTCAAGCTCGGCGGTCAGCCGGTATTGCGTGAAGATTTCACTACCGATAACGGTAATGTCATTCTGGATGTTCATAATATGGAAATTATGGAACCGGTGAAACTGGAGCAGAGCCTGAATAACATTCCAGGCATTGTCACCAATGGCCTGTTTGCCCTGCGCCCCGCCGATGTGCTGTTACTGGGAACCGAAGACGGCGTGAAAACGCTGACGTAAATACGTAATTATTTAGTCTTGCACGTGGGCGACCAAAGGAAGTGTCTGTGATGCACAAAAAACGTGCCCACCCTGGACTATTCGGGCCAGCTATCAGAATATATTTCAAATGGGGGGGGTATTAAAATAAAGCTAAAAAAAATCCCTTCCCTGGGCAAATGTCAGTGCCCCTGTTAGGGGGTACCTCCTCCGGTTTTCAGCTCTTGAGTGTGAGTGTTAATTAAGACGTAACGACTACCAAGTTTATTCCCAAAAAAATAAAATATTTTCACAAATCCTTAAGTTATTGTTATTTATGGCTAAAATATAGTGATAAAAAGCTAATGGAATAAACTCTTATGCTGGAACGTCAATTAGCAGGGTTGCGCCTGTGTGTTTAGCTGGTACCATCATGGTAGTTCTGAATAAATGAAATAATATTATGAATCCATTAAACCTGTTCAGCCGGGATCACAAACTCCGGCAACGTCTCGAGGCAATGCGGCCACGCCTCTACCGTCTGGCCTATTCCTGGACCATGAATCCAGCGTTGGCCGATGATCTCACCCAGGACACCCTCGCCAAAGCCCTGAAAAAGGTGGGCCAGCTTAAAAACCCGGATGCGCTGGAAGGCTGGCTATTCGGCATTCTTAGAAACTGCTGGCGTGATTACTACCGCAGCCATCGTGACATGGACGAACTGGATCACGAGCAGTTAACCGATGAACTCACACCCGAACATCACCATGAACAACAGCATATTGTCACCAAAGTCCGAAGTGCTGTCGCACAACTGGCTGAGGGTCAGCGCGAAGTCCTGACCCTGGTGGATCTGGAAGGTTTCAGTTATGCCGAAGTTGCACAAAGTCTGGATATCCCCATGGGTACAGTGATGTCACGGCTATGCCGGGCCAGGAAGGCGCTGGCTGAAAAGCTGCTGGCGCTGGATACCCCGGAACAGACAAAAAAAGCACCTGCAAAAAAAGCTTCTCATATCAGGAGAGTTATATGAAATCCCCGTATTCCGATGAATTTCTGAATGCCTACATCGATAGCGAACTCGTAACGGATGAACGCAGCCAGCTGCTGGATGACATGCGCCAGGATCCGGAACTCGCCACCCGCCTGTGCAAACTGCAAAAAGTAAAAGATATGGTGCAACTGGCCTATCATACAATGGGAAATGTGAAACCTGAGCAAAGTGGCAGACAACGCCTGAAATCCTATGCTCTGCACGCCCTCGCGGCTTCCCTGTCATTGGGAGCAGGACTGGTCATTGGCACTTATACCACTTTGAATGAGGCCCACGCTCCCACGCTGATGGAAATGGCGCAAACCACCCAATTCAATGCCCCGTCGCCCCAAAAAAAAATATGGAAGCTGATAGTGCATATGAATGCCAATAATCCCGCACGATTTCGTACCGTACTGGATGAAACCGAGCACCTTCTAAAAACCTCAGCAGAGTCAACCCGCAAGGTACAGATTGAAATACTGATTAATGGCCAGGGAGTCAGAATGCTGGAAGACAAGGACACGCCTTATGCCAAAAAAATACTGGCGATGGAGTCCCATTACAAAAATATCCGGTTTCTTGCCTGTCAGATTGCATTAGATCGGCATAGGGATCGGGATGGATTCGATCTTGAGCTACTACCGGGTGTCAAGGTGGTTTCCTCGGCTGTGAGAGAAGCCAAAGCCCGTCAGCGTGAAGGCTGGACCTACTTGCAAATTTGAGCATAAACAACCCCGCCGCAAGCGGACGGGGTATTAAACTGTACCCTGCTGATGGG
>ENA-ORDP01001034-ORDP01001034.1-marine-sediment-metagenome-genome-assembly--contig:-NODE-1034-length-16177-cov-28.361556_pt1 | contig 16177 bp, 12 predicted proteins | sample MGYA00248627_ERZ508539 | MGnify/ENA primary metagenome ERZ508539 (study PRJEB26208, sample SAMN05571518) | marine sediment metagenome | biome: deep sea; feature: Hydrothermal vent; material...
CTCAATAACATCACGAAACACTTCTTCCATATCTGGTGTAGCCAATGCCCCGAACGGTGAGGCCACCCAGTTTTCACTTCTAAACCCAGCGTGTTTTTCAGCCTCTTCACGCAGTGCATTTAACAGCGCCTGTTTTTGCTCTACCGAAAATGACGTTACATCGCCATATAAGACAACGCCGTGTGGATCGCGCGTGACGATAATATCACGATCCTTCGCACACACCGTCACAAACCATGCAAACAGACCGCGCAAGGGTGTTACAACACCACCATCTGCCGCTGTCATTAATGACATCACCCTGCCTGTTGGAAAACCCTTTTTTTCAACAAGTTCTGCTAAATATTCACCCGCCAGAAATTCTGCGACACTGCGATGGATCGGCTCTCTTTGTTCATCGGATTTCCCTTTCCTGAATAAATTGGTTTTGAATGACACTCCAAGCTGGCTGATATCACCATCAAACACTTTCCGGAAAAATGGGTGCTGCTCATCTTCGCCGCCCAGCGATAGAGAGTAACCCTCCGCCCCACTGATTAACTGGTGCGCGAATAACATACCTGCTGCATGGAGTATTTTATCTACCGACTCATATTTTTGCTTGCTGGCTTGCTGATGCTCTCGGTTATGTTCCAACACCATCTCACGACAAGCCAGAGCAAAGGCCTGCTCACGGGTATCAGGCCATTCCCCACCAGACACTGCTTTGACCATGAGAATCAGGATCTGGGGGTTACCCAGGAGGGCCATAAAGCCCTGGCGGTCAGCCCAGTCAAGAAATTTCTGCACATCGGTTGATGGCGATTCATTCCGAACTATTTCTCGAATATCTTTTCCATCGAGCGGTTCCAGATACAGGCTCGCAATTACACCCTCCGGCGCCACTTTCCCCAGATCCTCTCTGTCTCCTGAGCCCAGCCAGTCCGCTTCCCGACAGGAGATTCTGAAAGAAGGACAACCAAGCTTTTTTAACTGTTTACGCACCGCATCCAGCGGTACAAGCCCATTAACTGATCCAGCTCGAACTTCATCCAACCCATCGATAAAAAGTGTTTTATTCGCCCATGAATCGTCAACATCAAAAGCGATAAATTCTCTTGCTTTGATATACAAACAGCCTGGTTGTTGCTGCGCTTCTTTTTCAAAGCATGCTGTCTTCCCGGCCCCTGGATCCCCGAGAAGCACATAAGCCCCTCTATCCCTGAACTCTGATAATGCCCTTCCATCCATGGGTTGCTGAAGACCATCAGCCATATTTTGGCCGTACACTACCTCTTTACAGGTTCTCGGCGCGTAAAATTGACTCTTATTGCTCATCACTCAAGCCAGTGTGTTGCCGGGTAACTCAGAAACTCTTGCAAGGAAACGCCATCAGCACCTATTAGTAACGTCCTGGCATTGCTGTATTCACCAAGAAAGCTTTCAAACCCCTTAATCGTGCCACGGGTTTTACCACTCTTGACCTCAATTGCTAAAAGTCTATTCCCGTCATGGAGTACAAAATCAACTTCAACGCCACCCTCTCGCCAATAGCGCACATGACAGTTCGGTTGTGCGGTATTCATTAAATGTGCGCCTACTGTCGATTCGACCAAGCGCCCCCAGAAGGTGCGGTCTGCCCTGGCCTGATCAAATGAGTATCCGGAAAAGCATGACATTAATGCCGTATTCATCACATTCAGCTTTGGCCTGGAAGCGCGGCGACGTCTTTTATTTGCCGAATAGGCTTGCAGCCCGGTGACTAAACCCGCCTTGGAGAGCAAATCAACATAATGGGCCAATGTTGTTGTATTGCCCGCATCATTCAACTGACCAAGCATTTTCGTATAAGCAAAAATCTGACCCGAATATTCACAACCTAATTCAAAAGCACTTTTTAACAGAGCAGGCTTATTGACCCGGGTCATCATCAGGATATCTTTATCGATATTTGGCGCTATCAGGCCATAGCGAATGTAATCCAGCCACCGAGGTTCATCTCTGATTAAAGAGGCCCCTCCCGGATAACCGCCGTAGTAGATATATTCTTCGAGATCGAAATCAAAGGCCTCATTCATTTCAAGATAAGACCAGTGCATATTGGTGAGTAATTCATATCGGCCAAGAAGACTTTCTGACAGACCTTGCTGCATAAGCAATGGAGAGGAGCCCAACAGGACTACGTGAAGGTTGGTATTATTTGCACGGTCTTCGTCCCACAACCCCTTCACTGCGTCCGACCATTGGGGGATTTTCTGGATTTCATCCAGAACCAGCACACAACCCTGCTCCAGGAACTCCTCGCCATTGGCAAGAGCGCGTGCCTTTTCCCATTGGTAGACCAGCCATTTGACATCCGGCTTGTCAGGGGCGGTCGTTATTTCCTCTGCCCCAACCGTATTCGCAACAAACTTGCCAGGACTATCTGGTTTATCTACTGCACAGAAATAAACAGCCTTTTCAGTGCTGTCGTACACCTCAGCACAAACTTGTTTCACCAATACCGTTTTCCCGGTCTGTCGTGGACCTCCAACAATCTGTATAAATCTGGGTGATTCATACAATCGCTGTTTTAACTGATTTGCCAAGTTTCTTTTGAATGGATGCATATCGGTACATTACGTTATTGAGTAAAATTACTCAATAACGTAATGTACCGATAAGTTGCACCTAAAATTATATTGGAATAATTTTATCTTTATGTATTATATAGTTTTTTAGATCTCAAAAAAAGGTGGGGGAATCATCTATCGGACACCCCTCAATCAAATGCAGGTAATCTGCTACCGAGTCAACGACAAACCGGGTAAATGTTCGGACCCTGGCAATATTGCGCAGATCGCTGTGAGTCAGGATCCACACATCGTACTTCGACTCAGCCTTCCCCGGGGGTACGCGTTGGAGTGAAGGTTCCGGGTCGCCGAGAATGCACGGGATCATTGCCAGCCCCATTCCTGCCTTGGCCGCCTCCATTTGTATCATGGATTCATTGAGCTGATGCCACACTCTTGCGGCGGGGTAGTCACTATCCAGAACCCACTGAGGTCTAGCGATACCCTCGTCCCAACCGATCCAGCTAATGGATTCAGTGTCCGACAGGTCGTGGCTGGCTAAATAGTCTTGAGAGGCGTACACCGCAGTTGAATAGCGCGCAATCTTCCTTCCAACCAATTGTTGTGGCGGTTCATTGGTGATACGTATAGCGACATCTGCTTCACGTTTTGCCAGGTCAAGGGTCTCGTATGACGTCACGATTTCAAGTTCAATACCCGGGTAACGAGTGGCGAAATCGCTAAACATGGGCATTAACCAGTTGCTAACCAACATGCCTGGCACGGTGACACGCAATGCACCTCTTAACTCCGTATCTCTGCCCGCAATCCGACGGTCAATACCAGATACTTCGTCCTCGATGCGACGCACAGACTGCAGCATATCTTCGCCGGCACCCGTTAATACGTAGCCTGTGGCAAGTCGGTCAAATAATCGTACGCCGAGCGTCTTCTCAAAGCGGTTGATGCGACGAGATACTGTTGAGTGATTGATTTCAAGCGACTTTGCCGCTGCCCGGATCGAACCAAACTCGGCAACAGCCAGAAAATAGCGAAGGTTATCCCAGTCCATGCGGTGCGAATATGCACCAACCATTGGCATTCTTCAAGACTTCCGGTCGTAAAGTGCACCACCTATAGTCTGCCTCACACTGTTACCCGGGACTTGAAAACGATATGCGGGAAGTGAAATCGCGCTGGTTTTCAGTGGTCTTTAATTGGCAGGAGATATAACTTGAAAAATACAGCTTTAGAAAAAATACAGCCATACGATAAGGCTACCAGTGAATTTTGCTCTGCAGTCCTATCAGGCTTAAGGCGCACGCCGCGTGCAATTCCACCAAAGTACTTCTACGATGAGACAGGCTCGCACCTGTTCGATGCGATATGCAATTCACCAGAGTACTACCCGACCCGGACAGAGCTACAGATTCTGGGTTCAATTGCACCTGAGATTGCGGAAATTACCGGCCCCGGAGCCGTCATCATTGAACCAGGGTGCGGTAGCGCCGAGAAGGTTCGCATCCTGCTGGATCGGTTATCCCCCAGCGCCTACGTTGGCATGGATATTTCTGGAAAATATCTGAAAGGTGTTATCAATAAGTTATCCAAAGCATATCCCACCCTGACTGTTAAGGGTTTATGTAGCGATTTCATCCGTCCTGTCAATATCCTGGATATTCCCCTCGGAGACCGCCTTATCTTTTTTCCAGGCTCGACTATCGGCAATTTCGAGCCAACCGATGCCGTGAACTTTCTGAAGCAAATGGCAAGACTGGCACGATCAGGCGGTCGACTTCTCATTGGGGTCGATTTAAAAAAGGATCCTGCTGTTCTGAATGCTGCATACAATGATTCTGAAGGGTTCACTGCCGCGTTCAACATGAATTTGCTGGCGCGAATGAATAACGAGCTGGATGCCAATTTCCGGATAAGCCAGTTTAAACACTCCGCCTTTTACAACGAACAATCAGGCCGTGTTGAAATGCATCTGGTTAGCCAGTCCGAACAGGTTGTTCAGATCGATAATACACACTTCGGCTTCTCAAGAAACGACACCATCCATACGGAGAACTCCTACAAATACTCCATCAAGGAATTTCAGACTCTGGCTCGCCTGGGGGATTTCGAACCGGATAAGGTATGGACTGATCCTGATGATTTGTTCAGCCTGCATTTACTCAACGTAGCATGAGTCACTAAGTGAACAGTGTCCCTTCTATCCATTGTTAAGTGATTAAGTGAGCAGTGTCCCCTCCACTTCATTTCATCGCCAGGCTTTTAAGCATGCCATCAATACCGTGGGCACTGATCTCCTGTGCAAAGCTGGCGCGATAATTAATGATCAGGCTTATGCCCTCGATCTTTACGTCATAGATCTTCCAGGCGTTATTGATCTGCCTCAGACTGTAGTCAACGGCCAACGGTGCTTTACCACGTTCGGTGACACGGGTGCGTACTGTCGCACGGCGCTTGTCGGCTGACAGCTTTGATGGCAGGTATTCGATTTCCTGGTGGGCATACCCGACCAATGCGGTAGAGTAAACTTTCACCAGCAGTCTCCCGAACTCGTGGACAAACAGTGAACGTTGTTGCTGTGTGGCCTGCCGCCAGTTTTTGCCCAGGGCAAGACGTGACAGGGTTACAAAATCGATATGGGGCGCTATATGCCGGTGAATAACAAGAATGAGTTTTTGCGGGTCGTGGCGGATCCCGGGGGTCACATCCAGCTCCGTTAGCACCGCGTCGGTTGCACTTCTTATTACGTCGACAGGCCGCTCGTCACCGGCCAGCGCGGTGATCGGCCAAAGGAGCGCCGCAAGCACATAGGTGGATATTACCTTCACTGTCTTCTCCCGTTGTCAGCAACGCCGGATATACTAGTAGACCGGTCAGTTTAATAAAAATTCCAAAAAAATTACCCTTCGCCAGGCAAAACAATCAGTTTCAGTATCGCGGGTCCGAGCTGTTTCACGATGTCGGGATCATTGTGTGTTTTCGCCATCAGGCTAAGGCCTTCCAGGTAGGCCACCATGGCACAGGCAGTGGCCCGGCTATCCAGTTCGGGCAGGTCGCCGGCGGCTGCAGCCTCTTCAAGCACATCCCTGATGGGCACCTCTAGATCCCTGAATACGCGCTTCACCCGCTCGCGAATAACCTCGTCCCGGGTGCTCATTTCACCGGCAAGATTTCCGAACGGACACCCGGATACATGGCCGGTTTTAGCTTTCGCCTCTGAGTGAAGACGATACTGCATATCCAGCAAGCGCAGGATTCTTTGCACAGGCGGGATGTCCCGCACGAATACGTCGTTCAACAGCATGTCCCGAAACTGTATCCAGGATTCATCCAGCATGGCTACCGTGAGGTCTCTTTTAGAAGGAAAAAAATGGTAAAAGCTGCCCTTTTTGACCCCCGCCTCCCGGCAAATTTCCTGCACACCGACATCCTCGTAACTGCGCGCGTAGAACAGTTCCCGGGCGGTATCCAGCAGGCGTTGCTTGGTGTCGCGTACCTGTGTCATACGCGAACTATAGTTGACCGGTCGGTCTAGGTCAAGCTCAAAAACTACCCCGCAGCACGCTGTCGGGGTATCAGGTTGTGGAGCGCCGGCCTTCGGCGCGATTGTTGCGGCCAGCTGTCGCGGTCAGGAGACCGCTCCTACAGGTTTCGCCGTAGTCGGCGAGGAATTGAACCCAAAAGGGATTAACCCGGGCGTTCCCGTCAGGGCTTCAGATGCTCGCAGTTCTTCCTGGTACAATCGCCGTAGATAATCAGCGAATGATCGCGAATTTTAAAGCCGGCCTTTTTAGCGACTTTTTCCTGGCAGCGTTCGATGGTCTCTTCGACAAACTCGACCACCATGCCGCACTGGTTACAGACGATATGGTCGTGGTGATGACCCTCATTTAATTCGAACACCGAGTGCCCGCCTTCGAAGTGATGGCGGGTCACCAGGTCGGCTGCTTCGAACTGGGTAAGCACGCGATAAACCGTCGCCAGCCCGATTTCCTCTTCGGCTCCCAGCAGAACCTTATAGACATCCTCCGCACTCATGTGCCGGGTTTCGCTGGATTCAAGAATTTCCAGGATCTTCATCCTCGGCAGCGTGACCTTCAGGCCCAGTTTACGTAATTCGCCGGATTCCATTGTTTTACTTCCCGTTTAGCTGCCGTTTCAGTTATTATCCTGCCCGTTCACAGGGCAATCGAATGTACCTCTTGATGCGAAAGCTTCTCATCCTTATTACCATAAATGCAAGTATTTTCCTCACTGCCTGCGCAGAGGATCCAATCATCAACCGGCTACCTTTTGTGTACCGGATCGATGTCCAGCAGGGCAACGTCATCACCCAGGACATGGTCAACCAGTTGCGCATCGGCATGAACAAGCGACAGGCGCAGTTTGTACTGGGTGCACCGATGCTGAATGATCCGTTCCACGCAGATCGCTGGGATTATTTCTACGAGTACCAGCCGGGAAGTAACGGGAAAAGTCCAGCTACGCGCCAACGTGTCAGCCTGATATTTGAAGATGACCGGCTGACAGATATAACCGGAACCATGCTCCCGAATCCCAAACCCGGTGCGCTTCCACCCAGTCGCCAGGTCACCGTTGTTGTGCCACCGCAGGAACTCGAAAGTGTCGGCATACTGACCCTCATGTGGCGCTGGTTTGGATTTGGTGCCAGCCATGACAGCTAGTCCCGCGCTCAGATAACCCGGTCCACGCCATGGTCGGTGTGCCAGGCAGCACAATCGCGTTATCACGGACAATAATGACAATGAACCACGCAAAACAAACCATCCTTGTCGTTGACGATACACCCGAAAATATTGATGTCCTGAGCGGCGTGCTGCGACCGGGCTACAGGGTCAAGGCTGCGCTCAACGGGGAACGTGCACTCAAGATCGCGGCAGACGAGCCACGGCCGGATATTATCCTGCTGGATATCATGATGCCCGGCATGGACGGCTACGAAGTCTGTGAAAAACTCAAGGCTGATCCGGCCACCGCAAAAATTCCCGTCATCTTTATCACTGCCAAAACAGAGGTGGCCGATGAACAGCGTGGCTTTGAACTCGGTGCCGTAGACTACATCACCAAACCCATCAGCCCGCCGCTGGTACAGGCGCGCGTACGCACCCAGCTGGCCCTGTATGACCAGAACCGGGAGCTGGAGCGAAAAGTCCGCGAACGCACTGAAGAGTTGATCGAAACACGCATGGAGATCATCCGCCGCCTGGGTCGCGCTGCAGAATACAAGGATAACGAAACCGGCCTGCACGTTATTCGCATGAGCCACTACTCGCGTCTGATCGCCGAAGCATTGAACGGGGACGATGAGTGGGTAGACCTGGTATTCAGTGCAGCGCCGATGCACGACATCGGCAAGATCGGTATTCCGGGCTTCTGCAACGCTATCTGATTCTGCTGACAAACCTCTGTGGCCTGGCGTCACTGCTGCTTGGCGGTGTAGTGCTGCTGGGTTGGTACACACACAACACGTCCCTGATACAGGTCAACCCGGCCTTCGTCGCCATGCAGTACAACACCGCCCTCGGTTTTATGCTGAGTGGTGCCGGCCTGCTGGCGCTGGCCTGGAGAAGGCTGCGCGCTACACAGGTGTTCAGCGCTATTGTGCTGCTGATCGGCGTACTAACGCTGGTTGAATATATTTTCGGCGTCGATCTGCGCATCGATCAACTGTTCATGCGGCACTATATAGATGTCGGGGCATCCAACCCCGGACGTATGGCACCCAATACGGCATTGTGTTTCAGCCTCTCGGGTACAGCACTGTTGATCGGCGCTTTCTCGAAGCTCGGTGTGCGCAGTCTGGCCTGGGTTGCTACCCTGGGAGCCACGATCATCGGGCTCGGTATCGCTGCCTTTACCGGCTACTTTATCGGCGTGGAAAGTGCTTACGGCTGGGGACACCTGACCCGAATGGCGATCCACACCGCAGCGGGTTTTGTGGTGCTGGGCGGCGGCTTTATCTCGCTGGGACTCGCATTCGATCGCAAACAGCGGTCGAGCGAAAGACCGCCCGGCTGGCTACCGATACCGGTTGTTATTACCGGCATGACCTTCACCTTTGCCATGTGGCAGGCACTGCGAGCCAACGAACATCAACTGGTTGAAGATATGGGGTCGGCTGCGCAGAACTTTGCCGATGAAGGCTTCCTGCTGTTCGGTACTCTGGTCACACTGGCGCTGGCCTACCGGATCCGTGTCAGCAGTACACAGGATAAAGCGGAACATCACGCCATGTACGCACCCTGGGTGGTCATTGCACTGGGTGTCTTGCTGTCGTGCTCACTGTTCAGCCTGCTGCACGAAAACCACAAGGTCTCGGTACAAAGCGCTTTCGAATTCGCGGTTGCAAATCATAGTGATGCCATCCAGTTTGGCGTAGACAATTATCTCGAGTCCCTGTATCACATTCGCTCCGGTTTTAACGCCTCTTCTTTTGTCGACCGGGAAGAATTTCGTCTTCTGGTCGAACGAGACTTGCAACACTTTGCCGGCCTGACAGCCCTGGAATGGTTGCCACTGGTCAACGGTGATGAACGTCAACGCGTAGAGGCAACCGCGCGGGAACAATTGGGCAGCGCGTTTTTGTTCGCCGACAAGGACAGCCAGGGGGGTATGCAGCCCGCGTCTGAACGGGATCGCTATTTTCCGGTCCTGTACGCGGAGCCGCTTGAACTGAACCGGCCGATACTCGGCTATGATCCTGGCGGCAATCCTGATCGCCTGAATGTACTGCTGCGTGCTGCACGGGAAAACCGACCCATTGCCTCCGGCCGCTTCATTCTGATCCAGTCCGGACAGGATATTTACGGTACAGCAGTCGCATTGCCGATTTACAGGCAGGCGGCACGGCTGGAAACCGAACAACAGCGCATGGCGGCTTTGCAGGGTTTTGCCGTCGCAGTTTTTGAAATTGGTCCGATGATAGAAACAATACTGCAACGCTACACCAGCCCGGCCGGGCTCGAGCTGATATTCGAGGACGCCAGGGCGGCCGGCAATAAAAAGTTCCTGTATCGCCACCTGACTCATACCGGCACCAGGCAGGACGAACACCCCGTGGCCGGTGCAGAGGAAAACTTCCGGCAGCTGGTCAGCGAAATCAACTTCGCCAACCGGCCGTGGATAATCACTGCATACGCAGCCGATCCCGGAATCTATCCAACCTGGAACCCTGGCAGTCTATGGGTACCGCTGGGTGCATTGGTGTTATCTCTCACTCTGGCATTCTACCTGCGGCGCGCGGCCCTGCGCGAGCGGGAACGCACGCACATGCTGACCTACCAGACCGCACTGCTGAATGCCATTCCAAATCCTATTTTCGTCAAAGACGTGAATACTGTGTTCACCGCTTGTAACACGGCCTACGAACAGGCGTTTGGCATCAGCCGGGCAGACTTTGTCGGCAAGACAGTGCTCGAACTGGACGGTATTCCAGCACCGGATCGGCAAGACTTTCAGCAGGCGGATATCAAACTGATCCGCGAGGGCGGATATCGCCAGGAGGAACGCACCTTGCCGTATGCCGATGGCACTGAACACGACTTGATGTACTGGCGTACAACGTTTGACATAGAAAAGGGAAAACCCGGGGGCATGATCGGTGGCCTGGTGGATGTTACCGAGCTGAAAACCCTGCAGGCGAAGCTGAAACAGGCCACGGAAATCGCGGAAAGCGCAAGTCGAGCCAAAAGTGATTTCCTGGCTAACATGAGCCACGAAATCCGCACCCCCATGAATGCCGTCATCGGTCTGTCCCACCTTGCCCTGAATACCGACCTGGATAACCGGCAGCGCGATTACCTGAACAAGATCTCGGGTTCGGCCAAGGCACTGCTCGGTATCATCAACGACATTCTCGACTTCTCGAAAATTGAGGCCGGCAAGCTGGATGTGGAAGTGGTCCCGTTTGACCTGCATAGCGAGGTACTGGAAAACCTGGCTAACATTATCAGCCTGAAGGCCGGGGAAAAAGGTACTGAGCTGATTTTCGACTTCGATAGCGACCTGCCTTTCGCGCTGGTCGGGGACCCACTGCGCCTCGGACAGGTACTGATCAATCTCATGAACAATGCGGTGAAATTTACCGATGGCGGAGATATCACTCTGAGTATCCGCGTACTTGAGTCGGACGATAGTGGCATCCTGCTACGCTTTGCGGTAAGCGATACCGGCATCGGCATGGATGAAGAACAACAGTCAAGGCTGTTCCGGTCCTTTTCACAAGCCGACACATCAACCACCCGCAAGTTTGGCGGTACCGGCCTGGGCCTGACCATATCCAAACGACTGGTGGAAATGATGGGCGGAGAAATCGGCGTTGAGTCCGAAGCCGGCAAAGGCTCTACCTTCTGGTTTACTTCACGCCTGGGACGCACAGACCCGTCCCGGTTAAAGACGGCAGCCAATATCAACGCCGAAGTCGGAAAACTCAAAGTGCTGGTTGTTGATGACAACCCGACGGCGCGCGTCATTCTCCGCCGCTATCTGGAAACATTCGACTTTTCTGTCGAAGAAACAGGCACCGGGACAGAGGCCATTCGCATGCTTGAGTCCGCTGACCCACCGTTTGACCTGGTGCTGTCAGACTGGAAAATGCCGGAGATGGATGGTATCGAGGTGGCACGGCAGATTGGTAGTAATGACAAGATCGGCAAGACACCCGCAGTGCTCATGGTGACCGCGTTCGACCGGGAAGCATTACTGCGGAACAAGGGTGATGCCCCCATCAAGGGGGTGTTGGTAAAACCGGTGTCCCCCTCCACGCTACTGGATGGCATCCTGGAAGCCTTCGGCAAAGGTGCCGCCAGACGTCACCACGGTGGAGCGGCACAGCTTCCGGCACACGTCGTCGGTGCACGTATCCTGCTGGTCGAGGACAATGAAATTAACCAACAGGTTGCACAGGAAATTCTCGAGGGTGCCGGCGCGCATATCACCATTGCCAACAATGGTAAGGAGGGTGTCGATACCCTGCTGGCGCAGCCTGATTACTTTGATGTCGTATTGATGGATATCCAGATGCCGGTCATGGATGGACATCAGGCGACGCGCGAAATTCGTGAAGATCCGCGTTTCAAAAAATTACCTGTGCTAGCCATGACCGCCAACGCCATGGTCAGTGACCAGGAAGAAGCCAGAGCCTCGGGCATGGATGACCACATTGCCAAGCCGATCGATGTGAAGGAAGAGTTGCAGGAAGCCGCCAGGCAACTGGAAGATGCGATAAAAAACGATGTGGGAGATATTGAAGCGCGGGTCGTGCTGTTACGTGACTCACTTTCACAGGTACTGGCTTCTCTCGACAAGCTGCACACCGGCGCACAACCGGCGGGTAACACAAAAGCAAACGAGTCCTTTGATCACGACACACTGAAACGCCTGCTGGGCAACCTGAAAGAACTGCTGGAAGATGACGACGCCGATGCGGTCAGCGTTCTGGATGAGATCAATGAACGGATACCGGGGGCTTACCGTAAATTCAACCTGGCCGGCCTTGAAAAACTGGTCGGCCAATATGATTTTGAAGAAGCGTTGACGGTTCTCGATGAAATCGAACAGGCCATCGGGTAGCGAGCCGGTGTTTCTGTATCGTCATGGCACGCCATCCCGTTGTCTCGAACCGCCAGACCCTTCACTGTGTTGTATGTCTCCACCTGTAACCATCACGGGTCAACAGTTTACCGGCCTCCTCCGGTCCCCAGCTGTACGCCGGGTAATTCGGAAAACCGCGTGGCGGCAGAGCTTTCCAGACATCGAGAATCGGTTGTACCAGTTCCCAGCACACCTCGATATAGTCAGCGCGTTTGAACAGCGTCGCATCTCCACGAAGACAATCGTAGATCAGCGTCTCGTAACCGCTGGCGGTAGTGGATTCATCAAAATAGTCTTCATAGTCGAAGTCCATACACACCCGTGACACGTTGAACGCAGTGCCGGGTACCTTGGCATTGAATTCCATGCTGATCCCCTCGTCAGGCTGTATACGCAGCACCAGCTGGTTGGGACTGATATCCTTGCGCCGATCCAGCGCATCACGAAACATCATATTAGGCGCATGCTTGTACTGGATAACAACTTCTGAATAGCGTCCGGGCATCCGCTTGCCGGTACGCAGGAAAAAAGGCACTCCGGCCCAGCGCCAGGAATCGATCATCAGCTTCAGGGCGACAAACGTTTCCGTGCGCGAATCATCAGCGATACCCGGCTCATCGATATAAGCGGGCACAGAATCACCATTGCCGGATACACCCTTCCCATACTGACCACGCACCGTATCGCTTAACACGCGCTCGGAATCAAAAGGCTGAATCGCCCTGAGCACTTTGATCTGTTCATCGCGAATAGCATCGGCTTCGAAGGAATTGGGCGGTTCCATGGCGACCACCGACAATACCGCCAGCAGATGATTGACGACCATATCACGCAGCGCACCTGCCTCCTCATAATAACTGGCACGATCTCCGATGCCCAGCGACTCGGCTACGGTAATCTGCACATTATTGATGTAACGGTGATTCCAGATCGGCTCGACCGTACCATTGCCAAAACGGTAGGCCATGATGTTCTGCACGGTCTCCTTGCCCAGGTAGTGATCGATGCGATAAATCTGATGCTCATCGAAACTCTGGTGCAGGGTCATATTCAACCCTCTGGCCGAGTCCAGATCCCGGCCAAAGGGTTTTTCAACAATAATGCGTCGCCAGCAATCGTCGCGCTCTTCCGCCAGCCCGACCTTGCCCAGCTCGCTGGCGATCACGCCAATAAAGCTGGGGGGTGTCGCCAGATAAAAAAGATAACTGCCCGGTGTGCCCTGCTCCTTATCCACCTCAAGCAGAAATTTCTTCAGGCGCTTATAACACTCCGCATCGCGAAAATCGCCCGGCATGTAGTAGGCTTTACCAATATGAGCATCCCAGAATGCCTGGTCAAACCCTTCACCAACAAAGGAGCTGATCTCCTGGCTCAGGGTTTGCCGATACGTCTCGCTGTCCATCTCTACGCGGTCAATACCCACCATGGCAATTTGTGAAGGCAGCAGTTTCTGTGACGACAGGTTGAGAAGCGCAGGAATCAGCTTGCGCTTGGTCAGGTCTCCCGCAGCGCCGAATATGACGATGACGGCCGGTGGCGCTGCCAGGGATTGCTCTGCCTGATTCATGATTGCCTACTCCGTTTTTTCCTCGGTTTTCCCGGTCGGGTATCCATTGGAGAATAGTACAGGATTCACACCACCAGAGTCAGCCTTGTCCGACACCGGCGCTAATTCATGCATGACGCGCTATACTTTAAGTGTCATGGGGAATACATCAAAAATAGAGGTGAACCAGGACATTGTTCACCAACTGGAGGCCCGTCTCGGGCGTTTATACGCGCGGCAACGGCTTGGCATTGAGGATGACATCGACACCCGCATCTTTGGACAGGGGATTAATTTTCTTCACATCGAAAACTGGTATTCACTGCAAACCGTCATCCGCAATACGCTCAAGCTGACAGGGCTGTACCGGCGAGGACACAGGAACACCACCCGCATCCAGGTACGGCACAACCGTGTCAGTTTGCCGGGGCTGCCACCCGGGTTCGACGGCTTCACTCTGCTGCACCTCAGTGATCTGCATGTGGATATGAATCCCGGTGCCATGCACCGGCTTATCGAGCTGTTGCATGAAATCGATTATGACGTGTGCGTCCTGACCGGCGACTACCGGGGCGAGACATTTGGGCCGATTGAAGAAACCCTTGAGGGCATGACGAGAGTACGTACCCATCTGAAGGGACCTGTCTACGGTGTGCTGGGGAATCACGATACTATACGTATGCTGCCCGGACTGGAAGATATGGGTATCCGCATGCTGATCAACGAATCCGTGACCATTCAACATAACAATGCTCACATCAACCTTGTCGGTATCGATGATGCCCATTATTTCCGTGTCGACAATATCGAGAAGGCTGCCTCCGAGATAAATTTTGATGAGTTCACGATCCTGTTGTCACACACGCCGGAGATCTATCGCCAGGCTGCACATGCCGATTTCGACCTGCTGCTGGCCGGGCACACCCACGGTGGCCAGATCTGCCTGCCCGGCGGTATCCCGATCACCCTCGAATCGGTTCTGCCCAGACATATGGGTTCCGGTGCCTGGAAATACCACGGCATGCACGGCTACACCTCGGTCGGCGTCGGATCGTCCGTGGTCGAGGTACGGTTTAACTGCCCACCCGAAATCACGCTGCACCACCTTCACCCGGTGGTTGAGCGTCAAAAAACCGGTATCCATCGAAAAAACACGTGAATTCATGCTACAATTCTAACCCCGTTTTCAATCACCCGGCCATGAGGGCTCAAACCGCCGTGTTACGTATTGCGGTAATGAACACCAAAGGCGGTTGTGGCAAGACTACGATCGCCACCAACCTTGCCAGCTACTGTGCATCGCAGGGCTACGCCACGGCGTTGCTGGATTACGACAGGCAGGCATCTTCCACGCGCTGGCTCAAGGCGCGCAACGGTGGGCGCGCCTTTATCCACGGGATTGCTGCTTTTGAGAAACCGCGCGGGGGGAGCACACGCGCCTGGCAGATGCAGATTCCCATCGGCACGCGCTACGTCATTACCGATACACCGGCAGGCTATTCAGAGTTCGATATCGAAGACCGTGTGGCCGAAGCCGATGTGATCCTTATTCCGGTTCTGCCCTCTGCAATTGATATGTGTTCCACAGCTGATTTCATTCATGACCTGCAGCTGATCTGCAAGGCTCGGACGCTTAACAAACGCCTGGCGATTGTTGCCAATCGGACACGCGCCCATACCAGGGCGGCCGATAATCTGGAGCACTTTTTACACGGTCTGGACATTCCTGTCATCGCCCGCATCCGTGACACCCAGCACTACGTCAGCGCCGTCGAGCAGGGCGCCGGAGTACATGAACTTCAGGAATATGATGCACAAAGGAATATGGCCACATGGCAGGAGCTGCTTGACTGGCTTGATGAAGCACAGGCGACCCCCAGGACAACGAAAGTCACTGACAACCCGATGTGGTTTTCCCGATCCGCTCCGCAATCTGCTGACTGAGTGCCGCCACGGCACGACTCATGGCACTGACAAATTCCTGGTAACCCGGACCTGCGGGGCTTTCATCAAAGCTAAAACGCTGTGCGGCGAACTCACATCCTTTAGCGCCGTCCAGCAGTCGCCAGACACCTTCAAGTTTGGCAGCACTTCCAACATCTCCATCAAAGCGAAAGACCTGAATCGTGACCTGGAAATCCGGGGTGTCTCTGCTCGACCAGGGATAAGGCAGGATACTGTCAGTATTCAAGCGACTCATCAGATCCTGCGCCAGTACCCGGCTCAGGTCGCGGTTCAGGTCACCACCCCAGCGATCAAATTCCGCCAGCTCGAGCCTGTTGGATTGGGGGCGCGTTACGATTTGCGGGCGATCAAAAATGTCGGGTATGGTGATTGGCCCCAGCCCCACGCTAAGGGGTCCGGCCGGTGTCGCACGGCTACTGACCGGTGTTCCTGGCTCTGCATTCAGAACGTAGAACTCGGCGGGCCGTGAAGCACCGCCGATGCTGCAACCCGTTTGAACCAGTAG
>ENA-ORDP01001035-ORDP01001035.1-marine-sediment-metagenome-genome-assembly--contig:-NODE-1035-length-16175-cov-3.168238_pt1 | contig 16175 bp, 17 predicted proteins | sample MGYA00248627_ERZ508539 | MGnify/ENA primary metagenome ERZ508539 (study PRJEB26208, sample SAMN05571518) | marine sediment metagenome | biome: deep sea; feature: Hydrothermal vent; material...
GGAGCATACGATGAAAACCGGTGGGGAAGTATGAGAAATTACCCCTCGGGGGAACTGGCGGATGGGGTGGGATTCGAACCCACGATACAGTTTCCCGTATACTGATTTAGCAAACCAGCGCCTTCAGCCACTCGGCCACCCATCCTCGCGGGCGGCGCAGGTTAAAGCGCCGCCGGTCGTGATTTCTACAAACCGTCCGGTTGGCTGTCAATCAGCGTCGCCGGCAACGTCGCCGGCAGCGTCGCTGGGCTCGGCGATATTGTAGGAGACGATGGCTCCGGTCAGGCGCTTCAAGCCGGCCGCCGTGGTGGCGAAGAGGCAACGGCGGTGCCCGGCGTAGGCGTAAAGGGTCTCGAAGCGCTTGAGGCTTCTATCGATGACCATGGGCAGCTTCTTTGATATGGCGACCGGCGAGATGCAGGAGCCGCGAAAACCCGTGGCCTTGCGCGTCTCGTCTTCGCTTGCCTCCTCAACCTCGCCCTTCAGACTCAAGACGCGGGGAAGATTTTCCATCAAACAGTCCTGATCGCCGGCAAGCATCGCCACCACGTATTGCCCGCCGATCTTGAAAACCCGCCCAACGGCAATAGAGCCGGTCGCCACGCCAAGGGCCTTCGCCGCGTCAGCCACCGTGCGCGCCGATTTATCGAGCTCGATGATCCCATCATCATGATTAGCGGCGGCGAGGGCCTTCTGGACCCGGATTACCGATTTTTCCTGCAACAAGGCCATGTCTAAACTCCACGGGACGCCGCTTATTGAACGGCGTCCCGCCTAAAGCATGCTTCAAACGCGCCTTAACGTTTGAAAGAAATGATAACCCGCCTGGGGGCCGCGAGGGGCGTCAAACACCTGATCCAGAACACTAAGCTAAGCCGGTCCTTTTAATTAATTTTTTTAGGCTCCGGCTCCGCTTTATAATTATTGGATTTGAAGTCCCGTTCAAGCTCCTTGAACGAACTCATCAACTTTTTGAAATAAGCAAAGAGGCGCTCAAGCATGGCCATCTCCTCATCCTGCTTCTCGGAGCGCTCTTTTTTTTGTTCCTTTTTTAATTCCTCCAAGCTGGTCTTGGGGCGGACCACGGCGGTGTCCGACGAGGCGCACGTCATGGCGTCGCCGGTGAAGCGGCAGGCGGAGATTTCCCCGGTTTTCTTGTTGAGCCGCCAGGCGACGTTCTCCGTCGCCTTGATGATTTCAAAAACGCCCTCTTCGGCGAGGGCCCCGGTCTTTGAAAATGAAATAAAAAAAGCCGTTCCCAGGACAACCGCCATGAAAATTCTTGCGCTCATTTGTCTCAACCCCGCTTGGCGCCTTGCGCCTGTAAAAGATGGCGATACGCTATAATACCATTGCCTTTGATTTCAATCATTTCAAAAATATAAAAACCTCATGGTGTGGTTTTTTTTGGGCGGTTTTTTTTCAGGAGAGAGATTTCATGTGTGATACCTTCGTCGCCCTGCCGCCCGCCACGCGCGGCGGCGCCGTGATTTTCGGCAAGAACAGCGACCGCCCCCGCGGCGAGGCGCAACAAACCGTGCGTTTTCCCGCCCTTCGTCATGATCCCGGCGCCACTGTCAGCTGCACCTATATTAAAATCCCCGAAGCCCCCGAGGTTTTCGAAATATTGTTGTCGCGTCCTGATTGGATGTGGGGCGGCGAGATGGGCGCCAATGAACACGGCGTGGTCATCGGCAACGAGGCGGTGTGGACCCGCGAGGAACTGGGACCGCCCGCCTTGCTGGGCATGGACCTGTTGAGACTCGGGCTTGAGCGGGGGAAAAGCGCTCATGAGGCGCTGAAGGCCATCGTCGCCTTGCTGGAGGCGTGCGGCCAGGGCGGTCCTTGCTTAGAGAACGACCCGTCTTTCAGCTATCACAATTCTTTCCTGATCGCCGACGTCAAGGAGGCCTGGGTGCTGGAGACCGCCGGAAAACATTGGGTCGCCGAGAGGATCGCCGCGGGCGCGCGCAACATCTCCAACGGCCTCACCATCCGCAATGGATACGATTTGTCATCAGAGGGAGCGGATATGGACTTCGCCGCCGCATTCTCCCTTGGCCCGGTGGATGTGGATCCCCATTCGCGCCAGGGATGGGGGCGCCGGCTGCTGAAAGAGCGCGAAGGCCAAATAACCCCTTCGGCCATGATGGACATCCTGCGCCATCACGAAAGCGGCATCTGCATGCACGGAGACTTCGCCACAACCGCCGCCATGGTCTCGGAGCTTAAACCGGACGGAAGCGCCGCCCACTGGTTAACCGGCGCCCCGCACCCCTGCCAAAACGAATTCAAGCGGGTTGAGTTTGTTTAGCGTCCTTCAGGCCAAATCGTCCAGGCCGCAATCCAGCGCCTTGGCCAGGGCCTTTAGGGTTTTGACGGACGGTGATTTTTTACCGGCTTCGATCTCGCAAATGTAGGACTTGCTTTTGCCCGCGGCCTTAGCCAAGGCCCGCTGGGTTACGCCGCGATGCTTGCGCCAAACTTTGAGCGCGTTCTCGCCGTCAAGCAAAGCGTTCACTATCTCGGAGGGGAGGGACTCCTCGTCTCGCGTAGAGCGGCACGCCCACGGTCTGGCGGCGGAAGCCGCCGCCAGGAACCTGCCCGAAAGTCTTATTCCCCAGTCTTGAGGTAGATTTTTCCGCCGCCTTCGCGGAATTCCTTAGACATGTTCTCCATGCCCTTTTCGGCCTGTTCGCGCACCTCGCGGCTGATTTTCATGGAGCAGAACTTAGGCCCGCACATGGAGCAGAAGTGGGACATCTTGGCCCCTTCCGCCGGCAGGGTCTGGTCATGGAAGGCCTCGGCGGTGTCCGGGTCCAGCGACAGCTTGAACTGGTCGCGCCAGCGGAACTCGAAGCGCGCCCGGCTCAGGGCGTCGTCGCGCAATTGGGCGCCGGGGTGGCCCTTGGCCAAGTCGGCGGCGTGGGCGGCGATCTTGTAGGTGACGACCCCGGCCTTGACGTCGTCGCGGTCAGGCAAGCCCAGATGCTCCTTGGGCGTCACGTAGCACAGCATGGCGCAGCCGTACCAGCCGATCATGGCGGCGCCGATGGCGCTGGTGATGTGGTCGTAGCCGGGGGCGATGTCGGTGACCAGGGGACCTAAGGTGTAGAACGGCGCATCGTCGCAATACTTTTGCTGAAGCTCCATGTTGACCTTGATCTTGTGCATGGGCACATGGCCGGGGCCTTCGATCAGCACCTGGACGTCAAGCCTATCGGCGGTGCGGCGCAGTTCGCCAAGGGTCTTGAGCTCGGCGAACTGGGCCTCGTCGTTGGCGTCCGCCGCGCACCCCGGGCGCAGGCCGTCGCCCAGCGACAGGGCGATGTCGTAAGCCCGGGCGATGTTACAAATGTCTTCGAAACGCTCGAGCAGGAAGTTCTCCTTGTGGTGGGCCAGGCACCATTTGGCCATGACCGCGCCGCCTCGGCTGACGATGCCGGTGACGCGCTCGGCGGTCAGGGGAATGTGCGACAGTCTCAGCCCGGCGTGAATGGTCCAGTAGTCCACCCCCTGCTCGGCCTGTTCGATCAGGGTGTCCTTGAACAGCTCCCAGGTCAGGTCTTCGGCGATCCCGCTGGTTTTTTCCAGCGCCTGGTAGATGGGCACGGTGCCGATGGGAACCGGCGCGTTGCGCATGATCCATTCGCGGATGTTGTGGATGCCGGCGCCGGTTGAAAGGTCCATCACCGTGTCGGCGCCCCAGCGGATGGCCCACACCATCTTGTCCACCTCTTCGGCAGCGGTTGAGGCGACGGAGGAGTTGCCGATGTTGGCGTTGATCTTGGTCAGGAAGTTTCGGCCCAGGATCATCGGCTCGGCTTCCGGATGATTGATGTTGAGCGGCAGCACGGCGCGGCCATTGGCGATTTCATCGCGCACGAATTCGGGCGTAATTAGTTCGGGAATTTCAGCGTCAAAGGGCTCGCCGCCGCGGGGTCCGGCGCCTTCTTTTGTGCGGCCCTCGTTTTCACGAATAGCGACGAACTCCATTTCCGGCGTGATCGTCCCCGCCCGCGCATAGGCCAATTGGGTGACGGCGGCGCTGTTTTTCGCCCTCAGGATGGGCCTGCCCTGTATGGGGAAAGGCGCGACGCCGTTGTCCTCGTTGTTGTCCTGGTTGTTATCCTCTGGGCGCACGGGGCGTCCCTCGTAGGCCTCCACGTCGCCGCGGCTTTCGATCCACTCTGAGCGGATGGGCGGCAATCCGTTCCTGATGTCGATATGGGCGTCCGAATCCGTATAAGGCCCCGAGCAGTCATAGACCGGAAACGGCGGCTCGCCCGACGACGCCTCCAGATGGATTTCCCGAATGGGCACGCGGATATGGGGATGCAGGACGCCTGAATGATAAGCCTTCCTGGACCCGGCGATGGGGCCGGTGGTGACGGAAAATTTGTTGCTCCGGTTCAACGGGCTGCTCCTCTTATTGGGAATCGGGGGCGCGGGGATCAATGTTAATGTTGGCGCCGGGAGGGTGCGTTCGTCAAGGCAATGGATGAGGTAATCATTGAGATCGACATATAAAGGGTGTATTGTATTCTTACATCCTTACAAAAAGAAAATATCATGCTCGCCAAACTGACATCCAAGAACCAGTTGACCCTGCCGAAGGCGGTGGTGTCCGCTTTCCGAGGTGCGAAATATTTCGATGTAATCGAGGAAAACGGCCGCATCGTGCTGTCGCCTGTGCGTATGAACCGTTCGAATGCCGTGCGCGCCAAGCTGGCCGATCTGGGCTTATCCGAGGATGACGTGGCCGAGGCCGTTGCTTGGGCGCGGCCTTCTGAATGACAGGACAATCGCGTGAACGCAATTGCCCTGTTTATTTAATGCCCCCTCAAGCGCCGGGCGGTCGCCTCCGCGACCTTGGCTACGGCGCAGTGGCGCCGACCCGCGGTCGCGGGCTGAATTCAGTGGCGTTCATGGCATGAACATTGGAGTTTTTTCCTTCACGCGATTGCCCTGGGGCGAATGACTTTGTGGGCCGAATGACCCCGCCGCGCATTGTCCTCGACACCAACGTGCTGTTGTCGGCCCTGTTGTTCCACGCAGGGTCGCTGTCTTGGCTGCGCGCCGCGTGGCAGTCGGAAGCCATTTACCCGCTGGCGAGCCGCGACGCCACGGCGGAACTGATTCGGGTTCTTACCTATCCGAAGTTCCGCCTGACCGACGACGAACGTGAGGACCTGCTGGCCGATTACCTTCCCTGGTGCGAGACGGTCACGATCTCGAATCCTCCCGAGGTTCCTGATTGCCGTGACCCCTTCGACCGGCCTTTCCTTGAACTGGCGCTGGCGGCCCACGCCGACGCCCTGGTGAGCGGCGATGGTGATCTACTGGCCCTGGCGCCGACGTTTTCCATTCCGATCCTGACGCCACGCGAATTTCGGAATCGTCTGCCCGGACCAACCAAAAAGAACAAGAAGGAGAGTGATTGATGCCGATTTTGCACTGGCTGACAAAAGACGAGGCCGCCCAACAAGATGCTGCAACAGCGTTCCATTCGATCCTTGTTCGTCAAGGCGCTTGCGCACGGAAGCTTCCCGGCTTTAAGCTTACGAAACCGATGAGAAAGGCAAGATGACGAATATCGACAAGCCTCATTGCCGCAACTGCCGGTTCTGGCGGCCACCGTGGAAGCGTCTCCAAAGTCCCCTCAAAGCCGTCAGCGCCGGCGCCGTAACGCCGGACAAGCTGGGTCCCGACGGATTCGTCCGGCCCCAGGAAAAAGGGCTGTGCTGCCGCTACGCCCCCACCGCCAGCGCCTTGACAACGGTGTGGATGGAAACCAACGCCATCGACTGGTGCGGAGACTACGAACTCTCGGAAGACGACCTTAAGCCGCGAAGCTAGAGCGCTTTCCGGCCAAAACCGGTCATTCTGACGCCATTCGGCGGGCATCCGCTACGTTGCGCCCCCTCGTGCGATGCGCTGCATCGCGCTACGGACCGCGCCTTGCGGACGACCTCTCCGAATAACGTCAGAATGACAGGTTTTGGCCGGAAAGCGCTCTAGGCTTACGCACGAGGCATTTTCGATATTCGCATTATATATTCATCGAACATCGGCACGGTAAAAGCGATATCGCCATAAGCAGGGCTATAGATCATGCCTTTGCGGATAATTTTTGCTCGGCGCGGTCCTAGACTTCGAAGGCTTTCGCCAAGCACATCAGCCACATCCGAAGAACGATAAGGCCCCTCGCCAAGTCCCGCCATCGCGACGACATACTCGCGCTCCTTCGGCGTCAATCGATCAAAACGAACACGGAAGAAGCCCTCGTCCAGACGGCGAAGCGCGGCGGATGAAGCAAGTTCGACATTGCTAGCGCTTATCGTTGCCGCCTCTGCAATGTTCCAAGCCTGATACCCCCATTCCTGTAGGAAGTACGGATAGCCTTGAGTCTGGGCGATGATGATTTGGAGCGCCTTATTTGAAATTAATTCACCTTCATCCTCGATCGGATGCCTAATGGCGGCGGTAGCCGCTTGATCATCAAGCGCCCCGACAGGAGGAAAATTGAAAAGCCTCTCCGCATAGGATTTTGCGTCACCTGACAAAGCTGCGGCTTGTGGAAGACCCGCGCCAAAGAACATGACCGGCAGATTTTTCTGGTTCCCTCGGTGTATGGCGACGATCAATGCTGAAAGTTCTTCTTCCGAGAGGTACTGAACTTCATCAATCAAAAGTGTCCAAGCTTTTCCTGTTGATTGCGCAGCCTCGCCAACTCGGATGAATAATTCACATAGATCATATTCAAGAATTCCACTGTCCGCGACGCCAATCTCTGGATCGACGGAAAGCGAAGCTTCGCCAACGGAAATCTTAAACACACTCGCAAATGCGCGAAGAGCGCGCATTGCGTTGTAAGCAGCGGTTTTCGAACTATCCCACATCGAAAGTTTACGAAGCACCTGATGCACCTTGGGATAAATCAATTCAGCGAGAGATTTGTCTTCCGGCGCCTCAATGAATGAGATCAGATGACCGTGAGATTCCGCCAGTTGCTCAATTTTATTCAAAAGCACCGTCTTGCCGGTTCCCCGCAACCCCAAGAGGATTTGAGACTTGTCATGTCGTCCCATAAGAACGCGTTGCAAGGCGATCTCAGCTTCTGAGATGATTTTGTCCCGGCCTGCTAGCTCTGGAGGTTGAGAGCCGGCGCCAGGGGCGAAAGGGTTGCGAACTGGGTCCATGGAGCACTTATACCAAGTTTACCCCCGTATATCAAGAAAAGAATATAACATGGTATTTCTTGGTATAAGTTCCTGAAATTTCGTGAATTTTTTTGAGCGCATGGCCTAGCGGATAAGGCCTATTCCGGTTTGACCTCTTTGGCGTCGCCATCCGCCGTCGCAAACGCCTTCAGGGTTTGGCCGGCGAGCGTCTTGGCGGCGGCTTTGTCCAAACTCGCCAACACCTGCTCCACGGCCGGCTCCTTGGGCAGGCCGCCGGGTCCGAAATTGTTTTTTTCATCGGCTGCGCGGATGGCGTCCAGCACATCCTTGACGTTTGTGGATTCCGGCGGACGTTTGGGAATGAGCTTGGGCGGCGAGTCGCTGGTGCGCGCCAGCAGCCCATCATGCTCGAGGGCGCGAAGAATGGACTTCATGGCGTCCAAAGGCGTCTTGAGGTGCAGGGCCAGTCCCTCGGCGGTCCAGGACTCAGCGCTGTTGTAGTAGCTTTTGTTGATCAGATAGGCGGCCAGCAGGGCCAGCTTTTCCTCGACCCGGTTGCTCAGGCGCACATCCTCCCAACGCCCGGTCATGTATTCCGGATGCTGGTGGTAAAAGGAGATGCTCGCCCCGACCAGAAGAATCAGCCAGCTCAGGTAGACCCAGATCATGAAAATCATCAACGAAGCGAAGGCGGAGTAGATGGCCGTGTACTGGGTCGACGACACCACCAGGGAGGTGAAGGCCCATCCGGTGGTCTGCCACAAAATGCCGGCGACCACGGCGCCCACCAGGGCCGAGCGGAACTTGACCTTGGTGTTTGGCATAAAGGCGTTGACGAAAGTAAAGGCGGCGACCACCAGCAGATAGGGCATCAGCTTGGCGCCGAAGGCGATCAGCGTCCCCATGGGCTCAATGGCCGCCAGCTTGCCGACCAGGGACGAGTTCATGGCCGTGGCCGTGATCCCTATCGAGGAAAAGACCAGCACCGGGCCGATGACGATGACGCTGATGTAATCGCTGAAGCGCTGGGCGAAGGTGCGCGGCGTCGTCACGTGCCAGGCGTAGTTGAAGGCCCTCTCGATTTTCTGCATCAGGGAGATGACCGTATAGACCAGCAACCCAAGCCCCATGGAGCCGAGAATCCCCGCCTTGACGTTCTCGACGAAGGCGATGATTTTTTCGGTAATCTCCACGCCCTTGTAGCCCAAGGGCTCCAGCATGTTGAGCAGCAACGGCTCGATCTGATTGTGGACGCCGAACCCTTTAAGGACCGAAAAACTGATGGCCAGCAGCGGAACAAGGGAAAGCAGGGTGGTGTAGACCAGGCTCATGGCCCGCATGCTGAGTTGCCCGTCGCCGAGGCTGCGCACCACGGTGATAATAATGCGCACCAGCAGGATGAGCCACGCTTTCCAAAAGGGCTGCGGGGACAGATCGACCCCCCAAATGGCGTTGTTTAAATTAACCATCAAGGCGTCGGGAGCGAAGCGCGAATTTTCCAGCATTGAAATTGCGGCCCCTCAACCTAGTACAGCCCAGCGGAAGTGTTCTATTAAAAGGCATATTACGCGAAAGAGTCTCAAATCAGCAACACGCACTTAAAACACTCGCCCAATGCTGAAAATGTACGAGATTCTATCCGCTAAACGCGCATCCGGGCCAATGGCGGGGTTGGCGCTTCATGACGTCAAGTTAGGACCCTCTTAATCTCTTTTGGGGATCATTAAGTCTGATCTCTCGCTTTTCCGGGGAAACAAAGAGGGTTTCAACATGGTTGTATTGCTCCAAACCGCGCCCGCCGGCGACCGGCGTTGCGCTTTAAAGATCAAGGTGACCCGCACCGGCGTCCCCAAGCTCATCCGTTCCGGCCCCTCCCCCGAGGATCGGCTGCCCGGCGGCAAGGGCGGCGTGATCGGCGATTACTACCTGTTCAACTCCCGCGAAGGAATCAAGTTCGCCGACAACGGCGGCCGCAAGTGGACTGACGTCATCGACGGCGTTTTCGACGGCCCGCCCGACATGTTCGCCGAGGAGCCGCGCTGGACCAGTGAGATCGAAGAGCCCCTGGAAGACGCCGTTTAAGCAAGTCCCCCGCCCTGCACGACATCGGAAAAGTTGGCGTTCCCGACGCCATGAAGGTGGCCGAGAAGGAGCTGGGCAGTAACGATTTCCTGCGCTTCGGCCGTGAAATCGCCATCACCCACCACGAAAAATGGGACGGCGGCGTGAGGGGATGACGAGGGGAGGGAGCGGCTCTAAACAAGGACACCGCCGGATTTTCCTACTGAATTGATTTGGCGAGAACAGTGACCGGGGAGCCGTTCGTCTTCATCGATATCAACGCCGTCATGAACGTGAAACCCAGCCCGAGTTCACCGGAAGGGATTTCGCCAAGGCGTTTTTCCATCATTGTCGACACCCCTTTCACCCACCTTGAAACCTTGTCTCAGGCGCCCGTTACTTGGAATGGTGCTCCGCCACAACCCAGAACCCCCCTGGATGGGACTCCAGTTTCGCAATCTCAAAATGCTCACAAAGCCGAGGCAGCCACCACGAAGCGGGTTCCTGGATTAAATGGGCGTTTCTGCCGTCGGATAAATGCTTTACGGCTGGCCCGGTGTGGATTGTAAACAGCCCAACTTTTACGGTGATTCTACGCAGGTCCTGCAGCACGGCCTTTAGATAAGGCGATTCCACATGCTCAAGAACGTCGATACAACACACCAAATCAGCTTCTCTCGGGTCTCCATATTCCGGAAATGCCGGATCATAAGGATAATACTGGAAATTGAACCGCCCTAATTCTTTCATCTTCTTTTGAAGGTTGCATTTGCCGGCGCCATAATCCGATATGCTTTCGGCGCCAATCGCGTCGGCCAATTGGATAACCAGCGGAGCGTACTCTATTGAGGCGACCCCATAATTCGGGTTTTGATGAAGTTGTTTTTGCTGTTTTAGATACTCGGCCGATATTGTTGTCTCGTTCTCTGTCATTACATATCCACGTCTTTACAGTCCCACGAAACGCCGATTTTTCCTATAATACTTAAGCGAAGCGCGGTACGGCTGGGCGGCACATCAAGTAAGGCAAGAACGCCACTATGCTTTAGCTGGGGTCGATGGAATAGGATATGCACTGTTCACAAGCGGTGCCGCGCACATCTCCCTTCAAATGCTCCGCTCTTAAATTCTGAAATTTCTCCGAATGCCACGCCTCCATGAACGGCATTTCCTTTAGACTACCGGCGTTGAAGCGTTCGTCATGGTCGAAACAGCACATGCTCACGCGCCCGTCCCAGGTTACTCTGGCCTCTGTAAACAACGACCAGCACGGCACCGGGTCGCGCATGTTATCCAATCTGCCGGGATTTCCGCCGCTAACGGACCATCCCGCCTCTTTATTATCCTGCCCGGTCAGGTCGGCCTGGGAATACAAAGGCAGCGCGTAAATCTCATCCAGATACGGCGTCAGTTCGTCAACCAGAACCTTCATTTTTTGTCCCTGTTCGCCGTCGTAAGCGATATATGAAGCGTATAAGCCACAGTCGAAATCGTTGTCGTCTCGGACGCGGCGGGACGCCTTTATATTTTCGATGAGGGAATTGAAGAGACCTTTCTTAACCCTGGCGATTTCCGCAAACTGTTCAGGGTTGGCGTAGTTCAGTGAAAACTTGAGGCTATCGAGCCCCGCGGACATGCATTCAGCGACCTTTTCAGGCGTCGCGGAAACACCATTAGTGGTTAGAAAGACATACGGAAAGCCCACATCCTTGGCTTCCTTGATGGCCTTTGGCAACCACGGCAGTATCATTGATTCTCCGAGGTAGAATACGCCTATCTCCTCGCCGCCGGCGGTGCGGAACTCTCTCAATAAACGGCAATAAAAGTCCCAGTCCATGTCCTGCTTTTCTCGAAGGTTCTTCGATGTGGCGCAGAACGAACATTGAAGATTGCAACGTCCGGTAAGTTCAATCTTGCACGCTTTTGGGCAGGGAGGAGTAGGGGTTCTATGCTCTTCCCTCATTCCTGTTATGGCGTCGATTTTATCGCTTATTTTTCTCATCTTGGGTATTCCTTAATAGATTGCCCGACGTCGCCCCTCTTTATCCCATTAACGTATAAATTAAACAATAATGATTCGCTGGGGGCGCCTTCACAAGGTCAGATGCGCCCGGCGAGCTCTTCGCGGACCCGTTCGGCAACCCCCCGCCAGTCGCCGCGTTGGCGCTGCCTAAACAGGCGCAACGATGGATACCAGGGGCAATCTTCGCGCTCCAGCATCCAATACCATATGGGAACGGTCCCCAGCATAAGCAGCGCCGGAACGCCCAAGGCGCCGGCCATGTGCGCCGTGGTGTTGGAAATGGTGACCACCATGTCCATGGCCGCCACCTGAGAGGCGAAAATATCAAGATCGGCCATCTGGTCGACGCCATCGTCATGAATAATATCGATCCCCGTTTCAGCGGTGAAGGACTTCCGTTCCTCGGCCGTGTCGCCGTATTGAAGATCGATGAAAGTAACGCCGGGCGTCTCCAGCAACGGGCGGAGATCATGCAACGTCATGGACTTCTGTTCGCCGTAGTTGAGGCTTTTGCTGCGCCAGGCGACGCCGGCCAGGAAATCATTACCCTGCTTAAGGTAACGGCCGCGAAGGGCCGACCGTTGTCCGGCGCCGGCCTTAAGATAGGAGGGCCGGTCGCTAAAGTGCGATAAATCAGGGCGCAGCAAAGACCCGAGGTTGCCCAAAGGCGCATGAAAGTCGAATTCTTTGTCCGCGGGCTTCCCTTTTAAAGTTTTATCCTTGGCGAGGCAGGTTATGGCGGGAAATGAGCGCGAGTACAGGGGAATTAGGCGCTTATCGCACTCCAAGATTATATCCGCCCCGCGTTCGGCCAAATCCGGGATCATGGAGGCGAAGATGATGCTTTCGCCAACCCCCTGCTCCTCCCACAAAAGAAGGCGCTTGCCGTCAGGCGCCTCCCCCCGCCAAAGCGGCTTGCCGTAATTGGCATGCTTTTCAAAATTCGAAGCATTTCTCTCTAGCCGCCATCGCCAATTGAAATTTTCCCATCCGCCTTGAAAGCCGCCCGTCAATAATTGAAGGAGCCCTAAACCGTGGTAAGCCTCGGCGTAATCGGGATCGATGGCCAAGGCCTTGTTGTAGCTGTCAAGGGCGTCATCAAAACGCCCCAGCTCCTTGAGCGCACCTCCAATATTATTATGCGCCTCGGCATAATCGGGCTTGATGGCGAGGGCCTTTTGATAACTCGCCACGGCCTCGTCCAGCCGCCCTAGGTCATTGAGCGCATTTCCAAGGTTGCTATGCGCCTCGGCGTAATCGGGGTTGATGGCGAGGGCCTTGTGAAAGTTAACCACGGCGTCGTCCAGTTTCCTCTGGTCACGAAAAACGCTCCCAAGGTTGCTATGCGCTTCGGCAAAATCGGGGTTGATGGCGAGGGCCTTGCGATAACTCGCCACGGCCTCGTCCAGCCGCCCCAGGTCTTTGAGCGCAACGCCAAGGTTGTTGTGGGCGTCGGCGTAATCGGGGTTGATGGCGAGGGCCTTTTGAAAGCTGGCGATGGCTTCTTCCCGCCGCTTGAGCTCCCTGAGTATATCTCCCAAGTTGTTGTGGCCCTCGGCAATATCAGGGTTCATTTTGATTGCCTTGCGATAGCTGGCGGCGGCGTCCTCCAGGCGCCCCAACCCCCTGAACGCGTTGCCCAGGATGCAATAAGCGGAAAATCGGGGTTCGATGGAAAGCGCTTTCTCAAGAGCGTCTATGGCCTCCTCAAGGCGCCCCTCATATTGCAGGGCGCCTCCTAGAAGGTCATAAAGCTCCGCCGAATCCGGAACGATGGAGATCGCTTCCTCAAGGTATTCGATGGCATGGGCGCATCTGTCCGTTTGCATCGCTATAATGGCGAGAAGATGCAGAACATCGTAGGCGCCGGGGCAAACGCGCTGTAGGCCAAGCAGGATTTCTTGCGCCTCAGCCAAGCGGCCGCGCCGGTAGCGCTCGACAGCGATTTCGAATTCTTTCTTCGGGAATTTCCCGCCCCGTTTACCGCCGCCCTTTGCCGCCTTGCGCCGAAGTTTACGTCTCATTTCCTGCTCACCAACCGCTCCTTCGCATTACGGCAACAGTCCACCCACGTAGCCGCAGTTCCGCTTTATCTGGCATTTTCCAGATAACCTTCAAATACACGGCGATAGTACCCAAATCCCAGCTTCATTGGAATAGTTTCCCCTCACTGGCCAATGGTCGCCGAGCCGGGACCTGGAGGTCAACTATATGGCCTTCGCGGTGAAAAATTAGCCCCCTGCGCCCTTTTCAAGGGGCTCCATCGAATACCCTAACGCTTCGATCAGCGGCGTCATGTCCTTAATAAAGGGCGCGAGATGTTTCGCATACCGCGTCCATCGATACTTGGCTCTCTGATAAATGGGCTCGGTCACCTGCTGGTAACTTGGCGTATTGATGTTCTTCCTTTGCTTGGCGTGGGCGCGGTAATCCATCACCGAGTCGTCCCACCCCACATCCAGGAACTCGACAAGCTTGCGGATGTCGCCCTCGAAATCAGTCACCAGGGATTCATATCGAACGGTGTGAACATTCAAGGGGAACAGGTCCGCGCATTGCAGCCAGAGGCGCATAACCCGCTCATAGTACCTGACGGCGCCGTCCATGGTGAGGAAATTCGCCATGGCGTCATTAAGTTCGTATTCCTGCATAAAGTTACTGAGAATGACGTCGCATGGATGGCGCAGAGCCAGGATAAGGCGGCAGTTCGGGAACAGCCGCATAATCAACGGGATATGAATGATGTTGAGGGGAAACTTGTCGACCAGGATGGCGCTGGGCTTCCTTGAGAGGTGCAAATCAACATTCTGGAAGTACAGATCGCGCAAGCCCTGGACATCTTCCTCCTTGAGCATGGCGAGGGCGGACGGATAGCCGCCGGGCATGTCCCAGACCGCCGACTTGACCTCATTCAGCGCCGGTTTTTCCTCCATGACCTGTATCCGAGGGTGGCCATCCAGGATTTGGTCAAGAAGCGTGGTCCCCGAGCGCGGAAAACCCACCAGGAAAACAGGAGACTCCATTGCCGGCTGGGCGGCGCCCTTACGCCATGAGTCAATAAATTCGGAGGTTAATACACGAGCGGAGTGCGTGACGAAATTAAGGTTTCTGTCTGAAACAACGCCATCGCGCGCACCTTCCGCCTGGGCCTCATTGCCCTTGGAAAAATGTTCAAACGCCTGCTCACTATCCAGCTCAAGATCGTAAAGCTTGCCGAGCTCAAAGTGTAATCTTGAAACGTCTTCTCTATCAAAATTCTCAACTGGCAACCCCTCGAGTCTTTGAATGGCCTCCTTGATCTTTCCACGACGCCGCAAAAGAGTGGATAGATATATACTGGCCTTCGGATAATCGGGATCAATGTCCAAAGCTTTTTGTATTTGGATTTCCGCTTGATCAAGGCGATTGGCTCTTTCGTACGCCGCACCCAGATTGCAGTGGCCATCGGCGTAGTCGGGCTTGATGGCGATGGCTTTCTGGTAGTTGGCGACGGCATCGTCAAACCGTCCCAATTGTTGAAGCGTAATCCCCAGGTTGTTGTACGCCTCGGCGTAGTCGGGCTTGATGGCGATGGCTTTCTGGTAACTGACAATGGCGCCTTCCAAGTGACCCTGACTGTGAAGAACAGTGCCCAGATTACTATGCGCCTCGGCGTAATAGGGATCGAGTTCAATGGCGCGCCGGTGGGACGCCACGGCCTCGTCAAGCTGGCCCAGTTCCCGCAGCGCGTTGCCCAAATTGGTGTGCGCTAAGGGGTGACTGGGATTGATTTCAATGGTGCGCCGGTAACTGGCGGCGGCGGCGGCGGTTTCCCCATTATCCTTGAGCAGGTTGCCAAGATTGATGTGGCAAGAGTCATTGTTGGGATGGATTTCCAAGGAACGCCGGTAGGCGGCGATTGCGTCATCAGGCCGCCCTATATCCTCCAACGCCCTGCCGAGATTGAAATGCGTGACGGCGTCGCCGGGCCTGATGGCGGCGGCCTTCTCGAACAAAGGAAGCGCGGCGTCCAAGTTTCCAAGGGTGGCGTAGACGATGGCCAAGCCGGTCGTGGCGTCAAAGTTTTCCGGATCGCCATGCCGGATATTCTCAAAAGCCTCCGCCGCAAGATCCAGCCTGCCCGAGCGCAAAAACTCGCCAGCCGTCCGCCGGGCGTGTTCAACGCCGTCGCCGTGAAAATTTTCATTCCGCGCCGTCATCTTCCTCTGGGCCATTTTCTCTTGACGGCGTCGTAATTTCCTACTCATCAACCGTTCCTTCGCATTACGGCGGCAGTCCACCCACGTAGCCACAGTTCCGTTTTATCCGACATTTCCCGGATAATATCCAAATTCAAGGCAATTTATCAATATAGCCCCGAAAAGACGCGGCGTTCTATCCACAACGCCCCCCTCGTCATTCCGAGCCCCCCTCTCCGTCATTCCCGCCCTCCCTCGTCATTGCCTAAGAAGGCGGGAATCCAGCAACCGCGCGTAAGTCCTGGATTCCCGCCTTCTTAGGCAATGACGCGGGAGGGGGCGGGAATGACTTCTGGCGCCTGACCGTTGCATGATTGTCACAGCGCCGTGGCAAAAATGCATTTTTTTGTGATGAATTTGTTGACACAGTAAAAAAAGGTCAATAAAACGAGGGCAGATTTGGATTTCGAGATGGTGTGACGAATTTGCAAGACACCTTACTCGGTTAACTTTTTAAAATTGAAACACTGAAGGAGATATCAAATGAAAACCTTTCGTTTAGCACTTCTCGGCTCCGTGGTCGCCGGCATCGGCGCCATGGCCGCTGTTGACGCTTCCGCCGCCAGCGACGTTAAGAAGTCGGTCAAGATGTACGGCCACGTAAACCGCATGGTCGGCATCCAGGGCGACGGCAACTCGGTTGAATTCAATCAACTTGACAACGAAAAC
>ENA-ORDP01001036-ORDP01001036.1-marine-sediment-metagenome-genome-assembly--contig:-NODE-1036-length-16161-cov-3.879921_pt1 | contig 16161 bp, 16 predicted proteins | sample MGYA00248627_ERZ508539 | MGnify/ENA primary metagenome ERZ508539 (study PRJEB26208, sample SAMN05571518) | marine sediment metagenome | biome: deep sea; feature: Hydrothermal vent; material...
TTAACCTGAGATCTGTATAAGGGAGACTCTATCTCTAAAAACCCCAAAAGTTTAATAATGCGTCATTCCGGCATGGTTTTGGCCGGAACATCGTGCCCCTCAATAATATATTTGGAGGGTATCTAAATCACGGCTCCTAAATGGTATCCACTTTATGCAATGTAGATCGCCGGACAAGTGTGGAGCGGTCTCAGACCGCGATAAACGCCCATGTTTACCACTTAATCGCGGTCTGAGACCGCTCCTACACAAACCTGTCCGGCGATCTACGCTGTATAAAGTGGATGCCTTTTTGGAACAGTTATTTAGTTAACAATATCTGTACCTATCGTTCAAGCGTTACGCAACAGAATAGATCCATAGCATTGCCCGATTCACATAAGTTGTCACAGCACAGAATAAAAATTAGTATAATTCTCTACTCTGGATACTCCGAAAAAGTTTTGATGCCATCGCCGTGACAAGACCACTCGGCACGGGAATCCCAAAAGATACGGGCTTCGGGTTTAATCACAACCTCACTGTCGAGTGAACCTGCTGGGATCACTATTACTCCAAGTTCAGGTACATCGCGAGGCATACCACTTCCACAATTGGCACAAAAGAGAGTGTAGTATCGTTCTGCCTGCGGGACTTTATACCGCTTTAACAATTCTTCGCCACACAGCCAGTGGAAGTTTTCCTGTTTTACCATGATATTGCTTGCATGCCCGGTTCCCGTTGCCTTGCGACAACGTTGGCAATGGCAATGATAAAATCGTTTGGGTTCACCCGTTAGTTCATACTTTACCGAGCCACACAAACAACTTCCCTTAAATATCATCTTGTCCATTGGCGGTTCCTCTAGCCTGTCCTGTTTCTTGGTACCCAGTCTACCCTAATAATGGAAATACGGAAATCTCAAAGGAACGGATGGTGGGCCGGGATTTACTGAATGGTATGGGGTTCTAAAACAGATCGCGTTTCAGTTAGTTGCTAAAATCAGCAGATAAACCAGAATTTAACTCGCTTTAGGCATCAAACTGGTAAGCACAGAAGACAGCGCTCGATCCATCAAAGGTACATCATCAATAATTTTTGCACTGCCTTTGCGCAGATCATCGGCGAGTTCATTCAGTTTTTTATCGGCGACAACATCAAATTTCCAGTTGAGGAAAGTATATTCGCCGAGTAACTCGCTCTTCCAGGCAAGTTTCGCACGCCTGGATTTGCCATTCTCGGTTTTGAACTCGACCCACTTACCCATTTCCATATGCCGCGCCAGCTCGAGATATTCATCGTCGATGGCGTCAAATAGCGGATCATGAGTCGGTTCCCAACTTTCCAGTACAATGTTTTCCAGGATCACTTTATCCGCTGCAACCGCCTCAACAACTTGTTCTTCTGTATCGCCCGTTTCACTTACAGCGGTTTCACTTGCCGCGGAGTGACTGACATCAGGTATGCCGGAGCAGGTGTACTCTTCGCCGCGTACGCTGGCCAGGTGATACGGCTCAAGGTGAGTGAAGACCGCATCGATTTCTGCTTGTGGGTAATCAATTTGCACCAAACCCTGACGCAAGGTCACAATCAGATGTTGAATAATTTTGCCAAGCTTTTTCCGGTCAACGGTCTTCTGCTTAGGTTCGATGGACCAGGCAAGTACATCGATAAAACGAATCTGGGTTTTCCAAAGCGCGCTGTTTTCCCCTTCCTGCAGATAGGTATGCAACATCACGTCTTTCCACGGCCCAAGAATAATATCGATCACCACCGCAGGTAACTCACGCCCCAACAAATGTTGTTCCAGCGTCTCGCGTACCCAGGCTCTGGCCAGGGCCAGTTCTTCGCGCTCTTTTAAGCGTTGCTCAATATCGGTTAAGGCGTTACTTTCCTTTTGGTAATGTTCAGTAAGAAATTCTGTGAGTTCGATATCAAGTAACGTGAACAGATCAATATTATCGGCAAACTCGTGCAGAACGGTTTCGGTTATATCATGGATCTTCCTCAGTATCGGGTTGTCTTTATCGCTGGTTTCATCAATAGCCAACGCTGACTGAGCAAGTCGGTTCAACAGGTCGCGTGCCGGGTGACCATTCATAGAGAAGAAATTCTTATCCAGCATGGCCACCTTGAGCATAGGAATTTGCAGGCGAGCAATACTGGCCTTGGCGTCGGCTGGCAGCTGTGGATCATCCAGGATGTATTCAAATATCAAACAAACCACGTCAATTAAATCATTGTCCAATGGCTGTATTGCACGAGAGACATTACCATCGATATCCGTCGCTTGTAGCTGGGTACGGACATAATTGCCAATAGCTAAGGCGCCACCTTTCGGCAAAGCACCGGTTTCGAAGCCTCTTTGTAAATTAGTGAGTGAATTCAACATCTCGTTAGACGGAATAGTCATGATCGACCCACCACCGCCTGGTATCATACCCGGTTGGTAATATTGGCCACTGACGCCACCCGCAAAACCACCACCTATACCTGCTCCACCACTTACGCCATTGGCCATGCCAGGGCGTTGACTCAGTAAACCTTGCAACGCTCCCCATACATCAGTATCAGGATCCAGCAGCGGGGTTCCACCGGGTGGCATGCCGCCCATGCCGTTAGCAGAACTATTAAACGTCGTTTTAATAACGGGCAGGACATCCGCTTCAACGAATTTATTGTTTATGGTTTGGTACAGACGGGCTAAGCCGTTAATGCACTGCAGATCAAATAATTTTAACAGAATGATGCGCACTTCCAACGGCAAGTCTATTTTTTCCGCGGCCGACGCATAGGCTTCGACAAGTATCTGGGCGCCGTATGGAATTTTATCTTCTTCGACCTTATCGACGCCCAGCAGAAAGGCTGTGCGTTTTTTGATCGCATTTAAATCCTGTGTATATAGGGCCTGGATTTTCTGGACCAGTCGCTCGGTCGCTATCGTGATCTCAAGATCATCCTCGCTGACCAGTTCCATGTTGTCATAATCGATACGGGGCTCGGCGGTATTCGCTTTCTTTTGCGTAGCGATGCCATCAATGTAGTGATCAAATTCGTGAGCGAGTTGCCCGAAATATTCCTTTTCAAATGACTCACGTTGCAGGCGAACGATGCGCATCGAGTCCAGATAAAAGTTTTTATCCGTACCTTTGTTGGAATTCTCGGCAATTTTAAACAACGCGTCATCCGCGTGATCAAACATGCTCTGCAAGATGTTGCGCATATGCTCTGCAGTGATGTCTTTGAACGCGCCGTGCAGACGACGAGCCAGTACGCGCTGTGAAACAGGAGCAGATGGACTCTGTTCGAGGTAGGTAACGTTATCCGTACCAGGCATACCGGGCTCCAGAAAGCGGGACGAAGAGGCGCCCACATCAATTTATCGTACTCATAATACTACCAAGAGTATTGAAACAATGCCGTACTCGTCACCACCAGACTGAGATAAATTGTGAACTGGTTCACATTTTATACCGATATAATCTTACTTATTTTATGGTTTTTAGGTCCTGAAACTTATTCGACTAAATGTCAAAACAGCCGGCATCACACCACCTACATGATCCGGACACAGGTAAGCAGGATTATTCGGAATTTGCTCAGTTCCCCAGCTCGAGTAATACGCATGACGAATACCATTGACCATGACCACTTCGACACCGGTTAAAAAACCAAGTTCTTCATACGGTAAACTATTATCATATGAAAAATCCCTTGTCGTATAATCAGGTGTCCAGTTAATGCCATCAGCCGATGTTGCACGCCAAAAACCGATGAAGGCATTAAAGTTACATGGAACGGTTCTTTTCTCCACATCCGTATCATTACTAAACCACATCTCGAACTGTGAATCAGCGGCATTGAAAAACACAGTAGGTTGTTGACCTGCCGCAACCTCTCCCGGTTTAGCCAAACTAGAGAGCGGATTATCATGAGTACTGCTCCAGTTTATGCCATCTGTAGAGGTCGCATGTGCAATACCAAAAGCCAGTGGCAGACGTCCGGTCGGAGCAACAGGGCTAGGAACCGATTCGGCAAAACTGGAGAACCACATATGGAACATATTGTTGTAATATATCACTTCAGGATCGGCCACCAGCCCATCGCCAAATACACCGGGTAAACCACTACCAAACAAAGATGCGTTTGCGCTAAATACCAGACCGGGTTTGTTATTCAGCCCCGGCGTATAACGCACAAAGGATTTTCCGTCTGCAGAATAGGCCAGGCCAATCTGGTAATAGGGAAAGTCAGTATCTGCGCCTGGACGATTCTCACTCGCCGCCAAGGTTTTATTTGCGCCTGAATACCACAAAATAAACTTCTGATTCACCGGCGCTAACGGGTCAGGATTTTTTATCACCGCGGGGGTTTCCGCGTGCGTATAGTCCCAGGCGCTGGTATCCGCAGAGGCTTGAAAGGCAACGACCGGTTCTGACCAGGCAATGCCATCACTACTCTCAGCATATTTGATCGTCATAACATCACTTCCCGAAGCGACATCTTGTAAGGTCGAAGAAAACCACGCTTTCCATAGATTATCTTCGGTATCAAATAAAACACTCGAATCAGCCGGACCAAAATCCACTGTCGTTGCGGTCGCCTTGGGAACGATTAAGGGGTTTGCAGCCTCACGCTGCCAGGATGGAACTGGACTATTAGCTGGCGACCCACCGCCACAGCCAATTAGACTCATTATAAAAAAAAGCAATAAAAAAAACTTGGCTGACATCCGTCGCTCCAGATCAGGCTCTACTGTAAATATATGTATGGTAATTATAGGATATTTGAAGTCGCTTAAATGGTACGGTGTCCCATCTATTGGCCATAAAAAGGGCAAGCAAGTGTCCTCCTTTGTCACTTCGCTCCTCTTTCCTCATATTCCTGTTTGGAATATTATGAAACTATTATTCACTACCTGTTAAAGGGTTTTGGTGCCATACTTGCATGCCTGTTGGGAAATAACCGAATCAGGACAGCAACTGTGCCCCCTGCCCGTTCCAACAACATGCAGAATCCTTCGTGACAGGCACGTCATATCGGTTCCGAAAACTACAAATTTACCCGGCGTTGACGTGATCCATGGATTCGTGGATCTCTATCCTGACTAGAGGCTTGAAATGCTTAAACTTTTTACCACACAGTGCAACCTGCTTTTAGTTCGTATCATGCCCTTCCTGCGCTGGTGGCCGCGGGTCAATCGCAGCACATTGCGTGCCGATGCACTTGCCGGACTCACCGGGGCCGTCATTGTACTGCCACAAGGTGTGGCCTTTGCCACGATCGCCGGCCTGCCTCCTGAATACGGTTTATATACCGCGATGGTGACACCGGTAATTGCGGCCCTGTTTGGTTCCTCTTACCACCTGATCTCAGGACCCACCACGGCCATTTCGATCGTCGTATTTTCCTCCATCAGTGAGTATGTCGAACCGGGGAGCCATGAATTTATTTCTCTGGCCTTAACGCTGACTTTTCTTGCCGGTGTTTACCAGCTTGCGTTTGGTCTGGCACGATTAGGCGCACTCGTTAATTTTGTTTCGCACACCGTCATAATTGGCTTTACCGCCGGTGCCGCCATTCTCATTGCGACTAGCCAGGTTAAACATGTATTGGGCCTCGCCATTCCCAAGGGCGAATCATTTATACGTGTCTGGATAGATGTATTTAATATGTCAGGGGAGATTAATGGTTATGTACTATTAGTTGCTGTCGCCACGCTAATAACGGCCATTCTCACAAAACGATTTCTGCCTCGCCTGCCCAATCTGTTAATTGCTATGATCGTAGGCAGCCTGGTGGCACTACTGCTTAGAGACAGCACTTCGGCAATTGCGCTGGTCGGTAAAATCCCTGCGCAACTACCCCCTTTATCGACACCTGATTTTTCTATGACAACTATCAAAATGTTAGCACCCCAGGCTTTCGCTATTGCGTTATTAGGCTTGATTGAAGCCGTATCAATAAGTCGGGCGGTTGCCACCAAGTCAAACCAACGAATAAATGCCAACCAGGAATTTACCGGACAGGGCTTGTCGAATATTGTTGGCAGCTTCTTTTCCAGCTATGCCGGTTCCGGTTCCTTTACCCGTTCTGGAATTAATTACAGTGCAGGCGCACAAACACCCATGTCGGCCATTTTTGCCGCGTTATTTTTAATGCTGATTATTTTATTAATTGCACCGTTAACCGCTTACCTGCCGATTGCAGCAATGGGCGGAGTTATTTTTGTCGTCGCTTATAATCTGATTGATTTTCACCATATTAAACAGGTCACACAGTACAGTCGTTCCGAGGCTGCCATTCTAATCACAACGTTCTTATCCACCCTTTTCCTTGAACTTGAATTTGCAATTTATCTGGGCGTACTACTTTCGCTTGTCTTTTTCCTGGCACGTACTTCTTCACCAGAAATTCCTGCCTTAACCCTGGATACGAATAAAGCAACGGGCAAACGTAATTTTATAAATACCAGTAAAAAACCACTCGCCGAATGCCCACAAATAAAAATAATCCGTATCGATATGTCCATTTATTTTGGCTCAATCAATCATATTCGAGATAAAATCCAGAAAATCGTTGAAAACGAAGGCATTAAACATATTCTTATTGTCGCTTCACGAATAAATTTTATTGATCTGAGCGGTGCAGAAATGCTGGTAAGCGAAAATGACCGTTTAAAAAGTTTGGGGGGTGGGCTTTATTTTACGGGTCTGAAGGCCTCCGTGTACGAATTCGCAGCCAAAACCTGTTTTATTAAACATATTGGTGGTGAACAATTCTTCGATACTAAACAAAATGCCATTGCTTCCATATATAAAAAACTCAATCAGGATCGTTGCACGACGTGCCGTGCACGAATTTTTGATGAATGTAAAACAAACCACACCGCCAGTGCAGATCAGGTAAATTCAATATAAGCAAAGGAATACCTACCAGGCTATCCCCTGTTTGGGCATAGACCGAGCGCACCATTTAGGAGACATCGATCCCAGCGTCGTCATTCCGGAATTCAAGGATATCGCCGGGTTGACACTGCAAAGTCTTGCATATCGCATCAAGCGTAGAAAAACGGATCGCACGTGCCTTCCCCGTTTTCAGAATCGAAAGATTTTGTATTGTTATTCCTGTTGCGCCGGAAAGCTCCTTGAGCTTCATCTTCCTTTTGGCCAGCATAACATCGACGTTAACAATTATTGCCATGAAAATTTTCCCAAGTAGCCCGATCTAGATCACCAGGTTGTCCTGCTCTTTTAGTTCACGACCCATATCAATGACATAGGACACTAGCACAACGAATAATCCTACGATCAAAAATGCAATTTGTATCCCGACACTGCCATAAGGTGAAGTGATTTTAAGATAGGTAAGAATCGGCCCAGTGATCACTATTTTTAACATCTGGGCCACATCAATAGCGATAAGTGCCCAACCAATCAGGCGTATCGCAGCAACATTTTCTGCCGCAAAAATAATGCCCTTCCTGTATAAACCAAGCAACCTGTATAGAAACCAGAATGCAACAAGGTGACTAAGCGCAGTGACAGAACCGAGCCCAATCATGACAAGCAGACCCAGGCCGGTGATTCTGGACGGGTTCAACTGTATACCTGTTGGCAAGTTCAATAACTCCGCCCATTCTTGCGTCATCACTGAAACAACCACCGCCAACGGCGTTAGAAACATAAAGACGATCACAAGCCACTGTAATCGCGTACTGGCAATCCTCAACTTTTCCATCTCATCCCTCCTTTCCTGTCGCAGCGGCCATTCACCTGTTCGTTAGGCCATTCACCTGTTCGTTAAGTAGAGACTAACCCAGCCCGTCGCCAATTTCAATTATAACATTCATTTTTTAATGAATACCGATAATTTATTAGCTAAAATCGAGGAATTACGCCCATTCCCACATTCCTGGGAATACTGTCGCTAGCGGTGCAGCACCTGTCGATGAAGGCACGGATATGCAGGAAGATGATGATAACGGCAATGGGCCTGACAATATCGACGCCAGTGCGGGCCGTCATTTCGATTTTAAAAATACAAACCGCGCTAATGCCGTCCAAACCCAGTGAAATCAAAAACCGGGCATTTGGTTCATGTCCCGTTAATCTGTGCAGGAATAGAATAGGCTTAAAATACGAACCGTAAGCGAGGCCTATCATGAGAAGCTATCAATTCATTCTGTTCCTGGTACCCATCTTGTTACTATCGGCCTGTGACGAAGAATATGCTGATACTTATTATGACGAAACCTACATTGACTGGGCAGGTAGCGTTAACGGGACGTTTGTGGTTGATGCCACAGATGATATATTCGAATTTGAAATCACGACGGGTTACCTGCATTTCGGCAGCACAACGTATACCAATGCCTGGGTAGATTCTTATGGCGATTTTTATATTGATAGTGTACATATTGGGGCAGTCTATTATGTAAAATCAATATACAACGAAACCATTACTGCACTGATTTCAAATAACGGCTACTACATCGATCTCTATGGTCCGGAATCGAACCTGGCATGGGCAGAAGCTCTAACCATGCCAATATATGCGTTTAAGAGTGCAACCGCACCCACCAGGCAGATTCAGGAAACCATTTACACACAAACCGCACAACAGGCAGACATTAAACCATCTGCACAAGCCACGCCGCCTGAAACAAATATAAATGCGTATATAGAAGACCTGCCGGCAAAGAACGAGAGTACCTTAGGAAAATATAAGTAAATAAGGACGAACAAACAAAACCCGCTTAAAGCAGGTCTTCAATAAACCATGCGGAAAACGAATGCCGTCCACTAACACCAGATTTTTTATAGATCGATGACGCCTGTTGGCGCACCGTTTTTTCCATGGTAGTGCGAAGGGCAGCGATTTCCTTCAGACTCAAACCTTTTAACAATAGCCACCCTACTTCTCTCTCACTGGCCGTTAACTGCCAATCATCAAACTGCTGACCAACCACGTCGCTGAGTTGTTTGCGCATACTCTGCACATAATCACTCATGGCAGCATGATTTTTATTGGTTCCAGCGAGTTCCTGCTTCAACAATACGATTTCCTTTGTCTGCTGGCGTTGCTCGACCAATATCCAGGCAATCAACAGCGCAGACAATACGATGATGGCCGCCTCTTTGACAATGTGAGATGTAGATGCTCCATGAGAAAGATCCATGTATAAATCCAGCCCACTAGCAATCACCACAAACCCCAGCACCGCCATTAATATTGTTTCTCTGGAAAATTGCATTATTAGCCTCGCTGCTACTTATATAAACAATCAGATAACCATGAGACATATGTCCGTTGCCCACAATAATGCGCCATATGCCCGATGATTTACAGGCCTGATTTCCCCATGATAACAGTATCAAAACATGAAAATGAGGAACGAATATGAATGACAAAACCTACGTATGGGATCTGCTGGTACGAATTTTTCACTGGACACTCGTATTGGCCTTCATCATTGCCTACCTGACCGGAGATGAAGAAAATGCCCTGCATGTGTATTCTGGTTACTACATCCTTGGGCTTGTGCTAATACGAATCCTTTGGGGCTTGGTCGGTACAAGATACGCCCGCTTCCGTAGCTTCACTTTTTCGCCTCGTTCCGTGCAAGCTTATTTAAAAAACCTATTCTCGACGGGTAGCGGCAAAAAATACACAGGCCATAACCCCGCCGGTAGCTGGATGGTCATCATCATGTTAACCAGTTTGCTTGCCACCGGCTTTAGTGGGCTCAAAGTCTACGGCCTGGAGGGTTATGGGCCACTGGCACAAACTGTGAAAATAGATAATCTGAAAACAGATCAACACAATACTGGTTTAATCAACGTCTCCGATTCTAAAAAAGAGCATAACAAAGAAAAAGATAAAAATGGTGGCGATGAATTCTGGGAAGAGATCCACGAATTTTTAGCCAACTTCACTGTGCTACTGGTGCTCCTGCATATTTCTGGAGTCATTTTATCTAGCAAAAAACATGGCCAGAACCTGATCCGTGCAATGATTACGGGTTACAAACAATAACGCTGGAAAATTCACTGGCGAATGCTGAAAACTGATTTACTGTAATTGTACAACCGAGAGGATCATCTCTCGGGTAGAAACACGGCAGCATTTTGTCACTTCTATGCATCTGGCTTTTCTTTTAAATGGGCTTGCCTGATTACTTCAATTTTCCCAGGTCAAGTTTCTTTCCGGGACAGGCTGTTTGCTCTTTTCTTCCAGATGCATCATCGTATTTAACATATTTATGTCCAATGATGTTTTTGGTTTTGATGCTATACGTTCTTTTGAGTCTGGATATCAATTTTCTTAAAGCCGTCATCTGAGATTTTGTGGGAGGCGAGCTTTCAAAATTGCCAACCAGACAAATTCCAATTCCAAAAATATTATGATCCCAGGCGTTGACGGAGACATGAGTGCCCGATATTTTCTGTCTCCAGCGGAAGGTTTCCTGGACTTCACCGTCATACATACCATTACCGTTGCCGATCACAAAATGATAGGCAATGCCACCATAGCCTTGTTGGGTGTGAAACTTGTGAAACGCATTAACCGAACCAGCAGAGGTGGCTGAATGGTGAAGCACGATGTACTTCCAGCCCTTATAGGGTTCAGTCTTTTTATAATACCAATTATCATAGTCTGACCACAAATACTCTACTGGTATGGATCTCTCGGTATTGGGGTCATGAGCGACAGGGTTCTGGGCATGCGAAGGGGCGCTAATAATAAGTAAGACCGACAAAAATAGATTGGCTACTTTCATATTGCCATCTTACGTTGAACGACCGGACCGCAAGTAAACAGTATGTAAATTTCTTGTCTGATTTATTTACAAAGAGTTTACATTCTATAGATATCAATATTGTAAGAAAAGGTGGCAAAAAGTAATCGGTAACAAACATCCCAGGGATAACCCAAGCCCAGAGTAAAGTTCCGATAACACTCCATACAATGCACGACGATTAATGTTAAGAATAACGTCATCTGTCACACCCACCGCAAAGATATTACCTGCTTTACCGACCTTTTGTGCAAACAGCAGGCTATAAAATCCCGTTCCTGCCCCGATATTTGCCTTAAGATCACACTTTTAATCTTGCCCTTATAAAATTTAATGCTACTTTTATATAGGAGCATGTCCGATATATCAGGAATGCATCGTCCCACTACGGGTATTCTGCTGCGTCTACTTGATGCAATTTTCTTTTTTGAATGGTTATGCAACTACAACATCACAATACTATTTTGATAGTCGATGATCAGCCGACAACGCGTCTACTATGCAGGCAATTTCTCAAGAGTGACGGATATAAAACGATTGAGGCTGCGAGCGGCGAAGAAGCGATAAAACTTGCCGAGAAATTAACTTTTGCCGGTATTTTGCTGGATCTTAAAATGCCAGGTATCGGTGGTACCGAAACATGTCGACGGTTACGTTCTATCACACAGCATAAAGTCACACCGATATTGATCGTTACCGCCATGGGTGAAGATGCAGCCTTATCCGCGGCCTTTGATGCGGGTTGCGATGATTTCATTGTTAAGCCAATCAATCCAGTTGTGTTACGTGCGCGATTGAAAGGACACATACAAAGAACTGAACTCTATTACCAACTTGAACAAATACGTAAAACCCTCAATCGTTATATCTCGCCACAGACCCAGAAAATGGTTGAACAATATGCCGATACGGGACAATATCCACCTCCTAAAAAACAAGAATTGAGTGTTTTATTTACCGACATCCGTGATTTTACTCAACTCTCACAGCATATCGAACCCGAACACTTATTCACTTTGCTTAGCCAACATCTGGCCTACCAGGTCGAACTGGTCTATCAATACGGTGGTTATGTCGACAAATATGCAGGCGATGGCATTATGGCTATCTTTGAAGGCACTGACATGGCTGAACGTAGTTGCCTTTGCGCACTTGATATTATTGATCACGCAAAAAATATTGCTAACCAGGAAGCAAACCATCTTTTTGCCGTTGGCTGCGGCCTTGATGAGGGGCTGGCCATCATCGGTAATATTGGTTCCCCTGAACACCAGGATTACTCCGTGGTTGGGGAAACCGTAAATCTCGCAGCACGTTTGTGCGGTTATGCCAAACCCATGTCTATAATCGTATCAAAGAGTATACATTCGAAAATAAAAGGTAACGCTCACTTTCATTTTTCACCGAAACAGGACATCGAAATTAAAGGCTTTGAACAGTTGATCGCTGTGCGTAAATTGACAACTCCGTTATAACACACGGCACGAAAAAGGAAAACCAGGGGGAAATCAGATACTACTGGTTCGTTCAGGTAAAGTGATCTAACTCCGCTTTATCCTACTGCTTACGTCGATAATGCTTGTTGATATACTCTTTGCGGCGTTTCATGCGTTTAACTTCCTGCAACTGAGCGGGTGAGCCGTATTCGGTATCAAACTTTGCCAATGCTTCATCAATAACACCCACCGCCACCCCATAATATTCTACGGTAATATACGCCTCAGCAAGTTGTGTATAGAGTTCGGCTCTGGGCAAAGATACGGGTTTCTCCGGATTACAAGCACACCAATCGACTTTCTGCCGGTAATAAAGGTATCCACTTTAGGCAGCGTAAATCGTCGGACAGGTTTGTGTAGGAGCGGGCTCAGACCGCGATAACGCCCCTGTTTGTCGCTTCATCGCGGTCTGAGCCCGCTCCTACAAAATCAAACCCAATGGTAATCTAAATGAATTAAGTCTATCTTCTGGGTTTCACCTTTTTCAGGCTGCACCTTGTTCCTTATTCGCACCCGGTTCGGCCGCTTCCAGCAGTCCTTCCAGTTCTGCCATAGAGTCTATCACAGCATCCGGCCTGGCTTCACGGATATCCACGCCGTGATTATAACCATAGCTCATGCAAATGATCTGAAAACCGGCGGCGCGGGCCGCTTTCACATCACTGACAGAATCGCCGAGCATAGTCGCCTCAGCCGGAGTGACCCCTAAATGCTCCGCAACGTATAGCAATGGCATGGGATCAGGTTTCTTCTTTGCCAGGGTATCACCGCTGACCACAATTTCGAAGTCATCGTGAATCCCCAGTTCCTGGAGTAAAGGGATAGTAAACTGAGCGGCCTTATTGGTCACACAACCCAATCTGTAATCGGCCGACTTGAGGTATTCCAATCCTTCCTTTACACCTGGATAAAGCATGCTGCGCCTGGAGGTATTCTCGGCATACAGATCCAGAAAAATCGGGTAGGCTTTTTTAAACAAGGTTTCATCAGGTTCGCCCTCCAGCTGAGCAACCAGTGCACGACGAACCAGACGCTCGACACCGTTACCGACCCACTCACGTACTTTGACTTCGCCGTGGCCCGGTTTATCGAGCTGTTTCATCATTTCATCGACACAGTAGGCCAGATCGGGGACGCTATCGACCAGCGTGCCGTCAACATCAATGAGTACCATTTTGGGTTTATTCAACATCTACCAACCCTTGATTATCTGGCTTTTGACAGCTCGTCTTTCATTTTCTTAACGATAGTGTCATAACGATTTGGATCTTTATCATTGGCACCCCCAAAAACACCTGAGCCAGAAACAAACGTATCGGCACCGGCCTCAGCGATCTCACGGATATTATCGACCTTAACCCCACCATCGACTTCCAGACGAATATCGCGACCCGAGGCAGCGATAATTTTGCGAGCTTCACGCAACTTACCGAGTGTAGAGGGAATAAAGCTTTGACCACCAAAACCCGGATTAACCGACATCAGTAATACCATGTCAATTTTATCAATCACATAGGTTAAATGATCCAACGAGGTGGCGGGGTTAAATACCAGACCCGCCTTACAACCTTCGTCATGAATTAACTGTAAAGAGCGATCGATATGATCAGAGGCCTCAGGGTGAAAGGTAATGTAAGTCGCACCGGCGGCGGCAAAATCAGGGATAATTCTATCGACTGGCTTAACCATCAGATGCACGTCAATCGGTGCGGCCACGCCGTGCTTGCGCAAGGCATCACAGACCAACGGCCCAATCGTCAGATTAGGTACATAGTGGTTATCCATTACATCAAAGTGAACGATCTCACATCCTGATGCGAGTACGTTATCAACCTCCTCTCCAAGCTTCGCAAAATCTGCGGATAAGATGGAGGGAGCAATTGCGAAATCTGCCATAGTGAGTACCTCATTACTAAATTCTGTTTTGTGCTGTTAAATACCCAGCACCCCTGAAAAATCGAACCGCCAACTCTACCGGAAATAGCCCCACATTGCAGCTTTTTAGGGCTACCATTCCTACTATAATACTCAATTAATGCAACGGCAGTATTACCCGGAATCATAACCATGCAATCGACCATGAAATTACGCATCTGCCTGATTGGGCTTGTATTTTTAGCCCTGAGCAGCCAGGGGCTCGCTGCTTCAAAGTCTGATCTGGCCAAGGAAAAACGTTGGGAAAAGCAAATAGTGCCCAGCCTGTTGGTCGGTGAAGCGGTCAAATTAAAGGCAGCGGGGGTGGAGTTTCTTGCGTTATATACCGAAAACGATACGGATAAAGCGCTTGGTGGCGTCATTCTTATCCACGGAATGGGCGCTCACCCCGCCTGGCCAGCGATTATTGAGCCTTTGCGGATAAATTTACCCAAGGCCGGTTGGCATACCCTTTCGCTGCAAATGCCCATCTTAAAAAATGAGGTAGAATACAAAGAATACCTGCCCCTGTTTGATGAGGCCCCCGATCGCATTCAGGCTGGCGTCGATTTTTTAAAAACAAAGGGAATAAAAAATATCGCCATCATTGGCCATAGCCTCGGCAACACCATGATCACATATTACCTGGCAACCAAAAAAGATCCTGCCGTACGTGCCTTTGTTGCCATCGCCTTTGGGCCTGGTTATGCAAAAGACCCGCGCACGAATAGTTACAAAAACTACTCAACCGTCAGTATTCCTACCCTCGATATCTATGGCAGCAGTGACTCCGACCGAATTACCAAAACTGCCAGGAAACGCAAAAATGCCGCCAAAAAAGCTGGCAATAAAAAATTTCAGCAGATCCGAGTAGAAGGTGCCAACCACTTTTTTGACAGCATGGAAGATGTACTGTTGCAACGCGTGCGTGGCTGGTTAAAGAAAAATGCGCCGGGTACGGAAATAAAATGAATTAGCGAGGAGCAAACATGGACATAAAATCAGTCAGTAGCTTTTTACATGTATTATCCACAGTCATCTGGGTGGGTGGAATGTTCTTTGCCTATGTTTGCCTGCGTCCAACCGCAGCACAGCAACTAGAGCCCCCTCAGCGGCTTACCCTCTGGGTCGGGCTGTTTGAAAAATTCTTCCCTTTTGTCTGGGCCAGTGTTGTTCTTCTCCCACTGACCGGTTTTGGTATGATGTTTGCGACCTGGAAAGGTTTTTCAGCCGCACCACTATATATACACATCATGTACGGGCTGGGAATGGCGATGATCCTGATCTACATGCACCTTTTCTTCGCACCCTACAAGCGACTTAAACAGGCGGTGGCAATTCAGGATTGGCCAGCAGGTGGGCAGCAACTAAATCAAATAAGAGTGATGATAAAGATAAACTTAAGCCTGGGCATTATTGTGATCGGCGTTGCCAGTGGTGGACGTTACCTTATTTTTTAATTTTTCCGCAAATAAACGCGAATGTATACAAAATATTTATTGGCGTTTTTCGCGTTCATTCGCGGACAGTTATTTGATTCCTGTTACTTAATCCCCCGGGCTTTACAAATAGTGTCGTAAGCCGATTTAATCTCATGGGTCTTTTCGTTAGCAAGTTTAATCATCTCTTCCGGCAAACCTTTTGCGACTAACTTGTCAGGATGATGCTGATTCATTTGGCGACGATAAGCTTTCTTTACCTCAGCATCCGTCGCCGACTTTTCTACACCTAATGCCTCATAGGCTTCATACAAAATATTTTGTGGCGGTTTTTCTGAGTACTGACCCGCACCAGCTCTTCCATGGAACGCCTGCTGCGCACGCACCATTTTCTCGATACGCCTGAATTCAAACTCTGAAATACCCATGTGTGAACAAATACGATAAAAGATATGACGTTCCGCTTCGTGCATATGTCCATCGGCATACGCTGCGAATAATAATATTTCAATAAACATCCGTTCGAGATTAC
>ENA-ORDP01001037-ORDP01001037.1-marine-sediment-metagenome-genome-assembly--contig:-NODE-1037-length-16153-cov-2.662256_pt1 | contig 16153 bp, 18 predicted proteins | sample MGYA00248627_ERZ508539 | MGnify/ENA primary metagenome ERZ508539 (study PRJEB26208, sample SAMN05571518) | marine sediment metagenome | biome: deep sea; feature: Hydrothermal vent; material...
GGGCATATGGGTCCGTCGGGGTCGTTGCGACCCTTGCCCGATGCGCCGCATCGCGTGGGCTACGCCGCGCCTACCCGAACAAGCCGATCTGCCCCATCAGAGTGATTCCATTTGACCGTTATAGGCTCTAATATCAGGGCCGGGGAATCAGCCAGGGACGGGTCATGCTTTACCATCAGGAAATCAAAGACTGTTTTGCCACCGCCATAGGTGCCGGCGGGCTTGATCAACAGGCCTATGGGGCGGTCCTGGAACAGACCTCGGCGGCGCTTGAAAAAATCCGCGCCGCCCATGATAATCGTTCTCGGCCGTTACTTAAATTACCGGGCGACACGGCTGATCTTGATCGACTAAAACCCGTTGTCGAGCGGTTCCGTCGGGATTTTGACCATGTGGTGATCCTCGGCACCGGCGGCTCCAGCCTGGGCGGGCAAACTGTCAGCGCCTTGGCGGACCGGGGTTTCGGGCCCCTGCCGGGGGCACCGAAACTGTATTTCATGGATAACATTGACCCCGATACCTTCGATACCCTGTTCGCCGCCATCGATCTCGCCCGCACCGGTTTTCTGGTTATTTCCAAGTCCGGCGGCACGGCGGAAACCTTGTCCCAATTGATGGTCTGCGTCGATGTGCTGGTCGCCGCAGTCGGCAATGAAAATGTCGCACGTCATATGCTGATCATCACCGAACCCGGTGACAATTCCTTGCGCCGCCTGGGCACCGACTGGAGTTTGCAGGCGCTCGATCATAACCCCGGCATCGGTGGCCGGTTTTCGGTACTGTCCCTGGTTGGCCTGTTGCCGGCCATGATTGCCGGGCTCGATGCTTATGCTATACGGGCCGGTGCCGCCCAGGTCCTGGACAATGCCCTGGCCAGCACCGATCCGGCCCAGTGCCCGCCCGCCGTTGGTGCGGCACTGAGCATGGCGCTGTTGTGGGAACGGGGCACGGCGATCACGGTGATCATGCCTTATGTGGACCGGCTGGCCAGTTTCGGAGCCTGGTATCAGCAGTTGTGGGCCGAAAGCCTGGGCAAGGATGGTAAGGGCACCACCCCCGTCCGCGCCGTCGGCACCACCGACCAGCACAGCCAGTTGCAGCTATATCTGGATGGTCCTCATGACAAGATGTTCACGCTCTTGTTGCTGGATGTGGCCGGGTCCGGCGGCGATATCGGCGGCGGCGGCGATAACGATCCGTCGCTGGCCTATCTGAAAGACCATACACTCGGCGATTTGATGGACGTGGAACAGCGGGCGACGGCGGCGACTTTGGCCGCCAACGGCTGCCCGACCCGCATTATAGCCCTCGACCGGCTCGATGAAAAAGTGCTCGGCGGATTGCTCATGCATTTCATGCTGGAAACCATGATTGCCGCCCACTTGTTAGGCGTCGATGCCTTCGATCAGCCCGCCGTCGAGCAGGGCAAAGTGCTGGCGCGGGACTATCTGGCAAAGATGGGCAAACCGGCATGATCATTCGCCGCCTGCCGGAAAATATCGTCAACCGCATCGCCGCCGGTGAAGTGGTCGAACGCCCGGCCTCGGCGGTCAAGGAACTGGTCGAAAACGCCATCGATGCCGGGGCCACGCGCATTGATGTGGTGGTCCGTGATGGCGGCCGCAATCTGATCTCGATCACCGATAACGGCCACGGCATGGAGCCGGACGATATGGGGCTGGCGGTCGAACGCCATGCCACGTCGAAGCTGCCGGGCGACGATTTGCTGGCCATTTCCAGCCTCGGCTTTCGCGGCGAGGCGCTGGCCTCAATCGGCGCCGTCAGTCGACTGACCCTGACCAGCCGCACGGCGGACGGCGATAGTGCCTGGACCCTGTCGGTCGAAGGCGGGGTCATCGGCCGGGTCGAACCGGCGTCTTTGGGACCTGGTTCGCGCATGGAAATTCGGGATCTTTTTTTCGCCACGCCGGCCCGGCTCAAGTTCCTCAAAACCGAACGGACCGAATTGAACCACTGCGTCGATATCATCAATCGCCTGGCCATGGCCCAACCAGAAATCGCCTTTAGCCTGATCGATGGCGACCGCAAACGGCTCGATATGGTGGCCGGGCAGGGTGATTTGCTGGACGCTCGATTGCGGCGCTTAGGGGCCATCATGGGCCGGGACTTCGCCGACAATGCGCTGGCCATCGATGCTGAGCGGGAAGGCCTGCGCCTGACCGGGTACGCCGGACTGCCGACCCTGAACCGGGGCAATTCGGCCTTGCAGTTCCTGTTCGTCAATGGCCGACCGGTGCGCGACAAGCTGTTGTTCGGGGCCTTGCGCGGGGCCTACCGGGATTTTCTCGCGTCTGACCGCTATCCCCTGGTGGCGCTGTTTCTCGACGTGCCGGTGGGCGAGGTCGATGTCAACGTGCATCCGGCCAAAACCGAAGTCCGTTTTCGCGATACAGGCCTGGTGCGGGGCCTGATCGTCAGCGCCATCAAACACGCGCTGGCCGGGGCCGGGCACCGGGCCTCGAGCAGTGTTTCAGATTTAGCCCTGGGGGCTTTTCGACCCGCAACCTTGCCGATGGCACGACCGGCGGCTTCGTCTGGATACGCTAGTCCCGGACTGGCCGAACGGGCGTCTGAATTTTTCAGGCCGCAAGCGCCGGTGGTCGAAAATGACCCGGTCGCTGATCGGCAATTGCCCGACTATCCCCTGGGCGTCGCCCGCGCCCAACTGCACGAAACCTACATTGTCGCCGAAACCGCCGATGGCCTGGTTATTGTCGATCAACACGCGGCCCACGAACGGCTGGTCCAGGAAAAGATCAAGACGGCCCTGCAAACCGGCGGCGTCGCCCGCCAGGGCCTGTTGATCCCGGAAGTGGTCGAACTGGACGAAACCGCTGCCGGACGCCTGATCGCCCGCGCTGCCGAACTGGCCGAACTGGGCTTGCTGATCGAGGCCTTCGGGTCCGGTGCCGTGGTCGTGCGGGAGACCCCGGCACTGTTGGGCGAATGCGATATTCAGGGCCTGGTCCGCGATCTGGCCGATGATCTGACTGAGAGCGATCAAACCCTGGCCTTGCAGGACAGGCTCGGCGATGTGACCGCGAAAATGGCCTGTCACGGCAGTGTGCGCGCCGGTCGTCGGCTGAACGCGGCAGAAATGAACGCCCTGCTGCGGGAAATGGAAGCGACCCCTCATTCCGGCCAGTGCAGCCATGGCCGACCGACCTATGTGGAACTGAAACGGGCCGATATCGAGAAGCTGTTTGGCCGCCGCTAATGCTGCTCGAGATCGTCAAATATCTGACCACGCCGTGTTCCCGCAAGGCCCGGTCCATGGGCTATCTGAAAGAAGCCATCGGCCTGGAAGCCCGCCACAAGCGTTGCCTATTGACCTGGGCATCTCATCTTGACGCCAGCCGGGCCTTGATGATGCAAGCGGCTGGAATGTGCGCGAGCAAAAACCGGGTCGTGGTGCTGGGATCGGGCGGGCTGTTCGATATCCCGCTTGGCCAGTTGTCGGCGATGTTTGAAGCCGTCACACTGGTCGATATCCTGCACTTGCGAAACGTGCGTCGGGTTGTTTCTGGCTACTCTAATGTGACTTTGCTGGAACAGGACTTAACCGAATCCGGTTCCTGGCCCCACGCCGATTTGACCATATCGGCCAATTTAGTCAGCCAGTTGCCGGTGATCCCCCTGGAACACGCGGCCCGGTCCGGTGGCACGGTCGATGGCAAGGCGATGATTGAGAGCCATCTGGCAGCCTTGGTGAAGTGTCCCGGCACGGTGTGCCTGATGACCGAGACCGAACATGCCGTGATGGCAGGCGACACGATCATTTCCCGCTCTGATCCCTTGCTGGGGGCAAAGATACCGGAACAAATGGGATCGCCTTGCCAATCCTGGCACTGGCATTTCGCGCCCCATCCGGAACGCCACAAGGACGACGATTTTCGCTACCGGATCGACGGCTTTATTCGTACCTGAAAAACAGCAGATGGGCGGCCCCGTAGGTGCGCTCGTCGATCTGGCTGTAACCGGTGGCCAATGGCACCTCTTCGTCTGCCGCCACTTCGACGACGACAATGGCCCCCGCACCGATCCAGCCTTTGTGGGCCAGGCCAAGCAGGGCCGGGCCGGTCATGTTTTGCTCATAAGGCGCATCGAGGAAGGCCAGGGCCGCCGGAGTCTTGGCCACCCTTGGCGGTGGCGGCAAGTGGGTGGCATCCAGTTTCAGGGCAATCAAATTGCGGCCCATACCACAGGCGGCGGCATTGCCCTTGGCGCATTTCAGGGCGGTCGGATTGTTATCCACGAACACGGCGTACCCGGCCCCACGGGACAGCGCTTCCAGCCCGAACGCGCCGGTACCGGAAAAAACATCGACCACGGTTATGTCCTGCAATCCGGGCCAGTCGATGGAATGGGCCAGGATGTTGAACACACCCTGCCGTGCCCGGTCAGATGTGGGACGCACATCCAGGCCTTTTGGCGCGGCCAGACTGCGACCGCGAAAGCGCCCGCCAATAATCCTCACGACCGGGTTTTCTTTCGCACCGGTTTCTTTTTCGCCTTGGCCCAGCCCTTGCTGCGGCTTTTTCCTGCCCCCGTTGCGATGACCTGGTCGCGCAATATCTTGCCTGATATTTCCATCACCTGGCCCCGGCTCATCTGGCCCAGGCTGAAGGGGCCGAAGGAAACACGGATCAGCCGGTTGACCTCAAGTTTCAGGTGTTCCAGCACTTTGCGGATTTCCCGGTTTTTGCCCTCGCTCAAGGCCACACTCAGCCACGAATTGCGTCCCGCCGTGCTTTCCAGGGCGGCGTCGATGGCACCGTATTTGATGCCGTCGATGGTGATGCCTTTGGCCAGTGCGGCCAGCCGGTCCGGGTTGACCACCCCGTATACCCGGACCCGGTATTGCCGTTGCCAGGCGGTGGCCGGCAGTTCCAGTTTGCGGGCCAGTTCGCCATCGTTGGTCAGCAGCAGCAAACCTTCTGAATTCAAATCAAGCCGACCGATGGAAATGACCCGGCCGATTTCCCGTGGCAGGCGGTCAAATACGGTCGCACGACCTTGCGGGTCACCGTGGCTGGTGAGCAGTCCCGGCGGCTTGTGGTAGCGCCACAACCGGGTTTCGGCCGGGCTGGGAAGGGGTTTGTCGTCAACCAGGATAATACTGCTCGCCGTCACGGTCACCGCCGGTGTGCTCAACACAACACCGTCCACCTTGACCCGGCCATCACCGATCCAGCGTTCGGCCTGGCGCCTGGAACACATCCCGGCCCGTGCCATCACTTTAGCAATGCGCTCGCCGCCATCGTCGCTCATGTTGCTTTCCCGGCGGCTGTTACGAAGGCTTCCATGATTTTTTTGTCGCCATCGCAAATATGAAATTCCGGGTGCCACTGAACGCCCAGGCAGAACCCGTATTGCGGTGCTTCCATGCCTTCGATAACGCCATCCGGAGCACGGGCATTGATAACAATACCCTGGGGGATATCTTCGGCGGCCTGGTGGTGGGCGCTGTTGACCGCCAGCACATCCTGACCGACGATGCGGTGCAGCAGGGTGCCCGGCATGATGTCAACCGAATGACCGGCCTGGTCCCGAGGGTTGGGTTGTTCGTGTGCGATGGGGTCGGCAACGGTCGGGTCCAGGGTGTCGGCAAGGTGCTGGATCAGCTTGCCGCCCAAAATCACATGCAGCAGTTGCTGACCGCCGCAGATGCCCAGCACCGGCATGTCGCGTGCCAGCGCGCCCTTGGTAACGGCCAGTTCGAACCCGGTGCGGGCGTCTTTGGTCTTGACCGTGGCGTGCTTGGCATTGGCCCCGAACAGGGCCGGGTTCACATCAAAATCTCCGCCGGTAATGATCAGGCCATCGATCAGGTCCAGGTATTGATCGACCAGATCAGGTTCATGGGGCAGGGCCAGCGGCAGGCCGCCGGCGGCGCTGACGGCACCGGCGTAGTTCTGGCGCAGGGCATACCACGGAAATTTCGAATATCCGCCCGCGTCTTCCGAATCGAGAGTTATGCCGATGACTGGTGTTTCCATATCACCGGAATGTAAGTGTGAACCGGTTGGATCGCAAGCGGCGATGAAAGTCGCCGGAGTTGACAGATGAAGAAAAGAGTGTATATACACCTATATGACCAATATCGTTCCCGAAAATATTGTTGCCAGCGCCGACCGGGCCGAAGCCGCCAGGTGCATCGGCTTTGGCCTGCGCAAGGCGGTTCGCGCCGTTAGCCAGGTATACGATGGCAAGCTGGAACCGGTGGGCCTGAAGGGAACCCAGTTTTCCCTGCTGCTGGCGACCTCGATCACCGGGCAGATAGCGGTTGGCAAACTGGCCGACATCATGGTCATGGATCGCACTACCCTGACCCGTAACCTGCGACCCTTGAAGGCCCTCGGGTATCTCGAAATGTTTGCAGGACCAGACAAACGGGTGCGGATTATCCAGTTGACCAAAACCGGGTGGAATATTCTCGAACAGGCCAAGCCCCTGTGGCGATCCGCCCAGGCGGCGATCCTGGCCGGAATTGGCGAGCAGGGGCGGGATGAAATATTGCAAAACCTGGCGGGTGTTATCGAAGCCGCCCGCCATGCCAAAACGGCATAATTGACGGCTTTTTATTTGACCGAAAGAGTGTAACTACACATAAAATAAAGGAACAATACCATGACCACGACAACACTGAAAACAGCCACCACATCGACAAGTCAGAACGGCAAATCCAAATCAATTCCCTATTGGATTGCCGCCGCCGTTATCCTGTGGTTCGCCATATCCCTGAACGCCGCCCATTCAGGATTTTTCCGCGCCACGCCCGGCCAACCGCCCCTGGGATTCCTGGTTGGCATCGGTATCCCGGTGGCGGTATTTTTTCTGATCTATACGGTTTCAACCGCTTTTCGCGCCTTCATCCGCAATCTTGATCCGGTAACCCTGACCTTGATCCAGTCCTGGCGGGTCGTTGGATCAACCTTTATGATCCTTTACTTCCTGGATATGTTGCCAGCCTTTTTCGCTTATCCGGCGGGTCTTGGCGATATGGCTATCGGCGTCACCGCGCCGTTTATCGCCCTAAAATTGCTGCGGGACACGACCTATGGGCAAAGCCGCAAGTTTGTCATCTGGAATGCCCTTGGTCTGTTTGACTTCGTCGTCGCGGTGGCAACCGGGACTCTGGCTTCGGGAACTTTTGGCACATTCTTTACAAGCGATGGGCCGACCACCGCGCTGATGGCATCCCTGCCGCTGGCGATGATACCGGGCTTCATCGTGCCTTTGTATATCCTGCTGCACATAAGCGCCCTGATCGGTGTTGGCACGAGACGAAAAGCAAACGCGTATTGACGCCAGCGGTCTGCAGGGTTCACTCTCATGGCATGGATAAAACCTACATGGAAATGGCTTTGAAGGAAGCGGGTCAGGCCGCCGGCCGGGGCGAAGTGCCGGTCGGGGCGGTCGTTGTCGATACTGTCAGCGGCGAGGTTTTGGCCTGGGCCGGTAACCGGACCGAACAACAAAACGACCCAACCGCCCATGCCGAAATTCTGGCGATCCGCGAAGCGGCCACCAAACTGGCCAATCCGCGCCTCGAAAATTGCGATCTGTACGTCCCCCTTGAGCCCTGTCCCATGTGCGCCGCCGCCATATCATTCGCCCGCATCCGCAGGCTTTATTTCGGTGCCTACGATGCCAAGGGCGGCGGCGTCGATCATGGCGCACGGGTATTCGAACAACCGACCTGCCATCACCGGCCGGAAGTGATCGGCGGCCTGGAAGAATCCTCGGCAGCCGATTTGCTGAAAAAGTTTTTCGCCGATTTGCGCTAAATTTCAGGTGTGCCCGCTGATCTTCGCGTGCAAGGGCATGGTTTCTTCATACAGCCGTTTTTGTTCGTCCGTCGCCGGTTCCTGATGGTCGCGCTTCCATTGATCATAAGTCATGCCGTAGACGATTTCCCGGGCCTCATCATAAGACGGGTCGATGTTCTGCACATCGGCGCGTGTTTTGTCGTCCATGGCGTGTTTGTCCTGACCTTAAATATCTAACGATCAATTGCCCGCCAGCCGATATCGCTGCGGCAAAAACCTTCCGGCCAATCGATTAGATTGACCGCCTTGTAGGCTCGTTTCTTGGCCTCGGCGACATTTCTGGCACACGCCGTAACGCCCAGAACGCGACCGCCACTGGCCACCACCTTGTCCCCGACCATGCGGGTCCCGGCATGAAAAACAACAACGTCCTTGACCCGGCCAGCTTCATCCAACCCTTTGATTTCCGTGCCGCTTTCATAACGACCCGGATATCCGGTGGTCGCCAATACCACCGTCAGGGCGGCACCTTTATGCCAGTCAAGCCTGATATCCCTGAGCGTTCCCTGCGCGCACGCGATCAGGGCATCCAGAATATCGGATTTTAAACTGACCATCATGGCCTGGCATTCCGGATCGCCGAAGCGGGCGTTGTATTCCATCAGGCTGGGGCCGTCTTCGGTGATCATCAGCCCGGCGTACAGCACACCTTTATAAGGAATGCCTTCGCTGGCCATCGCCTTGACCGTCGGGTTGATGATCGTTTCCATGATGATTTTGGCCATGGCATCGTCGATCACCGGGGCCGGGGTGTAGGCTCCCATACCGCCCGTATTGGGGCCTTCGCCGCCATCAAAGGCCGGTTTATGATCCTGGGCAGAGCGCAAGGGCAGGGCGGTTTCGCCATCGACCAGGGCAAAAAAGCTGACCTCTTCACCGGTCATGAATTCTTCCACAATCACTTCATCACCGGCTTCACCGAAGGCCCGTTCGGCCATCATGTGGTCGATGGCGGCGTAGGCTTCGTTTTCATTGCGGCAGATAATGACGCCCTTGCCGGCGGCCAGGCCATCGGCCTTGACGACGATGGGGGCGCGATGGCGCATGATAAATTCTTTCGCCGCTTCCGGTTCGTCGAAGCGACCGTATTCGGCGGTCGGGATATTGTGCCGCGCGCACAGGTCTTTCATGAAACCTTTTGATCCCTCCAGCCGGGCCGCCCGGGCACTCGGACCAAAGGCCATGATGCCGGCCGTCTCCAGCTTGTCGACCAGCCCATCGACCAGTGGGGCTTCCGGGCCGACGACGACCAGATCGACACGGTTATCGACGGCATATGCAATTATCCCGTCATAATCATCGACGGCTAAATCGACACAGATAGCGACCTGATCGATACCGGCATTACCGGGTGCGCAGTAGATTTCATCGCACCGGGGTGATTTCGCTATGGCCCAGCACAGCGCATGTTCGCGACCCCCCGAACCGATAACCAGAACCTTCATGGCGACAATTTCCTTGCCCAGTTTTACTGGCCACCCTTGTTTTCGGGCGACTTTCTGTAGCATACATACAGCACGACAAGACTGGAAAGAAAACCTTGGAAAATTCGCCCGAAAACAGTGCCGAACCCAATCCGGCCCATAACCTGCCCGAATACAGTGTCGGCGAAATTTCCCGCGCCCTGAAACGAACCCTGGAAGAGACCTTTCCTCGTGTTCGCATCCGGGGTGAGCTAAGCGGTTTTAAGAGAGCCGCCTCGGGCCATCTGTATTTCAAACTGAAAGATGATGACGCGGTGCTCGATGGGGTGTGCTGGAAAGGTACCGCCGCGCGCCTGGCCCTCGACCCGGCAGACGGCATGGAAGTGATCGCCACGGGCCGGGTAACCGCCTACGGCGGCCGGTCGAGCTACCAGATCATTGTCGAAAGTCTGGAACTGGCGGGCCAGGGGGCACTGCTGAAACTGCTGCAAGAGCGCCGACGCAAACTGGCCGACGAAGGCCTGTTCGACCAGCAGCGAAAGCAGGATCTGCCTTATATTCCGGCCATCATCGGCGTCGTCACCTCGCCCACCGGGGCGGTCATTCGCGATATCCTGCACCGGCTCGATGATCGCTTTCCAAGCCGGGTTATTCTGTGGCCCGTGGTCGTGCAGGGTGAGGCGGCGGCCCGGCAAATTGCCGATGCCATCGATGGATTCAATCAGGGTCGCGGCCTGCCCCGCCCCGATGTGCTGATCGTCGCCCGTGGCGGCGGCAGCCTGGAAGACCTGATGGCTTTCAACGAGGAAATCGTCGTCCGCGCGGCGGCGGCCAGCACCATTCCGCTGATTTCCGCCATCGGCCATGAAACCGATACCACACTGATCGATTTCGCCGCCGATATGCGGGCCCCGACAGCAAGTGCTGCGGCGGAAATGGCGGTGCCCGTGCGCACCGATTTGCTGGCCCTGGTGGTCGATAGCGGATCGCGCCTGGTGCGGGCGATCAGCCGCACCCAGAACGAAGGCCGGACTTTGCTGCAGGGCCTGGCGCGGGGTTTGCCGAACCTGCGACGGTTGATCGAAGATGCGACGCAACGGCTCGATGATTGGGACGAGCGGCTGAAATACAGCCTGCGGTCGGGCCTGCAACACCGGTCGGCCCGCCTGGGCCGGGCGGTCGCCGCCTTGCCCCGCCCGCAAGCCCGCCTGGCCCATGCTCAAACCAGCCTGTCGGCGCAGTCGAGGGCCCTGCAACTGGCTGGCAAACGGCAGATTGAACAACGTCGGCAAGGTCTGGATCACACCTCGGCCTTGCTCGAAAGTTTTTCCTATCAGCGGGTGCTTGAACGGGGCTTCGCCCTGGTTCAGGGTGCCGATGGAAAACCGGTTTTGTCATCAAAAAAAGTCAGGCCGGGCGATCATTTGAACCTTCGTTTCCACGATGGCCAGGTTGCCGCTATCGCCAAAGGCAGGGCCGTTCGGCCAAAGAAAATCAATAGTGACGACGACAACAAACAAGGTTCCTTGTTATGAACCTGTTGTTCCGCCTGTTCACCCTGATTGTATTTTTGCAGCCGACGATGGCCATGGCCCAGGAATTGACGGGAAATTTCACTCAGGGTGGATTGATCCTGGGCCAGACCGAAATAGGCAGCCGGGTCGATCTGGACGGCACGTCTGTGCAAGTTGGCGACGATGGCCGGTTTTTGCTGGGTTTCGGGCGTGACGCCAAACCGCAATCAGAGTTGGTGGTGATCGACCCAAATGGCTTGCGCGGCGTCCGCGCCCTGAAGATTGAGCCCCGCACCTACAAGGTTCAGCGCATCGATGGACTGGCTAAACGCAAAGTCACGCCGGACCCAGAAGATACCGCCCGGATAATTGCCGACAACAAAGGGATCAAAAGGGTGCGCGATACCCTATCCATTCGCAGTGACTTCCTCTCCGGGTTCATCTGGCCGGTGAGGGGACCCATATCCGGGGTTTTCGGGTCCTTGAGAGTTCTCAACGGAATCCCGAAAAACCCCCATAACGGTGTCGATGTGGCGGCGCCCCAGGGCACCGTGATCGTCGCCCCTGCCGATGGCATCGTCGCCCTGGCCCAAAATGACATGTTCTATACGGGCAAAACCCTGATGATCGATCATGGCCTGGGACTGACCAGCGTTTACGCCCACATGAGCGCTATCCTGGTCAAGGAAGGCGACCGGGTAACGCAAGGCACCCCCATCGGCAAAATCGGCAAGACCGGTCGGGTCACCGGGCCGCACTTGCACTGGGGCGTGACCCTGAAAAGGACCCACCTGGACCCCATGTTGCTGACCGGCCCCATGATTCCCTGAATTAATCGGGCCAGCGGTTATGCAGCCATAACCATTGAGCCGGTTTGTCCCTGATCCATTGTTCCAGTTGCTGGTTTATACGGGTCATGATGGCCAGGATATCGGCGTGCCGATCATCGGTGGCTTCGATGCTCATGGGTTTTGAAAAAGTGATCCGAAATTTAGCCCCTTGCAAACGTTCGGTCCGCGCAGCGACCACCGGACAATCGTATTTGAGCGCCATCTGGGCCAGGGCCGGGGCGGTCATGGCATCCCGCCCGAAGAACGGCACGGCGATGCCGTCGTTCATTTTCTGATCGACCAAGATGCCCAGATGCCCGCCCTGGCCCAGTGCTTGCAAAGCCTGCCGGGCTCCCTTAGGTCCCTTCGGGATCATTTTATTACCCGATTTCAGATGGCTGCGGGCAAACATATTGGCCACATAGGGATTGTTGGGCTGACGATAAAAGACGTGGACATTCAGATCATGAGCCGTCGCCACCAGGGGCAGGATTTCCCAGTTGGCTGTATGGGCGGCGAACAGGATTCCCGGCCTGTCATCGTCGCGCAGGGCCAGCAAATGTTCGATGCCGATGATTTCCACATGCCGGTTCATGTCGATGCGCTGCAACACGGGGTATTCGAACAGCACCCGGCCCAGGTTGTCCCACATGCCGACAACGATGCTGTCGATCTCGTTGGCAGGTTTTTCCGCAAAGGCCCGACCCAGATTGCGCCGCGCCCGGTGACTGACGCCGACTCTGGGGCCGATCCACCGGCCCAGTTTGCCGCCCAGGTCGGAGGCCGTCTGCAACGGCAGCAGGCGGACCATGGCAAAGAACACATAGCCCAATATGCCTTGCAGAGGGTAGGACACGTAGCGCTGAATGAAGCTCGCCCCTGTCATGGTTTCAGGACCTTGTCCAGCAGCGCCTCGATGGCGGCCTCGTCTTGCCAGGCCACATGGATGGCGACGATCCCGGCAAATCCTGGCGGCAGACGAACGGCATCTTTTTCCGTCGTCACCAGCCGGGCATTTAACTGATCGGCCTGATGGCGCAATCGGTCAAGATCGGCGGCGCTGTAGGGATGATGATCGGCGAATGAAAGCCGGGCGCGTAGATCACAGCCCATTTGCATCAACGTTTCGAAGAACTTTTGCGGTCGGCCAATCCCGGCGAAAGCGATCACCGGCTGGCCCGCCAGGTCCGGATTATGCGGGCTTATTCGCAATGATCCCTTGAAAATCGGCGGATGAGAGGGGGGTAAATCAAGGCCGCTATCTTCACCGATCACCATCACCGCCTGTGCCCGCTTCAGGCCGCTGGCGACAGACTGGCGCAGGGGGCCGGCCGGCATGATCCGGCCATTGCCGAACCCATAGCCACCATCGACGACGATCAGCGCCAGGTCTTTGGCCACCGCCGGGTTTTGAAATCCATCATCCATAATGATCACCTGCGCCCCGGCCAGGACGGCGGCGCGGCATCCGTCTGCCCGCTCGGCGGCGACCCAGGTCGGGGCGACGCGGGCCAACAGCAGCGGTTCATCGCCGACGGCGGCGCTGGTGTGGACCGATGGATCGACCCTCAGGGGGCCGGGTTCGCTGCCGCCGTAACCGCGTGACAGGAAATGCACGGTCCGGCCTCGGGCAATCAATCGGTTGCCCATATCCAGTGCGACCGGCGTCTTGCCGGCACCACCGGCGACCAGATTACCGATACAGATAACCGGTACGGGGGCCTTCCAGGGCCGTGCCGTGGCCCAGACAACGGCACCCGCCGCGCCATAAAGCCAACCCAGGGGGGCCAGCAGCAGGCTGGCCAGGCCGCCGTTTCCCCGCTGCCAGAAGTCAGGCACCTGCATGACTGTCTCCCGCTGTCAGGAAGGGAAGTATCTGGTCGATCACCGCATCGAGCACGCCGTCTTCCGTGGCGGCGATTTTTGCGGCGACGGCGGTCATGCGGTTTCGTTCGACCGGGTCCGCCAGCAACCGGGAAACCGCTTGGGCCAGGGTTGTTTCGTCGCTAACGCCGACACAGGCCTCGGCCTCTTTCAGGCTCGCCGTGATGTCCTCGAAGTTGTCCATATGCGGCCCCATGATCAGGGCGCTGTGCAGGCGGGCCGGTTCCAATGGGTTTTGCCCACCCTGGCCGACAATCGATTTGCCGATCAGGGTGATTGCGCTCAGGCGATAGAACAGCCCCAGTTCACCCAGTGTGTCGGCTAAATATATCTGGGTCCCCTCGGTGATGGCCTGGTCCAATGATCGCCGGGCGACGGTCAGTCCCAGGGCGCTCAGTTCGGTCGCGATCACGGCTCCCCGTCCGGGATGGCGCGGCACAATGATTGTCAGCAACCCGCCATGATCGCTGGCCAGGGCTTGATGAACCCGTGCGACCAGGGCTTCTTCACCCGCGTGAGTGCTGGCGGCGAGCCACCGGGGCCGATCACCGAGCAGGGCTTCCAGACGCCGTTGTTCGCTTTCGTCGGCGGGCAGGGGCGGGGCGGCAAATTTCATTTGGTATTGCGGGCCCCCAGGGTGCGCAGACGTTGCGCATCAATTTCGGTCTGGCCCAGGCACAGGGAAAACGCCGACAGCAACGTGCCGATGATACCGGGAAATCGCTGCCAGGTTTTGAATGAAGCGGCGGAAACACGACCATTGATCAGCACCAGTGGTATCGAGCGTGCGGCCAGATTGACGATCATGTTGGGCCAGAATTCCGATTCCGCCCACAACACCAAATCCGGCTGCCAGTGATCCAGAAACCGCTTCACGTAGGCGGGTCGGTCCACCGGCAGATACTGGTGCAACGCTTTTTCCGGTAATCTGTCATTCATCAGTTTGGCCGATGTGACCGTGCCCGTGGTCACCAGAATTGTCCGGCCCGGCCGGTTCAGGTGCAGGCGTTCGATCAACGGCAACAGAGATATGGATTCGCCCACACTGGCCCCATGCAGCCACACAAGTTGACCCTGCGGACGGGGCAATCCGGCCTGACCCAATCGTTCGCCAAACCGGGCCGGGTCTTCTTTTCCCCTGGCCATGCGGCGGGACAGGTAAATTCGAATCAAGGGACCGCCCAGCGTTGTCACTGCTTTGTAAAGCGACAACATCATGGCGCATCCGCCGGCCCAGCTGGTTCAATAGGGTCATGACCGCACAGGCGGTCGGCCTCAGCCGTGATCGCGTTCAGGGCCTGTTCCACCTGTAGGCGGGATTGTTCCAGAGTTTCTTTTTTGGCCGTATGGGGGACGGTAATCGGTTCCCCCCAGACGAACACACCGCGGCCAAAGGGCAGGGCCACGACAAAGCGGTCCCACGATCCCATGACCTTGCGGCGACGAGCCCCGAAGGTCACCGGAATGACCGGCATATTGGTCATACGGGCGAGCGACACCACCCCTTCGGAAGCCCGCATTCGCGGCCCGCGCGGCCCATCGGGGGTAATGCCGACCCAGTCCCCGGCTGTCAACTTGCGGATCATGGCGCGTAAGCCCGCGACCCCGCCGCGGCTGGACGAGCCGTCGATGGTCTTGATGCCGAACCAGCCGACTGTGCCGCCGATCAACCGGCCATCCCGGTGCATGGAGGTTAGAATATGGATCAACTTTCCCCGTTTCCAGGCGTAGGGCAACATGAACAGGCGTCCGTGCCAGAAACACATGATAAAGGGCCGGTCCGCATCCCAGTACTGGGCCGGAAAATGACCGCCAACAACGGTCCAGCGACCGGTCACATAAACAAGGCGAATGTAGGTGGCGGCGATCAGGGTCAACAGGGTACGCATCAACGGACTGTCGAACAGGCGCTTGCCGACGGTCACGACGCGACCGTTTTTTCATCAGTAAACTGCAAGGCGTACAGGTGGGCATAGGCTCCATTGCGTGCCAGCAATTGGGCGTGATCGCCCTGTTCGATGACCCGGCCCTTGTCGATCACGTAGATCAGGTCGGCATCGACCACGGTCGATAGCCGGTGGGCGATAACCAGAGTGGTGCGACCGCTCATCAGGCCACCGAGGGCGGCCTGAACCTGGCGTTCGGATGCCGTATCCAAGGCCGAGGTGGCTTCGTCGAGTAACAAGATGGGCGCATTTTTCAACATCGCCCGGGCAATGGCCAAGCGCTGCCGCTGGCCGCCGGAAAACCGGTTGCCGTGTTCGCCAAGGGAGGTATTCGGCCCGTCGGGCAAAGAGCCGACAAATTCACTCAGGCTTGCCGCTTCCAGGGCCCGGGAAACGGCTTTGTCATCTATTTCGTCATCGGCAATGCCAAATGCGATATTGCGACGAATGGTGTCGTCGGTAATGAAAATGGATTGCGGCACATAACCAACGGCGCGCTGGCAGCCACACAGGCTGCTGCTAATGGGGCTGCCATCGATCAGCACCTGGCCGGACGATGGCTCTACCAGGCCCAGAACAATATCGGCCAGGGTGGATTTGCCGGCTCCGTTGGGGCCCAGAAAACCAAGAACTTCGCCCTTGGGAACACTAAAGCCCAATCGGTCCACCGCCGTGAACGGGCCAAAGCGTTTCACCAGACCT
>ENA-ORDP01001038-ORDP01001038.1-marine-sediment-metagenome-genome-assembly--contig:-NODE-1038-length-16136-cov-35.698340_pt1 | contig 16136 bp, 12 predicted proteins | sample MGYA00248627_ERZ508539 | MGnify/ENA primary metagenome ERZ508539 (study PRJEB26208, sample SAMN05571518) | marine sediment metagenome | biome: deep sea; feature: Hydrothermal vent; material...
GTTTGCCCAGTTGTTCCGTCTTGCCGGTGACATCCAGAATGTCGTCCTGGACCTGAAAGGCAAGGCCGATATATTTGCCGTAGTGATCCAGGGCTTGCTGCTGTTTTTCCTGCACACTGTCGGCACACAGCGTTCCGAGCAGTACCGATGCGCGTATCAGGGCACCGGTTTTATGGATGTGCATATCCTCCAGTTCGGCGATATCGAGCTGTTTGCCGACCGCCGCCAGGTCGAGGGACTGGCCGCCGACCATGCCGCGCGAACCGGACGCCAGTGCCAGTCGCTCAATCATGCGTAAACGTTGTTCAGCCGTAACCGGTCCCATTGGCTCGCGCGCCAGCAGGGCAAAGGCCAGCGTTTGCAGGGCGTCACCCGCGAGAATCGCTTCGGCCTGGCCAAATGCCTTGTGACACGTCGGCTTGCCACGCCGCAGATCATCGTTATCCATAGCCGGCAAATCATCGTGGATCAGCGAGTAGGCGTGAATGCACTCAACGGCACAGGCGGCAACATCCAGTGCCTGATCAGGCGCCCCCAGCGCACGCCCGGCCGCATATACCAGCAACGGGCGAATACGTTTGCCACCATCCAGCACGGCATAACGCATGGCTTTGTGCAGTTGTGCCGGGAGGGTGGTTTCGGCGGGCAGAAAATGCTGCAGCGCCGTTTCCAGACGCAGCTGGCACGGTTCCGCAAATTCACCCAGTTCAGGAGGGTTCAGCATTACTGTCAAATGGCTCCAGTGTATCCTGACCGTCTTTCTTCAACAGGATCTGAACCTTTTGCTCGGCGTCTTTCAGCGCCTGCTGGCAGGAACGCGTCAGTTGGACGCCGCGCTCGAACTGCTGCAGTGACTCATCCAGGCTAAGGTCACCCTGTTCCATTTTCTCCACCAACGTTTCGAGTTCCGCCAGGGCGGTTTCAAAGTCGGGTTTTTTGGGGCTGCGTTTGGCCACATCCGTTCTCCGGTCTCCGGGTCGGGTACGTTACAAGCGACTCCGGGGCAGGTCAAACGCGGGTATCGTCCTGCAAGAGGGATTATGATTGACAGTCTGCTGACACTGAGATAAATTCCGGTCCCTATTTAGACTTAGTCTAAACATTGGCAGCTGCCTATTTTTCCACTCATTTGGAGATTATCGAAATGGATCTGAAAGGAAGTAAAACCGAAGACAATCTGAAAGCCGCATTTTCCGGTGAATCCCAGGCCAACCGTCGCTACCTGTACTTTGCAGCCAAGGCTGACGTTGAAGGCTATAACGACGTTGCTACCGTGTTCCGTTCCACCGCGGAAGGTGAAACCGGCCACGCCCACGGTCATCTGGAGTACCTGGAGGCCGTTGGTGACCCTGCTACCGGTTTGCCGATCGGTGGCACTTCGGACAACCTGAAGGCTGCGATTGCCGGTGAAACCCACGAGTACACCGACATGTATCCGGGGATGGCCAAAGCCGCCCGCGCAGAGGATTTCGATGAAATTGCCGATTGGTTCGAGACCCTGGCCAAGGCTGAGCGTTCACACGCTAACCGTTTCCAGAAAGCACTGGACGTCCTGGACGACTAGCATTCAATTTTTGCTATTTGCGGAGAAAATTGTAGGAGCGGCCCCCTGGCCGCGAACAGGGTTGGCGGGACACCAATCATTCGCGGCCAGGGGGCCGCTCCTACGGCTTGTTTATTAAACTTCTCTCGTCACACACGACATGCGGGAAGATATATCAACACGGAGAAGCCTATGCCGGTTCGCGAAGGTAATCTGGAAGCCCCTACCCGCCATCCGCTGGACTGGAAAAATCCGGATTTCTACGACCAAGTCTCGCTGACGAACGAGCTGGAGCGGGTTTTCCATATCTGCCACGGCTGTCGCCGCTGTTTCAATCTATGTAACGCATTTCCAACCCTGTTTGATGCGATTGACGCTTCATCCACTATGGAACTGGATGGTGTTGATAAACGCGTGTACCAGGAAGTGGTCAACCATTGCTACCTGTGCGACATGTGTTACATGACCAAGTGCCCTTATGTGCCGCCGCACGAGTGGAACGTGGATTTCCCACATCTCATGCTGCGTGCCAAAGCCGTCAGGCATAGTCAGGGTAAAACACGAACACGTGACCGTATCCTGAGCGCTACTGATATGGTCGGTACATTGGCCGGTATACCGGTCGTGTCCGCTGTCGTCAACGCAGTCAACAAGACGCGTGCTGGTCGGCGCGTGGTGGAAGAACTGTTCGAAGTACACCCCGACGCACATCTACCCGAATACCACAGCCGAACCCTGCGCCGCCGCCTGAAGGGTTCGCGCAACGAAAATGCTGCGGCAGGCGCTCAGGCCGGGCCGACACGGGGCAGAGTGGCGCTGTTTACCACCTGTTACGGAAACTACAACGAACCAGAGTTGGGGGAAGATCTGATTGCTGTCTTTGAGCACAATGACATCCCGGTACGCCTGGTGGATACCGAGCGCTGTTGCGGGATGCCCAAACTGGAACTGGGTGACCTGGAGGCGGTAGCAAAGGCAAAAGCGTTCAATATCCCGCGCCTTGCCGCGCTGGTGGACAAGGGCTGGGATATTGTTGCACCGGTGCCTTCCTGCGTGCTGATGTTCAAGCAGGAACTGCCGCTCATGTTTCCGGATGATGCCGATGTGGCCAAAGTGCGCGATGCAATCTATGACCCGTTTGAATACCTCGCCCTCCGTCACAGGCACGAAAAGTTGAAAACGGATTTCAAAAACAGTCTCGGCAAAATAAGCTACCACGTAGCCTGTCATCTGCGGGTACAGAATATCGGGATGAAAACGCGTGACGTATTGCAGCTGGTGCCGGATACAAAGGTCGAAGCCATTGAGCGCTGTTCCGGGCACGACGGCACCTATGCGGTGAAGAAAGAATTTCACGAAGTTTCCATGAAGATATGCAAGCCCGTTACCAGCCGGGTGCTGAAATCCGGTGCAGACCACTATTGCAGTGACTGTCCGATGGCTGGACACCAGATAGAGAACGGTCTGGATGATGGTCGCCAGCCCGAGCATCCGCTCAAGCTGTTGCGTATGGCCTATGGTATTTAAATCGAGGTTATAAACCCATGGATAAACTGTCACGCTCCGACCTTTTCAGCCTGGAGCAGTACTCTGAAGCCCGGCCGGAGTTTCGCACCCGGGTGATGGCGCATAAAAAGAACCGGCGTGTTCCGCTGGGAGAGATCGCAGCGCTGTACTTCGAAGACCGCCTCACCATGCACTACCAGATTCAGGAAATGCTGCGTGTAGAACGCATCTTTGAAGCCGAAAGCATCCAGCAAGAGCTCGACACCTATAACCCTCTGATTCCTGATGGCAGCAATCTGAAAGCGACATTCATGATCGAAATACCGGATGAGGATGAGCGGCGCAAATTGCTGTCTGAGTTGAAGGGTATCGAAGATGACACCTGGGTGAGGGTCGATGGCTTCGATCCGGTGTTCGCTATTTCCGACGAAGACATGGAGCGTGAAAACGAGGAAAAGACCTCATCGGTGCATTTCATGCGTTTTGAACTCACACCCGATATGGCAGCAGCAGCCAAGGCTGGCGCCGCATTAGGAATTGGCATCAGCCACAGGAGCTATACGCAGCAGCTTGAACCGTTGCCCGCGAATATCCGTAATTCGCTGATTCGCGACCTGGATGCCGGATCAAGCCCGGCATGACGACATATCAGACCTCCTTTAAGGTTTTGCGACCAGGAACTTGAAATGCATCTCCGCGGTCCCCATGTATTAGCCAGTGAAGGGCACCAGTCGGTGTTCGGTAGAGTTAATTCAGGAGGTGTGAAATGTCTTTGGTACGTTATGAACCCTGGAGTTTTTTGAACCAGTTGCACGGTGAGGTCGACCGTATGTTTAATGCGCGTTCGGGTCAGTATGAAGATGATAATGACCAGCTGTTAAGCAGCAGTGACTGGGTGCCTGCTGTCGATATCAGGGAAGAGGACAACCGTTACATTATCCATGCGGATGTGCCCGGCGTCGACCCGAAAGATATTGATATCAATATGGAAGACGGTGTTTTGTCGATCAGGGGCGAACGTCATTCGGAAACCACTGACGAGCGCAAAGGCTACAAGCGTGTGGAGCGCGTGCGCGGCAGTTTCTTCCGTCGTTTCAGTATGCCGGATACCGCAGATGCCAATGCGGTTACCGCCAAATCGAAAGACGGCGTGCTGGAGATCGTAATCCCGAAGCAGGAGAGACTGCAGCCGAAACGCATCCAGGTTGAAAGTTGATTGATCGCGGGGGCAGGGGCTGACCCTGTCCCCGGTGTCCTTAAGTCGCTACACTGTGCCGAAAACCAGGGTGGTAGCGATGAGAGTTATGCATTTTATCCGGCTGTGGTGCTGCGTTTTCGGATTGGCAGGGTTCGGCACTGTATCTGCTGTGGATGTTGGAGATGATGACGATCTGTACAACGAAGGATACAATCCCGGCTACATTGGCGAGCCAGAATCCAGGAAAAAAGAAGACACTGTAATATTTCCGTCCTGGCCGTCCGACCAGGATCTTGTCAGGGTCGACCTGTCACTGGTGGAGTTTCCGTATACGCTGCTGATCGATGAGAAATCATTCTCTGTCGGTAGCGACAGTATCATCCGCTATACAGCGATTTTACGCTCAGCTGACGGTGTGGATAACATCACCTACGAAGGTATTTCGTGTAACCGTCGCGAGGTCAGGCGCTATGCTTATGGCAGTCGCGGGCGGTTTCGTCCGGTGCGTAAATCGGAGTGGAAATATATTCTCAACAGGGGTCAGGACCGTTACCGGTACGCATTGGTCGAGAACTATTTCTGTCCGCTGCCCAGCGGTGACGTAGAACGTCAGCTACTGGATAACCTGAAGACCAATAACCGGTATAGATAGAACTCCGTGCATGACTCCGAATTCTTACCATGACCAGTAAATACGACGCGGCTTCGATCGAAGTACTCACGGGTCTGGATCCGGTGCGCAAGCGTCCCGGCATGTACACGGATACCACGCGACCCAATCATCTTGCCCAGGAAGTCATCGACAATGGCGTTGACGAAGCCATCGCCGGCTATGCCAGCAAAATAGAGGTCACGGTGTTCAAGGATGGATCCTTGCAGGTAAAGGATAATGGCCGTGGGATGCCGGTGGATCTACACCCTGAAGAAGGCGTGTCCGGTGTCGAAGTGATCCTCACCCGGTTGCACGCCGGCGGAAAATTTTCCGGCAAGAACTACCGGTTTTCGGGGGGGCTGCACGGTGTCGGCGTGTCGGTAGTGAATGCGCTGTCGAAGCAGCTCGAGGTCCGGGTGCGGCGTGCTGGCAAAGAATACAAACTCACGTTCAGAAAAGGTGAAAAAGTCTCGGGCCTGGACGAGATCGGTACAGTCGGCAAGCAGAATACGGGTACCACGCTGAGATTCTGGCCGGATTCAGCGTTCTTTGAGTCGGAAAAATTTTCGCTGCCACGTCTGAAACACGTTCTGCGCGCCAAGGCAGTCTTGTGTCCGGGACTGGAAGTCGGACTGTTCGATGAGAAAAGCGGGAAAACGGATTCCTGGCAGTATGAAGATGGCTTGCGCGACTACCTGGTCGATGAGCTGGGCAAGGCAAGCAGCGTTCCGGAAGAACCGTTCGTGGGCAGGTTTGAGGGTAACTCCGAGGCCGCCGAGTGGGCGCTGGTGTGGTTACCCGATAGCGGGGAACTGGTTACAGAGAGTTATGTAAACCTGATTCCAACTACGCAGGGTGGTACCCATATCAACGGTTTGCGTAGCGGGCTGACTGAAGCGATCCGGGAATTCTGCGAGTTCCGCAGCTTGTTGCCGCGTGGCATCAAGATTACCCCGGATGATGTTTGGGATCGTTGTGCCTATATCCTGTCGGTCAAGCTGGCCGACCCCCAGTTCTCGGGCCAGACCAAGGAACGCCTTTCATCACGTGAGTGCGCAGCGTTCGTATCCGGCGTGGTCAAGGATGCTTTCAGCCTGTGGTTAAACCAGCATACCGAAGCCGGTGAGCAGATCGCTCAGCTGGCGATTCAGAATGCCCGGAATCGCCAGCGCGCCGGCAAGAAAGTGGTGCGCAAGAAAGTGACCAGCGGACCCGCCTTGCCGGGTAAACTGGCGGATTGTGCCAGCAATGATCTGCAGCGTTCCGAGCTGTTCCTGGTGGAGGGAGATTCGGCCGGCGGTTCTGCAAAACAGGCGCGCGACCGGGAATATCAGGCCATCATGCCATTGCGCGGCAAAATCCTGAATACCTGGGAGGTGGATTCGGCCGAGGTGCTGGCGTCACAGACCGTGCACGATATAACCCTGGCGATTGGTGCAGAGCCTGGTTCTGACGATCTGAAGAATCTTCGTTATGGCAAAATCTGCATTCTGGCCGACGCAGATTCGGACGGTGCGCATATAGCTACATTGCTGTGCGCCCTGTTCCTGAGACATTTCCAGCCCCTGGTGGAAGCCGGGCACGTGTATGTGGCTATGCCACCGCTGTACCGTATCGATGTCGGCAAGCAGGTGTTCTACGCGCTGGACGATGCCGAACAGAAAGGTATTCTGGATCGCATTGCTGCGGAAAAAATCAAGGGCAAGGTCAACGTGCAGCGCTTCAAGGGCCTGGGCGAAATGAATCCCATGCAGTTGCGTGAAACCACCATAGATCCCGATACCCGCCGGCTGGTCCAGTTGACGATTCAGGCCGGTGACAACAGTCATAAAACCCTCGATTTGCTGCTCGCCAAAAACCGTTCTTCCGATCGCCGTGCCTGGCTGGAGAAAAACGGCAGTCTTGCCGATATATAGTCGAGGCAGCCGGCTATTGCGCCACCGCTATCTAACTTGCTGAAATTTAATTCATAATAGCCTGTCTCAGGGCAAGTGATCTGTCGAATTGAAAGCGTTGCCGCAGCGGGCACCGCAGAGAGTTATGGGCGAGATTGTAATCAAGCATTTCAAGCGTTCTTCGATCGGTTCCGATGACAAGGAACTGGTCATCGAGATCGTGGCGGAAAGCTCCGATACCGGACGCTTCCTGCAGCGTATGGAAGAATCTCGCCTGACGCGGCCCTGTTTCCAGACCATCGACATGCGTGGTCGGGTAGCGGGTGAGTGCCGCCATTATGCCTTCAATGACCGGGTTCACTACCTGGACGATATTTCGTTCCAGATATTTGAACAGGGCTTAAGAGACAGCAACGGTGTCTACACCGTCGGCACCTTCGAAGCTATTGTTGGTGGTGCCCATACCCTCCAGGCCAAGGAAACAGAACGTGTAGCGGCCGACCAGCGGCGTGACGAAATCGAGCAACGCCGTCTGGAGCGCGCGCATGCTGCGGCGCTGGAACGTGCCGGCGACGGGCAGGGAGAGGGTGTCAGCGCAGGTGATTTGCCCGGCACCCTGGTCGACAACCCGGCTATTCTGCCGCTGGGCTATTTCCGCAAGCGTACACATCCGCGACTGAAATATGCCTGTCCTGTGATTCTGGAGCGCGGCAATATCAAGTCAAGCGCCGTTACCCGTGACATTTCGGTATGTGGCGTCCAGGTTCTTGTCAAGGGCCTCACCACCCTGCGGCCAGACCAGGAAGTGATGATATCCTGGCCGGGACTGGAAGATGAAGCGGGCACGGTAAATGTAACTCGAACGCCCTATGTGGTTGTCAGCAGTGAAGAGCGCGACACGGAGAGCGTTGTGTGCCTGCGGCGACTTGATCTGGAGGCGCCGGATGGTTTTACCGAGCTGCTGGAAGCGCTGATCGAGCGCCACCGGAACAGATACAAACTGGATGTTGATGACGAATACCAATCCATTCTGAGCTGGTATTACGAGCGCTGCTATGCACAAAGCGCAACCCAGATTCCTTTCTTCGTCGAGCAGGACAAGGACGGCCTGTGTGTGCAGGCAGTTGCCATGAGTGAAGGTAACTCACACCTGGCACGCTTTTTTTGTACCGACGCAGACAATTATAATTTTACCCCGTTATGCCTGCCTCAGCGTTTGCAGCAACTGGCGCAGGGCCAGTCGTTTGTGATGGCGATGTTCCGCCGGCGTGGCGAGCAGGATCAGTGTATGCGTATACATTCCTCGGCAGACTTCGAGCATACGTCGCCCGCCGCCTTTCAGGAAATATTGCGTTATACCCTGGAGCAGTCGGAACACTGTATTGTCAAAGTGCACGTCAGTAGTGTGCCCGCGGCCTCTGTTCCCGACAGGAAAGTGGATGAAGCGTCGCATCGTTTACAGTATAAATCCGAGGCGCAGATGGGTGAATTGCGGGGGCGCCTGAAAAAACTGCACTATGTAGGCTATGTCGTTGACGTTACGCAGGACTTTCAGATCCTGAAGGTTGACTCCGGGACCCGGGGTAGCGGACTGGCGGCCTGGGTGGGTACCGAATACCGGAGTCTGGAAGACGGCAAGGTCAAGAAAAAAGTCACTCTTTCCGACCGGCAGTTGCGACCCGAACTGATACGTTTCGGTTACGTGGAGCGGCGCCGCGAGGACCGCTATCTGGCGGAAACAAAAATCGATGTGCACATAGGTAACGGGGCCTTCGAGGGTATGTCGAAAGATATTTCCACACGCGGTATGCGTGTCCAGTTACAGAAACGCGTGGATATCAAGCAGGGTGCGACCGTCAAGATCGGCCTTGTGTCACTGCAGCAGAAGAAATCTGCAACCAACCTGATGGATATTCCCTATCGTGTGGTCCATACCCTTGACGAGGATGAGGGTACAGTACTGATGCTGGAACGCATTCTGGGCGGCAAACGGGAAGGGTTAAAGGAATTTTTTGTCGAGCTGATTACCAAGAACCAGCATAAGCTGGGTGTCGATATAGGCGATATATGGGGTGCGGCTGCGTCGCGGATCTATGAAGCTCTGCTGGCAGCCAATACGCCCACCATACCGTTTTTTCTGGCGCGCAATAATGAAGGCGGCGCGCACCTTCAGTTTGTGGGCGTACCCGAGGCGGGGAATCCGCTGGTAAGCTATTTCTCTAATGCCAGCGGTGCGGATTTCCGCTGTCTGAACGAGCACCGTATTGTTTCAGCGCTGTACGACGCAGTACAGATACTGCTGCGGCGGAGCAGAAATGCCAGTGATAACCCCACACCCTTTGAACTCGAGATGTACCTGTACAAGGAGCTCGATGAGCTGACGGGAGAAACCTTTATCCACGCGGCGACGGAGCTGGATTTTGCCACTGATGCCCGGCGTGAGGCTTTTCTGATGAAACTGACCGAATATGCCGACTGGCGCTGCATCAAGATTGTATCCACCTTTACCCGTTCGCTGGATGAAAAAGCGCTGGACAAAATGATCGATTCGGTACGTTGCCAGTCAAAACACCGTGCTATCAAGCTGTCCGATCTGGCACATTCGCTGGTAGGCTATGGCGAAATGATCGATATCACGGGTGAATGGACATTGCTTCGTGCAGTTGGTCGTGCCGGTTAACGGGCCTATCTGAGAATTGAGAGCCGACTAAGTACCCGATTTTGAACCGCCAAGACACAAAGGCCACAAAGAAAGCAAATATTTCTTTAATCGATACACCGTCAATTCACCCGAAGCGCCTGTTTTTGGCGCTGTGGCCGGTTACAATAATCCCCGTTTTGTCACAGACACGGAACGGGCATGGCTATCGATACCACCCTTGAAAATATAGAAACACTCCCTCTCAGCACGTTTACCGAAAAAGCGTATCTGGATTATTCCATGTACGTCATTCTCGATCGTGCCCTGCCGCATATCGGTGACGGGTTGAAACCGGTGCAGAGACGCATTGTTTACGCCATGTCCGAACTGGGACTGTCGGCGCGCGCAAAATTCAAAAAATCCGCGCGTACCGTGGGCGATGTGCTGGGTAAGTTCCACCCGCACGGCGACTCGGCTTGCTACGAGGCCATGGTGCATATGGCACAGGGGTTCTCGTTCCGTTATCCGCTGGTCGACGGGCAGGGTAACTGGGGGTCTCCGGACGACCCCAAATCATTTGCCGCCATGCGCTACACCGAAGCACGCCTGACGCCATTTGCGGACGTGCTGTTGGCCGAACTGGGCGACGGTACTGTTGACTGGGCGCCTAATTTCGACGGGACGCTGCAGGAACCTGTGCTGTTACCGGCACGCCTGCCGGTCGTGCTGGTCAATGGTGCGACCGGTATTGCGGTCGGTATGGCGACCGACATTCCCCCGCACAATCTGAGTGAAGTAGCGAGTGCGGCTATTCACCTGCTGGAGCATCCGAAGGCGACGGTCGATGAATTGTGTAAATACATTCAGGGTCCGGATTATCCAACCGGCGGGGAGATTATTACGCCGCGCGAAGATCTGCTGAACGCATACCGCACAGGAAGCGGCAGTGTGCGTATCCGTGCTTGCTACGAACAGGAGCACGGCGACATTGTGGTGACCGAGTTGCCCTACCAGGTATCCGGTAACCGGATACTGGAGCAGATTGCCGGGCAGATGACGGCCAAAAAACTGCCTATGGTGGCTGATCTGCGCGACGAGTCCGACCATGAAAACCCGACCCGTCTGGTGATCGTGCCACGCTCCAGTCGTATCGATGTTGAAGCGTTGATGTCGCACCTGTTTGCGACTACAGACCTGGAACGCAGCTACCGCATTAACGCCAATATGATTGGTCTGAATGGTCGCCCGGCGGTCAAGGACCTGCGTACTTTGCTCAAGGAATGGCTGGAGTACCGCATAGGCACGGTTACCCGTCGTTTGCAGTACCGGCTGGGAAAAGTACTGGACCGCTTGCATCTCCTTGATGGCTTGCTGGTGGCCTATCTCAATATCGACGAAGTGATCGCCATTATCCGTAGCGAGGATGAACCGCGACCGGTGTTGATGAAGCGCTTCAAAATCAGCCAACAGCAGGCCGATGCCATCCTCGATCTGAAGCTGAGGAACCTGGCCCGGCTGGAGGAAATGAAAATCCGTGGCGAGCAGGAAAAGCTTGGCGAGGAACGTGACGGACTGAAAAAGTTACTGTCTTCAAAAGGTCGTCTGCGCACGCTGGTCAAGAAGGAAATCGAGGCTGATGCCAGGACCTATGCTGACGAGCGACGTTCACGACTGGTTGAACGCACGGCAGCCCAGGCTATGGATGAGGCCGACCTTATATCCAGTGAACCGGTAACTGTTGTGCTGTCCGAGAAAGGCTGGGTACGTGCAGCAAAAGGACACGAGGTTGAACCGGAAAGCCTTAGCTACAAGGCCGGCGACTGTTTCATGGCGGTAGCACAGGGACGTAGCAACCAGCAGGTAGTGTTCCTGGATTCCACAGGACGTGCCTATACGCTGGCAGCGCACAGCCTGCCGTCAGCGCGTGGTCAGGGCGAACCACTGACGGGGCGATTTAACCCACCGGAAGGCGCGCATTTTGTTGGTGTGCTGGCGGGAGAGCTGGACAGTTTATATCTGCTGGCTACCAGTGCAGGGTATGGTTTTATCGCGCGACTCGGGGATCTGGTGGCGCGTACCAAAGCGGGCAAGTCCGTGTTGTCGGTGCCGAAAAATGCACAGGTTTTACTGCCATCACCGGTCAACGATGCACAAACAGACCGGGTTGCGGCTGTGGATATGCAAGGGCACATGCTGGTCATTTCCGCTGCCGAAATTCCGCGACTTAACCGTGGCAAAGGGATCAAGATCCAGGGTGTCAATACCAAAAAGCTGGCCAGTGGTGATGAATCTATGGTGGGCATCGTCAGTATTGCTGCAGATGCCTGCCTGGTGTTGCACGCCGGCAAGCGACACCTGAAACTGAAGGCCGCTGATCTCGAGTTGTATAGCGGCGATCGTGGCCGCAAGGGTAAAAAATTACCACGCGGTTTGCAGCGGGTGGAGCGGGTAACCAGTGAATGATGCCGGATACAGATTGAATGTACAGACAGTGCGTGGGCGTCAAGACGCAGGTAGAATGCGCAACTATTGAGTTTCTGCCAGGATAAACAGCCATGCCTTTGATTCGCCCTTTTGCCGCTTTACGCCCGGTGCCCGAACGTGCCGGAGAGGTGCTTGCACCACCCTATGATGTTTTGAACAGCGCTGAGGCGCGGGCGCGAGCGGCGGATTCTCCGTTGAGTTTCCTGCATATTTCCAGGGCGGAGATCGATTTACCGGAGGGGACCGACCCCTATGACGCCTCGGTCTATGCCCGGGCGGCGGACAATCTTCGCAGCATGATCGCGGACGGGGTACTGAAACGGGATGAGCAGCCCTGTTACTACGTGTATCGCATCACCATGGGCGACCATGTTCAAACCGGCCTGGTGGCGGTGGCATCGGTTGCCGACTATGACATTAACCGGGTGCGCAAGCATGAATTTACGCGTCCGGCCAAGGAAGATGACCGGGTACGCCAGATTGAGGCCCTCAATGCCCAGACCGGACCGGTGTTACTGGCCTACCGGTCGCAGCCGGAGATCGATCAACTTATCGAGTCCGCAACCTCGGCCACACCGGAATATGACCTCACGGCGGATGACGGTATTCGGCATACGCTCTGGGTTGTGACGGACCCGTCTGTCATTGATCGCTTGAGCGCCGGGTTTGACAGTATGGAAGCCATCTATATTGCGGATGGCCATCATCGCTCGGCCGCGGGGTCACGTGTGGCGGCAACAATGAAGGGTGGCCCGGAGGCCATGAGCAGCTATTTCCTGTCAGTTATTTTTCCTCATAACCAGATGAAGATTCTCGATTACAACCGGGTAGTGAAGGACTTGAATGGTTTGTCGGAAGATGAGTTACTCGACAGGGTGGGCGTTGCATTTGATGTTAACCGGGAAGACAGCGCGGTATCACCCTCGAAGTCCGGTGAGTTCGGTATGTACCTTAATGGACACTGGTACCGGCTGGCGATTCACGCTGATCGTGTGTCGCAGGATCCAGTAGCACGGCTGGACGTCAGCCTGCTTGCCAATAACCTGCTGGAACCGCTATTGGCTATCAGCGATCCGCGCACTGACCCACGTATCGATTTTGTCGGGGGTATTCGCGGTCTGGAGGAACTCGAAAAGCGGGTTGACAGTGGTGAAATGCAAGTCGCATTTTCTATGTTCCCGACCAGCATGGAAGACCTGATGGCGGTCGCGGATGCCAACGAAGTCATGCCGCCCAAGTCCACCTGGTTTGAACCCAAGCTGGCCGACGGCCTGGTGTCTCACGTCCTGGATCAGGCGATTTCGCTCGAGAAGTCGTAGTCGAGCGCTTCGCTGGGTTCTTGCAGGAAGTTGCCCTGGATAAAATGAATACCGCTCTGCCATAGCACAGCCAGGCTATGGGCGTCCTGAACGTATTCGGCGATGCACTGTTTGTTCATCGATTTGGCGGTATCCAGAATTGATTTGACCATGGCCTGATTGTCGGTATCACTGGCCAGGTTATGGATGAAAGAGCCGTCGATCTTGAGGAAATCCACCGGCAGGTGTTTGAGTAGCTGGAAGGAATTCGGGCCGGCGCCAAAGTGTTCCAGTGCGGTCCTGCAATGCAGCTGCTGAAGTGCCTTGACAAAAGCCTTGGCGTGTTTTAACTGCTGTCCCGCATGTTTCTCGGCAATCTCGAAGGTCAGTGCATCACCTGGCAAACGGCTTTCCTTCATGCAGTCGTTGATGAACTGCACCAGGCCTTCGTCCAGCAGGGTTGCGGCGGCTACCTTGATGAAAAACCGTGCGTTGGCGCCACTCGTCCGGTGTTCCGCCAGATTGCGGATGGCATTCCGGATGACCCAACGATCGATTTCGGTGATTTGCCCGGTCTGTTCGGCGAGCGGCAGGAACTGGGTGGGCAGTATATATTCGCCTTCGTCGTTGAGCATGCGCAGCAATACTTCGTAGTTCTCGCTTTCGTCACCTTGCAGGCTGACGATAGGCTGGTAGAGCAACTGGAACTGGTTGTCTTCCAGTGCACTCTTGATCAGCGTGTGCATCTGCTGGTCGCGCTCCTTGCCGATCTTTTCATCGACCACCGGGTTGTGCAGGTGTACCTTGTTGCCGCCGGAGGAGCGCGCGACTTCGCAGGCAAGGTCAGCGCGTGAAATCACTTCTTGTGCGGACGGAGAGCTTTCCGTTACCACGCTCATGCCGATACTGCAGGTAGTAGTGATCGACTGTCCTTCCACGTCGGCGATGTGATTCTCGATCGCCTGGCGCAGTTCTTCGCCCAGGGCCTGGATCGACTCCGGGTCACAGTCATGGCGCAAAATTGTGAAGGAGTGATCGCCGAAGCGGGCTGCAATATCGTGCTCGCCGGTATGATCACGCAGCAGTCCGGCAATGTCGTTAATAACCATATCGGCTATGCCGATTCCAAGGTTGTCCTTGATGTCCTTGAAATTATCTATTAACAGATAAAGCATGGCGGCAGGAGGGGAGCCGCTGAGTGCATCGGTGGCGGCCAGTTCCAGCTCTTCCATGAAATACTGACGGTTGAAAAGACCGGTCAATATATCCTGCTTGCTCAGGTATTTGAGTTTCTGTTCAAGCTCGGCGCTGGCTGCGGCCTGGCTGCGTATAATGATCTGGGTACAGGGTTCGCCGTCGATGCTGGCGGCGGTGAATTCCATATTCGCTTTAAACGTCTTGCCGTCCGGCAGCAGACCGTGGGTTTCCAGTTTGCCTTTCTGTTCGCCGTTTTTGCTGTAGTTGCGCAGGAAGTCCTTAAACTCGGTGTGATCGTCCGGCGCCACCATATCCATAATGGGTGTGCCTTCGATCTCATCGAGGTTGTCAAAGCCAAACATCTCGAGGTAGGAGCTGTTGGCAAAAATATGCATGCCTTCGTGCACGTAGGCGATAGCGTCGCGCGAGCTTTCCATAAGCATGCGCGCACGCTTTTCACTCTCGTGGAATCGCGCTTCGTAATTATCTGCGCTCTGGCTGGTTTTGGCCTGCGAAAGCTCGCGTTTTACGACCAGTTGCAGGTGTTCCGGCATGTCGTAGGAACACAGGTCGGAGGCCCCCTGGCGCATAGCGTCAATGATGCTGGCTTCATCGCCGGACTCGCCGATGGCGATAAGTGACACGTTGATTTGACGCTTTTGCAACAGTTCGGCGATAGCTGTGAGCGATGCGCCTTCCAGGCCGGTTGCGCAAAGAATCAGGTCAGGGGTCTGTGCATCCAGTGCCGCGCAGACATCTTCCAGGCTTTCGGCGTATGTCAGGCGCGAGGCCTGGCCGGCATTACGTAAGACATTGGCCAGTGCCTCGGCGTCGTTGCGGGTTTCCTCGATAATGAGCAGCCGCAACGTGTAATCCGTATCCATTTGCTTGTCGATCTCCTGAAAAGGTTCCTCGCGCCGTAATTTGCCGCTACCGCGCCTCCCCTGTGTCGGCCCGGAGAGTGATTTCTTTACCCGCCGGACCGGCTGCGGCGTTTCATCCTGGTGCGCTGTAACTGCTTTTCCACACAGGGATTTCCTGCTAGCATATGATGTAACACACTACCGGGGACGGGGTATGCATCCAATCAAGGTACGAGCCGAAACTGCGGACGATTTTCGCGCCATCGATGTTGTTAATCTGAGCGCCTTCCAGGGTGAGGCGGAAGCGCAGCTGGTGAGTGAACTGAGGAAATCCGACAGATTTATTCCCGATCTGTCACTGGTTGCAGAATTGAATGGCCGTATTGTCGGGCACGTAGTGTTATCCAGGGTACCGTTGCATTCATCTGCGGGTGCTGTAGAAGTACTGGCGTTGGGGCCCATGTCAGTGGTTCCGTCCCAGTCGCATCGCGGCATCGGTTCGGAGCTGATAGAGGCGGCCGTGGCGCGCGCCAAGCCGCTTTGCTACAGCGCTATCGTGGTGGCCGGACACCCGGACTACTACCTGCGTTTCGGTTTTAAGCCGGCGAAGGGGTGGGGTGTAAGCGCGAACCTGTCAATTCCTGACGATGCTTTGACCGCGATGGAGCTGGTAGAGGGGGCACTGTCCGGTGGTGGTGAAATTGAGTACCCCGGTCTGTTCAAAGCCCTGTTCTGATAAATGGATCTAGGGAAACTCTGATTAATTTGTCATACCGGCGAAAGCCGGTATCCAACTCGTTTAACCCACTGGATTCTGGCATACGCCAGAATGACGGAAAACGAATTAATCAGAGGTTCC
>ENA-ORDP01001039-ORDP01001039.1-marine-sediment-metagenome-genome-assembly--contig:-NODE-1039-length-16132-cov-7.919637_pt1 | contig 16132 bp, 13 predicted proteins | sample MGYA00248627_ERZ508539 | MGnify/ENA primary metagenome ERZ508539 (study PRJEB26208, sample SAMN05571518) | marine sediment metagenome | biome: deep sea; feature: Hydrothermal vent; material...
TAGAGCGAAGCGAAACCCATCAGCATGGTACAGTTTAATACCCCGTCCGCTTGCGACGGGGTTGTTTATTGGGTTTTATAATATGTAACGACTCAGATCTTCATCCTCTGCCAGTTCACCGAGGTTTTTGTTGACATACTCGGCGTTGATTTGAATGGACTCGCCGGGCATATCCGGTGCGCGGAAAGAGATATCTTCCAGTAGACGTTCAATGATGGTGTGCAATCGGCGCGCACCGATATTTTCCGTTTTTTCATTCACCTGCCAGGCAATGTCGGCCATGCGTTTGACGCCGTCCTCGGTGAATTCGATCTTGACCTTTTCGGCCTGCATCAGCGCACTGTACTGCATAGTCAGCGAGGCATCGGGTTCCGTGAGAATACGTACGAAGTCTTCTGCACTCAGGGCTTCCAGTTCGACCCGGATGGGGAAACGTCCCTGCAGTTCCGGAATCAAATCAGACGGTTTGGCGACATGGAAGGCGCCGGAGGCGATGAACAGGATATGGTCGGTTTTGATCATGCCGTGCCGGGTCGTCACGGTGGAGCCTTCCACTAACGGCAGCAGATCGCGCTGGACGCCTTCGCGGGAAACATCGACGCCGCTGCCGGACTCGCCGCGCCGGGCTATTTTGTCCATTTCATCCAGGAAGACGATGCCGTTCTGCTCGACATTAATGCGCGCCTGTTCCTTGATGTCCTCGTTATCAATCAGTTTTGCCGCCTCCTCCTCGATAAGATGCTTCATGGCCTGGTGGATGGGCAACTTGCGTTTGGTGGATCGGGTGTTGCCCAGGTTCTGGAACATGCCCTGCAACTGGTTGGTCATTTCCTCCATGCCGGGGGGAGCCATAATTTCCACGCCGACGGAGGGTGCGCTGAGTTCGACTTCAATTTCCTTGTCATCCAGATCGCCTTCGCGCAGCTTCTTGCGAAATTTCTGGCGGGTGCTGTTTTCCTTCTTTTCGGCGGGCATATCGTCGTCGGGATCAAAGCCGCGTGCCGGTGGCAGGAGAATGTCCAGAATGCGTTCCTCAGCGGCGTCTTCGGCACGATGGCGAACTTTCGTCATGCCTTGTTCGCGGGTCATCTTAAAGGAAATATCAGCAAGATCGCGAATAATGGAATCCACATCACGCCCGACATAACCGACTTCGGTAAACTTGGTGGCCTCGACTTTGAGGAAGGGTGCATTGGCCAGTCTTGCCAGACGGCGGGCGATTTCGGTTTTGCCCACGCCGGTGGGGCCGATCATCAGAATATTCTTGGGGGTGATTTCGTTGCGCAGATTTTCATCCACCTGGCTGCGCCGCCAGCGGTTGCGCAGGGCAATGGCGACGGCGCGCTTGGCGCTGGACTGGCCAACGATATGCTTGTCCAGTTTCTGAACGATTTCTCGGGGCGTCATTTGTGACATGGGTGAGCGATTTCCTGGAGGATAGTTAGAGTTCTTCGAATACCAGATTGCGATTGGTATAAATGCAGACATCGGCGGCAATATTCAAGGCCTTCTCGGTAATTTCCCGGGCGCTGAGTTCGCTGTTTTCCAGCAGGGCGCGGGCGGCAGACTGGGCAAAAGGACCCCCGGAACCAATGGCCATCAGACTTTGTTCCGGCTCAATGACATCGCCGTTGCCGGAAATGATCAGCGAGGCCTCGTCATCCGCTACTGCCAGCAAGGCTTCCAGTCGCCGTAGGGTGCGGTCGGTGCGCCAGTCCCTGGCCATTTCCACGGCGGCGCGCACCAGTTTGCCGGAGTGTTTTTCCAGTTTCTGTTCGAAATATTCAAACAGGGTAAAGGCATCGGCGGTACCGCCGGCAAATCCGGCGATGACCTTGTCGTGATACAGACGGCGCACCTTGCGGGCATTGCCTTTCATCACGGTGTTGCCCAGTGTGACCTGACCATCCGCGCCGATGACGACGTGGTCGCCGCGACGAACGGAAAGGACAGTGGTGCCTCGATATTGATCCACGTTGTTCTCCTGAGCATTGGATTTTGATGAGGGATTGTACCGCAAAGCCCCGCAATAGAAAAAAGAGCAGAAAAAAGTACATATATTAATCGTTGCATCAGTATTTGCACCATAGCCCCCTCTCCCTCCGGGAGAGGGCTGGGGTGAGGGAATAAAATACATGCAAATACTGGTGCAACGATTAATAGCCGGGCTAATCAGCAGCCTGTTTTAAAGGGCTTTGTAATGCCCGGGCCGCCCGAATTTTTACTGCGTGGAGCAGGGCCTGGTTGTGTTTTTCGATAGACTCAATGAAGGGTTCCAGGCCCTTTTGCCGGATTTCACTGGCGAAGCTCGTGCGGTAGGTGCTGATGATGCTGATTCCGGCCACGGTGACGTCATACACCTTCCAGCCTTTTGCCGTGTGGCGCATACGATAGCTCAGGGCGACTTTCTCTCCCCGGGGGGGGTGTATTTCGGCGCGAACGGTGAGTCGTTTTTGCTCCAGGGAGCCGCGCAGGGGGAGGAAGGTAATGAAGTTGGAGTGGATGGTATGATCGGACAGGTATTCAGCCAGCGCCGACGAATAGAATCGTACAAGCAGATCGCGGAAGGCGCGGATGAAACGCAGTTTCTGGTTTTCACTCGCCCGCCGCCAGTACTTGCCCAGCACCATGCGGGAGGAAGCGATAATATCGATATGCGGCAGCAGGATGTTCTTAATCAGACCGTAGAGAACCCGGTGATCCTGTTGAATCGCCTGATGTTGATTTTGCAGGGCGCTGATCATGTCCTGGGTAGTGACTTCCAGCATTTTGTCAGGCGCCATGTCGGCAAGGGCAAGTTTTGAAAGCAGGCTTAGCAGCAGGAAAAGTACGACGGCGTTAATGCGTGGCAAGGGTTTTTCTGACATGGGACAGGCCGTTTATTTCATCTATCAATTAAAGTATGCTGAGGCTATAGCCTGAGTCTATCTGTCTAATTTGCAGGAGTAAATACCTTGACTGCACCCGATACCAGCCGGGGCCGGTTTTCCCGGATCCGTATGCGGCGTATGCGCCGCGATGAATTTTCTCGTCGTCTGATGCGTGAGTCCTGTCTCAGCGTGGACGATCTTATTTGCCCCTTGTTTGTGCTGGAAGGTCAGAAGCAGCGTGACCCGGTAGCTTCGATGCCGGGTGTGGAACGGGTGAGCATCGATGAGTTGTTGATCGAGGCCGAAGAGCTGGTGGCGCTGGGCGTGCCCGCGATTGCCCTGTTTCCGGTTACCCCGGTCGAAGTGAAAACGGAAGATGCGCGTGAAGCTTTTAATCCGGTGGGGCTGGCGCAACGCGCTGTACGAGCGGTGAAAGAAAGTTTTCCCGGACTGGGCGTGATCACCGATGTCGCTCTGGATCCCTTTACGACCCATGGCCAGGATGGCCTGATTGATGAGTCCGGTTATGTGTTGAACGATGAAACGGTCGATGTGTTGGTGAAGCAGGCGCTTTCCCATGCCGAGGCCGGGTCTGATATCGTTGCGCCTTCCGATATGATGGATGGCCGCATCGGCCGTATTCGTGACGCTCTTGAAGCGGGCGGCCATATCCATACCCGCATCCTGGCTTACTCAGCTAAATATGCTTCCAGTTTTTACGGCCCCTTTCGTGATGCCGTGGGTTCGGCCACCCACCTTGGTGGCGGTAATAAATACAGCTACCAGATGGATCCGGCCAACAGCGACGAAGCCCTGTGGGAAGCCGGTCTGGATCTGGACGAAGGCGCGGATATGATCATGGTCAAACCGGGCATGCCTTATCTCGACATCGTGCGGCGGGTAAAAGATCAATATGGGGCGCCTACCTACGCCTATCAGGTCAGCGGTGAATACGCCATGCTCATGGCCGCCGCGCAAAATGGCTGGCTGGACGAGAAAGCCGTAATCATGGAATCTTTACTGGCATTCAAACGTGCCGGTGCCGATGGCATTCTTACCTACTTCGCCAAACGGGTGGCCGAGTGGTTGCATGAGGAAGGCTGATAAGCACTCGTATCCATCGTGGATTAAAGAATAAAGATGACTGACATTTTTGATTTTTCTCCCAGAGTGGACGACTACGCGGTGATGGGCAATCCCATTAGCCACAGCAAATCACCGCTGATTCATGCTCGGTTTGCGCAACAGACCAAACAGGCGATCCACTATACGGCCATTCATGTTGATCCCGGTGGCTTCGAACAGGCGGTGGGTAATTTTGTCGCCAGTGGCGGCAAAGGCCTGAACGTGACGGTGCCTTTTAAACAGGAAGCCTGGGCGCTGGCCGATGAACGCAGTGAACGTGCCGAGCGCGCCGGGGCGGTGAATACGCTTATCTTTAAAGATAAAAAAATTATTGGCGATAATACCGACGGCATCGGACTGGTGCGGGATCTGCTTGAGAATAAAAAGCAGGAAGTGCAGGGTCAACGTGTTTTAGTGATGGGTGCGGGCGGCGCGGCACGCGGCGTGCTGTTGCCTCTGCTCATCCTGCAACCGGCGCGGTTGCTTATCGTTAATCGCACGGCAGAGAAAGCAAAAGATCTGGCCAATGCTTTTGCCGATATGGGTACGGTTGCGGGTTGCGGTTATGAGGCTCTGGCCGGGCAGTCGTTTGATCTTGTCATCAATGCCACGGCAGCGAGTTTGCAGGGCGAGCTGCCGCCTCTGCCGGAAGGAATTATTTCTGATGCTGGCGCCTGTTACGACATGATGTACGGCAGTGAACCAACCGTGTTTATGACATGGTGTCAGCAGCAGGGCGCGGATGAAGTTTTCGACGGTCTGGGCATGCTGGTGGAGCAGGCGGCGGAATCCTTTTACCTCTGGCGCGGCGTCAGGCCGCACACGAATGAAGTGATTAAATCGCTGCGTCAGGATATAAAATAATCCCGGCCCTGTTCTGCGTCGCGCCGGGTCAGCGGATTGCGAGTGCAGTATGGTGCGAAATCATAATCAATAAAGCGCTGCATCAGATGCGCGTCGCGCTCAGGATGAATGCCCAGTCGGGTAGTCTGAATAGTGCGTGCTGGCCGCTCGCCTGTATCCTCAAAATAAAACAGTTGGGGGTCAAAGGTTTTCTGATTCCAGTCTTTGACCTTGAGATCCAGCGAACGACACAACAAGGTTTGTCCCGCACAGAGATTTTCTTTCTTGCGCCGTTGTTCGCGGCCTTTAACAGGATTGAGTTTTTGCATGATGGCCAGATTGCCAGGCGGCGACTGCTGGTCAAACCAGGGAAAACCGGATTTGATCAGCACCGCATTGCCCTTACCTTTGGCGCTTAAATTTAAAGAATCACTGCCGCGGGCGTAATACATGTAAATCGTTCCGGCGGGCATGAACATAGCCTTGCGTTTTTCTGTATAACCCAGCGAGGAATGGCTGCCTTTCTCATGCAGATAATAGGCCTCGGTCTCGATGATCCGGCAGGCCAGCCAGGTGTTTTTATAACGCCGTCGGATTATCTTGCCCAGCAGGGCGCGGGCAAGCATGCAGGCGTCACGGTTAAAAAAAGAAGATTTCAGCATCTCGCGTATTTTATCGCGATAGAAAGAAAGATAAAGCAGAATATGGCGGTCTTCATTAACGCCAATTGATGGGTTTCACTTCGTTCTACCCATCCTACGGACGGTTGAAAAAGTGTAGGATGGGTAGAACGAAGTGAAACCCATCAACATAAGAAAGAGAGCCGTTATGAACCCGGAAAAGAAAAAACCGCGTAAATTTGATCGTAACCTGATCGTTATTGGCGCTGGCGCCGGTGGGCTGGTATCCGCTTACATTGCCGCAGCGGTCAAGGCAAAAGTCACGCTGATTGAAAAACATAAAATGGGTGGGGACTGTCTTAACACCGGCTGCGTACCCTCCAAAGCCTTGATTCGCTCAGCGCGTTTTTTGGCGCAGGCGCGCCGGGCGCGGGAGTTTGGTTTTGACGCCGCTCCGGTTGAATTCGATTTTGCCCGTATTATGCAGCGTGTTCAAAGTGTGATTGAGAAGGTCGAGCCGCATGATTCTGTCGAACGCTACACCTCCCTGGGTGTGGACGTGATCGAAGGCGAGGCGAGAGTTCGCTCGCCCTTTGAAGTTGAAGTCAACGGTAGGACATTGACGGCCCGCCATATTATTATCGCCACGGGTGCGAGACCTTTTGTGCCGGCCATTCCCGGACTGGATGAACTGGATTATCTGACCTCGGATACGGTCTGGCAATTACGGACGCTGCCGAAACGTCTGCTGGTGCTGGGTGGCGGGCCGATTGGTTGCGAATTGGCGCAGAGCTTTGCTCGCTTCGGTGCGGATGCGGGTTCAAAGGTTATCATGGTGCAGCGTGGCGCGCGGCTTATGAACCGGGAAGATGAAAATGTCTCCACCCTGATCGCCGGGCAGTTTGAGCGCGAAGGTATCGAGCTGCGTTTAAATCACGCGGCCGAAGCGTTCAGACAGGAGGGGGCGCGCAAATATCTTGTTGCTGAACATCAAGGCCGGACGATCGAAATCGAATTTGATCAGGTGTTGCTGGCGCTGGGACGCAGCGCCAATGTCAGCGGTTTTGGCCTGGAAGAACTGGGCGTCAAGCTCAGTTCACGCAAGACTATTGAGGTGAATGAATTTCTGCAAACCAACTATCCTAATATTTACGCCTGTGGTGATGTCGCCGGACCCTACCAGTTTACCCATACTGCTGCGCATCAGGCCTGGTATGCTTCGGTCAACGCACTCTTTAGCCCATTCAAAAAGTTCCGGGTGGATTATTCCGTGATTCCCTTCGCCACTTTTACCGATCCGGAAGTCGCGCGCGTCGGCCTCAATGAGCGTGAAGCCAAAGCACAGGGAATGGCTTACGAGGTCACGCATTACGGGCTGGATGATCTGGATCGTGCCATTGCGGATGGCGAGACGCAGGGTTTTATCAAAGTGTTAACTGCCCCAGGCAAGGATAAAATTCTGGGTGTGACCATTGCCGGTGAACATGCGGGTGACCTGATAGCCGAGTTTGTCATGGCCATGCGTCACGGACTGGGGCTGAATAAAATTCTGGCCACTATTCATATTTACCCCACCTGGATGGAGGCCAATAAATTTGCCGCAGGTAACTGGAAAAAAGCCCATGCGCCGACGAAGTTGCTGCAATGGGTCGAACGTTTCCATGGTTGGCGGCGGGGGTAGTCGATTTTTATAGTCAGGACATAAGCGTAGAGGCTCATCGCGTAGGGTGGGCACGGGTTGAGTGCCCACCGGGTTAATGGCGGTCTTTCTCGTGGGCACAAAAATCGTGCCCACCCTACTGGGGGCTTTTTTATTTCAGGTGGCGTTGTTTCAGAAGCTGGTAATGCTGCGCGGAATAACGAAGGGATTCCTTTTCCTCGTCAGTCAGGGCACGTACCCGCCGTGCCGGGGAGCCGATCCAGAGAGAACCACCTTCGAGTTCTTTGCCCGGTGTCACCAGCGATCCCGCGCCGATAATTGTATCGGAGTGAACGATAGCGCCGTCCATGACCGTGCTGCCCATACCGATGAGGCAGTCATTATGAATGGTACAGCCGTGCAAGGTGACGCGATGGCCGATGGTGATGCGATCACCGATCTCCAGGGCGTTGCCTTCAGGGTTAAAAGGGTCGCCCACATGACTGACATGTAACACGCTATGATCCTGAATGTTGCTGCACTCGCCGATACGGATATAGTTGACATCACCGCGTATAATCGTAAACGGCCAGACGGAACTGTCACGACCGATTTCAACCTCGCCAATGATCAAGGCCGTGTCATCGATATAAACGCCGTCGCCGATTCTGGGCGTGGCGTTTTCAAAGGTACGAAGTGTCATACTATTTTAGGGGCGGGTTTGCTTCAACGCATCGTGACCAGTTCTTCCGAGCTGGTGGGATGAATGGCGACACAGTTGTCAAAGTCTTTCTTGGTGGCGCCCATTCTGATGGCGACGCCGAAGCCTTGCAGCATTTCATCGGCACCCATGCCGATAATATGACAACCCACGACTTTTTCATCCGCACCGACGCAGACGAGTTTCATGGCGGTGCGTTGCGGGTGTGGACTCAGAGCGTGATACATGGCGGTGAAACGGGTCTGGTAAACTTTGACCGCATCACCGTGTTTTTCCCGCGCTTCGCCTTCGGTCAGGCCGATGGTGCCGATGGGGGGGTGGCTGAACATGACGGTGGGGATGTTGCTGTAGTCCAGTTTTCGATCCGGCATATTGTTGAACAGCCGGTCGGACAGACGCCGGGCGGCGGCGATGGCTACCGGTGTCAGTTGCGCCTGGCCGGTGACATCGCCTACGGCGTACACGCCTTCGACGTTGGTTTGCTGGAATTCATCCGTGGGGATATAGCCGCGTTCATTGTAACTGATACCGGCGGCATCAAGGTTCAACAGTCCGGTATTGGGTTCGCGGCCAATGGCGCAGATCAGCGCGTCAATATCTTCCAGGCGGATGCCACCCACACAATGAATGTCCAGGTGCCCGTTTCCTCGTTTCTCTACGCGCTCAATGCTGGTGCGGGGCATGATGTTGACGCCGGCGTTGATCATTTCTTCCATCAGGTTTTCGCGCAACATGGCGTCGAAACTGGAGAGGAAGTGATCCTTGCGCAGCAGCAGGGATACTTCGCTGCCGAGGCCGTTGAGCAGGCCGGCCAGTTCGACGGCGATATAGCCCGCGCCGATGACGGCAACGCGCCGGGGTTGTTCTTTGAGGGCAAAAAAACCGTCTGAGGTGAGCATATGTTCCGCGCCGGGAATATCATGGATGACGGGTTTGCCACCGGGGGCAATGACGATGTGATCAGCGGTGTACTGTTTTCCGTCCACGTCTATGGTGTGTGCGTCCACGAAACGGCCGGTACCCTGGATATGGCTGATATTGGAGTCTGCCAGATAATTGTCATACCAGTCGAGAATACCTTTTATATATTTTTCTCTTGCCGCCACCAGTCTTTTCCAGTTGAAACTGCATAGATCCACCTCAAAACCGAAACCGCTGGCGTTGTGCAGGGTCTCAGCGATGCCCGAGGCAAACCACATAATTTTTTTAGGGACACAGCCGATATTGACGCAGGTGCCCCCCAGCTTGTTATTTTCAATGACGGCGGTTTTTTTGCCGTATTCGGCAGCGCGCTCGGCGGCTGAGAGGCCGCCACTACCCGCGCCAATGGCAATCAGATCAAAGTGTGTAGTCATGCGGATTCCTGAAAATTCTAGTGGTATTAATCGTTGCAACAGTATTTGCACCATAGCCCCCTCTCCCTCTGGGAGAGGGTGGGGGTGAGGGGATAAAATACATGCAAATACTTATGCAACGATTAATAAGTACTGCACTTTAGCAAAGACCGGGCCTTTGCGCACAGGCTTTGCAGCCGGGTAAAGAGTTTTAGCAAACGGAGTACCTAACCGCTTTAGCCGTTTGGTGCATCAGCCGCCGGTCATGGACATGAAGCGCACCAGTTGCTCGGGTTTTTGGTTGAAGTCGTGGTTGCGGGGTTTGAGCGTCAGGGCTTTGATGATGTGCTGTTTCAGTTCATCATCAGATATGCCCTCGCGCAGCAGGGGCCGCAGAGGGTAGCGTTCCTCCTGTCCCAGACACATATACAGGACGCCATCCACCGATAGCCGGACCCGGTTGCAGGTTTCGCAGAAGTGCTGGGATATGGGCGTGATAAAACCGATGCGCAGCTCGGTGCCGGCAACCTGTACATAACGGGCGGGACCGCCGCCGGGCATCATGCCGGGGATAAGTTCATAGCGCTCACCCAGACGCTGTTCGATCGTTTGCAGGCTGATATAGTGGCGACTGGCATGGCGGCCAGTGTCGCCCATGGGCATGGTTTCGATGAAGCGCAGGGTGAAATCGTGCTCAATGCAGAATTCCACCATATCTTCGGCTTCCCTGTCGTTGATATCCTTCATCATCACCATGTTGATTTTGATTGGTCCAAAGCCCGCGGCTTTGGCGGTCATCAGTCCGTTGATAACTTTGTCCAGCTTACCCTGGGTGATTTCTTTGAAAACATCCGGGCGCAGGCTGTCGAGGCTGACATTGATACGCTTGACGCCTGCCTGGCGCAAATCAGCGGCGTATTTATCCATGCGGGTCGCGTTGGAGCTAAGGGAAAGATCCTGAATGCCGGGCAACGCGGCCAGGGTTTGACTGAGTTCGACGATACCCTTGCGTACCAAAGGTTCGCCGCCGGTCAAACGTACCCGGCTGACGCCCAGCTCGCCAAAGGCATTAATCACGCGTTCGATTTCGGCAAACGTGAGCCAGTCTTCCGGCTCCTTAAAATCGTTGAAACCCTGCGGCATGCAGTAAAAGCAGCGCATGTCACAACGATCCGTCACCGAGAGACGGACATATTCGATTTTTCGACCAAAGGGATCGATCAGTTGAGTTTGCATTGTTATTGCCTGCTGAGGCCTGCCCATCAGTATAGATCAGAAGTGGTGGCGATGGTGGTAAAAGCAGCGTTGCGCTTCTTGAAATAGCATGAGGGTCACCCCCTGTATGCCGGATACCCCTGTTTATGATCTCACTTTGGAATAACCCGCGACTGAAAACATCGGGGTCATTAGCTCAATCCATTGCCCCATTCAAGGGCTTGAGTGGCGCACTCGGACTTGCAGCGTGATAATCATCTTCTCTTCTTGCGACAATGACGGAGCGTGATTATGAAGTTAATTCTGCTGGGCGGCCCGGGGGCCGGTAAAGGCACACAGGCCAATTTCATCAAGGAAAAATTTAGTATTCCCCAGATTTCGACCGGCGACATGCTGCGTGCGGCGGTCAAGGCGGGGACACCGCTGGGCCTGGAAGCCAAAAAAATCATGGATGCCGGTGGGCTGGTGTCCGACGATATTATTCTGGGGCTGGTGGACGAGCGCCTGAAAGAACCGGATTGCGCGAAGGGCTATTTGCTGGATGGTTTTCCTCGCACCATCCCCCAGGCTGAAGGTATGAAGTCACGCGGCATCCATGTTGACTACGTACTGGAGATTAATGTGGATGATGATGAGATCATTCGACGCATGAGTGGTCGGCGTGTACATCCTGACTCCGGCAGAACATACCACATCGTTTTTAACCCGCCGAAGGTGGAAGGCAAGGATGATGAAACGGGCGACGATCTGATTCAGCGTGATGATGATCGGGAAGACACTGTACGCAAGCGCCTGTCGGTTTATCATGAGCAGACTGAACCCCTGGTGGACTTCTATTCCGGTTGGGCCGACAAGGGGGGTGAAGGTGCGCCCCAATATGCAAAGATTGAGGGCGTAGGCGGCGTGGACGAAATCCGCAGTCGCAGTTTTGCCGCACTGGGTGCCTGATGCCGTTATAACACGCGGCATCCTTTGTATTAATCGTTGCATAAGTATTTGCATCATAGCCCCCTCTCCCTCCGGGAGAGGGTTGGGGTGAGGGGATAAATTATGTAACGATTGATATTAAACCACCAATAATCGTGCTTGCTATCCGTTTGGAGCTGATCGTTACAACCTTCCTTGAGTTAATATTTTTTGTAACTATTCAGCGGCTATTGCCGGAAGCCATGTTACCCATTGCATCGAACAACGTAAGCTGGACAGTAATTGGAGACCCTGCCCCAGTGAGTTGAATAGTTGCTATTTTTTTAGATCTTTTTTTCTTTCCGAACGGCCTGCAAGCCAGCAAGCGCAATCATTCAAAAAAGTTGTTCATCTGTGTGCGATAGGGACGCTGTTCTATCGCTTATGGCACGATTTTCGTATAAATTTAACAATCATAAATTACGATACTGCGCAACCATGCAGGATAGTCTTCACAACCCTGGGTCAATGAAAGCCATGCGAAAAATCAGGATACCGCTACAGTTAGTGTTAAAAGTTTTTTGTCTGTTGGGGGCTTTTGTTGTTTTGCCGGCCTGTGGTGGCGGACAAAAGCCTCATTCGCCATCCGCTCAGCCGTCGCCACCTGGCATGCATGTATACAAGGATCCCGTGACGGGGAAATTTGTTTCACCACCACCGCCCAGTGACACCTCTACTTCCCGAGTTCTGCCTCAGGCTTTGCAGCAGATAAAGAGGCCGGGGGGGGCAACCAGGCCTGCACAGGAGTATAAATCACCTGCGAAGGGCGGCGGCATCTTGCTGGATCTTCCGGCCCCTTATTCTGATAGACAGAAATAAGATGCTTCATCGTCTCGTGTCCGTGTTTTGTCATTCCGGCATCCGCTTTTTGACGTTGACATTATTACTGTTGCCGGTTTTCTCATTGCAGGCGGCGACAAGGATTGTGGTTATCGATGGTGATGCCGCGAACGAAGGATTTAAGGACAGCGCCCCCTTCACGGCGGCAGGCAACAATTCCGCGCTTACTCTGGGGCAGGCGCGCCTGAATGCGCTGCAGTATGCCGCTGATTTGATCGCACAGGTTATCAACAGCAATGTCGAGATCAAGGTATACGCAAAAATGGTGGCGCTGGGGGGCAGTGCGACCAGCGCCACACTGGGTTCCGCCAGCACGACCAGCGTCGTGCGGGACTTCAGCAATGCGCCGGTCGCCAATACCTGGTATCCACTGGTACTGGCGGAAAAACTGGCGGGCACCAAGCTCGGTACCGGCAATGAAATCAACATCACCTTTAACCAGGATATAGATGGCAATACGGTAATGGGCAGCACCCATTGGTATTACGGTCTGGATGCGGCGCCGGGCACCGACATTGATTTTGTGACCGTGGCCATGCATGAGTTAATTCATGGTCTGGGCTTCGGTGATTTCGTCACCCTGGCGACCGGTGAGAAACTGCTGGGCCTGGATGATGCCTACATGCGTCTGCTCGAACAGCATGGCGCGTCACCGCCGGACTATCCCTCAATGACTAATGCACAGCGGGTGACAGCGAGCACGGCCACAGGTGATCTGGACTGGACCGGTGCCGCCGTGACCGCCGCCAGCGCCAGCCTGACCGCCGGTGTCTCGAATGGGCATGTGGAAATGTATGCGCCTTCGCCACAGGAGTCGGATTCGTCGGTGTCGCATTTCAGCACCGCACTGTCACCGGATCAATTGATGGAGCCGAATTACCTCGCGGCAAACCATGCCCTGGGCCTGGCGGCACCGTTATTGAGTGATGTGGGCTGGGGGGCGATCAATGTTGACAGTAATACGGTGGATCTGGCGGTCACCCAGAGCCTGTCGCCCAGCAAAGTGGACGCCGGTTCTAAAGTCACCTATGCGCTGACTATTAGTAATAACGGCGGTTTTGATGCGACGGGGGGTTTTCTGACCGACCTTCTACCTCAGGGCGCCAGCTTTGTTTCGGCTTCCGCATCACAGGGCAGTTGCGCCCAGGCCAATGGCGTTGTTTCCTGCGGGCTGGGAACCCTGATGGGCGGAGGAGGCAGTTATACGGTAAATATCGTGGCCAGCATGGACACAGCCGGAAGCCAGATCAACACGGCCATCGTTCACAGCGTCAACCCGGAGGCGGCACAAGCCAATAATATCAGCGCCTCAACATTGGCGGTCGCAGCACTGAAAGTTAGCGGTGGCGGTGGAGGCAGGAGCGGCTGTTTCATTGCGACCGCCGCCTGGGGCAGTGACATGCAGAAGGAGGTCCGTTACCTGCGCGCGTTTCGGGATTATTACCTGCTCGATAACCGGGCCGGCCGCTGGTTTGTGCGCCAGTATTACCGTTACAGCCCGCCGTTGGCGGACTATATCCGTAGCCGTCCCCGCCTGCGTGAGCTGGTGCGCGTGCTGTTAACACCCCTGGTGGCGATGAGCCATTACCTGATCACCGAGCAACAATTACCGCAGCACAGTGACAACAGGAAAGGGGTTCACCACCTTTGAAGCTTTTGGGGGCAGGCTGTGGCGAATAAAAGGAAGCCCCACAACTTTAATCCGAACGGCAGGAATAGCCAAGCAATCCGGCTTTAGCCGGTGGAGTATTCACGCTACAATTGTCGGCTATGAATATGAAATACAAAACGGACGATCTGCGCATCACGGCGCTGAAAGAGGTCATTCCCCCGATTCAGCTGCACCAGGACTGCCCTATTTCGGAAACCGCCAGCCGGCTGATTTTTGACACCCGCACGGCCATTCACAATATCCTGCGTGGCAAGGACGATCGCCTGCTGGTCATCGTTGGCCCCTGCTCGGTGCATGATCCTGAGGCGGCGCTGGAGTACGCCCAAAAATTGCAGTTGTTGCGCACCGAGCTGGAGAAGGATCTGCTCATCGTCATGCGTGTGTACTTTGAAAAGCCAAGAACCACGGTGGGCTGGAAAGGGCTGATCAATGATCCGGATCTGGACGAAAGTTTTCAGATCAACAAAGGCCTGCATCTGGCGCGCAAGCTGCTTCTGGATGTGAACAATGCCGGGGTCCCGGCCGCAACCGAATTTCTCGATTTGATTACGCCGCAATATGTCGCGGATTTGATCAGCTGGGGCGCCATTGGCGCACGCACCACTGAAAGTCAGGTCCACCGTGAACTGGCCTCCGGCCTGTCCTGCCCGGTGGGCTTCAAGAACAGCACCGATGGTACCCTTAAGGTCGCGATTGACGCCATCGGTGCAGCCGGTCGTCCGCATAATTTTCTGTCCGTGACCAAGGCCGGAAACTCGGCTATTTTCGCCACCACCGGCAATGATGACTGTCACATTATTTTGCGCGGCGGTCGCCAGCCTAACTACGATGCCGGCAGCGTGCACAAGGCGATCGAGGCGCTGGAAAAAGCGGGCCTGGATCCGAGGGTGATGATTGATTTCAGTCACGCCAACAGCCAGAAAGATTTTACCCGTCAGGTCGAGGTTGCCCATGACGTCGCGCAGCAGATTGCTGCTGGCAACACCCATATTATGGGCACGATGGTTGAAAGCCATTTGCGGGAAGGGCGTCAGGACAACAACGGGGATCGGGAACTGGTTTATGGCCAGAGCATTACTGATGCCTGTCTGGGCTGGGAGGCCAGCGAAACGCTATTGCGGGAACTGGCAGCCGCGGTGCAGGCGCGGCGCACGGTTATGACCGATCCACTGAATCCCTCAATACAGGCGTGTTAGACCCCTCCGGGTACGGCGGCGGGACCGTCACCTGGACCCGGGGGCGTGGATCATAATCCGTTTACGAAACACGGTGAGGGAAGGCGCGACATTCATCGGTAACTTGTCCTTGCGGCGATGTGCCAGTGGTAGTAAATGATAGCGAACCACGGCCTCCACGGCGACAGCGGTGGGATGCGCCCGAAGATCCGCTTTTATGACAAAATGTTGCGGGATCATCGGTCTCAGGCGCGTATCCTGAAACTGAATGACGACCGGCCGCCACAGGATGGACCGCGTTAACTGGTAATGTTCGTGTTTCAGCGTGTGCCCGCCTGATCCGAGCAGACGAAGATCAACACTGATAAACCGGTCGGGTACTCCGGTTGGAACATAGTGCCCGGCCCCGGTATTGGTTATCGTCAAAGTATAGGGTTCACTGCCGTGGCGCGGTTTTTCAGCGCGAAAACGGATGCTCAACGCCTGACGAACCATTTGTGGATCGTGCCCGCCGCGCCAGAAGTGGTGGCGTCCCGCCCGGGAAGGATAACCGGTCATGAGCGGTCGCTGCACCTGTGGCATGTGACATTCAACGCAGTTCGCGGTGGCGATTCCAGGGGGCACCGGCCGCGCCAGATAACTCTTCAGCGAGCCGTCCGAAGAAGGTGAAACGGTTTTTGGCACCCAGGCCCGCGCCCCGGTTCGGGGTATCGGCGGCGGGATCTTCAGTCGTGGGCGCCCGTTTATTTTGGATCGGGCGGCCTCTTTTTGGGCCAGCCGGATTTCAGTCACGGTGCCGCAGGGGGGGATGTTGAGGAAGACGCCCCAACTTTTATCGGGTGCAATATGGCAGCGGGCGCAAACCTCGTTATCATTTTTCCATTGTCCTGTCGGGTGCGGGGCATCGTGCAGGGCTTTTTGTGAGAAGGGGCCGTAGATGATGCCATGGCGGACATGGCAAGCGGCGCAGGTGACCCCCTGACGCCGCAATTTAGAGCTAAAATCAGGGTTGGGGGCGAGGATGGGATCAAACTTGTCAGCATCATGGAACCCCAGCACCCTGAATTTCTGTTGCCGGTCGAGCGGGGTGTGGCAGTTCAGGCAGATTTGCT
>ENA-ORDP01001040-ORDP01001040.1-marine-sediment-metagenome-genome-assembly--contig:-NODE-1040-length-16118-cov-4.346884_pt1 | contig 16118 bp, 10 predicted proteins | sample MGYA00248627_ERZ508539 | MGnify/ENA primary metagenome ERZ508539 (study PRJEB26208, sample SAMN05571518) | marine sediment metagenome | biome: deep sea; feature: Hydrothermal vent; material...
GGATAATCACCGGAACGATAAACACAGAGGCAGCCCTGCTGTCATTAATTCTTTGTTTAAGAATTAATTGTAAATTTGGTGTGGATATGGGATAGTTATGTGCAAAGCGGCCACAACTGAAACAATAGGATTAATTGAGGGAATATTCGTTTTGCCAATTCTCATAAAAATATTGATTGATTGCTAAGGCATAAAGCAAGAGTGTTCCAGCCAATTCCACAACTATCCCATTGCTTCCACACACTTACTTTCTTTGCTACTTCACAAAAGCAATCTGCTAAATCAATTATTTAAAATATATTTCAATCTGATTTGCTACCAAGTGCCTAAAATATTTACCTTTGAATTTTAGTATAAAAAATAATAATGGCAAGAGCGGATTTATTAAAAAAGCTTGTAGAATCAAGTCTATCTGGGAATAGTGAACTTTTAAAAAAGACTCTTCAAGCTATTATTGCTGAAGAGAAGAATAAACAGCATAGCGTTCTTGCTAAAGAACTTGAAAATATACTTATTGTTTATAATCATCCTGAGATAAAGAGACAATTTTCCAACCAGTTAAATAATCGTAGAGAAGTTTCAAGTCTTGTTACAGAAATAACGCCTCAAAAAGTATTAGATGATTTATTTCTTGACGAGGAAGTAGTAATTACAATCAAAAAATATATTCATGAGTATCACAGAAGGGACTTATTAAGGAGCTATAATATAGAACCAAGAAATAGATTGCTTTTTACTGGTTCTCCTGGTAATGGTAAGACCTCCCTTGCAGAAGCAATCGCAAATGCTTTAATGGTACCAATGTATATTGTAAGATATGATGGGATAATTGGTAGCTATCTAGGGGAAACAGCCAGTAAGCTTAAGAAGGTGTTTGATTACATTTCAACTCAAAACTGTATTCTTTTTTTTGATGAGTTTGATGCAATTGCAAAGGAAAGGGGGGACATACATGAGACCGGAGAAATTAAAAGAGTTGTCAATTCCCTCTTAATGCAAGTTGACAAACTTCCAGATTACGTAATAGTTATTGCTGCTACTAATCATCCTGAGTTACTTGATAAAGCCGTTTGGAGAAGATTTCAGATTAGAATGGCTCTTGAAAGACCTGATAAAATAACTATCGAAAACTATCTAAAAAGATTTACAAGTTCACTTGAAATTAACTTGGGGACTGACCTTAAAAAATTGGCTCAAGAGGTTGAAGGGTCAAATTTTTCAGACATTGAAGAGATGACAAAGGAAATTAAAAGAGAATATGTATTATCATTACCAAATGCAAACATGAAGAGCATAACTAATCATGCGCTAAAGAGTCTGCTTAAAAAAAATAACCGAACATGAATAATCCCTTATTAATTTTCCCTAAACCCACAAAACAATTACCAAGAATTACCTCAAAAATAGTACCTCCTGCTTTTTTTGGTCCTTCGAAGGATATACAAAAGGGGCGTTTTGAAAAGAAGATTAGTAATTTAGATATTTCCATCACAAATGAAAAAATTAGACTTTCTCAATCTGTTGTTGGACTAGAACCAGAGAGATTATTAGTATTTGAAATAAAAGGTGAACTTGTAGATTTTTATAAAGCTGTTGAAAAAACGGAAGGTATGGAGTTTTTAGGAGAAACTTTTATTGGTGAGGATGAACCTGATGAAGATTTCGTTTATAAAAAGTATGTTAATAAAGAGGAAATAGTTGATGATGTAAAAAAAATTCCAAAAAGATTGTTCCTGACCATTAACAATTTAGTGGCACTTAATGAGTTGAAAAGATATTGGGACAATTATGAGAAAGGATTTAGTTTCAAACATGGTACAGCAAAATTCAGGATGCTGTTTGAACAGCTTAATGATATTAGGTATTATTCTGTCAGAGATAGATATGAAGATACTGGTATATTAGAATATTTTAAAGAAAGACTTGAACTTAAAGAAGAAGAAATATTTTTTGAAATAGAACTGACTTTCAGAAATAGTGATGATTATTTAAGCAAAGTTTATGCTCATATTAAAGATTTAATTGAGTTTAACGGAGGAGCTTTAATCGAAACCTCTTATACAATTATAAGAGAAATTAGGTATCATGCAGTAATAGCTAAGGCACCTATTAAATTATTCGAAGAACTTAAAGAAGATACTAGTATAACCTTTTTTAAATGTGAACAAGTTTTACATCTACGTCCAGTTGGACAAGCAATCCTAAATCAGAACATTGAAGAGGATAATAATGAGAATATTTCAGATATACTGGAGTTAACTGAACCAAAAAACCTGAGAGAAGATTCAGTTATTGCACTTTTAGATGGGTTACCTTTGCAAAATCATTTACTTTTACAAGACAAATTATTAATTGATGACCCTGAAAATCTTGAGAGTGAATATCCAAGTAAAGCTCGTTTACATGGGACTTCAATGGCTTCACTTATTCTTTATGGGGATTTGAATTCTGAGCAAGTCAACTTAATTTCTAGGAAAATCTACATCCGACCTGTTCTATTTCCAATTCTTAATTCCTTATCAGGTTCTTATGATGAAGTCATTCCCAATAACAGACTTTTTATTGATCTGATTCATTCAGCTGTAAAAAGGATAATAGAGGGGTCAGATGAAGAAGGACCTTTAGCGCCTAATACAAAAATTATTAATCTATCCATTGGAGATATTTCCCGCCCATTTTTATTTAATAACAGTAGCTGGTCAAGGTTAATTGATTGGTTAGCATATAAGTATAATATTCTGTTTATTATAAGTTCGGGAAACTATACTGAAGATATTGAGCTAGATCTCGGAGAGTCTCAATTTTCTTCTCTGTCTGCTATACAAAAGGAAACATTATTATTATCCAGTATTGTTAAAAATAACTACAGAAGGAAAATAATTGCTCCTGCAGAATCAATTAATGCTATTACAGTTGGGGCATATTACGCTGATGAATATAACAGTGATATTCAAACTAATAATTCGCGTGTTGAGTTACAAAAAAATAAAATTCAGATTAGTCCAATAAGCAGGATTGGTATGGGGTATCTTAATAGTATTAAACCCGATATTTTAGTTCAAGGTGGCAGACAATTATATCGTACTAATCCTTTAAAAACCAATCTGTTCAAGTTAGATAATTTTGGATTACCACCAGGCCATAAAGTTGCCTATCCAGATTCTAAAGAAACGAATCAAGGGACAAACTATACAAGAGGTACCAGTAATTCAGCTGCTTTAGCAACCAGATTTGCTGGGCGTATACATGAGGTACTTGAAGACCTGAGTTTTGAATCATTAACAATCCCAAATGAGTATTTTACTGTCATAATTAAATCCTTATTAGTACATGGAGCAACAAATGATAACATGGATTTACTTTACACCGTAATAGGTGAAAGGAAAAAAACAAAGTTATTACCTTACATTGGAAATGGCTTTATACTGAATGAGGATAAGGTACTGGCTTGTACTGAACAACAAGTTACCCTTATTGGTTATGGTGAACTTAAAAAGGATGAATCTCATTCATATGAACTTCCTTTACCCAGCGAAATCTCTGCATTACATATCAGCAAACAATTAACAATTACGCTAGCATGGTTATCTCCTTTAAATTTTACATCAAACAAGTATAAGAAAGCCGCTTTATATATTGATAATATCAGTGGGAAAAATTCAACAGAAAATTATATTGATTGGGATGGCAGCTTATACGACTTTAATGCCTCTAAAAGAGGTACTGTTCAACATCTAAGATATCAAGGTACTGGTGCAGATGCATATATTGATGATTCTATTTTAAAAATTAAAATAAACTGTAGAGAAGATGCAGTAAAACTTTCTGAGAGTATCAAATATGGTTTAGCTATTACTTTTGAATTAATTGACAACATAACTATAAATATTTATAACGAAATAAAACAGCGAATTGCACAAAAGATACGCATTAAATAATTTATTTAGAGTCAGCAAAAGCATCCCTACGCTGTCAGGCACATTTGCAAGCCACAAAAAGCTAACACACAAACCAATGCTAGCAAAAGAGCCTTACAATCCGTCCTATAATACTCCCCAAAAATCAGACCACTGGTTAAGTTGAAAAATGTTTAATTTTATCAGTGGAACTATGAAAGCAAAAAGAAGAAAATTCACAGCAGCCTTCAAGGCTCAAGTAGCACTATCTGCCATTCAAGAGAGGGATTCTTTGGCAGAACTTTCAAAACGCTATGAAGTGCATCCCAACATGATTTCCAAATGGAAAAGAGAGTTTATGGAACGCTCGTCAGAGATATTTGAGACGAAAGCTCCGGAAGTTAATTTTGATGGATATTCCGGTCATATTGTGCCACTGAAAACAGACGTAATTTTAAGGCCGGATTTTCCTCTCCCACAAATTAAAAGACCGATATAACCAATGAACATAGCACAAATAGAAACAAACCTGCAAAAGCTGATGGCAACTTTTAATAAAGAAACCTTTATTTATGATTTGCTGCTGGCTTACGGACTACCCAAAGCTTCTATTACCCGGTTGAAAAAAGGAAACCTAAACCTGTCAAAAGCTGAAGGCGAAATCTCCTGGAAGAAAAAACTGCTTTTCAAAGAAGAATACAAAAATGACCTGCACCTTACCATTTCCGCTTTAAAGAACGAGCTAAAACACAAACAGCGTTTTGTCATCGTTACCGACTACAAAACACTTCTGGCAATCGACACAAAGACAGAGGACAAACTGGATATTGCCATAAAGGACATCCCAAAATATTACGATTTCTTTTTGCCCTGGGCGGGAATGGAAAAAGCACAACACGCCAACGAAAATCCTGCCGATGTAAAAGCAGCCGAAAAAATGGCAAAGCTTTTTGATGAAATTAAAAAGGAAAACCCCGATGATACCCCGGAATTTATTCACGGGCTGAATGTTTTTCTTTCCCGTCTGTTGTTTTGTTTCTTTGCCGAAGATACCCGCATCTTTGAAGAAAATCAATTTACCAATGCCATTGATTCGCATACACAAACAGACGGCAGCGATTTGAATGTTTATTTGGATAAACTTTTTGAAGTATTAAATACGCCCGAAGAAGCGCGTAAAAACTTATCCGGAAACCTGCATACTTTCCCCTATGTAAATGGCGGCCTGTTTGAGAAGAGCATAAAAGCTCCCCATTTTACAAGACGTTCCCGTCAGGCTGTTATTGACAGCGGAGAGCTGAACTGGTCGGCTATCAATCCCGATATTTTCGGCTCCATGTTTCAGGCGGTTATTTCTGCTGACCAACGGGGCAGTTTAGGACAGCATTATACTTCTGTTCCCAATATTATGAAAGTGATTGAGCCTTTGTTTTTGAATGATTTGAAAGAAGCATTTGAAAAGGGTAAAAATGAGCCCAGAAAACTCAATAACTTACTAAAACGAATCTCTAAATTAAAAATATTTGACCCGGCCTGTGGTAGTGGCAATTTTTTGATTATTGCTTATAGGGAAATACGAAAACTTGAGATTACAATACTCAAGCAATTACAGGTGTTACAAAAAGCAGTTTCCGGTTTTGCACCAGCACAATTAGAATTAATACCGAAATCCCAATTAACGTTGGCTGCTCAGTTTCAGGTTGAATTATTTTCAAGAGTGCAATTAACTCAATTTTACGGGATAGAAATCGACGACTTTGCCCATGAGATTGCCAGGCTCGCCCTTTGGCTTGTCGAACACCAAATGAATGTGGAGTTCTTCAAAGAATTTGGCACAACTAATCCGACTTTACCGCTAAAAGAAGCCGGACATATTGTGCAGGGCAATGCTACCCGCCTGGACTGGGAAGCGGTTTGCCCGAAAGAGAAAGATGATGAGATTTATATTCTGGGGAACCCGCCTTATTTGGGGGCGAGGATGCAAAACAAAGAGCAAAAAGCAGATATGGCAAATGTGTTCAATGGAATTAAAGAATATAATAATTTAGATTATATTGCAGCTTGGTTTTACAAAGGTGCTAATTTTATAAGTAACAACGATAGCTGCCAATTTGCAATTGTAAGTACGAATTCGATTTGCCAAGGAGAACAAGTTGCAATTCTCTGGCCTCATATTTTAATTAATAATATAGAAATTGGATTTGCACATAAACCGTTTCTATGGAGTAATAGTGCTAAAAACAAAGCTGCTGTATACTGTTCTATAATTGGTTTAAGAACAAAGAGTTCTAAACCAAAATATATTTTTAACGAAAAAACTAAGAAAATAACAAATAATATAAACGCTTATTTAATAGATTATAAAGACATATATATCTACAAACGAAGAAAACAATTATCTAGTTTGCCAGCAATGGTATTTGGAAGTATGGCCAATGACAAGGGTGGTCTTATAGTATCTGAGAAAGAAAAAAAGCAAATCGAAATAGAGTATCCTAATTCAAGTATTTTCTTTAAAAAGTTAGTTGGTGCAGTTGAGTTTACAAATAATACATACAGATGGTGTCTTTGGATTTCTGATGATAAAAAAGAAACTGCATTAAATATTCCACCAATAAAAAAGAAAATTGAAAAAGTAAAACTATCTCGATTACAAAGCAAAAGAAAAGCAACGAATAAACTAGCAAATAGTCCTCACGCTTTTGGTGAAATAAGGCATCAAGAAGGTGTTTCTATATTAATACCAAGAGTAACCTCGGAAAGACGAGAATATGTACAATGTGGTTTTTATCAAGATGATACTATTGTTTTAGACAGAGCATCAGTAATTTATGGGAACTACTCATATTTATTCGGTATTATTTCTTCAAAAATTCACACAATATGGACTAGAATTGTTTCTGGAAGACTTAAAATGGATATTAATTATGCAGTTGGTATTACTTACAACAACTTCCCTTTCCCTCCAATCTCCAGCCAACGCAAACAGGAAATCACCCAATGTGTATTTCGCATATTAGAAGAGCGGGAAAAACATCCCGAAAAAACCTTAGCACAGCTTTACGACCCCGATAAAATGCCGGAGGGTTTGCGTGAAGCCCACCGTTTAAACGATTTGGCCATAGAGCGTTGTTACCGCAGCAAACCTTTTGAGAGTGATGAGGAGCGTCTGGAATATTTGTTTAAATTGTACGGGCGAATGATAGCGGAAGAAAAGGAGCAAGGCACTTTGTTTGCCAAAGAAAAGAAAATCCGTAAAAGGAAGAAATTATGATGGATACATTAAACAGGTTGCTCGGTTTGCCAGCCGAAACAGAAGTTTTGGAGTTTAAAGAAGCTAAAAATCAATTTGATAAAAATAAATTGGGAAGGTATTTTTCGGCACTGAGTAATGAAGCCAACTTAAAAAGTAAATCTAAAGCCTGGTTGCTGTTTGGTGTAAATAATGATAAAAGAATTATAGGAACCAACATTACTGATAAACAATTGAATGATTACAAACGAGAAATAGCAGAACATACGTCGCCCACACTCAGTTTTGTTGAGGTGTACAAAGTAGAGCAAAAGGGCAAAAGGGTGATTATGCTTAAAATACCTCCTGCTCCACAGGGTATGCCCGTAGCTTGGAAAGGTCATTATTATGGCAGAGACGGAGAGAGTCTCGGTAGTTTAAATATCAACGAAATAGAGCGAATCAGAGACCAGGCTAACACCTATGATTGGAGTGCCGGACTTGTAAGTGGAGCAACAATATCGGATTTGTCGAAAGTAGCCATTGAAAAGGCTCGTATTCAATTTACTATAAAGAATCCAAAATTAGCCAATGATATTTCAAAATGGGGTGATATTCAGTTTTTAAATAAAGCCAGGGTTACCATAAAGGGTAAAATAACCAATACTGCAATTCTACTATTGGGCAAGCCGGAGTCAGGGTATTTTATTAGTCCGGCAACTTCAAGAATTACCTGGATATTACGAGATAGAGACAATATTGAGAAAGATTATGAGCATTTTAGCTGTCCGTTGTTTCTGGAAGTTGAACATATTTTTAGCAAAATAAGAAATCTGAAATACCGTTATTTACAAGAAGGAACCCTGTTTCCGGATGAAGTTGACCAGTATGACCCATTTACTATCCGGGAGGCATTAAACAACTGTATTGCTCATCAGGATTATCAACTTGGTGGGAAAGTAAATGTAGTAGAACGGGAAGATGGCATGCTTACTTTTGTTAATTTGGGTAGCTTTATTCCACAATCAGTGGAGCATGTCATAAGCTCCGACGCTCCTGAATCAAAGTATAGAAACCCATTTTTGGCCACGGCAATGGTAAATCTTAATATGATTGATACTATGGGTAGTGGGATTAAACGGATGTTTGTCATTCAAAAAAATAAGTTCTTTCCCTTACCCGATTATGATTTATCAAATCAAAGAGTCAAAGTAAGTATTATTGGTAAGGTAATAGACGAAAACTATGCGCGAAAATTGGCCCAGCTATCTGATTTATCTCTACCGGATATTATTTTATTAGACAAGGTAGCAAAACACAAGCCTTTAGGCAGTAATGAAATCCAATTATTAAAATCTAAGTACTTAATTGAAGGTAGAAAGCCAAATTTTTATATCTCAGCCTCTGTGGCAAGCACTATCGGAGAAAAAGGTAAATATATTAAACTTCGTGGTTTTAAAGATGATCACTATAAAAAGCTAATTTTGGAATATCTTGATAAGTATGACAGTGCTACAAAACAAGATATTGATAGTCTTATTTTAGATATTTTACCTAATATTTTAGATAAATCTCAGAAAGAAAATAAAGTTAGAAATATTGTTTATTCAATGTCTAAAAAAGATGAAAGTATTGAAAATAAAGGCACTAATAGAAAACCAAGATGGATTAAAAGTTTATCTAAAAAGAGATGAGTTAGCTATACTTTAGATATACTTTAGCTATACTTTAGATATACTTTAGCTATACTTTAGCTATACTTCATCTTCAATTTAGAAATAGAATTATAATAAGATACAATTATGCCGGATATAGTAACCGTACAATACAAACAAACAGGGCAAAGCACAAAAATCAATGCTTTTGGAATGCGTGAAATGCAAGAACGTGCTTTTGAATCCGGAGATGCACAATATTTATTGATAAAGTCTCCGCCGGCTTCGGGTAAATCCCGTGCTTTAATGTTTATTGCTTTGGATAAACTAACAAACCAGGGTATAAGAAAAGTAATTATCGCCGTTCCCGAACGCTCCATCGGCAGCTCTTTTGCGAAAACGGATTTAAAGAAATATGGATTTTTTGCCAATTGGGAGCCTGACGAAAAGTACAACCTTTGTACTTCAGATAACGATGGTAGCAAAAGCAAGGTTCAGGCATTTCATAATTTTATGGATAGTGATGCGAAAATTTTAATATGCACCCATGCCACTTTACGCTTTGCCTGTGAAGAGTTAGACGAAACGAAGTTTGACAATACACTTCTATCCATTGACGAATTTCATCATGTGTCGGCAGACATAAATAACCGTTTGGGAGAGTTGCTTCGGGAGATAATGCATAAGTCAACAGCGCATATTGTGGCCATGACAGGCTCATTTTTCAGAGGCGATAGCGTTCCTATTTTGCTTCCGGAGGATGAGGAAAAATTTACCAAGGTTACTTACAATTATTACGAGCAATTAAATGGTTATGATTATCTGAAATCATTGGGAATTGGTTATCACTTTTATCAGGGCAGATATACAGATGCCATTATGGAGGTTTTGGATACCGATAAAAAAACCATTTTACACATCCCCAACGTGAACTCGGGAGAATCTACCAAAGACAAGCATAATGAGGTGGATTTTATTTTGGATGCTATCGGACCGGTCATTAAACAAGATGCCGGTACGGGAGTTATCTTTGTTAAAAGACGTCCTGACGGCAAAATATTGAAAGTGGCAGATTTGGTAGAGGATACTCCCAAAGAGCGTGATAAAATTGTAAATTATCTCAGGCAAATGAAGAATGTTGATGATATGGATTTAATCATTGCTTTGGGTATGGCAAAAGAGGGCTTTGACTGGCCCTATTGCGAGCATGCTTTAACGGTAGGATACAGAGGTTCGTTAACTGAGATTATTCAAATCATTGGCAGGGCAACACGAGACAGCAGCAACAAATCGCATGCACAGTTTACCAACCTTATTGCCCAGCCGGATGCGGCAGACGACCTGGTAAAACTATCGGTAAACAATATGCTCAAAGCCATTACTGCATCATTGTTAATGGAACAGGTTTTGGCACCAAACTGGAGTTTTAAAACCAAAATTTCGGATGATGACAAAGCCAAACCCGGCGAAATAAAAATCAGAGGACTAAAAGAGCCGACCTCTAAAAGGGTAAAAGATATTCTGGAGACAGATTTAAACGATTTGAAAGCTACCATCCTGCAAGATGATAAAATGCTTAAAGCAATGCCTGGCAACGTGGATGCCGAAGTGATAAACAAAGTGCTGATTCCTAAAATTATCCGAATAAAATATCCTGATTTGTCGGAAGGGGAAGTGGAAGAAGTACGGCAGCATGTGGTGGTTGATTCGGTTATCAAAAACGGAGAAATCAAAGAAACAGGTGATAAACGATTTATCAGAATGGCCGATTCGTTTATAGATCTCGATGATATTCATATTGATCTGATAGACAGAATTAATCCCTTTCAGAAAGCCTTTGAAATACTTTCAAAGTCGATAACTGCTAAAGTTTGGAAAATAATTCAAGATACCATTGAAGCCACAAGGATTAAGATGGATTTTGAAGAAGCAGGAATTCTTTGGCCAAAAATCAAGGAGTTTGTGAAGATGTACGGCAAACAACCGAATCTGCAATCCAATGACCCCTTAGAAAAAAGGATGGCAGAGTGCATTATTTATTTAAAAGAAGAAAACAGAAAAAGAGCAGAAGCCAATGGATAAGGTCAAAGTGTTAGATGAGATATTCAATAGCGATCCGCTGGGCATGCTTAATTTTGAGCATGGGAATACGAATCATCGCACTGCAGATGAACGCTTGTTAGCTTCCTTTCAGGAAATCAACGACTTCCTTGACAGAAACGGAAAAGAACCCGGACCAAACCAGGGCAATATTTCAGAATCTCAACTATATTATCGTTTGAAAAGTTTAAGAGAAGATGAAGTGAAGATTGAATTGCTCAAACCACATGATATTCATAACCTACTATCAAGTCAGGTTAATGATCCGCAGGGGCAATACGAAAAACCCAAAGAGATAAACTCTCTTGACGACATTTTTAGTGATGATCCATTGAATATTTTAGGTGATGATTCGGAGGGGTTGTTTGACTTTAAGCACACACCCAAAGATTACGAAAGAGCAAATGCAGATTTTATAGCAAGAAGAAAACCCTGTAAAGACTTTGATAAATATGAATCCATATTTAAGGACGTTCAAAAAGATTTGGCAAAAGGTAAGCGAAAACTTATAGAATTTAAACTGGGCAACCTTAAAGAAGGGGCGTATTATGTGCATAATGGCATACTTTTTTTGTTAGAACGAATTAATATCTCTCAGAAAGAACATTACAAACCGGATGGCACTCGCGTTAGGGAAGATGGACGAACAAGGTGTGTTTTTGAAAACGGTACGGAATCGAATATGTTAAAAAGGTCGGTTGAAAAACTTCTTTATGCCAATGGGAAGGTCGTTACGGAAAATGTAGATAAAGTAAACGAAGATTTTATTGAGAAATTCGGCAACATAACCAATGAAGATGAAGAAGCAGGCTACATCTATGTTTTAAAATCAAAAAGCAGAGATGAACGTATTACATCAATCAAAAACCTGTTTAAAATCGGTTATTCAATAACTGACGTTCAGGAACGAATCAAAAATGCCGAAAAAGACCCCACTTATTTAATGGCTCCGGTTAGCATTCAGGGGGCATGGAAATGTTTCAATATGAACCCGCAGAAATTAGAGCAGTTACTTCATAATTTTTTTGGTAATTCCTGTTTGGAACTGGACGTTTTTGATGAAAAAGGGAAGAGGCACACGCCCAGGGAATGGTTTATTGCCCCCATAGAAGTTATTGAACAGGCCATAGAATTAATAATAAACGGAAAAATAGTAAGCTATAAATTTGACGCCGGAAACATGGCAATCGTAAGGAAATAACCAACTTTATACATGAGACGTGTAGTATCAAATGAAAAAAGCCGGCTAAAGCCGGCTTCTAAGTAGCGGGGGCAGGATTCGAACCTACGACCTACGGGTTATGAGCCCGCCGAGCTACCACTGCTCCACCCCGCAATATATTTTTAGTGTTTTATATCAAATGAACGCCGGAATTTTAATACTCCGTTTCCCGTTTTTAAATGGGAGTGCAAAGATATATTTTGTTTCTTTGCCACGCAAATATTTTTTTTAAAATCTTTTATGCCACATAAAGCAGGCTTTGTCAACATTATAGGTTATCCCAACGTGGGAAAATCGACACTGATGAATGCCGTGGTGGGCGAAAAACTCTCCATAATCACCTCAAAAGCACAGACAACACGCCATCGCATCATGGGTATTGTGAATGGAGAGGACTTTCAGATTGTCTATTCCGATACCCCTGGAATTGTCCGCGACCCCGCCTACAAGATGCACGAGTACATGAACAAATACATCGAATCGGCGCTGATTGATGCGGATATTATTCTGCTAATGACCGAACCGGGTATAAAATTCGGGGAAGAAACAGTAATCAATAAAATAGAACATTCGGATATTCCGCTGATTGTGTTGATTAACAAAATTGACTTGTCAGATCAAACAACGGTGGAAGCAGATATAGCCTACTGGCAGAAAAAATTTCCCCGTGCGGAAGTCGTTCCTATTTCCGCACTGCGGAATTTTAACATCTCGAAAGTGTTTGATACCATCCTTGAAAACCTGCCCGAAAGTCCGGCTTATTATCCTAAAGATGAGTTGACAACCCGCTCCGAGCGTTTTTTTGTTTCGGAAATGATTCGCGAAAAAATATTTCTGAACTATAAAAAAGAAATCCCCTATTCTGTCGAGGTGGCTGTGGAATCCTTTAAAGAAAGTGAAAAGCTTATTAAAATTCATGCTTATATTTTTGTGGAACGCGATTCACAAAAAGGTATCCTTCTGGGACATCAGGGAAATGCCATAAAACGCACCGGCACCATGGCACGGTTAGAGATGGAAAAATTCTTTGACAAGAAAATCTTTCTCCAGCTTTCGGTAAAAGTGAACAAAAACTGGCGGAATAACGAAAAAAAGCTGGGACAATTCGGCTATGATCTTTAAGACCGACAAATCTATTAATTTTGCAAAAAATAATTATGAATAATATTGTTGCCATTGTAGGCCGTCCGAATGTTGGGAAATCCACACTGTTTAACCGGTTGACAGGATCAAAAACCGCTATTGTGGAGTCGGTAAGCGGTGTTACACGCGACCGTATTTACGGAAAAAGCGACTGGAACGGAAAAGAATTTTCTGTTATTGACACTGGCGGCTTTGTTCAGGGTTCCAATGATGTTTTTGAAGAAGAAATCAGAAAGCAGGTACTTTTTGCCATTGATGAGGCAGATGCCATCGTTTTTGTGGTGGATGCCCGCGAAGGTATTCATCCGTTAGACGAAGATGTAGCTGAGTTGTTACGTCATTCCGGAAAAAAGGTCTTTGTCGCGGCAAACAAAGTGGACACCCCCAACCTGACACACATTGGCAGCGACTTTTATGCTCTGGGGATGGGAGAAGTCTACCCCATATCCTCGGTAAACGGCAACGGAACCGGCGACCTTCTGGATGAAGTTGTCAAAGATTTTAACAAAACAGAAGAAGAAGAAATACCGGACATCCCCAGGATTGCCGTTATTGGTCGTCCCAACGTTGGCAAGTCGTCGCTCATCAACACACTGATTGGTGATACCCGGAACATTGTTACGCCAGTGGCCGGAACAACTCGCGATTCTATTTACACCCCTTTCAAAGGTTTTGGTCATGAGTTTATGCTGGTGGACACGGCAGGCTTACGCAAAAAAGGAAAAGTTTACGAAAATATTGAGTTTTATTCCACTCTGCGCACCATTCGTGCCATCGAAAATTCGGATATCTGTCTCGTCATGATTGATGCCAGCCAGGGCATTGAAAAACAAGATGTAAGCATTTTTCATTTGGCGGAGAAAAACCGGAAAGGAATTGTGGTGGTGGTCAACAAATGGGATTTGGTGGACAAAGAAAACAATACCCATTTGAAATTTGAAGAAGCCATCCGGAAACGCATTGCTCCTTTTAATGATGTTCCCATAGTGTTTGTCTCGGTTCACGAAAAACAACGGATATTTAAAGCACTGAATTTAGCTGAAGAGATTTACAACAAACGTAGCAAACACATCTCCACTTCAAAACTAAACGAACTTTTACTACCGATTATCGAAGAGAATCCACATCCTATGGCCTCACGGGGCCGTTACATCCGGATAAAATACATCATGCAGCTTAAAACAAATTCACCGCAGTTTGTCTTTTTCTGCAACTTTCCCGACGAGGTGAAAGAGCCTTACAAAAGGTTCATCGAGAACAGGATCAGAAAGCATTATGATTTCACCGGTGTCCCTATCCAACTGTTTTTCAGACAAAAATAACCGGTTATGTCACACGTTAGACTCGACAAATGGCTTTGGGCAGTACGGTTGTACAAAACCCGTTCGCAGGCAACGGAAGCTTGTAAAGGTGGAAAAGTTAAAATGTCCGGCAACAACGCCAAACCTTCGCGGGAGGTAAACGAAGGCGATGAAATTGAAATTCACTCCGGAGGCATTGTAAAAAAAGTACGTGTTAAAAAGGCAGTAAAAAACCGCGTTTCCGCCGCACTGGTCCCCGACCTGATGGAAGACCTCACCCCTGCCGAAGAACTGGAAAAGCTGCAAATGATGCGGCAACTCAACTACGAGAAACGCTCGCACGGTTTGGGGCGTCCCACCAAAAAAGACAGGCGGATTTTGAACAGGCTGAAGGATAAGCACGATTAGAGCTGATCATTGACCAAACGATAGTAGACGATAGTCAACAATAGTCATTCGCTGCGCTGTCAAGCAATGGTCAAACAATCGTCAAACGATTGTCTAGCAGGCGACAAACAATTTTCAGGCATCAACATTGTTTCCATTCACGATTCACCATTCAAGAATTCCCCGAAAATCGTATTCTTCCGGCTTATCAAGAAATGCTTTGGCTTCTTCGTAATCGCCGGGTTCGATAAACTGTAGTCCGTGCTCAAAGACAAGTTTTTGTTTCTCGCCTTCAATATTTACCATGCGGGGCATGATTTTTCCGGAAGCATCCGAAACATCTTCGAGGTAGAGCGGACTGATTTTTCCGGCGTTGGAAGCCGTTACCATACAACCTGTTTGTCCTTCGTCGAAAAGTTTTTTAACGCCATATCCGAGCAGTCCGCAATACATCAAATCGAAAGCTACAGGCGGAACACAACGCAGCTCGTAGCCCAGCTCTACCGGACGGCTTTTCACTTTTAAGTCCAGTTTCTTTAGTCTGTTTTGCAGTAGTACATTGAAGATGTGTGCTTTACTCACGTTGCCCAATTCGGGATGGCCGTGTTCATCGTAGGTAAAGTCAATGGCTGAGTTTTTGATTTCATCTTCCGACATGAAATGGAAAACCCCTTCGCTGACAATGGCCACACCGTAACCAATACCGAGAATTTTCCGCTTGACGATGGCAGAGATAATCAGTTTGATAATCCGATCAAAAGTAATCTCCACTTTGTTAAACATTTCCGGAATAACGATCATGGGGAAATGGCAGGCTGCGCCAATGCCAAAAGCCAAATGGCCGGCTTCGCGACCCATGGCTGCCGTAACAAACCAGTTGCCGCTGGTACGGGCATCTTCATACACCGTTTGTGCAATACGAACACCCTCCTGTTTGGCCGACTGGTAACCAAAAGTTGGTGTGTTATCCGGCAAAGGCAGGTCGTTGTCGATGGTTTTGGGGACGTGTATATTTTGGATGTTGATATCATTTTTGCGCAGAAATTTGGAAATACGATTGGCTGTCGAAGCCGTGTCGTCACCACCGATAGTAACCAATAGTCTGACATTATAATCAAGAAAAAACCGGGTTGAAAATTCCGAATCTTTTGGCTTAAACCGGCTCATCTTCAATGCAGACCC
>ENA-ORDP01001041-ORDP01001041.1-marine-sediment-metagenome-genome-assembly--contig:-NODE-1041-length-16108-cov-10.485517_pt1 | contig 16108 bp, 11 predicted proteins | sample MGYA00248627_ERZ508539 | MGnify/ENA primary metagenome ERZ508539 (study PRJEB26208, sample SAMN05571518) | marine sediment metagenome | biome: deep sea; feature: Hydrothermal vent; material...
AAAGATTTCTCCCTCCGGTCGAAATGACACTGGTGATAGTTCTGCAACAGACCCTAAAGGCAACGGAAATATTTAAGTTTTTCATATTTAATAAAAGTACCTTATAATTAGAATAGAGTCACCTGTTTTAGTCGGTGCTTTTTTCGGCGGACAAATTTTGGGAAAGGTATTAAACAAAAAGCTCGACAAAATTAATTTTCTAACGATATCTTCCTGTATTGTAATGGACGTAATTAGAAACTATCAATTAATATTTAAGAAAGACTAATATTTTCAAACGGCAACTCTTTTTTTCCTTTTTATTCGAACTAAAATCGCTAAGAAAAAAATCAATAGTATTCCTGTAATAAGTAATGTATAATCCTTAAAGTGAAAGCCTTCTTTTAACTTAACCGGCTGATTATTACCCCAAATAACAAAAGCACTCCAAAAATAGGGATTAGGTGATCCTTTTTTTATGAATTTAATTTTTGCCAATCTTAGTGCATCGGATTTACTTTTTCCCTCACTTAAAAATTCGTAAAAATATTTCATCAATTGGGATGTGTATTTGTCGTTTACTTCCCATAATGATACCATCACGCTTTTAGCACCGGCTTCAAAAAAAGCTTTTGTCATTCCAAGCACACCTTCAGATTTGTCGACCTTGCCAAGCCCGGAACTGCAGGAACTTAAAACAACAAGATCACTATTAAGATGCAACCCGACAATCTCGTTAAGTTCTAAGAAGCCATCATTTTTTTTATCATTTTCATTAGAGAAGAAAATTACGGGCTGTTTATCATCCAAAAATGAATGGGTTGAAAGGTGAATAAGTTTGCTATTACCTGCGTTTAACTTAAAGTTTGTCTCTGTTGCTTTATTACCTTCCAGAGTTTTATCTACATGGATAATGTTACTAATATCATTTATTTCTTGGAGGGAATATTTTAACGGAAGAAATCCGGCAGTTTTACTGAGCAGGCTTCTTCTTGTTGCAAATTCGTTACTTTTATTATTTATGAAAGGATCGCCGACAACGAGAACCTTTCCATTATTTTTCAAATTATTTTCTTTTTGTTTAAGATAAGTGTGAGCGGACGAGGTGTATAAAACACTGTAATCGAAAATCAGAAAATTTTTATCTGAATAACTGAAATCACTGTACGACGAATCATACTTTGTTACTAAAAATTCGATTGGGAAAGACTGCACATTAAATGAAGGAGAAAAAATTATTTTTTCTCCTTTCGGAATATCTTTTATAACCGGGGAAAAGACTTTCTTAAATAAATTATATGCTGCTTTTGTATTAAATGAAAACAGGTCTTGATTGAAAGATGCTCTGTTATTGATTTTGCTGTTGTAATAGGGTGAAATATCTTGTATTAATTTTAACAGTTCACTGCGGGTTAAATTTATGGTGTAATAGTTAAAATTATATTTATTAATGTAAAACAAATAAGTTCTATCTTTTGAGCTGTATAACGATATAATATTTTCATCATCTTCAAGACCGTTTTGAATTTGAGATAGACTTAAAACGTTATTGTTTTTAAAATAATTCTTTAAGCCCGGAATTGACTTTGAAATACGAGACTTTAAGGCATAGAGTTTTGTTTTTATTGAATCTATTTGTCCGCTGTTATATAAGCCCGAACTTAACATCCAGCTATAATCATAAAGTTTATTTAGCACCTGCTTATCTTTGATAAGTGAACGGATTTTCAAATCATCCAATGTTTGCTGTGTATTTCTTGATCTTGAATTGTCTATTAATTCAAATGCTTTTTTATAATTACCGTGTTTAATCAGAAAATCCGCATAAGCATTATATACATTTTCTTTGCTGGAGTAATATGAGATTTGTACATCTGTATTTGTAAATAATGGATTTGAGATTTTTATAATTAAATCATTTGCTTTTGCAAAATAACTCCCGGCTTTTTTTGGCTCATTTATTCTTTCATTTATTTTTGCCAATAAATATAGTGCTTCAATTTGCAGGTTGTATTCTTTTAATCTTTCTGCAATTTTAAGTGCATTAAGAAAATTAGTTTTAGCTTTGTTAAATAGTTTTTTTCGTTTATCGATTTTACCCTGAAGTACATATTGACGTGCTTTTAAATAATCAAAATTATTTTTAATAATTATGGGGCTTACATTTCTTAGCGCTAAACTTGCCTTTTTTGTTTTATTCTGAATAAAATATATCGCTGTTAGGTCTAATGCCGCCAGTGCTTCGTTATAACTGTCTCGATCTTTTTTGGCTAATATTAATGCTGTCCTAATTGATTCTGAAGCTTTGTTCAATTGATCAAGACTTATATAAACACGTCCCAGTTTTTGATAAATATCTGCCTTTGAATAAGTGTCATTTATTTTTTCATAAAACTTAATTGATTTTTTATAATACTCAAGTGCTTTGTCGGCATTATTAATGTTGAAATTTAAAGCCCCTAATCCAGAGTTAATTTCAGCAGTTAGGGAAAGTTCTTTTATTTGTGAAGAAATAGCTCCGGCTTTTTTATAGTACTTAAGTGCTTTTGAATAATCGGATAAGTTAGTGTAGGCATCGGCTATACCGAGCAGATTCATTGCAAGTGATCTTTTGTTTGAACCCGAATATTTAATGCCCTCATTAAAAAATTTCATCGCAGAATTATATTCAAATAACCGCATATAAAGTTTGCCGATGTTGTTGGCAATTAATGCGAGCCTGTAATTATTATTTGTCAGTTTATATATATCAAAACTGTCTAAATAATTTTCTCTTGCATCAATCAATTGACTTGTAAATGTAAAAGACACACCCAGTTCTGAAAGAGCAAATGCCTTTGTTTCGTAATCACCAATATTATTTGCTAAGGTTATTGCATTTGAAAATCCCGTTCTTGCCTTTCCGGTGTTTCCCGACATATCATCCAGTATTGCGATATCAACAAGTGCGATAGCTTTGGTTTGGTTATCATTAATTTTATTAGCTATATCAAAACCTTTTCTGTACAAGGTAAGAGCTTTGTTGTAATTACCCGATAAAAAGGACAAAGAACCTTCCGCTAATAATTTTTTATTAATTATCCAGCCATCACCTTTTATTTTATTTAATGCAGAAAACGCTTTGGGATAATCGCCTAAATTTCTGTAAATGTATGAAAGTTTATAACTAATTAATGGTTGTATTTTGTGGTTCTGTAAATATGAATTTAAGAAAGCAAGAGACTTTTCATATTTGCCTTTTGCATAATTTATTATACTCAACAGATAATCTTTTAAGGGGTCATCTTTCTTTTTTATTTCCTTTAAAAGATTTTCTAAATTATTACTCGCCCTGGCTGAAAATATAAGTTCATCAAAATAAGGCAGATATGTTATTCCGGGTTTAAATATAGAATGCAACTCTTCATACATTCTATTAAATTTCATTTGTTTTTTTAACAGCAAAGAAAAGAGATACCTGCTATAAAAAGTCTTATCTAATTTATCTAATGTTTTAATTTCATTATCGATTGATATTTTATTATTCAATATATAACGGCTGTATGAGTCGATATCATTTTTCGTCCAGCCGTTTTTTTTGACTTTAATTATTAATGAATCGGAATTATAAAAGGAATTATTTTCTCGGCGTGTTTTATGTGTTCCGGCTAAAAGCACAGAATGAATTACAAGTGTAAAGCAGGCAAGTAATATGATAGATATTTTTTTATCATTCAATGCTAACTACCTCAGTTCTTCTAATAATTTAATAGCGTCATTCATTTTGCTGCCCTTATCTTTTATGACTTTATTGAGATAGGCTTTGGCTGAGGCAACATCGTTTAACATTAAATATCCTTTTGCCAGGTAATAGTAAGAATTGAATTTTATATTTTCAAAACTACCGGAGTTATTTTTACTTATTGATAATTTTAAATTTTTAATGCCTTTACTAACCTTTGTTTTATCGAATGATTTAAATAGACCAAGAACATCGCTTTCAGCAGATTGGAGGTACGCAATTCCCAAAATGTAATATGAGTAAAATATTGTTTCATCTTTTGAATTATCTATTATATCTTTTTTAAGATATTTTATACCGTTTACAAAATTATCGTTATCAAAAGCCGATAGACTTTTTTGGAAATCATCTGTACCACGACTCCTGGTTGTGTAAAATTCACGCTCCGATTTTATGGATGCAGAATTTAAATATTTAGGGGCAGATAAATCGGAAATTAGGAATGCCGAAAAATATACAAAAACAATTAGTACTGTAAAAGCAAATGAATATTTTACAAAATTGTTTCTCTTTGAAAAGAATGAAGATAAAAAAGCGTTCTTATTTTCTTCCGTTTGTGTTTCATCTTTTATAGAAGCCGACAAATGATTTTCTAAGTGAGCATACTCTTCGGCTAATAGGTTATATTCTTCTTTACAAGAAGTGCATTTATCTATATGAGAATTTATTTTTTTAAATAATGAATTCTCAGAAGGATTGAATGATTTCACACCCTTTTCAATCAGCAGAAAATTTGCAATATCTTTGGTTGACAGATGAGTGAAAGATTTAACAGATGCTTCTAATTTTTTGTAAAGTTCAAATAATTCTTTTGCTTCTTTATCATTATCAATAAGATCGTTTAAACGTATTTCATCATCACTTGTTAATTTATCTTTTGAAAGTATTTCTAATAAAGTATTCATTTTATTTTCGTTCATATTTATCTCTTTGCTCTAATAACAATAGTAACTTTTAGTAAAATAAAGTGACAAACTCTAAACCTTTTTTTTGAGTTCCTCTATCGTTCTATAAAACATTTTTTTTACGGCGACCTCTGTTTTGTCCATTTGCTCAGCAATCTCTGAAAATTTAAGTCCGCCCCAAAAACGTAATTTTACAATTTGCTGTTTTTCTTCTGATAAATTATTTAATTCGGCTACTATTTTTTCGGCATCAATGTTTGTAGCGGGGTCATAATTTATTGTTGATTTATAGTAAGTTTCATCTAACTCATATGTCTTTCTTTTCTTTTCCTTTTTGTACCAGCTTACAAATGTTAAAAAGAGGACTCTTCTCAACCAGAATTCTATATTATTAATGTTATGATAATGCTCTGCAAAAGATATATAAACATTATTAGTCAAGTCGTCGACATCTTCTTCGTTTATGATTTTTCCAAGCCTGTGTTTTGATTTAAAATATGTATAGCTGATATGCCTGATAAAAGCAGATAATTCTTCAAATGATTTGGTGTTTCCCGAACAAGATTGCTGTAGTAAATTTTCTAATTTCTTTTTTGAAAAATTATTGTAATTTATATCTGAATTATTCAATTACGGTGTCACTTTTTCTGTATTAAATGTACTATATAATATATAGTTTTTATTAAATAGATTAATTACATGATAAAAAAAATATTAATAATTTGTATTATCCTTTTTGCAGGAAGTTTTGAGCTTTTTGCACAGCCCAACTTGGTTCTCTCAAAAAACGAAGTTGAGTATGAAGATAATTTTGATAGACTTCAGAATATTTTCCTGATTAACACAGGCGATCAAACGGTTGTGATTGATACAATGACTTACAACGCAGATCTTTATACGGTAAGGTTTGATAAGCAGGATGGCTTTCCTTTAAATATCAGTCCAGGTGATACGGTGAAAATGGATTTACTTTTGTCGGGTTATTATTTGGTTACTTCCGCAGACACAACGGATACATTAATAATAAGTGGCAATCTGGAAAGTCAAACAGTTAAAACCAATAAAATCATTGAAGTAAAAATTGATGTTTATGATGACGATCACCCCAATGGAATTATTAAAGGAGTAGTAAAAGAAAACGGAACACCTTTAAGAGATGCATTCGTATTGTTTTTTTATGATGGAATTTATAATATAAAAGAGGTGAAAACCGATAACCTTGGAAAGTATTCCGCCTTTTTGCCTAGGGGTGAATATATTGTTGCAGCCGCAAAAGATTCTTTTTATGTAAGTTTTTATGATCAAAAATTTGATCCGTTGGAGGCAAATAAAGTTGAGTTAGAGAGTGATTCGGCAAAAACAATTAATTTTGGATTGACTAGGATGGACTCTACGGGTAATTCCGTAGGCGGTTATGTGATCGATGCTAATACTAATTCCAAAGTTCGTTCCGGTATTGTTATAGTTAGAAGAGGCAGGCATACTCCCAGTAAAATTTCTTATTCGATTAAAGCGGATTCTTTACCGAATGAAGTTTATAGTTCATTTGTCAAAACGGATGGGACTTTTTTTGTAGATAATATTCTTCAACAGGATTATTATTTTGTTCAATCTTTCTCAAATTATTTTTTGCCTTCTTATTATAGCTCGTCCCAGGGCGGAAACATTTTTTGGCAGCAGTCTGATTCCGTTTTGGTAAACGGACCAATACAAAATATAAATATTAGTATGCCGCGTGATTCAGCATTTGGAAAAGGTTCTGTGAGCGGAAAGATAATATTACCGGCAAATTCTACCACAAGTTTTTCCAATATAATGGTTTATGCTAAATCTCCGCTTGATAACTTTGCTTATAATTATAGTTATGTAGACAGTCTCGGTAATTATAAAATAGTTAATTTACCTCAAGGCGATTATAAAATGATTGCTCAAAATATTGGTTCCGATGATGCAGAAAGTCAGGTTGTAACCATTGATACAACAAATGTTTTTGCTACGGGAATAAATATCAGCTTTGGCGTTGTAACTTCGGTAGGAAATAATAATATTATTCCGAATAACTTTAAACTTTTCCAAAATTATCCGAATCCCTTTAACCCTTCTACTATCATTAGATATTCAATTCCAAATAATGCGTCAACAAATAACGCTAAAGCAGTTTTGATTATTTACGATTTATTAGGTAGAAAAGTAGCTGTTTTGGTAAATGAAGTAAAAAGTGCAGGCACTTACGAAGTTAAATTTAATGCGCGTAATTTAGCAAGCGGTGTTTATTTCTATAGGTTAATTGTAGGTAGTTTTAGTGCCGTTAAAAAATTAATGCTGCTGAAATAAATTTTCTATCAACATCTTTTTTGTAGCCTTTACTTTATGACCCAATTGGATCCGTGTTATCTTTTCTTTCTCTTATAATATTTTATTAATTTATTTTTCACATTTTTAAAGTACAGGTTTCTGTAGATTCCCTTTCCTTTGGATGTATAATGTAATATTGGTAATCCTGCCGCTTTTAATCTTTCATCTGTGTTTGCAATTCTATCTATTGGGTCAGGGTGTGTAGACAAGAATTTTTCAATCTCTCCCGGGTTATTTTTAATTAGGTTATCTGCTTTCATATGTTCAAAGAAAAATTTAACACCGCCGGGATAATATCTTGTGTCCTTTAAAAAATTGAAAGAAAATTCGTCCGCTTCGTTTTCATCAGAACGGCTGTTTGCCAAAAAAGCTAAACCGACAAATAAGTTACTTGCAATTTGAGAAATTTGTGACGGGTTTCTTCCTAATACAAGGTTCAATAAAAAGCCTACACCATAACTTGCAGTCATTCTTTTTGTTCCGTGTCTTCTTTCGGCGTGTGCAATTTCGTGACCAAGTACACCGGCTAAGGCTGCTTCCGAATCCAGGTATTTTAATAAGCCTGTATAGACATAAATATAGCCTCCCGGCAAAGCAAAGGCATTAAACACTTTCGGGTTGTCGATTATTTTCAATTGATATTTATATGTATTTCTGCCGGTAATTTGTGGAGATGAAAGGATATCTTTAAAGATTCTGTTAGTAATATATTTTTTTATAGAAGGGTTGCCTTTAAAAACGGGATATTCTTTTGGGTTTTTTGCAATTTCACCGCTTACTTCCCTTCCAAGTTTAACATCATCTGATTGAGAAAAAAAATTGATACCTGTATTACAAGCATTAAATAAAATTAAACCGGAAATAAAAAAATAGAAGATGAGGTATTTATAATTTTTCATAAATAACATCCCAGCCTAAACAAGCCGGCACCAAAAATATAGAATAATTATTAACAAAATTAAGAGCTAATATATCAAGGAAGAATGAATGATTGGATGTATGTGAAAGAATTTTTTTTCATTCAACCATTCAGCCATTCAATCATTCTTTCTAAACCGTATTTACTATTTTAAATCTTTTGTCAAGACACACACGAATATTTTCGATAAGATACTAATTACTTAACGTTTTCCACAATTCATCCAACAGTTTGGGAACTCCTTTTCCACTTACCGATGAAAAAATAATGGGTGTAATTTTTTTACGATTAATTTTTAAATAAGATATTTTATCTATTTCTTCGTCGGTAACTATATCTGCTTTGGAAAGTCCTACAACAATCTTTTTCTTTGAAAGAACTTCGCTGTAACTTTTAAGTTCGTTAAACAAAACCTTAAAATCTTTTGCATAATCTTGAGAAGAAATATCAATTAAGAATAACAAAATTTTTGTTCTTTCAATGTGACGTAAAAACTTTATCCCAAGTCCCTTGCCCTTATGTGCTCCTTCAATTATACCGGGTATATCTGCAACAGTAAAACTGTTGTAATCTTTATATTGTACAATCCCTAAATTCGGTTCCAATGTTGTAAAAGGATAATCGGCAATTTTGGGTTTCGCTGCTGATATCTTTGATATAAGAGTAGATTTGCCTGCATTTGGAAATCCCACCAATCCAACATCGGCAATCAGTTTCAATTCCAATATTATTTTTTTTGTTTCTCCTGCTCTGCCGAGTTCTGCTTTCCGGGGTGCTCGATTTGTTGAAGTCGCAAAATTACTGTTGCCTTTTCCCCCTCTTCCTCCTTTTGCCAAAATATATTCATTTCCGTTTTCTTTTAAATCGCATATAATTTCTTTCGTTTTTTTATCTTTAATTATTGTACCGACCGGTACTTTTAAAATAACATCACTGCCGTATTTACCGTCTTTTAATGAATTACCTCCCGGTGCACCGTTTTCAGCTTTGTACTTTTTTTTATATCTAAAGTCTAAAAGTGTTGTAAGGTTATGATGAGCTTTTATGATTATATTTCCGCCGTTGCCCCCGTTACCACCTGAGGGTCCACCTTTCGGTACATATTTTTCTCTTCTAAAAGCTATTGCACCGTCCCCGCCTTTACCGGCGGTAACTTCAATTTCTACGTAGTCTATAAACATTGGTTTTACTGATTAAAATAATTGGAGATTGCCCCTGTAAGTGTTGAAGCATCTTTTGTGTACATATTTACTCTGTAAGAAATAAAGACGCCTTTAATTATTTCGTTAGCTTCTTCAAGTGTTTCGCATTCCGATACTTTTTCAAGTGTGGTTGCAAAATCTTCCTGGTCTTCATTAAAAACATTACTTACAATTTTTTCAATTTCTTTATCGCTTAGATAACTGAAGATATCTTTTTCTCTGTGCGACTTTGTTTGAGGTTCAAACACAGGCTTCTCAGACTCTTCATCTATTGTTTCTTCAGATATATCTTCTTTCTCAATTTCATCATCATCGGTTGTGGCTGGTGTCTGATCCGGAATTTCTTCAACAAAATTGCTGGTTTCATATTCTTCTTCCAAATCCGTTAATTGATTTTCATCCGGTGAATCATCAGCTTCGGCAACCTCTTCGATAATTTCATCAGGTTGTTCTATATCCTTTTCATTTTCGGTTTCGACTTCGATTTTTTCTTCATGTTCTTTTCTATCTAATATATCCTCTTCCGTTTCATAATTGTTTTCATCTTCTTCAACGGGAAAATCAATGTCGTTTTCTAAACCGGTATCTTCAGCAAGTGCTTTTAATTCTTCGTCGAATAATGTCAGCAACTTATCATCGTCTTCGGTATCAAGTAATTCGTTTTTTACCGATAGCTCATCTTTATCAATTGTTTCAGTATGACCCTCACTTTCAAATGATTTTTTTTCGTCAATTTCCGGTACATTATTTTCATTGATTTCTTCATCTTTATTTTCACTTTCACCAATTATTTTTTCTTCTGAAGATATTGGCTTATCATCTTCTTCCTGCTCTGTTATTTTTTTCTCATCTTCGGGTTTTATTTCTTCCTTTATTTCCTGATCAAAAATATTTTTCCCCGGTATAAACTGTTCATTTGTTTTCTCCTCGTCTTCTGTATTCTCTTCATCTATAACAGTTTCTTCAACGGTTTCTCCAACTTCTTTTTCTTCTGTTAATTTGGTTTGAATAATGTCGGTAATAATTTCATCACTAAATAAAACTTTTTTAATTTCTTCTAAGTTGGTTGAAACTCCTGTACCAAATGCAAATGTTTTCTTTAATTTTAATAAAGGGTCGAGTAATTCTTTTTCTTTTAAAAATGCTTCAACATAATCAGTACTGATTTTTATTTCATTCTTACTGCCTATACTGTAAAAGTCGAGCATTGTAAAAAGTGAATTATCAATAAATCCCCGGATATCATTTTGAATGAGTGCCGAATCAATTTTAGATATTAATTCTTCAAATTTATTCTTCGTTATTTCCAGCAACTTTTTCTTTTCGATATATTCAGTAATTATGTTTCTTAAATATTCGTGGAAATAAATATAATCAAGCATCAAAATAACTTCTTCACTGCTTTTTGTTTCAGCTTCATTGTAAACAAGTTTTAACAAAGACCATTTGGGTCTTATAACAAAATTAGCATTGAATGAAACTGCCTGTAGTACAAGATTCTTTATATCCTCATAAGAAATAGTTTTGAACTTTTTTAATTCAGTGTCAACACTTGTCAGCAGCTTAATAACTTGAGGTTGTGAATAATCAAAAACAGATGAGGACAAAAGTTTTCCCCTGTCCTCAAATATAAGATAACTTAATTCCGCAGAAATATATTTAGTTATTGAAGGATGAATATCGGTAGTAAGAATATCATCAAAAGTAAAATAGGAACCAAGAGACTTTAGCTTTTCAAGACTGAAATCTGTGATGAATTTTATTTCTTTTTCAAACATTCTTTTTCCGTAATCATTGTTAGAACAAACATAAAAAAATCCCGATTAAATAATAACCGGGATTAGAAGTTTAATGGTTTAATTGTATTTACTCATCGGTTCCTGTCTTTAGTTCTGCCATAAAGTATTCCCTGTTCATTCTTGCAATATTAAGTACGGAAATACCTTTGGGACATTCTGCCTCACAGGCATAAGTATTTGTACAACTGCCGAACAGATTTTCATCCATTACTTTTACCATCGACTGAACTCGTTCATATCTCTCCGGTTTACCTTGGGGCAATAAAGCAAAATGTGAAACTTTAGCACTGACAAACAACATTGCCGAAGAGTTTTTGCACGCAGCAACGCAAGCGCCGCAGCCAATACATTCAGCAGCATCAAGAGCCTGATCTGCAAGTTCCTTTGAAATAAGAATGGCGTTTCCATCCGGGGCACTTCCTGTATTAAACGATATAAAACCACCGGCAACCTGAATTTTGTCAAACCCCGAGCGGTCTACTATTAAATCTTTTAATACTTTAAATGCTGTTGCTCTAAAAGGTTCAATATATAGTGTGTCACCGTCTTTGAAATTTCTCATATGCAATTGACAGGTAGCAGTTTTTGGTAATGGTCCGTGAGGATGCCCGTTTACAACCAAGCCGCAAGTTCCGCATATTCCTTCACGACAATCACTTTCAAAAGCAATCGGTGCTTTACCTTCGGCTTCTAAACGATTATTTATTTCATCAAGCACCTCTAATATTGATGCATCCGGTGATATTTCTTCTTCAAACTTTTCAAAGTGTCCTTTTGCTTCAGGAGATTCTTGCCGCCAAATATTTAACGTTAGGTCTATATTTTTCTCGCTCATTATTTATAACTCCTTGTAGCTAATTTTACATTTTCGAATTCCAAATCTTCTTTATGAAGTTCCCATTCTCCTTCTTTCTTATATTCCCAAGCAGCAACATATTTATATTCTTCATCGTTTCTTAATGCTTCACCTTCTTCTGTTTGGTATTCTTCACGGAAATGAGCTCCACAAGATTCGTTTCTGTTCAAGGCATCTATTGCCATTAATTCTCCTAATTCTAGAAAATCGGCTACTCTGCCTGCTCTTTCAAGTGTTTGGTTGATACTTTTTGCATTGCCGACAACTTGTAAATCTGTCCAAAATTCTTCTCTTAGATCTCTTATTTGATTAATTACTTCCTTCAATCCTTTTTCATTTCTTGACATACCTACTTTGTCAATTAAAAGATGACCCAAGCGTTTATGAATAGAATCCACAGTTTGTTTACCATTAATTGAAAGTAATTTATTTATGTTTTCTTCTACATTCTGTTGAGCTTCTTTGAACTCACTTCTTTCAACATCAACCTTTTCCGGTTTTTCAGTACCAAGATAATTACCCATTGTATAAGGAATAATAAAGTATCCGTCGGAAAGCCCCTGCATAAGAGCACTTGCACCAAGTCTATTAGACCCGTGGTCTGAAAAGTTAGCTTCACCCAAAACAAACATTCCGGGGATAGTACTCATAAGCTCATAATCAACCCACAATCCACCCATACCATAATGTGGCGCGGGATATATCTGCATCGGTACTTTGTATGGGTCAAAGCCGGTAATATTTGCATACATATCAAATAAGTTTCCGTATTTATCTTTAACAGCGTCAATTCCGATTCTTTTAAATGCATCGGTAAAATCCAGATAAACTGCTTTTCCGCCACCTACACCCTTGCCTTCGTCACAAACATATTTTGCATTACGTGATGCAACATCGCGAGGTACAAGATTACCAAAAGCAGGATATTTCCTTTCAAGATAATAATCTCTTTCGTTTTCAGGTATTTCATTTGGATTTCTATTGTCTCCTGCTTTTTTAGGAACCCATATTCTTCCGTCATTTCTAAGTCCTTCACTCATCAATACTAATTTTGATTGTCCTTCGCCGTGAACCGGCAGGCAAGTCGGGTGAATTTGAGTATAACAAGGATTTGCAAATGCAGCACCGCGTTTATGCGCACGCCAAGCAGCAGTAGCATTTGAGTTCATCGCATTTGTTGAAAGGAAATATACATTTACATAACCGCCCGAAGCAAGAACTACAGCTTGCGAAGCATATTTTTCTAATTCCCCGGTAACAAGATTTCTCACAATAATTCCCCGTGCGTGTCCGTCAACAATAACAACATCCAGAAATTCTCTTCTCGGAAAAACTTCAACATTACCAAGGTTAACTTGCCTGTTCATTGAACTGTAAGCCCCTAAAAGCAATTGCTGACCGGTTTCTCCACGAGCATAAAAAGTTCTTGAAACCTGTGCACCGCCAAACGAACGGTTGGCAAGTGTTCCGCCGTATTCTCTTGCAAATGGAACACCCTGCGCTACACACTGATCAATAATATTGTTACTAATTTCAGCAAGCCGCCAGGTGTTTGCTTCACGTCCCCTGAAATCTCCGCCCTTTATAGTATCATAAAATAATCTATAAACCGAATCAGAATCATTTTGATAATTTTTTGCTGCATTTATTCCGCCCTGTGCTGCTATTGAGTGAGCACGGCGGGCAGAATCATGAAATGAAAAAACTTTTACTTTGTATCCTAATTCGCCTAATGATGCGGCAGCTGATGCACCTGCAAGACCTGAACCGACAACAATAATATCAAATTTTCTTTTATTAGCCGGGTTTATAACTTTCATATTAAATTTATGATTTGTCCATTTTTCAGAAAGTTTTCCTTCCGGTACTTTTGAATCTAATTTTATCATCCCTGACCTCCTAATGAAATAAGAAAAAAGTAGACTGGGATTGATGCAAAACCGACAGCAAAAATAATTGCTAAAAACGTACCAATCTTTTTAACTAACGGAGTATATTTTTTACTACTCCAGCCAAATGTTTGGAATGAACTTTGGAAAGCATGATTTATATGATATCCAAGGAATATCATAATTATAAAATAGAAAGCAGCCCAAATAGGATTTGCAAAAAGTGTTTTTATTACTTCAAAATAATTCTCGCTTCCTTCCATTCCAAAATTGTATTTTCCCCAAAGTGTATAAAGATGGATGACCAAAAAAATAAATATTACACTACCGGTAATGACCATTGTCCTTGAATATATTGTACTGTTTTCTTTCTTCGCACTAACAGCATATTTTTCAGGATTAGCTTTTTTATTTTCCCACCACAATTTATAAGCGTTGTAAATGTGATAAATAAATATCAATGCTAATATTACTTCTATCACTCTGATTAATGGTTTAATGGACTCAAGTAGGGCGACATTTTGATTAAAGGCATCGGGACCACCGAACAGCAATAGATTATTAATCAGATGTATCACTAAGAATAAAATCAGTAAAATACCTGTTGTTGCCATCACAAGTTTTTTGCCGATAGATGAATTAAAAAACTGTTTTAACTGACTCATTAATAAACTCCTTTGATATCAGTATTATAATAAGTGTTGTGACTGAACGAGGGATAGTTATTGGAATATTCTTGTTTAGTAAGATAATTAACCGTATTCAATAAGTTCAACAAAATAGAGCCTAAACATATATTTTGAATAAATCGTTCATGAAAAATTATCGAATATTACTTCCAAAATCAATTTGGAATATACAATGTTGTTAATGATTTTGTATATGACGGTATAAAAAGAAATCAATAAAAGTAACTAAACTGATAATTACCAAACCAGTATTAAAAATCGATAATGTGCCTAAAATAAATATATTTTGCTTTTCATAATTCTATATTGTATATTTTTGTTTATGCAGAATGTTTACAAAGAGAGTAGACATTAGAATATCTATTTATCAAAATATCATGAATTGGATTTTTACGCAAGCCCATGGAACGTGGAAAAAGATTTTACGGCACTAACTAAATATGCCATAACAGTTTACTCTTATTACCCGATGGGAATATAATTGCTAAAAAGACACATGATTTAACATAATAAAACTTTAACAGGAGGAAATGAAATGAAGAAAAAACAAATATGGACTTTGAAGATGATGATTATCGCTGTCTTTTATTTGGTAGCTGTATCAGGCTCGGCTGTTCTGGCTCAAGGGAATAAGACGGTAGCCGTAAAAGACAAATACCTTTACGCACCACTGGGACCTTCTAACAAGGTAGTCAAGATTAACTTGCGTACAGAGAAAGTAATTTCTTACTTCAAAGTGGGCATAAATCCACACGGTATGGCAATCTCTCCCGATGGTCGTTATATTTACACCGGACAGATGAAAAACATGAAAGATAACCGGATAATGGTTACCGATGTTTCAACAGGAAAAAAAGTTGCTGAGATTTCTGTAGGAAATGTTTCTCACCATCTTGCTATCAGTAAAGACGGAACTTACCTCTATGTCACCGGAATGAAATTATCGATTATAAATACCCGCACCAAAAAAGTGGTTGCCACGATAAAGACGGGTATGATGCCTTATTACGTTTCTATAGGTCCTAAAGAACAATATGTATATGTGACAAACAAGGCAAGCAATACGCTTTCTGTACTCAGTTTTCCTCTTGGTAAAACCATAGCGGTAATCCCCACGGGTTCAGGGCCCAGTCACATGGCATTTTCTCCCAAGGGAGATAAACTTTATATAACGGAAGCTGCCGGGGGCACAATGTCTGTTATTGATTTGAAAACAAGGAAACTGATAAAATCCGTAAAAATAGGTAAAGATGCTCATGGCATTGCTGCTACCCCAGGTGGAATGATTTTTGTTTCTGCACGTGGAGGCAACTCGATATCCATGATAAACGCTTCATCGCTGAAAATTGAGAAGAAAATAGAAATTTCTGTACCAGATCACATAATTGTAGGTCCGGAAGGTAAGAATGTGTATATCGCCTCACGTAAAGCAAAAGCAATCTTTGTGCTGGATGCTTCTTCGGGTAAAATATTGAAGAAAATTCCCGTGAAGGGAGAACCACATCAGATGGTACTGGGAAATTAATTGCTATTTTTAATGTAGCGGTTCAGAATCAACTTTTATCCGTTAACTAACAGATAAAAGTAAAATGTTTGAAACATTTAAAAAAATATTTTTCTTGTTATGTCATTAACCCACGACTTAAGTCGTGGGTTAATAATAACTTATCGGAGTCAATAACCGGTTCACCGGTTTAAGAATTAAAATTATTTTACAACCGATTATCTGTTTTC
>ENA-ORDP01001043-ORDP01001043.1-marine-sediment-metagenome-genome-assembly--contig:-NODE-1043-length-16086-cov-3.234920_pt1 | contig 16086 bp, 13 predicted proteins | sample MGYA00248627_ERZ508539 | MGnify/ENA primary metagenome ERZ508539 (study PRJEB26208, sample SAMN05571518) | marine sediment metagenome | biome: deep sea; feature: Hydrothermal vent; material...
CTGGGTTTTGAGCGAGGTGCATACCCTCCACTAAACATAAAACCTATATAAGCCACTGAAAATCCAATAAGTACGGCAAGGGGATCAAGTTTCAGATAACCCATGCCTAACGCCAGTAATCCCATGATTGCTGCGTATTTAAGCAAGGCACCTTTTACCAGTTCAATGCCCGCATTCGCCTGACCAACAATCGGCTCAGCCTTATTGCTATTCGTGAAGCTGCCGTCTGTAGCCTCAGCCACCGCTTCGATCTTAAGCAGTCGCCAGGCGTGTAATCCTGTACCGATACTGGTTACCGCTCCGCCGTAAACCAGTGCCATGGTAAAACTGGGTGACTTCACCAGTAGAGCAATAATAGCAGCGATAGCCGTTAATGCTGCCTGAATCTGGAGTGTCTTACGTAATGCTAACGTTAAGCTGTCTCTGGCTTTCAACATACTGAAAAGTCTTATTAAGACCGCCTCAAACGCACGCTATCAGGGCGGCGAAGTATATAAGTTCACGCTGAAATGGTCAATTAGAGCCTGCGGTTTAGCCACTTATTTTGCCGGTTTACGGATGACACAGATACCATCCTTTCACGTGCAAAACCCTCATTTTAGCGTAGATAGGGTAGGCGGCGGTGATGCAGCTCGTCGGCAGGCTAAACGAGGAAATCATAGGCTGCTTTCACTTCCAGATAAAAGTACTGCTTTTATTTTTGTGTAAATCGCTACATTAAAACCTACAAAACGTAATGGCCCGCAACGTTCGCTTTATTGGCCATTGGATTTTCAACTAACTCTATTCCACATTTTCCAGGGTGTTGTCGATTCCATCTTTTAATCGACTGTCTTTTAAAAGCACTTCGAACTCTTCTGGCGGCACCGGCCGGGAGTAGAGAAAACCCTGGGCATAATCGCAACCACCCTCTGCCAGGATCGTTTTCTGCCCTTCGGTTTCCACGCCTTCCGCAATTACTTTTAGCCCCAGCTTATGCGCCATCACAATAATGGCCTCAGATAAGGCGATATCATTTTCATCCGTCTCAAGATTGCGCACGAAAGATTGGTCGATCTTCAAATAATCAATATCAAATTTCTTGAGATATGAAAGTGACGAATAGCCCGTCCCAAAATCATCAATGGCGACCTGGATACCGGCTTGATGTAACAACAGCAGCTTATCCGTAACACTGGCTTCTGCATTAAGCAGCAGCCCTTCAGTAATTTCAATCGCAATATTTTTCCCATCAAGCCCAAGTGTCTGCAAATAAGGCAGCCATTCTTCTGTAAAAGTTTGATCCTCAGCTCTAAATTGAATCGGTGACATATTGACACTAACCTGACACTCGGGCTGAAGCTGATCGTTCCAGCGTTTTGCCCAACGGGCTGATTCCTTGAAGACCCAATCCCCTACTGCGTTAATAAGCCCGGTCTCTTCCGCTAAGGCAATAAACTCTATTGGGGCAACGATGCCTCGCTCAGGGTGTTGCCATCTTAGCAGCGCCTCAGCCTTACAAATACAACCTGTCTGCAAATCAACGATGGGTTGGAAATAGACTCTAAACTGATTGGCCGCCAATGCACCACGCAAGTCACTGGTTAATTTCAATCTGATTTGCGCAGCATCCTGTAAAGACTGAGTAAAGTAACTAAAACAGTTACGTCCCTTTTCCTTGGCCGCATACATAGCTTGATCGGCATTTTTTATCAGAGCATCAAAATCATCGGCATCGTTCGGGTAAAACGTAATGCCGATGCTCCCCGACACATAGACAACTTCGTTACCTATATAATAGGGCTCAGCAAGATGATTGGTAATTTTACGAGCGATAACGTCGACATAATTTGTGTCACTAACGTCCGCGATTACAACCGCAAACTCATCCCCACCCATGCGCGCCACTGTATCTGATTCGCGCACACAGCCATTAATCCGGCGCGCGGTCTCCTGCAGCAAAGTGTCACCCACACCATGCCCAAGCGTATCATTCACCTCTTTAAATAAATCGAGATCGATCAGCAACAGCGCCAACGTATGGCTAGCGTGTTTTGATTTTTTCAATTCTTGCTCCAGGCCACGGCTAAACATATTGCGATTTGGCAATCCGGTCAGGGCATCAAAATTGGTATGCCGCCAAATCAGTTCTTCGGATCGCTTTTTCTCGGTCATATCAGAAAAGATCGCTACATATTGATGCACAGAACCATTGTCATTGTGGATGGTGTTGATCGATACCCAGCTAGGATAAGTATCACCATTCTTGCGTTTATCCCATATTTCGCCCTGCCACTTGCCGGTGTCCGTCAAGATCTGCCACATTGCCTGATAAAAAGACACGTCATGATACCCTGAGCTAAGCACACTTAGATTCTTGCCTTTAACTTCATTAATACAATAACCCGTGATAGTTGAAAATGCGGGGTTAATAGCAAGTATGAGGTTATCTGCACTCGCCACCACCATGCCTTCACTGCTATTCTGAAAAACCAGGGAAGCAAGCTTGAGCTCTTCCTCTTGTCTCTCCAATTCCAGTATTTTTTCATTTAACTTACGGTTAAGTACGTCCGCATGTAAATACATCAACGTTGAATTCGACTCAACCGACCCAGACAAGGCATGCTGGCCACTACTGTACTCCGACCAAACTTCTTCAATAATTTCAACGAGTCGTTTTGGATCTTTAGGTTTGACGATAAATCGGGTGGCACCCAATGACAGCGCAAGGTGCTCATCACGCGAACTGGTATAAGTGGCGGTATAAAAAATAAAAGGAATTGATTGCAGCTCTGGCTCGCGTTTAATTAGTCGACACAATTCAAAACCATCCATTTCAGGCATAAGAATGTCAGAAATAATCAAATCAGGAGGACTTTGTTTGGCCTTTTGCAATGCCTCAACCCCATTAACCGATGTATCCACTTCGTAACCATTAAACTTGAGTAAATCTTCAAGTAGAATTCTTGAATTTTCCGTATCTTCTACCACGAGTATCTTCATACATTGTTACCGACAATTTGCTGGATCTGCGTCATGACAAGGTCGGGATCAATCGGCTTTTCTACATAACCATCACAGCCTGCATTTAATAATCTCTCTTTGTCACCCGCCATGGCATAAGACGTCATAGCAATCACCGGAATCTTTTGTGTTTTGGGACTTTTGCGAATTTTATCCAGCACCGTATAACCATCAATATCTGGCAGCTGGATATCCAGAATAACAAAGTCTGGTTTGGTCACTTCCGCTTTTTCAAAACCTCCAAGGCCGGTTGTTGCCTGCAAGGTTGCGTAACCATTTAATTCAAGAATATCGCATATTAGCGTCATATTATCGGGATTGTCTTCAATGACTAAAACCGTCTCCATTTTTAAACCTCTTGTGTATACACATTAAGGGTCGCTGCGCTTTTTAATTTCCTGGGAACCTTGATCCAGAATGTACTGCCTTCACCCGGCGTACTCTCAGCCCCACCCTCTCCCTGCAGCAGTTCGGTCACAATTTTTTTAGTAAGATAAAGTCCCAAACCGGTTCCACCTGCTTTTACCCGTAAATGAGAATCGATTCGTTCAAACGCCTCAAACAAGCGAGGCTTGTCTTCAGCATTTATTCCAATACCCTTATCCCGAACACTTAATACCACATCTTCGCCCTGATTCCTGGCGGATACCTTAATCTCACCCTGTTCAGAATATTTAATGGCATTACTAAGAAAATTAAGCAGGCACTGGAGTAAACGCCTTCTATCCGTATAAAGATTCAGACCCTGCGGAATATCTGCATCCAGCAACAAACCTTTACTTTCAGCTTGTTGGCGCATGTTATTCATCGCTTCAGTCACGACATCACTAAGTTCAAAATCTGAAAGTTCAATATCGATATGCCCGGATTCAATTTTCGAAATATCAATTATGTCGGTAATGAGGGACAATAAATGTCTACCGGAATGATTGATGCGCGTTATGTAATCTTTGTATTTAACACCAAGTTCACCATAGCTGGCCTGTAACATCATGCTGGAAAAACCAATAATTGAATTCAGCGGCGTACGCAACTCATGGGAGACCGAGGCAATAAACATTGACTTCAATTGATCAAGTTCTTTCAATTTAGCATTAGCGAAACTTAGCTCGGCGGTTCGTTCCTGCACTTTGATTTCCAGCATATCATGCGCCTGCTGTAACGCCTGCTCACTTTTCTTACGATCGGTCATATCACGCAAATTAACTACCCTTGAGGTATATTTGCCCGTATCAATATCGATCGCATGAATTTCAACGGGCATAATCACACCGGATTTGGTCACTATGTTCGCTTCGTATGGCTCCGTTACACCTTTACTCATTTTTGCAATAACATTCTGCCTTGATTCTTCCGCCACAAATTCCAGCAAATTTCTACCAACAATCTCTTTAAGTGCATAACCCGTCATCATAGTTGTCGCCGGATTGACATCCAGAATTTTGCCCTCCTCATGAAAAAAAACCATTTCAAACGTTGCATGAAAGAACTGGGTGAGTCTTCGTTCACTATCAAGCAAGGCTTTCTCTGCTCGTTGACGCTCGCCGTTTTCTTTTACCAACAATTGGTTTTTAAGCCCAAGTTCAGCCGTTCTACGACCAACCTGTATACGTAAAATCGAACTTACTACTACAAAAAGCAACATCAATCCCACCGCAATAATAGAGATCCACACCCAGAGCCGAGAAATATTTTCAATTTCAATGTCAATCCATTTTCGATTGATAGCAAGATGCTGATCCGGTGAAATTGAATCCATCGCTTTATTAATAATACTGACCAACTCTGGCCAATCCTTGCGGACCGCAAAAGAATGACCGGAACTATCAATTTCAGCGGGGGCCGCAATTTTTAAATTCGTCAAATTGTATTTTCGTATCATGAACGTAGCAGTTGCGATATCAGCTAGAAAGGCATCCGCACGTCCGGTGGACACGGCTGATAATCCATCGTAGGTACTGTCGGTTGGAATAATTTCCAACTGTGGATGGAATTGTTTTACTGTTTCATGAATGAAATAATCCCTTACCACGGTCACTTTTTTATGCGACAAGCTATCCAGTCCAGAGATAACCGGGGAATCGCTACGGGTGTATATGACTACAGGGTATTTGAAATACGGTCTGGTAAAATTGAGGTAGTCTTTTCTTTCATCCGTGGGCGTCATGGCAGCAAAAATATCGATCTCTCCCTTTTTAGCGCGTATGAGCGCCTGACTCCAGGTTAAGCCAGACACAACACGTATATTGATGCCCAGCTTCCGAGTAAGCAATTCCACATAATCAGCCGAAATACCTGAATAGTTACCTTGATCATCAAGAAACTCAACCGGCGCAAAATCCGGATCGATGGCCAGGCGAATTTCTCTGTGCGCTTTGAGCCACTGCTTTTCTTCCAGGCTAAGCAATAAGGTTGATTCGGCTCGTGCGTATAATGGGGTTGAAAAAATGCCGATCGTTGATATCAATAAAAACAAAAATTGGAATACACACTTGTAAAACAAAGAAGATTTATATCTTAAAAAAAAGTAAGGTAAACGCAGGGCTTCAGAAGATGGTACTGGTTTTTTTGAAGATATACCCCTTTTGCTTCCTGCAAGATTCATAGGTGTTACCATCAGTTTTCACTTAATTTATCGAAATCAACCAGGCCACATGCTTTCCGCATACGAACACATTATAAAATAGCAGCCCATACAGTATAGTACTGCTTATGATTTCTGCAAAAACAGTCCCTATTACCCCTTTTTTTTAACGGAATAGAACCTGGTTGGAGTTTGTAGAGTCTCGATCTGGTTCTACAAGGTTAATTTAGGCAATCGGCAGGTTGAATGTTATTGAACGGTGACGGGTAGATATACACATGTCCGAAGGCAGACGTATTTACAAAAAGAAATAAGCAAAAAATTTTATCGTTACTATTTTATGTGTTCCAGAATACCATCAAGCTCGTCATTGGAGTTATAAGAAATAACCAGCTTGCCCTTGCCACTTTTGCCTGCCTGGAATTGAACTTTAGCCCCCAGTTTATCGGATAAATCCTGCTCGAGACGCTGAGTATCTGGATCCACAATTTTTACCGTCGAAGGCTTAACCGCGTCGGGCGATCCGATCTTTTTCACCAGACGTTCGGTTTCGCGCACCGAAAGGCACTTGTTTTCGACTTGCTGGGCCGCTTTGAACTGAGCGCCACCACGTAAACCCAGCAAAGCTCGAGCATGGCCCATTTCAAGTTTGCCCTGTTCAAGCATGGCTTTGACACCCGCTTCAAGATTCAACAAACGCAGCATATTGCTGACCGCCGCGCGCGAACGACCAACGGCTTCTGCGGTTTGTTCGTGGGTTAAGCCAAATTCGTCGATTAATCGATTCAAGGCAACGGCTTCTTCAATGGGGTTCAAGGCCTGACGTTGAATGTTTTCAATCAGGGACATCGCCATCGCGGCCTGATCATCGACCTCGCGTATCACCGTGGGGACTTCGTGCAGACCGGCTAACTGAGCAGCACGCCAGCGGCGTTCACCGGCAATCAGCTCGAATCGACCGGGACTGGCAAGATTAGGACGCACCACGACCGGCTGGATCACACCCTGGGCGCGAATCGAATCGGCCAGTTCCTGCAGCGCTTCTTCATTAAAATCCACGCGCGGCTGGAAAGGGCTGCGATCGATTAAATCAACCGCGATTTCCCGTAAACCCGCATCGCCCTTGACGCTTGCAGCCTTATTGCTGATCGTGCTGCTGCCCAGTAAGGCATCCAGACCCCTTCCTAATCCCCGTTTTTTCATTGTGCTAGCTTAAATCAACCTGTCGATAATTGCATGTGCTTTAGCCGGAGAGGAAGGAATCGTCGTGGGAATCGTGGAATTCAATCGCGGGCTGAGGCCGCTCCTACAGTATATTATAGTAGGTACACATACTTGTAGCCTGGATGCAGCAAGGCGAAATCCGGGGTGTTTTGGCTTTATTTCCCGGATTACATTTCATTTCATCCGAGCTACCTATTTACTAAAATCGCTCGGGGTCAGGCAGTTCTAGCGAACTAATTAACCTTGCTCAGCAGGGTCGCACCTTCATGTTTACGCAGGATCTCACCGGCCAGGGCCAGATAGGCGCGGGCGCCACGGGAGGTTTTATCGTATTGAATCACCGGCTTGCCATGACTGGGCGCCTCGGCTAAACGAACATTGCGCGGGATGACGGTGCGATAAACTTTCTTGGGAAAATGCACTAATAGCTGTCCAGAAACGTCATTGGCCAGATTATTGCGAGGATCGAACATGGTTCGTAACAGCCCTTCTACATTTAGCTCCGAGTTAACCGTGGCCTGGATCTTGTTGATGGTTTCAAGCAAGGCGGTCAAACCTTCTAAGGCATAGTATTCGCATTGCATCGGGATCATCACCGATTGTGCGGCGACCAGTGCATTCACGGTTAGCATATTTAACGATGGAGGGCAGTCTATTAATATATAGTGATAATTATCCTTTACGGATAACAGCGCCTGACGCAATCGATATTCACGATTCTGAAACTCAATGAGCGCCACTTCGGCGGCGGTTAAATCACCATTAGCAGGCAGGATATCAAAGTCAGCCTGTTCAGCACGAATGATGGCATCTTCGATTCGGCATTCATCCAGCAGCACATCACAGGAGGTCCATTCGAGTTGGCTTTTATTGATGCCCGAACCCATGGTCGCATTGCCTTGTGGATCCATATCAACCAGCAGCACCTTGCGTTTGGTGGCCGCCAGTGAGGCCGCAAGATTAATGCAGGTCGTGGTTTTGCCCACACCGCCTTTCTGATTTGCAATGGCAATTATCTTGCCCATTTTCCTCACCCTGTCGTTTATGTTTTTGAAATATCCAGTAGATAACGTTGGCCAGCTACACCGGGAAGTTTGACCTCGATGGTCTGGTTGACGACCACGGGCAAGCTGACTTTTTCTAATTCTGTTTTAAGTTTAGCGCCTTTCCAGGCTAACCATCGACCCTGTTTCACCAGTAGATGCTGGGTACTATTTATAAAGACATCCAGCTCGGCATAGGCCCGAGATACGATCAAAGCATAACCAGAGGCCGCTGTGAAGTCTTCTATTCGTGAATGTATCACATTCAGGTTTGATAACCGTAGGTCAATCGCTACCTGCTTGATAAACCTGGTTTTTTTGCCATTGCTGTCGAGCAGGGTGAATTTCAAATCAGGGCGGGCAATGGCCAGTGGGATACCCGGCAGGCCGGCACCACTGCCCACATCTAAAATGGGGCCTTTGGCGATAAAAGGCAGAGCCACCAATGCATCCAGTAATAATTCTATTACCCAATGTGAGTTGCGGATTGAGGTTAAATTATAGGCACGATTCCATTTCGCGAGTAAAGACAGGTAGTCAATCAGGCTGGCCTGTTGTACAGGACTGAGATTGATCTTGAAATCAGCACAGGACTTTTCAAGCTGTGCGGCAAATTCCACTGGCGTACTCAAATGATAATAACCAGAATCATTCGCAGAACGCCTGGAGCCTCAGGAAATGTTTTATTTTCCAACGGCCTTGCTGGTCAATTTATCAAGCGCGCCGGTCATTTTTGCAAATACTTTATCCTTATCGGAAATACCATGGCGTTTTTTCAAATAGGCGGGATCGTTATAAGCCAACCAGACCTGACCGTCGGCATCTTTATAGACCAGCGCTTTCATGGGCAGATCAATGCCGATTTCCTGATTGCTCAACATCAACGGTGAACCCATTTTAGGATTACCAAAAATCAAAATTTCAGTATCGCGCATCTTCATTCCAACGGCTTTTGCTTTATCACTGTGTTTCCAGCGTAATGCGACGGTAATACCTTTTTTCGTTAAAATATTTTCCAGGCGATCGAGGGTGACGGTCACCGAATGCATACTTTTCTTTTTGATAATACCGTTCTCGCCGGCCATTATTGAGCCTGCGAACAAAGTACATACCAGAATTAATAATGTTCTCTTCAGCATGAGCGGAGCTCCTCCTTGTTCAAATTGTTTTCTCATCGAAAAATTTTACCTAATACAACTTAACATAACATCTGCGTACTTTAACATTAATCATGAACCAATCCGACTCCGTAGCAATCTACAGAGTAATATAAAAAATTAATTTCACGCACCGGTAAACCTGTCAGGAAAGGCGCACTGGCTTCTTTCATATTTTTTACTATATTTCAAGCATATGAATTTACTCCAAACCTTACCAATTATATGGGTGCCCCAATGAAAAAAATACGAATCTTAGCTTTGCTCTTATTAACAAATGGATTGTTATTTTCCTTACCCAATATCGCACAGGCGGGTGCCGAAAGCGGATTATATATAGGTATCGGCAGCGGTGATGCCAGCCTGACGGTCAAAGGCACCGATCCGACCGATGGTGATTACAACCTCAATGACAGTGACATCGGCTATAAAATATTTGGCGGATACAATTTTGGTCTTATCCCATTCATCGATATCGCCGCCGAAATATCCTATGTTGATCTCGGTAAAACCAGCACTGCTTTTGGCAATGGTAATCCTGTAAATTATGAAGTAACGGGCCTCAATGCATTTGGATTAATTGGTTTAAACTTTGGACCGTTTGGCTTATTCGTAAAAGCCGGCGTCATCGATTGGGACCTGGACTCTACCTTGGGCGGTGACTCCGGTACCGACCCCGCCTACGGCATCGGAGCAAGATTGCAATTTGGTTCGTTAGGATTTCGAGCAGAATACGAGGTATATGATGTTAACCCGGTACAAGACCTGGATATGATATCGGTTAGTATCCTTTATACCTTCTAAATAACGGTTCCGAATTCCTGTTTACTTCATGCAGTATTCATTTGCCGGTCACGTTTTTGTAGTGGCGGGCGAAGTTTATACTCTCATCAGGTCGGTACTTACCCGACCTGATGGTTAAATCATGCCGATTGGCGATCAAGGATTACCTTTCTTTTTTTCAAATAAACCAGCAGGATTGAAATGGCCGCCGGGGTCACACCCTGAATGCGTGCTGCCTGACCGATAGTCTCAGGTTGAATACGCGATAACTTCTCAGCCACTTCTGTCGAAAGACCTTTTACCTGATCGTACTGTATTTTTTCGGGCAGACTGGTTTGTTCGTGTCGTTGCTGTTTTGCAATCTCATCCTGTTGACGATCGATGTAACCCGCATACTTGGCCTGTACCTCGATTTGCTCGATAATGATTTCATTTGTTTGCACATCGTTAATTCCAGCCAGCGCCATTACATCCACATAGCGCAGACCGGGACGACGCAATAACTCCGACAGGCGCGCCTCTTTAGACAAAGGCTTTTCTAACACCGCGCTTTCTATTTCAGGATTAACTTTACCGGGATGCACAAACGTTTCATGCAATCGTTGTTGTTCTTTTGCTAGCGTTTGTTGTTTTACATTAAAAGACTGCCAGCGAGAATCATCAACCAAACCAAGTCGGTTAGCCTGCTCGGTTAAGCGCAGATCCGCATTGTCTTCGCGTAATAACAGACGATACTCGGCACGCGAGGTAAACATGCGGTAGGGTTCATTGGTGCCGCGCGTTATCAGGTCGTCGATCAGCACACCGATATAAGCCTCATCTCGGCGGGGTGTCCAGGTATCTTTGCCCTGCACCGTTAATGCGGCATTCATTCCGGCAATCAAACCCTGCGCGGCGGCCTCTTCATAACCGGTGGTGCCATTTATCTGCCCGGCAAAAAACAGACCGGCAATGTGCCTGGTCTCTAATGACGCTTTTAGATCACGCGGATCAAAATAATCATACTCGATAGCGTAACCTGGCCGCGTGATATGCGCATTTTCAAAACCTTTTATCGAACGCACAAATTCATGTTGCACATCAAAGGGCAAACTCGTCGAGATTCCGTTTGGGTATACTTCGGTTGTCGTCAGGCCTTCAGGTTCAACAAAAATTTGATGTGCATCGCGCCCGGCAAAACGCACCACCTTATCTTCAATAGAGGGGCAATAACGTGGACCAACACCTTCAATCACACCACTGTACATCGGCGAGCGATGCAGACCTTTACGAATCACATCATGCGTTTTTTCAGATGTATACGTTATATGGCAGGCAATTTGCTCAGGGTGATCGGCCACCGAGCCCATAAAAGAAAATACTGGCGTCGGCTCATCACCCGGTTGTGCCTGTAGTTGAGAATAATCGATGGTCTTGCCATCAATGCGGGGTGGGGTGCCGGTTTTTAAACGCTCGACATTAAATGGCAACTCACGTAAGCGTTTTGACAACGCATTCGATGGAGGATCACCGGCACGACCACCCTGATAGTTGGATTCACCAATATGGATCAGACCACCGAGGAAGGTTCCAACCGTAAGCACCACCGTCGAGGCCTGAAATTTTAGCCCCATCTGCGTCACTACGCCGCTCACCTGTTGGTCTGACACGATCAGATCATCCACGGCTTGCTGGAATATGGTCAAATTGGGTGTGTTCTCCAGAACCTGTCGCACCGCATTCTTATATAGAACCCGATCGGCCTGGGCCCGCGTAGCGCGCACCGCCGGTCCTTTGCTCGCATTCAAGATCCGAAACTGGATACCGGCGACATCAATGGCTTTCGCCATCAGGCCGCCCATCGCATCCACTTCTTTCACCAGATGACCTTTGCCAATGCCACCAATAGCGGGATTGCAACTCATCTGCCCAAGCGTTTCGATATTATGCGTCAGCAACAAGGTCTTGCTGCCCAAGCGCGCAGACGCGAGCGCCGCCTCGGTTCCAGCATGGCCGCCACCAACGATAATCACATCAAATTTGTCTTGATATTGCATGGATTAACAATAACTTAAAGATAAAGGAGCGCGCTATTCTACGCTACGGCCTAAATTTTAGCCAACGAGTATCTAGTTTGGTGTACTGAAGGCTGAATCGACAAAAATATAGCGCAAGGCCATTAACCGAACCCGATTTAGGGCTACATTAATATCGCTGATGTAGTTTTTACTCCACTTGTAAAAATGGGTAGGCTCAAAACAGCAAATAATATAATTTCCTATATTAAACCACTAGTTATGAGCTATTTTTCATTAATAATCACAACTAATTAGCTTTAGTGTTTACAATTTGTAACCAAATATCATAGAGCTTTTTTTGTATGTCCTCTACTCTCTGTAGTAATATGTGAACTGAATCACATTATTTATGTGTGATATGGGGCGCGTTGCGTTGGTATAGGCAAAGTTAGCATTATAAAAATTAAGACGCTGGCAGAATATTGTTAGCCTCCTATGCCCTCCTGTCTTCTCCCCCAGACACAATTAAGTAAGTCCTTACTAAGCCTGACTGATCTAAATTAGGGACTGGCAGGCAATAGAAATGGCCATTAATTTTTTCATAAAAACAGCTTAATTGGTTTTCAAAAATGTTGTTGATTTCAGAACTAATTTGAGTTTAACGGTAATTATGACGACAAGCTTTTCACAATTCGACACCGAACCCGTTGCCATTAAAGACTGGCTGGACAACCTGCCGATCGCCTCGGTTGGCGAGACCGCCCGCCAGCTGTATATGGCCATGCGTGATGTTAACCGTCAGGATGCGGTACCCGTTAAACAACACTTTCATTTACTCGAAGGTATTGGCGAGCCACTTGAACTCATACTACCTGAACTACACCGCCACTATGCTGGCAAACCACTACCGTTATCACTAAAACGTCGTAAGGTCGCTGATCTCTACACACAACTCTTGCGTCAGGCCATTTTAGGTTACCAACAAGTTATCGCGCATAGCATTGAACTCAGTCGCTTTGGCTGGAAAAAGGTCGTAACCACATCGGTACACCGTATTTTTTATTACTCCAGCTTGTTGTTGTCTAACTATCGCCAACTCCATATGCCTTACCAGAAAGGCATGTGGCAACAGTTATACTGGATCTATCAGCTCGTTGAAAAATATAATTTGCTCAATGCAAAAGTAACCAGCTTAGGTGAAATCCCGACAAAAACCAGTATCGCGGTTGAGTTTAAAAAACTCCTGTTACATTCATTATTGTCACCCAATTTATTTAAACCGTCTGAATTAAAAGATGTGTTAAGCAATCTGGATCTCTGGGTTCAATATGTCGTCATAAAAACAGCTCACCATGATGAAAATAGTACAACCTACGCCTTTACCCTGGAAACCGATTACCCACCCGGTTTAATTGCGAAAAATATCTCGCAGGCTGAAAACCAGCTGATCGATGTGCGTTATCTTGATATTTCAAGTTTACTCAACCGAATCCATAAAATTATGGATAATGCAAAATCAGGTGTTGAAGCTATTAAACTTGGAAAAGGGCGCTTTTCGTCACACCGAACCCTGCTCATATTACTCAATAACTGGGGACGTCCACCTACGCGGGATGGCGAACGACGTCTGATTCAGGGACATGCTGAAGTCGCTATCGGCGTCAGCGCTATCCACTACATTATTTCCAGCGGTCGGCATGCTAATCAATCAACATCTGAAGCTGATATTACCGCCGAACAGGATAACGCCTTCAGCATAACCATTCCTCCGATCACACCTGGTGAAATCGGCCGCCATGAACATGCTGCAGCGCATAATGCTGGTGATGACATCTGGGACAGTGCCTATTTCGAACCCGATGCACCCGTACCGTCCTGGACCGAAAGCATGCGTATGAAGGTATATAGTTATCTGAATGCCAAGGTCATGAATATCAGCAAGGGCGGTTTTTGTATTGCTTTACCACAGGATGGGGTGGAGCATATCCAGACGAATGAGCTGGTCGCGGTACGCGGCAAAACAGGTCAATGGCAATTAGGTGAAATCCGCTGGATGGTCTGCCCGACAACCGGACCAATTCGTGCTGGTATTCAAAAGCATAGCCAGATCGTTAAACCCGCTGAAATTAAATTGGCATCCGCAATTAAATCTCAACCGATAAAATGTTTACTTGGGAAGAACGAAGAAGGGCATGTTTTGTTTTTACCTATCATGCCCGCAAATTTTGATTACACTAAAATACAGCTCATTGTTGCCGGGCAAACACGTTCAATCCATGTGCAGGATTCCCTGTTTACCACACCGGTGGGGTCGGCACACCAAATCAATTTCACCGATACGCGCCCGGTTAGTCCGCAACTGGCTGCAAACGCCAATGAATACGAATCAATCTGGGCTAGTTTATAATTTCCTTAAATACCTAGTAGTACCCGATCATTTTTCAAATTCTTTTCAAACGAAAACTGATCATTTAAGTATTCAATCAGACCCTGTTTTGCTACGGCCTTCGATCGGTATGGGCCTTGATCCGCGCCACGGCGAATCGCAAACCACCATTCGTTATCGACACTGTAAAAACGGCCACTACGAAAGGGGATGGCCCCTTTTTCTGTATGACGACTACGTTGTTGATACATATTCATATCCTCTCACTTCAATATTGGATGAGGCCATCCCTGGCCGTTTGCATTGCCAGGCAATGCGTCCTTCCCCAATTTATTCGTGCAAGAAATCCCCCGATTCCTTGATAACAATCGTACCTGCTCAAGCTTACATCCGTCTGTCAGACAGAACTGATCTTGTCGTAAGTCTTCACCTACAGAAGCTTATCGTTGTCTGTCTATAAAACGCCTGAACCTGTAAACGGGGTTTTGCGAGAACTGGAAAATAATCAAAATTAAACTTGTAAGTTCTCTAAATGTTCTCTATTATAGAGAACGTATGGAGAACATTTTAACGCTCACTGCTCTTGAACAGAAGATGTTGCGGTTTATACGCAACTATCTTGCCCAGCATGGTCAGGGACCGACCTTGAACGAGATAGGAATAACGCTTGGCATCAGTTCAAAAGGTACCGTGCATCGTTATGTGCAAGCCCTGGTTGAAAAGGGCTACCTTCACCATACCGAACGAGGCTGGCGCGGTATCCGACTTACTGATATCCCACACTCCCACACGACCCTCCCATTGGTTGGTCGGATAGCCGCGGGCCGACCCATCGAAGCCATTCCGGATCAGGATGAACTCAATCTGGGCCAATTTTCCAGCCAGGATAACTATGCGCTGGAAGTACAGGGTGACTCGATGTGTGAAATCGGCATTCTTGATGGGGATATCGTGATCATAAAAAGTCAGGCCACCGCAAACGACGGTGATATCGTCGTCGCACTCATTGATGATCAAGAGGCGACACTAAAACGGTTTCGCAAAATTGATGGCGGTACTATTAAGTTGATTCCCGAAAACAGCCAGATGCAGGCCATGGTCTATGATGCGCAGCGAGTGCAGGTTCAGGGTGTATTAATCGGACAAATGCGACGTTATTGAAGAATTAAAAAAATTAACTCGTATTTTATTATTGTTACCGCCCAAAGTATTGCACGGCATGTTCACTGTTTAAATAACCACGAACTCCGATCAAAAATACAATCACCACGACATTTAAAATAATCGTAAACATTCCGTAAGCCGTGGTCAGAAACTTAAGCATCAACAACACATCCACACCAAGGGTCAGTAAAAGCGTGTACACCAGTACTCGAGCAAAGCCAACAAAGCCGCTTGCTCGTAATAGCAATACCATCGTAAGCACCACCAACACACCCGCAGCGAATAAATTTATAAAACTCAGCAAAGGCAGCCCGGTAATTGGTAAAGAAATCTGCAGTTTATTGATAAACATTAAATTAGCAATAAATACACTTGCAAACATAATGCACACAGAACTGATCACCTTTATCGCCGTTGGCATAGCAAACAGAAACTATCAAGGTTAATGCTAATGTCACGGCAATAAAACTGGAGGCGCTCATTCGGTTCAGCCGATCGCGGCGACGTACCCTTGCTGACTAAACGGTGTGGGCACTGCAGTACAACCCGCTGCGCACAATCAACCACCACCCAGTTTCCAGCAATAAAGTTACGTGGCATTGCAGCATCATTAGTACGATCAGATTTAATTTCCGAATGGTGATTAGTTTGATTTATAATTTTATTATGGCTGCTACCCGTTACCGGAGCATTATCTATCTGGGTGACTTGCTTTGCTGGGACATCAATCGTCTTTTTTTTAAAA
>ENA-ORDP01001044-ORDP01001044.1-marine-sediment-metagenome-genome-assembly--contig:-NODE-1044-length-16086-cov-2.757907_pt1 | contig 16086 bp, 6 predicted proteins | sample MGYA00248627_ERZ508539 | MGnify/ENA primary metagenome ERZ508539 (study PRJEB26208, sample SAMN05571518) | marine sediment metagenome | biome: deep sea; feature: Hydrothermal vent; material...
AACAAGAAAAGAAAGAAAACCCTCTTCTAATAGGGAATATAGAGAAGGTGAAACAATTTTTATTATCCACTATGAAACCCTGTCTTAAGAAAAGAGAAATGTAAATATGTTAAAAACAATCAATTAGCATATCGAACTCACGTTAAATTAAGCCAGGAATGACAGGAATAGGCACGAATAAAGTCCTATCATAAAAGTTTTATTGATCGATTGACAGTTCCATAACATTTGGATATCATTATTCCTATTAACTCATATAATTTATTCCTACAGGAGTGGCAATGACTGAGTCTGAGCGTAAAGAAAAGATCAAGCAAACATTTAACACCGTATCAGAAGGGTATGATAGACCTGCCATGAGATTTTTCCCTGATAACGCCAGGCATATGGCTCAATACCTCCAGCTAAAGGGCAACGAAGAGATCCTGGATATTGCTACTGGTACAGGGTATGTGGCTCTTGAAGTGGCAAAAACCCTCAATGATGGTCACGTTACAGGTGTTGATTTCTCGGAGGGTATGCTCAGGGAGGCCAAGAGAAAGGCTGAATCCCGTAGTGTAGAGAACGTCACCTTTAAGTGTATGGATATTCAGGCTTTAGACTTCCCATCCAATCGCTTTGATGGGGCCTGTTCGGGTTTTGGTATCTTTTTCCTGGAGGATATGTCAGGAACTTTAAGTCATATCGTTGACAAAGTCAAGGTTGGTGCCAAGATATTAATATCGACGTTCTTTGAGAACTCCTTTTCGCCCCTCTCAGAGATGTTTAAGGAATGTATTGAAGGGTATGGTGTTGAGGTTCCCCCCACATCCTGGAAGAGACTGGATACTGTCGAAAAGAATGAAAAACTGTTTGCAGAAGCAGGTCTCAAGGATATAAAAGTCCAGAAAGAATCACTGGGATATTACTTAAAGGATGAGACGGAATGGTGGGAAGTCCTTTGGAATGCGGGATTTCGTGGTCTTATCAGTCAGCTTTCTGAAGAACAGGTTCAAGCTTTTAAGGAAGAGCATCTTGGAGAAATACAGACGCTTAAGGTGGATAAGGGAATCTGGCTGACCGTTGATGTTTTATATACTTTTGGGATCAAATAGTTTTCTATTCATTCACTGTTTTTAAGAGGTTATTTATGATTGAAAGATTGCTCAAGATACTGGAAGGATTGGTAAAGCCGGAGGTATTTTTAGGCTTAGGGATATTATTTATTGTTCTGGCCGAGATAACAGCAATTGGATCCATGGGGAATCATCCCAGAGGAATGGCTGAATCACTGACTTACTCACTTCCCATTACTGCCGCCGGTGTGGCTTTCATTATTGGAGCAGCCATTTTAAAAAAATAACGGATTATTGGGTCTTCAGGTGTTCACTCTAAGGATTTAATGAAAAGCTAAACTATTCGATAGTGGTAAAATATGGACTGATGTTTTCGTAGGGGCAAACCTGTGTGTTTGCCCTGCAGGAGGATAGACACATAGGTCTATCCCTACACCAGTAAGAAATTTACCATTACCAACTATTCAAAGGAAATAATAAAAAGATGTTAGAAAAAATACTCAAGTTCTCTATCCACCAAAGATGGATGATTCTTATTGCCAGTCTTGGAATTGCCGCCCTTGGAGTCTATAACTTCCAACGACTCCCCATTGACGCGGTTCCCGATATCACCAATATCCAAGTGCAAATCAACACGAAGGCCCCCGGATACTCCCCCCTGGAAACAGAACAGCGAATCACTTATATTATAGAAACCGCTATGTTTGGACTCACCAAGCTAAAAGAAATACGTTCTATTTCAAAATACGGCTTATCCCAAGTGACCGTTATTTTTCATGATGGGACAGATATTTATTTTGCTCGTCAGCTCATCAATGAAAGGATTCAGTCGGTTAAAGCCCAACTGCCTTCATCGATTGAGCCCATGATGGGACCCATTGTCACGGGCCTTGGCGAAATCTTTATGTGGACCGTGGAAACGAAAGCCAATACTCCCAAATCTTATACTTCGACGGAGCTCAGGACGATCCAGGATTGGGTGATCAGGCCGCAACTCCTGACGGTACCGGGAGTGGCTGAAATCAATGCTATTGGAGGTTATGTCAAACAATTTCACGTGACCCCCTATCCTGATAAACTTAAAGAGTATGGGATTACTTTCAAAGACCTTTTGAGAGCGCTCTCGGAAAACAATGATAATGTGGGGGCTGGCTATATTGAGCATAAAGGGGAGCAATACCTGATCCGTGCACCTGGGCAGGTGAAAACTCTGGAGGAAATCCGCTGGATCCGTCTTGGAAGCTATAATGGGACACCTGTTTATATTAAGCATGTTGCAGATGTGGTTTTAGGAAAAGAATTAAGAACAGGAGCCGCTACGAAGAACGGTCAAGAAACGGTTTTGGGAACCGTGATGATGCTTACAGGTGAGAATACCAGGACGGTAGCCAAAAGTGTGGCCGAGAAGATGAAGCAGGTGAATGAAAGCCTTCCAGAAGGGGTTGTGGCGAAAACCGTCTATGATAGAACGGTTTTAGTAAACGCAACTCTTGCCACGGTAGAAAAGAATCTAATGGAAGGAGCGATTCTTGTCATCGTCATATTGTTTTTATTTTTGGGGAATATACGAGCGGCTTTTATCACGGCTCTCGTGATCCCAATATCCATGCTTTTCGCGATGACAGGGATGGTCAATAATGAAATAAGCGGAAATCTGTTGAGTCTTGGAGCCATTGACTTTGGAATTATTGTGGACGGGGCCGTTATCATTGTTGAGAATTGTATCAGTCGTCTGGCAGAGGCACAAAAGGAAAGCGGTCGGGTGCTCAGCCGATCAGAACGGATGAACATTGTGTTTGAGGCCTCCAGGGAAGTACGGAAAGCCACCATGTTTGGTGAACTGATTATCACCATTGTTTATCTACCCATCCTTACACTCACCGGGATAGAAGGAAAGATGTTTTATCCCATGGCCTTTACAGTGATTGCGGCTCTTCTGGGGGCTATGATCCTCTCCATGACCTTTGTGCCGGCGATGATTGCCCTCCTCATGACTGGAAAGCTTTCCGAGAAGGAAAATATCATTATAAAATGGTGCAAAAAAGGCTATAGGCCAGTCTTTCACTTTGTGATGGGGTATAAAACATTGACCATTACGATTACGGGGATTCTAATCGTCTTGAGTGCCCTGATCACCACACGAATGGGGATGGAGTTTCTCCCAAATCTGGACGAGGGGGATATTGCCGTTCATGCTATGCGGATTACCGAAACTAGTCTGAGCCAGGCAATTGAGATGCAAAATGAAGTGGAGCAAAAGATTAAGGAATTTCCTGAAGTCGCTGGAGTTTTTGCCAAGATTGGGACGGCTGAAATCGCCAATGACCCCATGTCTCCTAATGTAGCCGATGTCTTTGTAATGATGAAACCTCACTCTGAGTGGCCTGATCCCAATCGATTGAAGAGTGATTTTCTTAAAGGATTAGAAAGTGGGTTGAAAAAAATACCGGGGAATAATTATATATTCACTCAACCTATCCAAATGCGTTTTAATGAACTGATGACCGGTGTACGCAGCGATGTAGCGGTCAAGATTTATGGAGATGATATGGATGTTTTGCGTAGCAAAGCTAAAGAGATTGCGAGAGTACTAAAAACTGTTTCTGGAGCAAAGGATGTGTCTGAAGAACAAACCTTTGGTTTGCCTATAGCAACAATAAAAATCAAACGTAAAAAATTAGCCCGATACGGACTGGATATGGCTGATGTACAAAATATTATAGAAATTGCCATTGGTGGAAAGAAAGCCGGACTGATATTTGAAGGAGATCGTCGTTTTGATTTGGTTGTTCGCCTCCCTGAGTCTGTGAGGCAAGATATAAGGAGTCTTAAGGAAATACCTATCCCTTTTCCAAGGCAAGACATTAGACCGGGCGTTGATCAGTCCGCGTCAGCAATGAATCGATACCCCCACATCCCTTTGGGAGACATCGCCGACTTTGATATTGCTCCGGGACCCAATCAGATCAGCCGTGAGAACGGGAAGCGGCGGGTGGTAGTGTCCGCTAACGTGAGAGGCCGTGACATCGGTACTTTCGTAGAAGAGGCCGATAGAAAGATTAAAGAAAAAGTCAAAATCCCTCCAGGGTACTGGACAACCTGGGGAGGACAATTTGAGAACCTGATCTCTGCGGCTAAACGTCTGCGATTAGTGATTCCCATCGCTCTCATCCTTGTTTTTCTTTTATTGTTTACCAGTTTTGGTCGTGCAAAAGACGCTCTACTCGTCTTTACCGGTATACCCCTTGCCTTGACAGGTGGAGTGTTTGCTCTCTGGCTGAGAGATATACCCCTATCCATATCAGCGGCCATCGGCTTTATCGCCCTTTCAGGGATTGCTGTACTGAACGGCCTCGTGATGATCTCCTTTATCAATAAGCTGAGGCTGGACGGTCATTCCATTGATGAGGCTATCGAGATAGGGTCTATCTCACGACTTCGTCCCGTTTTAATGACTGCTTTGGTCGCCTCATTGGGCTTCTTACCTATGGCCTTGTCGACTTCCACCGGTGCCGAAGTCCAACGGCCTCTGGCGACCGTTGTCATTGGGGGACTGGTCACATCTACCCTTCTGACCTTATTGGTTCTTCCCGTTCTATACAAGGGGTTTAAGATTGATCCATTGAAAGCTCAGGATTTAGAAGATGGTGATATTGCTAATTAACGTGAGTTAAGGGGGGCGTTAAAATAGATTCCCGTTGTTTGAGATTCCTAGTGTTCCTTCAGGTCTCATTTGATGTGTAGGGGCGAGGTAACCTCGCCCCTACACATCAAATCAGCATTGATGGAACACTAGCATCCTATCTCAATAAAGAAACTCAAAATCACCAGATGTCAAATCAATACATACCAAGCTAATGCAACAATGCTATACCCAGTATTCCAAACCAGATTATGATGAATAACAATGCTAGTAATAACAGTAATTGACCCAATTTGAACTTTCTAACCAAGAGATGATCGGTATTCAACCTTTTATTGATTATCAGGGATACAAGATGATAGCTCCCAAAGGCTATCATCAAGGGTAGAACAATAATCCATAGGGGATGATAATAAAAAGCGTGGCTAAAGTCCCCGTGAGCGGCAAAAACGATGCTTCTACTCAAGCCACAACCTGGGCATGAGTATCCAGTAAGGTTTTTAACAGGGCAGATAGTTATTAATGTTTTGTGATTGGGGATTGAAAAGACTGACCACAAAGAAATCATTATCAGAACAAAGAGAATGGCCAATGATATCCTTTTACTTTTTAATGTATGAGGAATAATCATTGGAATGTTATGGTCAAGATCTTTCATCATATAGTAATTCCGAAAATAACCATCATTTAATTTAAGGAATTATACTCAAGATGAAATAAAAAGTAAAGCCATAAATTATAAAGAGTTGCTGATCATCCTTGTGATCCATTTGCTACAGCCTAAGTGAGAGAAAAGGGTTCTTCACTCCAGATTATATTATGGACTTATCGAACTCACGTCAAATCAATAACTTCCCTGTTCTGATCAGTCTAATAAACAGATTTCATCTGAACACCCTGGATATCATCAGCTTCTTCTTTTTGTTCGTTCCAATACGCTCTGTTCGACTGCTGAATCTTTGTTCTTTGCTTCCTGATATTTCCCAACTCTTTTTTAAACGTTTCTGTTTTCTTGACTTTTTTGGGAGTGATTGTGTTTGTTAGTCGTCTAACAGGTTGTTTTCCTCGATAGAAACAATAGTGTCCACCTTTCTCACCTACGACTAAAGATAGATTAGGGAAATTGTCCACTTCGGCAGTTCCTCTTAAATCAGTGACTGTTGAGCGATACTGATCTTTTCCGATTCCAATGAACTTAACTTTTGCCCCTTTCACAAAGTTATTCTTTTTATCTAGAACGGTTACTTGAATTCGCCCAGATTCCAGCTTCTCAATAGCGTCAAAAGTCAAGTCACTTTTTAAAATGATTCCTGAGCCTTGAACATTTTTGCTTTTAAATACCAGAAGATAAGCCCCGAAATCTTTTATGGGTAAAGGGATTTTCTTTTTTATGGGAGTGTAAGGTATTTTTTGGGATAACTTGTATTCTTTTTCAAAAAATGGCTTAATACCTGATAGATCGATTTTTGTAATATGGCTTAAGTCTTTTTCTTTTAGACAGAGAATGGTAAAATTCACTTTATAAAGCTTCAGTGAGACTTTATTCACCCCTTTAAAAGTAAGTTCCACCTCGTTTTTTTCTCCTGATTTGATCTGGGTGACCTCGTTTAAATGAATCTTTTTCTCTTGAATGAACTCAATACTTTTTCTGGCATCCTCAAATTGAGAAGACACTTTCCCATATTCTTCCAACGCTTTTGTGAAGTCCTTTTCTTGATGATAGATCTTGGCTAACATCAGTTGAGCAAAGGTTTTATTCTCACTTTCCCTTAATGAGCCATCTTTTCCAGGGAATTTATCGTAGGCAACAGATTGACTAAGGGCTTGGGCTAAGCGATACTCCCCTTTCTCAAAAAGAGCGTGTGCCGCAATATATTTATAACCGTCTAAGAAATGACTTTTAGGAAAACGTTTCGCATAAATTAGAGCCGTATCTATGGTCTTCTCATAATTTATCTTGTCCAAATAGAGATTCACTAAAGTGAAGCTTACTTCATCCACATTCCAGTCCGTGGGGTAGAACGTAATGTAATTTTGGAAAATGGTTTTTGACATCTCGAAAAGCTGATCCGACCTCAGTCGATCTTTCCTTTTAAGGCCGGATTTTTCAACTAACTCTGTGAACCGTATGTAGAGCTCCTGACCAAAAGTGTAGTAGGTTTTTAAAACCACACGATAATCAGGATAGTCCATAATAAGCTGATTCATAAGGTTATAAGCCGATTTTATTCTATTGTTGCTTGCAAGAGTCGCTGAAACAGCCACTTCTTGTAAGAAATAACTTCTGATCGTCCCGTTCAGGACTTGTATGGCTCTTTCATACTCATTCATTTCACCATAACTTTCAGCGATTTGAATGATGTCTTTAAAAGGGATAGTCAAGGTGGGATAACGTTCCTTTAGAAGTTCAAAGTATTTAACGACCTCATTGGCGTTTTTCTTTGCCAGGCTGATATATAGAAACATCCTGCAAGCTTCTTTGTAGTATTTAGCTTTTAAGTTAAAAGCATTAAAGACTTTAGCTAGGTACTCCTCACTCTTTTCATAGTTTTTTTGATCAAAATAATACTTGCCAATGTGATACCACTCGTCAGGGGAAAACTTATAGTCCCCAAAGGTCTTGTAGGAAGGGCCTTTGATATTGAGATGAATCACTTCGCCTGCTATCCTCTTGCTTCGATTTCGGACAGGGTAGAGCTGAGGGGCTAAGGTTCTGTACTTCCCTTTAAAGCGGGAAATCAGTTTGTAGTGAATATAAAGATATCTGCGCTTTGGCGAATTACGTTTCAATCTACGCTTTGGCGAATTGCGTTTCAATCTGCGCCTTGGCGAATTGCGTTTCAAATAAAAGACAAGCTTATTTTTATCCTGTTTATAATACTGGAAATCCCCTCCCACGGATCCTTGAAGTAAAGTACATCCGGCTGGAATCATATCCTCTAGTATTAGATATTTCTCAGGTGTCTTACTGTTCAGATAAAGTGTCATTGAAACAGGGAAAACAGTGTGTTGAGCAATGTTTTCAAGCTCTTGAATCTTGTAGGAATAAGAGTCCAAGTGGACCGTGGAATATCCAAATGAGAAAGACTTGTCCTTTAACCGATAATCTGGATATTTCACATGTTTTTTTATATACCCATAGGTCTTAACATTTTCCAAGACTATACCTGGCCTGAAATAACCTAAATATCCTGTGAAATAAATAGTCCCATTACCTTCTAATTGGATGTCTAACTTATTTTTACGTTTAATATTTTTCTTGACAACAAGAGTTTGAGGGGGGTGAATACCCCTTACTTTTTTATCAAAAAGAATCTCGTCATTCCATTTCACCGTAAGTTTATAGTTAGTTCGCCCCGGTTCCTGAACAGAAAAAAAGCTGTTAATGGCCCGGGATAGAATGGCCATATACTCATGACTCACATAGTGAACCCGATCATCTCCCCTTGATAATTCGCGTAACAGTAGGGTCATAAAGGGTTTCGCTTTGAGAGTCCATTTCCTTATTTTGATATATGACAGGACCGTTAAAGCAATGACATCATCTTTAGAGCTGAAAAAATCGAGATAGGGAGTCTTAATTCTGGGGGACCAGCCCTCAAAAGCAGGGTTTTTAATTTTAGACTCAATCATTGAGAGTATGGATTTTGCCGCCCCATGTCGATTCATTTTATGGAGGGTCAACGCAAGAAGATTGAGTCCTCTTAAAGAGAGTCGGTTCCTGTTTCGGTAGATTCGGTTCACGTAGGAATAATTGGCTTTGTTGTTCTGGGCAAGAGAAAATAAAATGAATATCTTGCCTTCCAAGTTCTGATTGGATAAACCAGAGAAAGCCTTCAAAAGATATTTAGAACCTCTGTTCAATTTATTGGCATCTACTTTAAACTTATAGGATTTGGCCAGACCAAGAGCGTAATAATTATAGGCTGAAACAACCCCATCCCAAGTCCCTCTTCCAAAAACCCACTTCCAGCGGCCACGCTTGTTCATTGAGGAAAGTAAAAAGTTGATTTTATCCCGAATCTCAGCTCTCAGCTTTTCTATATCTCCCGTTCGATCCGTTTCATAGAGTGTGAGATAATTATAAAGTGAGAGTTTGGTTATCAGATGGCTGGAAACTGTGTTAGAGAATAAATAGTTGGAGTTTCCCAACAGATCATGAATCCTGAACAAAACTTGAGAGAGATTGGGATAAATGGTAAGCTTGAACTGGGCGTCGTTGACCTCACTATCCTCAAGACGGATCCATTTTGTATATCTATCGTTTGTCGAACCATTAACACCTTTATAAAACATTGTGCCCCATTTAGATACAGGGATTTTTCTTTTTTCGCCATCCTGTTCCGTGACAGCCCTGACTTCAATGTCTTTTTTACTAGCTAAAACTGTATCACTTTGAAAGTTAAAATGTCCCCTGGGTTTAAGGGAATAATCTTTAGAGCTTTCCTTCTCGTTGATCTTAATAGAAAGCCTTCCTTTTTTTGCCTCTTTCGAGGCGTTTAACAGATCCCCGTCAAAAGAAAACTTGTCCCCTTCCACAACAGCCAACGGCGTTTCAAGATGAACCACAAAGTCCTTCCTGACAACAATAGACTTCTGGCCCATTCCAAACTGGGTGTTTTCATCGTTGGAGATGACAATGATTTTCCAGCGATTATGACTTTTAGGAAGTCTGATCCTGACGGTCGCCTCTCCCTTAGAATCACTTATCACCTGAGGATTAAAATAAGCAATGTCAGCCATGATCGTCCTTATATTTGACGGACGATTTGACTTTCCATTGGGCTTTCTACGATCATGATAAATGATATCCGTTTCTTCAGGAAACTTAACTTGATTTCGGTAAATCTCAAGGTTTCTTCCTCTTTTAGCTGTCTTAAATTGCCTGGTGTCTATTTCATCAGGTTCACTCCACCAAATGTCAGGCTTGTCAGAGGGGATACTGAGTTCAGCATGAACATGGCGTCCTCGTACTGTATCAACAATTAATTCTCTTCTCCTGGCTTCCCTCAAGATTTTTTTAATCCTTCTCTTTTCTGAAATACTAGCCGTTTGTTCAAACCACCTTTTCAAGTATCTGGCGCTTTTTAGTCTCATTTTGGGATCCTGATTTTCAAGTCCACCCTGAAAAGCGTTCAGTGCATTCTTATACGTGGATCTAAATTGATAAAACCCACCCACCCGTTTAATCTCATCCTCAACGGCTTCAAATGTATCATAGACAACTAATTTCAAGACTGTTCGATCCCCACGAATCATCCTGTTCATGATTTCATTGATCTTTTTGGAACGCAAAAGTATATCTTCATCCTCAAATGGATCCTCTGCTCTTTCTCTCCTATCGTAATCTTCAGACAATGACCCTGTAGAAAAGCCTTTAGTCCTATTTCTAGTCGATAGGTATATGGATTTTCTTTTCTCCCTATCCGCTAACTTGCCAGCTATCACTTTATTCCTTTTCTGCGTAACACTTAGATATTTATAGGGAGTGGAGCCACTTTCACTATGGCTTGGATAGTGTCTTAGCCTATGAAAATAGGATTTAATGTCAGACAGTCTTGTTCCAGTCAGTAACAAAACACCTTCGTCAATGAGAACCACTGAGGATTCAGCGGAAATGCCCTTCCCCATAACGTCATGGGTCTTAAGCTTCAAGATTATGGTTTCACCAGGATTATAGACCTTCTTATTCGTTTCCATTTTAACGCGAATGCCTGAATCCACCTGGAATTGCTTCTCGGTATGATGGATTCTGTCCCGCTTCATCAGGGTAACACTCAGTTTGAAGTTAGGAACGAATCGTTTATCTATCTCAAAGGGGATAAGAGTTTTTTCAGACTCCACTTTAATGGTCCTATGGGAAATAATGCTTTCCCCTTTAATGGTGACCAGGGCAAGGCCTGTTATACCCTGAGAATAGAGAACAATATTGGACGGATTCCCCAGTTTGAAGGGCTTATTTTCGCTGAGTAAAAAGAGCTTGCTTTTTTCTTCTTTCTTTAGAACACGGAAATAAACAGTCTTCCGGACAGGAATCTTGTTCTGACCCACACCTTCAACATAAATATAATAAGTTCCCCCTTCCTTAAAGGCGAATGAGACTTTCCCTTTTCCATTATCATCTGTCTTAAAGTCTTGTTCTGACACAAGGTTTTTCTGATCGTCTTTCATTAGATAGAGTCTTGCTTTCAGGCTTTTAGACAAACCCCTTAAAAGATGATTCAATGTTGTAACGGTGATTTCAGCCACTTCATCGCCAAGATAAATGGTTTTTTGGGGGTGAAGGGATATTGAAAAATCTCTTATGATGATGGGAACGCTCTTGGTAAAAGTCTTTTTCCCCCCTTCTAGATAGGCATGAATCCGTATCGCTGATTTCTGGCCGTATTTTACGGTGTCAATAGTGAGGTCAAGCTCTCCGTTTTCATTGAGTTTTGCAGACTTATAGCTATCTCTATCAATTTTATAAAACAGTGTTTTCCCTGATGCAGGCAAGCCAAATAGATGTTTCGCAATGAATTTGAGTTTCACCTTATCTCTTGGAAAATAGGCCACTTTATCTGTCTCAAAAAGTATTTCTTTTTCAGGCTTGGTGTATTGGGCAATCTCAAAGCTTTTCTCAAAAAGTATTTCCTTATTCTTGATCCCTTCGATCCTGAGCTTTGCCCAGCCTGTTGAAATGGTTTTGGGGAGGACCAGGCTTCCGTTAACCGTACCATATGAGGAATATTTTACTTTTTTCTCATAAATCTTTTTACCCGATGGAGATGAGAAGGTAACTTTCATTTGATTCTGTTTTATTCTTTTTAGGACTCCCTTTTGAAGGACCCTTAGTATTCCTTTATAGGACAGTCGATCACCCGGTTTATAGACAGGTTTATCGCTATAAATATATCCTGAATATTCCGTTTTATCGTATGAGCTGAAGTTTTTTGTAGACAAACCACTTCCCGCATAATGTCCATCTTTTTCTAGCAAAACCGTTAACTGGTTGATATTTACCTTATACTTCCTTGGGAACTGATAATAGAAAAATCCCCTCTCATCGCACTCACCCTCTAAAATCACCTTTTTACCATTGCCAACATAAACCTTGGCCTTTGGCTCCCCAGTCTCTTTGCGAAGATTTTTAGCGAACACTAACAACTCCCTTTTATTAGCCTGAACAAAAACTCCCAGATCGCTTATAATAAGAAGGGTAGAAGCTTTCAGGGTGTCACTCGAGATAGAGATAATATAAGCGCCTGGCTCTTTTATATGGAGATGTAAATCCTGTTTAAATAGTTTATGCTTTTGGTAGCCCTCAACTTTTTTATCAAACATCGTATCAGGCTTGATGAGAAGAATGTCTAACTGCTCTATGTCACTTAATATTTGATGTCGGTTATTGTATTCCTTCAAGTCAAGGCGATAGATATTGATTCGATAATTCTCAATATTTCGTGTTTGAATATGGACTGTGGGCTTTTCTGTGGAAAAAAACAACTTCCTGGTCGCCAGGCTTAAAGACTTTCTGTTTAACGTCTGGATCTTATTTTGGGCTTTTCTATACCAAGGATTGGATTTCACTTTTTTCAGGATCTCAACTCCCATTTCAAAGTCAAACTTTTTATCCAGATAGATTTTGGCAATAGAGTATAAGGCTTTATGAGCCATCACGTTATCGGGATATTTGCTATGAAGTTTCTCCCATTTTTTAATAGCCTCCGTATAGTCCTTTTGGATATAAGATATTTCTCCCAATAAATACATGATCTCAGCATTCCGAGGTTCAATCGGGTATTCCTTTAAAAAAGCCTGAAACACTTTCCTGGTTTCCCTATATTTCTTTAGCTTAAATAAGTACTGTCCTTTTTGATACTTAACATTAATAATTTGCCGCTGAACACTTTGCCATGATCGATGATTTGGGTAGGTTTTTAAAAATTGTTGGTAGTAATCCAGACTTTTATCAAACTGGTTCTGGTCTAAATGTATGATTCCAATGGACTCAAGGGCTAAAGGAGCGTTTTTGCTATTGGGATAAAGATGAATAAAGTTCAAGAACTCCTGGACAGCCTCTTTCTTTAAATGATGAAAGTGATTGTAACTCAATCCAATTTCATAAGCACTTTGAGCCGCTAATTTATGTTTTGGGAATCTTTTAATAAGTTGACGCCAATATTGAATCCCAAGGTCTAATTGCTCTTCAGAGCGAGGGTTTGCTAGGCCGTAAGATTTACCAAGATAATAAAGTGTTTTTGGAGACAGGTTTTCATCTTGATCCTTTGATTCCTTTTTTTTAAGAACCTTTAAATAATGGGTTCGACTTTTATAAGGATCCCCTAATTGATCCTCTATCTTACCTAAATAGAAATGAGTCTCCTCAAGAAATCCTGACTCAGGATATTTCCTTAAAAACTCTTCTAAAAGCCTTTTGGATTGCCTATATTTCTTTAATTTATAGTAACATAAAGCGATTCTGTATTGGGCAAAATCCTCGTTTTCTTTTAAGGAACCTATTTCCACGGCTTTTTGATAGTAAACCAGAGCTTTTTTATAGTCATTCCTGCCTTTTAGCTTTTTATCCTTAATAAATGAGATTTCCTTAGCCAGGTTTAAATATATTTCAGAGTATTTTGATCTTCTATCCCTTTGTAATAAACGAATCAACTGACTCTTTAATATGGAATAGGCTTTTGGGAATTGTTTCTTCTTTGTTAAAATCCGGCTTTTCCTAAAGTAGCTTTTGTTTATCCATTTTGAGTCAGAAAACTTTTCTATCACTTGATTAAAGATAGATAAAGCTTTTTTAAACTGTTTATCTTCTTCGTAAGCCCTTCCAAGCAGATAAAGCATTTGATCTTTCCTGGAAAAGTTATCTAAATCATCACTGATAAGCCTGATCGCCTTTTTAAACTGCCTGTTTTCTATATAGAAAAGACTTTTGGCCTCATTCCTGGAGGACTTTTCCGCTGACCCAGAGTAAAGCATCTGTGACAAAGAGATTAAAAGAATGAATAATATTATTTTTCCTTTCATCGCGTCCCTCACTTATTCTTCTGAATTTAGAACTTATTTAATGATTCATTAAATATACAAACTTTTTTCCAAATGAAACATCATTTATTCGATTCTCTCACATGCGTAAAGGGGGACTCTTGGGAATATTTCATGGATTATGTATAATATTATATAAATCTCATCATCCCCTCGACAAAGAACAGGTCTCCTGGAGTCATGATCCATCATTATATTGCTTCAGAACTTGATATCCCCTACTTTGACGGTCTCCTTTTTCCCTGTGAGCCTTAAAGTAATGGACTTTTTCTTTTCACACAATTGCCGGCTAATCCCTTATCTGATCAACCAACAAATCCTATCTTTTGATCATCCATTTCTTGCTCATTGATAGGCGTTATAGTCCAAGTATCAAAATAATAGCCTTTTAAAGGTTTCATTAGAAAATATGGACACTTTTTTCTTGATTTAATTGACATTTTCAAGGAATAGAGTATTTTTGTTATTACCGAATGGAATTGGCTTGTAAAATCCGTATCAATTTGGTGGCCTAAAACCCCTTTATATGGGGATCGTACAACTCCTATGTTTTAGGTCCAGTGATTTATTCTCTCCAAGCCAATAATTTAAACCCATTACAGATAAATATTAACGAAAAACACTCTGTTTCGATAATAGACTAAATATAGGACATCTATGAAAATATTACTGATCAACCCAAAGTTTCCACCCAGTTATTGGGGCCAAGAATACAGTGAGCCTATCACCGGCTATGATTATGTCTTCCCTCCTCTGGGACTAGCCACCATTGCGGCTCTTGCTACCCCCCATCATGTCGAAATTATGGATGAAAACGTAGAAACCGTCGATTTTGAATACGCCAAGCAATTTGATATTGTAGGCCTGACTGGATATATGGTTCAATCGACTCGTGAGTTTGAAATATGTGACACCCTTAGAATGAATGGGGTTTTTGTGGTCATTGGAGGCCCTAACGCCTATCTCATCGAAGAAGACGCTCGTAAGCACTGCGATGTCTTAATAAAAGGAGAGGCTGAAATTATTTGGCCCCAATTCCTCAAGGATTTTGAGTCTGGAAGCTGGGAAAAGAAATACACGGAAGACGAAAAGATAGACATGACCTACTCTCCTATTCCACGCTATGATTTATTTAAAACAGATCGATATGTTGCCGGAATCATCCAAACGACACGTGGCTGTCCATTCACCTGTGATTTCTGCGATATTATCGTCATGTATGGGCGAAAAGTAAGAGAAAAACCCGTTGAACAGGTCATTGAAGAGGTTGATCGCTACTTCAAACTAGGCAAAATCAGCATCTTTTTTGGGGATGATAACTTCATTGGTAATAAACGATACGCTAAAAAGCTATTGAGAGAATTGATCAAATACAATAATTCCCGTGGGAATATCATGTCCTTTTACACCCAGGTTACGGTCAATCTTGCCTTGGACGATGAGTTACTCAATTTAATGTATAAATGCCGTTTTCAGAAGGTCTTTATAGGTATTGAAAGTCCCAGAAAGTCTTCTCTCGCTGAAGCAGGCAAAGGTCAAAACGTTCGATCCAATCTGTTAGAGGATATTGAGAAAATACAATCTTATAACATCTTTGTCATGGCAGGAATGATTGTTGGCTTTGACAATGATGATAATGATATCTTTCAGGAACAAGTTGATTTCCTTCAAGCCGCTGGAATCCCCTATGCTATGGTGGGAACCCTGCAGGCCATTCCCCACACTCCTTTATACAAGCGACTTTTAAGCGAAAATCGTCTATTGGATCAGGGTGGAGGGGATAATTGCTCTGCAACTAATATCATCCCGAAATTAATGACCGTGGAACAAATGATGGAAGGGTACGGCTGGCTCACAGAACAACTCTACACCCTTGAGCAGTTTAAAACCCGTATGCTAAAGAATATTGCTTCCTTTAAGCTAGATGGAATCCCTGTGAAAGCCAAATTACGGTGGAAAGATCTAAAGGTTTTCCTCAAGACCCTCCGGTTCACTTCCATTCGCTGGAAACTTCTGTCATCCTTGTTTACAATGTCCAGAGCCGTATTAAAGAAGTCTCCTCCACACTTTTCACAGGTGATTGGTATGTTTCTTGGGTTCATTCACATGTCCAATTACATAAAGAAACATAAACCTACTAAAGAAGATATCGCAATACTCATGGCTAAGGTGAGCGAAATCAAAGAACAGATCAAGCTTGTAGAGCTTCCTGTCCTCAATCTGCCTCCTGATAAGGTACATAATGAAAGTGGGGTTTAGAGACTGACATAGAAGTTTTGGGTGGTGATAAACACTGAGTGATAATTGCTTGTAGGGGCAGGTTTTAAACCTGCCCCTACAAGCAATTGG